>VFQS010000063.1_pt1 | contig 158100 bp, 160 predicted proteins | sample 3512361 | NCBI WGS metagenome assembly VFQS01 (sample SAMN10412375, study PRJNA504923) | tailings metagenome | isolation source: Relicate 1 Philex TSF3 active mining | place: Philippines | reverse complement strand
CGGAAGCCGGCGCGCAGCTCACGCTTCCAACTCACGCGAAGGGTGTGGTCTTGAAGCAAGGCCGCCAGGGTCTGGCCCTGCTTGTCGGTCGCAATAGCCGACACATCCGTCCCCAGTTCGGTGAGCTCGGCTGAGGCCTGGCTGAGCGTCTGGTCTAGGTTGGCGAACAGGTAGGCCCAACGGGACTCCACCTGTTTTAGCAGGCTGCCCGCCTCGTCGAGGCGACGATCGAGCTCAGCCTGACGGTCTTGCTGCGTCTCGCCTTCTTCGGTCTTGTTGAGCAGCAGCACACCACGCACCTGGGCGTCATTGAGGGTCTGACGCAGGGCCCGGGTGAGCTTGAGCTTGTTGGAAATGGACAGCTCGATGTTGATGCGCTCGATGGCATTGGTGTACTCACCCATGCGCGGCAACGGAATGACCACGTCTTCGTTGATCTTGAAGGCATTGGTGTGTCGGGCGATGGCAGCGGTACGGGCCCGATCGGCCCAGAAGGCCTTGCGGGCCTCGGGCGAGATGGCAATAAAGCCCTCGCCAGCGCGGCCATTGGCCAGGCGAATCACCTCGGAGCCCGCACGGGCTACCGCATCGTCGTCGTCACCAACGATGTCCCCAATGAGCACCATCTTGGGCATGACCCCACGCTTGCTCTTGGTCGAGTAGCCCACCGCGCGCAGGTAGCGCTCATCGAGGTGCTCGAGGCCAGCGAGCAAGGCGCCGCCCGGCTTGGTGTCGAGGAAGTCCTTGATCTCAACGATGGAAGGCACGGCGTCCTGGGCATTGCCAAAGAACTCAAGGCAGACCGTGCGAATGTGTTTGGGCATGCGATGCAAGACCCAGCGGCAGCTGGTGATCAGTCCGTCGCAGCCTTCCTTTTGGATGCCCGGCAGACCCGCCAAGACCTTGTCGGTCACGTCTTTGCCCAGCCCCACGCGACGGAATTTGTAGCCCTCGATCTTGAGCAGCTCGCGGCCAATGGGCTCGCCCCGGAATGCGCCGTAGGCGCCCTGGGCCACATACTGATTGGGCTTGTAGCGGGTGAGCTCGAACTCGGCCCACTCGGTGTCGTGGATCTTGCCCATGTTGTGGTTGAGCCGTGTGACCTCGAGCCAGTTGCCGTCGGGATCGACCATGCGCCAGGAGGCCAGGTTGTCGATGGCCGTACCCCAGAGCACCGCTTTTTTGCCGCCGGCGTTCATGGCGATGTTGCCGCCCACGCAGGAGGCATCGGCCGAGGTGGGGTCGACGGCGAAGACCAGGCCAGCGGCATCGGCCGCATCAGCGACACGACGCGTGACCACGCCAGCGCCCGCAAAGACGGTACCCACCGGCTGGTGGAGACCTGGCAGGGTGAGATGCTCGACCAGACCCAGCTGATCCAGCTTCTCGGTGTTGATGACCACCGACCGGGGCGTGAGCGGAATGGCGCCACCGGTGTAGCCCGTGCCACCTCCGCGTGGAATGATGGTGAGGCCCAATTCGATACAGGCACGGACCAAATGGGCCATCTCGCCCTCGGTATCGGGGGTGAGCACGACAAAGGGATACTCGACTCGCCAGTCGGTGGCGTCGGTGACATGCGAGACACGGGACAGGCCGTCGAACTTGATGTTGTCTTTGTGGGTGTGACGCAGCAGTTTTTTCTCAACCCGCTTGCGCAAGGCAGCGGTCTCGTCAAAGTCCTTGGCAAACCGGGTCACCGCAGCGCGGGCCAGACCCAGCAGCTCGACCACATGGGCAGTACGCTGCTGGTCTTCAGCCGATTGGGCTGAAGGGTCTCGTCGACGGTCTACCTCGTTGAGTCGGTGATGCAGGGCATCGATCAGCTGCGCCCGCCGCTTGGGGTTTTGCAGCAGGTCATCCTGCAGATAGGGGTTGCGTGCCACCACCCAGATGTCGCCCAGGACCTCGTAGAGCATCTTGGCGGAACGACCAGTGCGACGCTCCTGACGGAGCTCGGAGATCACCTGCCAACCGCGCTCCCCCAAGACCCTCAGGACAATCTCGCGATCGGAGAACGAGGTGTAGTTGTAGGGAATCTCACGCAGGCGAGACTCGGCAGGACCACCGGTCTGGGCCAGAGGATTCAGCAGGGCTGGGTGAAGGGGGGCGTTCATAGAACCCCTTATTCTAGACGCTTGCAGGGGCCTAGAAGGCTGCTGGCGCAGGCAGATGCCCGCATAGCCCTACGATGGGCTGCAGTTTGTGGCCAAAGCCTTACACTTGCGCCATGGGAGCGGATTACCTACGAAAAATACTCAATGCCCGCGTCTATGACGTGGCGCTGGAGAGCCCTTTGGAAAAGGCGCCCTCGCTCAGTCGCCGTCTGGGCTGCCAGGTGCTGCTCAAGCGCGAGGACATGCAGCCGGTCTTCTCCTTCAAGCTGCGGGGGGCCTACAACAAGATGGCCCATCTAAACCCGGAGCAGCTGGCTCGAGGGGTGATTGCGGCCTCGGCCGGCAACCATGCCCAAGGCGTGGCCCTGGCCGCCCAGCAGCTCAAATGCCGGGCTGTGATCGTGATGCCTGTGACCACTCCGAGTGTCAAGATCGAGGCCGTGCGCAACCGAGGGGCCGAGGTCGTCCTGTCTGGGGATTCCTACTCCGATGCCTATGGACATGCGCTGGAACTCCAGAAAGTGCAGGGCCTGACTTTTGTCCACCCCTTTGATGATCCGGATGTGATCGCGGGCCAGGGCACGGTGGCCATGGAGATTCTGCGCCAGCATGCCGACCCGATCGATGCCATTTTTGTGGCGGTGGGCGGTGGTGGCTTGATTGCAGGCGTAGCCGCTTTCATCAAGCAGTTGCGGCCCGAGACCAAAGTCTACGGGGTGCAGACCCTAGACTCCGATGCCATGGCCCAGTCGGTCGAGCAAGGCAAACGGGTGGTACTGAAAGACGTGGGCCTGTTTTCGGACGGCACCGCCGTCAAGCAGGTTGGCGAAGAGACCTTTCGGCTGGTGCAGAAATACGTCGATGGCTTTGTGCGTGTGGACACCGATGCGGTCTGCGCAGCGATCAAAGATGTCTACGAAGACACCCGAGCCATTGAGGAGCCGGCTGGTGCGCTGGCCATTGCGGGCCTGAAGGCCTGGGTGGCCCAACACGGCAGCACCGTGATGGAAAACGGCCAGAGCCGGCCAAGAACCCTGGTGGCGATTGCCTGTGGCGCCAACATGAACTTTGATCGGCTGCGGTTTGTGAGCGAGCGCAGCGAGATTGGTGAGCAGCGTGAGGCGGTCTACGCCGTCACCATTCCGGAAGAGCGTGGCAGCTTCAAGACCTTCTGCAGCCTGCTGGGCGAGCGCAACGTCACCGAGTTCAACTACCGAATTGCGGATGCCCATCAGGCGCACATTTTTCTGGGGGTCTCGGTCGCCAATCGAGACCAGGCCACTCAGTTTGCGGATCGCCTGCGCAAGGCGGGCTTTGCCACCATCGATTTGTCCGATGACGAGGTGGCCAAGTCCCACCTGCGGCATATGGTGGGCGGTCGATCGGCCCTGGCCCGCAACGAGCGGCTCTATCGGTTTGAGTTTCCAGAGCGGCCAGGCGCGCTGATGCGTTTCCTGACGAACATGAACCCCAGCTGGAACATCTCGCTCTTTCACTACCGCAACCACGGGGCCGACTACGGTCGGATTCTGGTCGGTCTGCAGGTGCCAGAGCAGGACGAGGCCGAATTCTCAGCCTTTTTAGAGGGGCTGGGCTACCCCTACTGGAACGAATCCGAGCACCCCGCCTACCGACTGTTTCTGGGCTGTCAATAATCTGCACAGGGCAAACGCCCATCTAAGTCCTACCCTAGGCGGTCTTAAACAGAGCTGGGGGTGGCTGCGGTGGGAGAGATGTCTGAGCAGGCCAGAGCGCGAATAGCGGTCGTGGAGGACGACCTGGCATTGGGTCAGCAGATTGTGGATGTACTGGCGACGGCTGAACTGGCCGGGCAGTGGTTTAAACGCGGACAAGATTTTGTGGCGGCCTGTGGTGATCCAGGCGCCTTTGATGCGGTGCTGCTGGACATGCGACTGCCGGACATGACCGGACTGGCTGTCTTAGAGCGCCTGTCGAACCGGGCCCCTCCGGTGGTCATGCTCACTGGCATGACTGAGGAGACTGGTTTGATTAGGGCCTTTGAGTTGGGCGTACACGACTATGTCTTCAAACCCTTTCGGGCCAGCGAACTCGTGGCAAGGATCAGGGGGTTGGTGCGTCGGACACGCCCCAAACGGGGTGATGAAGACACCGGAATAACCGGGACTGCTCTGCTGACGGAGCACCCTGCCTATCCCAGCCTGACCGAGAAGGAACGTGGTTGCGCGGAGATCTTGCTGGCCCAACTGGGCCAGACGGTCAGCCGAGACACCCTACGCCGGCAGGTCTGGCGGGGGCACCAGGCCGTGACCAGTCGCAGCATTGACACCCACGTCTCTCGCGTCCGGACCAAGCTGGGCCTGGTGCCAAGCGCTGGTTTTGAGCTGGCATCGGTCTACGGCGTGGGCTATCGGCTGCAGAAACTCGCCTAAAACCAGGCCATTTCTCGTAGAATCAAGGCCTTATGCAGTTACTGGCATTTGGCTTAAACCACACCTCGGCACCACTGGCGATGCGCGAGCGCCTGGCCTTTCCTGGCGACGCCCTTCGCAATGGCCTGGCCGACCTGCGTTCGGCCATCGGCAGCGTGGCACCTGAGCAGGCGCTGCTGTCCACCTGTAACCGCACCGAGCTCTACTTTGCCTCTCATCAGCCGGAGGACGCCCGGGCGCAGGCCTTGGACTGGCTGGCCCACCGGTCTCAGGTTCGGGCCGTGGACCTGAACCAACACCTGTATCTGCACGACGAGCCCCAGGCCGTCCGTCACGTCTTTCGTGTGGCCAGTGGCCTGGACTCCATGGTGCTTGGCGAACCCCAGATTCTGGGTCAGCTGAAACAGGCGGCCCGTGAGGCCCAGGAATTCGGTTCGATGGGCACCAACCTGCACCACCTGTTTCAGCGGGCTTTCTCGGTGGCCAAGGAAGTCCGCAGCAGCACTGAGATTGGTGCCCATTCGGTCTCGATGGCCGCCGCAGCCGTTAAATTGGCCCAGCGAATCTTTGGTGATTTGTCACAGACCAAGATGCTGTTCATTGGGGCCGGCGAAATGATTGCCCTGTGCCTGTCTCACTTTGCTGCTCAAAAGCCAGCAGCCCTGGTGGTGGCCAACCGGACGGTCTCTCGCGGTGAGACCCTGGCAGCCGAATACGGTGGCAAGGCCATTGCCCTGGCCCAGCTGCCCGAGGTCTTGCACGAATTTGACATTGTGGTGAGCTGCACCGCCAGCACCCTGCCCATTCTGGGGCTGGGCCTAATCGAGAGTGCCCTGAAGAAACGCCGGCACAAGCCGATGTTCCTGACCGACCTGGCCGTGCCCCGAGACATCGAAGCTGAGGTGGCCAAGCTGGATGATGCCTACCTGTACACCGTCGATGACCTGGGCGACATGGTGGCCGAGGGGGCTGCGGCCCGTCAGGATGCGGTGGTGCATGCCGAGGCCATCATCGACCATGGGGTGCAGACCTTTTTGCAGTGGAAGCAGGCCAGGGCGCATGTGCCGCTGATCAAGGCACTGAGCCAGCACGCGGAACAACTGCAGCAGCAAGAGGTGGACCATGCCCTGAAGTTACTGGCCCGCGGTGATCAGCCAGAGGCTGTGCTCAGGGCCCTGGCCCATGGCCTGAGTCAGAAGATGCTGCACGGCGCCTATGCCAGTCTGACCAGTCCGGATCCCGATATTCGGCAAGAGGCGGCCGCCCAGGTTCGCCGACTCTTTAACCTGCCCGATTCCCTTTAGAAGGTCTGTCGTATGAAGCCCAGTCTGCTGACGAAACTGCAGCAGCTCCAACAGCGTTTTGTCGCCGTGGAGCAAGAACTCTCTGACCCCGAGATTGCCTCGCGGATGAACGACTACCGTCGGCTGACCAAGGAGCGTGCGGACCTGGCCGAGATTGTGGAAGCCTTTGAGGCGCACCAGAAAGCCGAGCACGACCTCAAAGAGGTCCAAGGCTGGCTAAACGATGCCGAGCTCAAGGACTTTGCCCAGGACGAGATGGGCCGCCTGAAGGATTTGCTCGAAGAGCAAGAGGCCGCCCTGCAGAAGCTGCTGCTGCCCAAGGACCCCAACGACGACCGCAACGTGATCCTGGAGATCCGGGCGGGTACCGGCGGTGATGAATCCGCCCTGTTCGCAGGCGACCTGCTACGCATGTACATGCGCTACGCGGAGAGAAACCGATGGCAGACCGAGCTCATGTCAGCCAACGAGAGCGACCTGGGTGGCTATCGGGAGGTGATTGTTCGCCTGGCCGGTGACAAGGTCTACTCACGACTGAAGTTTGAATCCGGTGGTCATCGGGTGCAGCGGGTCCCTGCGACCGAGACCCAAGGGCGAATTCACACCTCGGCCTGCACGGTGGCGGTGCTGCCAGAGGCCGATGAGGTGGCCGAGGTCGTCTTTAGCCCCGACGAGCTGCGCATTGACGTCTTCCGCGCCTCGGGAGCGGGCGGCCAGCACGTGAACAAGACCGAATCCGCCGTGCGGATCACCCACCTGCCCACTGGCACGGTGGCCGAATGCCAGGATGACCGCAGCCAGCACAAAAACAAGGAGCGGGCCATGAAGGTCTTGGCTGCGCGAGTGCGCGACAAACAGTTGGCCGAGCAGCAGGCCAAAGAAGCCTCGACCCGCAAGCTGATGATCGGCTCTGGTGATCGCAGCGAACGGATTCGAACCTACAACTTTCCGCAGGGCCGTATCACGGACCATCGCATTAACCTGACGCTCTATAAGATCGAACAGATCATGGATGGGGATCTGACCGAGATGACCGATGCCTTAATAGCGGAGCACCAGGCAGAGCTGCTGGCGGCCTTGGGTGAACAAGACGCCTGAGACCAAGGCAGCTGAGTCAGCCAAGCCAGAAAACCGGGCCAAGTCTCTGCCTCGGCATGAGGCCATGGCCATTGCCTGCTGGGTCACGGGTCGAGACCGAAGCTGGTTTGCAGCCCGTCGGCCAGAAGAGGTGGCCTCCGCCCTCTTGCCGGGTGAGCGAGCCCTGATCGATCTCTTGAGCCGAAGACGCTTGGCCGGAGAACCGCTCGCCTACCTGCTGGGCTTTCGCGAGTTCTACGGCCGTCGGTTCATGGTGAGCCCGTCGGTGCTCATTCCGCGGTCTGACACCGAGTGTCTGCTCGAGTCCGGCTTGGACTGTCTGGCCAACGAACACCAGCGTCTTGCGACCGCTCCCAAGCGTGATGCACCGAACCGGGCCGACACCGGCTTGCAGGTGTTGGACCTGGGCACTGGTTCGGGTTGCCTGGCCATTAGCCTGGCGCTAGAGGCCAAGGCCAAAGGCTGGGTTGTCGAGGTGACCGCCACGGACCAGTCGGCTGGCGCCCTACAAGTCGCCCGCAACAATGCCCACTGGCTGGGTGCCCGAGTGACCTTTTGCCAAGGGGACTGGTATGCAGCCCTTGGCCAGGCCAAGACCCGCTTTGATCTGGTGGTCAGCAATCCACCCTACATCGCGGCCCGGGACCCACACCTGGGCCAAGGGGATCTGCCTTTTGAGCCCCCGTCTGCCTTGGCCGGCTGCACGCCCAATGCCGATGGTCTGGACGACCTACGCCAGATTATTAAGGGCGCTACAGCCCACCTACGAGAGGGCGGTTGGCTGATGGTGGAACATGGCCATGACCAACAGGCTGCGGTGATTCAACTGATGCAATCGGCGGGATTCCGACTGGTCGCTGGCCGGCCAGACTTGTCGGGAACACCACGACTCGTCATGGGTCAACTATGATGTGGTCCAATTGAAGGTAGATGGACCCCTTCTTCGAGACAAACCCGTTATTAAAGGATGCCCCATGGACGCCAAAGACTTTGTCCACCAGACCGTGACCGATAACCCGGTTGTGTTGTTTATGAAGGGCTCTGCCCAATTTCCTCAGTGTGGCTTTTCTGGCCGCGCCATTCAGCTGCTCAAAGCCAATGGTGTCACCCAGGTGGCGACCGTCAATGTGCTGGAAGACGAGTCTGTGCGGCAGGCCGTCAAGGACTATGCCAACTGGCCCACCATCCCGCAGCTCTACGTCAAAGGCGAGTTTATTGGTGGATCCGACATCATGGGCGAGATGCACGAGTCCGGTGAACTCAAACAGCTGCTGGTCGATGCCGGCGTTGTAAAGGCCTAAGTCACAGAGCGCCCTCGCTCGCGGTCAAGCGCCCGCGTCGAAGCCCCGGGTTAGACCCCCAGGCTGGAAGCCACGGCAAGTCCGCCGTGGCTTTTTTATTTGAGCCAGCCCCAGCGTTGGCAGAGCTTGAGCATGAGGCCGGCGCCCACCACCATGAAGACCAGGCGCATGGCATGAAAGGCCGTCACCGTTGGTGGGTCCAGGTGTAGGACCTTGGCGGTAATGGCCATCTCGGCCACACCGCCCGGGGCCGTGGCGATCATGCTGCTGACCCACGGCACGCCCGTGCCGTAATGCACGAAGGTGGCGATGCCCAGACCCAACACCCCAAAGCCCACCGTCATGAGCGCGGAGGCGGCGATGAGCTTGGGTGATTCTTTGAAAATGCTGCGGGTGAACCGCTGGCCGAGATTCCATCCCAGCAGAACCTGACCGACCGCAACCCACTCGTAGCGCAGGCGATGCTCCGGTATAAATTGGGCCAATGCCAAAGAGGTTAGCAAGGGTGCCATGACCCATGCGTTTGGTAATCGAACCTTGGCCCCGATGAGGGCGGCCAGCAGGGCAGCCGCCGCCAGCAAGGCCGTGGCCTGAAGGGGCAGCCCAGGAATCTCGACCGTCGGGGCAAGCCCGTCTGCACTGCCCACCAGAATGGCTGCCACCACTGGCATGACACTGACCACCAGGGTGACACGGACACTGTGTGACAGGGCGACCAGATCCCCACGGCCACCGAGTTTGCTGGCCTGAATCGACATGTCGGTGGCTGCGCCAATCGCAGATGCAAAAAAACTGGAGCAGGCATCGAGACGCGTCAAACGTTGAAAGACGAAGGCCCCCATCATGCTCATCAGGCAGGTCATGAGGGCCGCCGCCAGAATCCAGCCAAACATGCTGCCCAGAATCGCCAACATGGTCGGTGTGAAGTAGAGCCCCAAGGCGAGGCCGATGGTGATCTGGCCCGCATGAACCGCCGAGCCGGGACATTTGTGCGCGCCGCTGATCAATCCAAGACAGCCGGTGGCGGCCAGACTGCCCAGAAGCCAAGGCAGGGGAGTACCCAGAACCCAAAACAGCGCGCCCCCACCCGCAGCCACCGCAATGGTGAGGAGGAATTTAAGGGGGGAGATGGTCATGGTGCAGGTGATGGTGCCGACTATCTGACTCGAACAGATGACCTACCGCTTACAAGGCGGTTGCTCTACCAACTGAGCTAAGTCGGCAAACCTAGAACGAAATTGTCGCCTATTTCACACGGCGCAGGGCAGGACGGCCCGTGGCGCCCGCAGAACCCGCCGGTGGCGCGGGCGGCTCGTCATCGGGACCGGCTGACTGGTCTGAAAGATCAGCCTGAGGGCCTGCGGGGACTTCGGTCAGGCCAAAAGGCTTGACCTGACCCGAAGCAGGCGCTTCGGCCGGTGCCTTGGGTACATCGAAGGCCATGCCATGGCCGGTCTCTTTGGCGTAGATGGCTGCGATCTGGGCAATGGGCACATGGATGTCTTCGGCCACGCCAGAGAAACGGGCTGTGAAGCTGAGGTCTTGGTTGGTGATCTGCAGACGATGGGTCGCCAGGGCACTGATGTTGAGCACGATCTCACCGTTGCGAACATGGGCCCGCGGCACACGCGTCTGGTCGCTGACCGAGACCGCGACATACGGCGTGTAGCCATTGTCGGTGCACCACTCGTAAATGGCGCGAACCAGGTAGGGCTTGGTTGAGATGGGATCGTTGCCGGACATGTCAGTGCGGTGATGGGCCTATCGACGCATGACCTTTTCAGAGGGCGTGAGGGCCTCAAAGAAGGCAGGACGGGCGAAAATGCGCTCGGCATACTTCAGCACGGGTGCTGCCGCCTTGGGCATCTCAATGCCGTAGTGATCCAAACGCCAGAGCAGCGGGGCCAATGCGACATCGATCATGGTGAAGTCTTCGCCCATCATGTACTTGGACTTGGTGACGACGGGCGCCAGTTGGGAGAGTTGATCCCGGACGATGGCACGAGCCTTGTCGACCTTTTTGGGGTCTTGCTTCTCGAGGGCCTCCACATGAATGAAGACCTCGCGCTCGAAATTAAGCAGCAGCAGCCTGGCACGGGCACGCTGAACCGGATCGGCCGGCATCAGCTGCGGGTGAGGAAAACGCTCATCGATGTACTCGTTGATGATGTTGGACTCATAGAGGATGAGGTCGCGTTCGACTAGAACCGGCACCTGGCCGTAGGGATTCATGACCGAGATGTCCTCGGGCTTGTTGAACAGGTCAACGTCCCGAATCTCAAAGTCCATGCCTTTTTCAAACAAGACCAATCGGCAGCGTTGGCTAAAGGGACAGGTGGTACCCGAATACAGAACCATCATGATGGCTTTCTCTCCTCAAAAACGGAGGCGGGCCTACTGGGCCCGCCTATCGATTGGCTTTTGCTGCTGATCCCCTTGGGCTGGCCGACTGGCCAGCCGCGGGCATTTTTTACTTAACGTCTTTCCAGTAGGCCGCGTTCAGACGCCAGGCCAAGACAAAGAAGACGGCCAGGAACAACAGCACCCAGACACCGACCTGCTTGCGCTTTTGGGCCACGGGCTCGGCCGCCCAAGACAGGAACGCCGTGAGATCACCCACGTAGTTGTCGTAGTCGACCTTGGTCATGGACTTCTGCTGCTCCCAGAGCACATGAGGCATGCCCACGTTGGGATAGACCTTGTTGTTCCAGCCAGTAGGGCGGGCTTCATCTGGGTAGTAGGTTCTGAGGTAGCTGTAGATCCAGTCGGCACCGGTAGCACTGTGGCTGGACCGGGCACGCGCGGTGAGCGATAGGTCTGGAGGCGCCTTGCCGAACCACACGGCCGCATCTTTGGCGTTCATGGTGGTCTTGATGTAGTCGCCGGCCTTGGCCTCGGTGAGGATGAGGTTGGCCTTGATTTGGTCTTCGGTCAGACCCAGGTCCGTCAGCCGGTTGTAGCGGACGGCCGACAGGCCGTGGCAGCCCAGGCAGTAATTGACGAAGATCTTGGCGCCGTTTTGCAGGGCCGCCTTGTCGGTCAGCTTATTGGCCGGGAAGGTGTCGAGTTGGACTGCTGGCCCAGCAGCCAAGGCTGGCAGGCTGACAACAAAACCGGCGGCCAGAGCAACGGCCCAACGTCGAATCAGAGAAATAGAGGTCATGTGCTTGCTCGCTTTTGGGTGACGTTTAGTGAGGCTTGAACGAGACACGCTCAGGCACTGGCTTGTAGTCCCCCATGCGAGTCCAGATGGGCATGAGAATGAAGAAGCCAAAATAAAACACCGTGCCGATTTGCGAGACCACCGTGCCCACTGGGAACGGGGGCAGAACACCCAGGTAACCCAGCACGAAGAAGTTCACCACGAAGACGGCATAGAGCCACTTTTGCCAAGTGGGACGCTGACGGATCGACTTGACCGGCGACTTATCGAGCCAGGGCAAGAAGAACATGATGATGACCGCACCGCCCATGACCACGACGCCCCAGAACTTGGCATCGATCAGACGGAAGAGAACGGCCAAGACCACCATGGCGACGATGCCAGCAATCTTGAGCAGGCCCTGGGTGTTTCGCAGGAAAGCCAGCGCGCCCAGACCAGCTGAGGCGACCAGCACCCAGGTGAAGACGTCGGTGGTCGCGCGAAGCATGGAGTAATAAGGCGTGAAGTACCAGACCGGGGCGATGTGCGGCGGTGTAACCAAGGGGTCGGCCGGAATGAAGTTGTTGTACTCCAGGAAGTAGCCGCCCAACTCCGGCGCAAAGAAGACCACCGTGAAGAAGATCAGGGCAAAGCCCGTCACGCCCACAATGTCATGGACCGAGTAATAAGGGTGGAAGGGGATGCCATCGAGGGGGATGCCGTTGGCATCTTTCTTTGCCTTGATTTCCACGCCATCGGGGTTGTTAGAACCCACCTCGTGCAGGGCGATGATGTGGGCCGCGACCAGGCCAATGAGCACCAGGGGTAGCGCAATGACGTGGAAGGCGAAGAAGCGGTTGAGGGTTGCATCACCCACCACGAAGTCACCACGAATCCAGACCGAGAGGTCGGGACCAATGACCGGCACGGCGGCGAACAGGTTCACGATCACCTGAGCGCCCCAGTAGGACATCTGGCCCCAGGGCAACAGGTAGCCCATGAAGGCCTCGGCCATCAGGCACAGGAAAATCAGGCAGCCGAAGATCCAGATGAGTTCGCGTGGCTCCCGGTAGGAGCCGTAGATCAGTCCACGGAACATGTGCAGGAAGACCACTACGAAGAAGGCCGAGGCGCCAGTGGAGTGCATGTAGCGAATCACCCAGCCCATGGGGACTTCTCGCATGATGTATTCAACGCTGGCAAAGGCCACTGGAATGCCGGCGGCATTCAGCGATGCGTCTGGCTTGTAGTGCATGACTAGAAAGATGCCGGTGACGATCTGAATGACCAGGACCAGCATGGCCAGGCTTCCGAAGAAGTAGAGCCAGTTGAAATTCTTGGGAGCGTAGTACTCGGAGAGATGTGCCTTGTAGAGCGAAATCAGCGGGAATCGACGGTCGACCCAGCCCAACAGGCCCGTTGCTTGAACGACTTTTTCAGCTGCCATTGACTAGTGCCTCTTAAGAAAATTAAGCCTCACCCTTTTGGTCTTTACCAATGACCAAACGGGTGTCGGAGAGATACATGTGACGGGGCACCTCGAGGTTGTCGGGTGCGGGCTTGTTGGCATACACGCGTCCGGCCATGTCGAAGCTCGAACCATGGCAGGGGCAGAAGAAGCCGCCCTGCCAGTCGTTGGAAATACCCGAGGCCGCACCCTTTTCAAATTTACTAACTGGCGAGCAGCCCAGGTGGGTACAAATGCCGACGGTGACCAGAACCTCCGGCTTGATGGATCGGTGAGAGTTCTTGGCGTAGTCAGGGATGGGGATGTCTTTGCGGTTTGAGTTGGGGTCGGCCAACTGACCTTCGATGCCCTTGAGGCTGGCAATCTGCTCCGGTGTGCGGCGAACAATCCAGACGGGTTTGCCGCGCCATTCGACAATCTTGACACCGCCGGCGGGGATGTCACCAATGTCCACTTCGACTGGGGCCCCTGCCGACTTGGCGCGGTCTGAGGGGGCCATGGACCCCAGGAAGGGAACTGCCACTGTGGCACCGGCCACGGTCGCTGCGCCGCCACATGCAATCATCCAATTGCGCCGAGCGGACTCGGGGCCTTTGGGCATAGAGAAAGACTCTCCGGAGGTGATTTCAGAGGCAAGTCCCAAAGGCTTGCCAGCAGATGCTTGCTCGGACATTCGGTCCGCTCCTTCGCTGCGAGGTTTATGGATTAGCCCGACATTGTAGACGTTTGGACCCTGTACTCGCCAGCAAACTGCCATAATCCCTTTCATGATCAAGCGGTTATGGCTCCTTTTTGCCCAAATCACCACTGTGCTGCTGGCCGGCATCTTTGTGGTCGCCACGCTCAAACCTCACTGGCTGGGCGGTATGGCGGGCTTGTCAGGGCTCACTCACCCGCAACCGCTGGTCATTGACCAGGCGGAAAATGGTCAGGCCAGTCTGCTGCAGAGCTCGGTTGCACCGCCTGCCAGCAGCCTGCGTGAGGCCGCGGCGCGAGCCATGCCCTCGGTGGTCTACATCTTCACCAGCCAGAAACAGAAAAAACCGGCTCACCCTTTTTTGAATGACCCCCTGTTCCGGCGGTTTTTCGGTGACCAGTTCCCAGCCCCCCGAGGCGAGGACGGCCAGGAGACCAACGGCCTGGGCTCGGGTGTCATCGTCAGCCCACAGGGCCTGATCCTCACCAACCACCATGTCATCGAAGGCGCTGACCAGATTGAGGTGGCATTGGCCGATGGTCGTCGTGCACAGGCGCGTGTCGTCGGGACCGACCCCGAGACCGATCTGGCCCTGCTGCGGATTCGGCTCGACAAATTGCCAGCCATTCAGTTTGGTCGGCCCAGCGAACTACAGGTGGGCGACACCGTCTTGGCCATTGGCAATCCATTCGGTGTGGGCCTAACCGTCACCCGGGGCATTGTCAGTGCCTTGGGCCGCACGCAGCTCAACATCAACACCTTTGAGAACTTTATCCAGACTGACGCCGCCATTAACCCTGGCAACTCCGGCGGGGCCCTGGTGGATGCCTACGGCAACCTGGTCGGTATCAACACTGCGATCTACTCGCGAAGTGGCGGCAGCATGGGCATCGGCTTTGCGATCTCCGCTGACATGGCTCGCCTGGTCATGGAAGGCTTGGTTAAAGACGGCCGAGTCAGTCGGGGGTTTATTGGCGTGGAACCCCAGGACTTGAACGACGAAATTGCTCAGACTTTCAAGCTGCCAGACACCAAGGGCAGCATCATTGCCGGGCTGCAGCGCGGTGGACCAGCCGATCGGGCGGGGCTGCAGGTGGGGGATGTGGTCGTGGCGATCAATACACGGCCCATTCGCAACACCGCCGAATTGCTCTCAAACGTAGCGGCCTTGAGTCCGGGCAACAAGGCCACGCTGTCGTTGATTCGGGATGGACGGGCCACTCAGGTCGCCGTCACCGTCGCCGAACGACCAGCGCCCAGAATGCCTCGACGCTAGTCGGGTAAGACTGCCCCCTGACCCCGGGGACCTAGTCGGCGTCAGCGGCGGCTTGAGCCTCTTGCTCAGCCAGTTTTTCCCTGGGCGTCACCCACTTGGCCATGAACAAGCCCAGCTGATAGAGCAGGCAGAGCGGGATGGCCAGCATGAGCTGACTGATGACATCCGGTGGTGTGACAATGGCGGCCACCACGAAGGCAGACACAATGAAGTAGGGCCGAAAGTCCACCATGCGCTTGAGGGTCACCACCCCCATGCGGACCAGCACCATCTGAACCACCGGTGTCTCGAAAGACAACCCAAAGACCAGGAAGAGGCTCAGGGCAAAGCTGAGGTATTTGTCGATGTCAGTGGCCATCTGAACACCGGACGGCGTGTAAGAGGCCACAAAACCAAAGACCGCGGGAAAAACAAAGAAATAGGCAAAGGCCATGCCGACCAAGAACAGGATAAAACTAGAGGCCACAATGGGCAGCGCCAGTTTCTTTTCATGCGTGTAGAGGCCTGGCGCAATGAAGGCCCAGGCCTGGTAGAGCACATAAGGCAGTGCAATCACAAAAGCCACGAGCATGGTGACCTTCATGGGCACAAAGAAGGGCGCAGTGACATCGGTGGCAATCATGCTCGAGCCCTGCGGCAGGGTTCGGATCAGGGGTTCAGCAAAGATCGTGTAGATCTGAGGGGCCCAATAGACCAACACCAGAAACACCACCAAGACAGCAATCGAAGCGCGGATCAAACGATCCCGCAGCTCGACCAGGTGGGTCATAAAACCCTCTTCGACGATGCCGCCGTTGTCGTCTTTGCTCATGACTAGTCGTACCGGGGTCGTTTGGTCAGATAGCGCTTGCGCATGCGGCCGCGAATGCGGTCTCGCAGTCGCTCATCGTCTTGTTCACGCGTCCAACTGCGATCGGGGGCCCCCAAGAAATAGCCGGACTTTTTGTCGTAGACCGAGGAGAAGTCGGCATTGCTGCCCTCGAAGTCGGAGAGGCCTTGTCCGATGCTACCGGTCACCCCCTCGAGTTCTTTTCCAACACTGTTGACCCCGGACTCGATTTCCTGGCCCAGGTCGTTGACCGACTTTTGCATTTTTCGGAGTTCTTCGACGTCCATCTGGCGCTGGATGTCGTTTTTGACATCGGCCACGTAACGCTGGGCACGCCCCAACAGGGCCCCAACGGTTCGGGTGACCACTGGCAGGCGCTTGGGGCCGAGCACCACCAGGCCGACGCCCGCCACCAGCACGAGTTCAGAAAAACCAATGTCCAACACGTCGGTGAACCCGTTGTGCTCGGTTTAGCCCGGAGCTGGCTTAGCGGCCAGCGCCTGTCTTGTCTTTGGCCTCGACGTCGATGGTCTTGGTGTCAACCTTGGCCGTGGCGGTTGCCTCGGGCTTGTCTTCTGCGGAGCCTTCTTTCATGCCGTCTTTGAAGCCCTTGACTGCACCACCGAGGTCAGAGCCCAGGTTGCGAAGTTTCTTGGTGCCAAAGACCAACAGAATGATGAGTAGGACGATCAACCAGTGCCAAACGCTGAACGAACCCATGTGCCGTGCTCCGTATGAAAAAGGGGTTTAGAAAGAGGCCGAAGCCCCGAGTGGCGCGGGGCCACCCAGCAGATGCATGTGGAGATGATACACCTCCTGCCTGCCCACCTTACCGGTGTTAACCACAGTACGAAAGCCTTCTGGAGAGCCATGATCGGCTGCCAGTTGGCGGGCCAAGACCATCATCCGACCCATGACGGCCTGATGATGGGATTCGAGTTGGGCCATGGATTCGATGTGCTCTTTGGGGATGACCAAGAGGTGCAGGGGGGCCTTGGGCGCGATGTCATGAAAAACAAACAGGTCCTCGTCCTCGTAGACTTTTTTAGAGGGAATCTCGCCTTTGGCAATCTTGCAGAAAATACAGTTCATGCGCCGCGCTCCTGTGCCTTGCGTGCTGCCTTTTCATCTAACCCTGAGAGACCCTCGCGGCGCTCAAGTTCCGCCAAGACCTGCTCAGGCCTGACTCCCGCCTGATGCAGGGCGATGAGGCTGTGAAACCACAAGTCGGCCATCTCAGCCACCAGTTTGTGCTGGGCCGTGGCGATGGCCGGGTCTGACGCCCCAATGGCAGCCAGGTCTTTGGCCGCCATCACCACCTCGGTGGCTTCCTCGCCGATTTTCTTCAGGGCTGCATCGGGCGCTTTGGCCAAGAGGCGAGCCACATAGCTCTTGTCAGGATCACCAGCCTGACGAGCCGCTACGACATCTGCCAGTCGGGCCAGCACGTCAACGTTGTTTGCATCATTTGCCATAGATGGCCTCCGGGTCTTTCAGCACAGGATCGACAGGCTGCCACTGGCCGTCTTTGAGTACCGAGTAAAAACAGGATGCACGACCCGTGTGACAGGCGATGCCACCGGCCTGCTCGATCTGCAGCAGCACCACATCGCCATCGCAGTCGAGGCGAAGTTCAAGAACGCGTTGGCGGTGACCAGATTCCTCGCCTTTTCGCCAGAGCTTTTGGCGTGAACGCGAGAAATAGGTGGCCCAGCCCGTCTGCGCCGTCTCTTCAAGTGCCTGTCGGTTCATGAAAGCCACCATGAGCACGCGATGAGAGCTGGCGTCCTGAGCAACTGCGGTCACCAGGCCTTGGGCGTCGAACTTGACCTGATCAAGCCAGTCGGACACAGACCCCCCTGTCTTGCATGAACTGCTTGGCCTGTTGGACGGTGTGCTGGCCAAAGTGAAAAATGCTGGCGGCCAGCACCGCATCGGCCTGACCTTGGGTCACGCCATCGACGAGGTCTTGCAGGGATCCAACGCCACCGGAGGCGATCACGGGAATGTGAACCGACTGAGAGACGGCTTTGGTGAGGCCCAGGTCGAAGCCCTGCTTGGTGCCATCGCGGTCCATGCTGGTGAGCAGAATTTCGCCCGCCCCCATGTCTTGCATGGTCTGGGCCCATTGAACAGCGTCGAGTCCAGTGGCGTTGCGGCCACCGTGGGTATAGACCTGCCAACGCGGCTGACCATCAGGGCCCGGGGTGTCGCGTTTGGCATCGATGGCCACAACGATCGCCTGGGACCCGAATTTGTCACTGGCTGCTCGAACCAGTTCGGGGTTCTGAACCGCAGCCGTGTTGATGCTGACCTTGTCTGCGCCCGCATTGAGCAGCCGGCGAACATCGTCTACCGCCCGAACACCGCCACCGACCGTCAGGGGAATGAAGACCTGATTGGCCACCGCCTCGATCATGGGCAGGATCAGCCCCCTGGCATCGCTGGAGGCGGTGATGTCCAAGAAGGTGATCTCGTCGGCGCCCTGGTCATCGTATCGCCGGGCCACCTCGACGGGGTCTCCTGCATCACGCAAGGCAACGAAGTTGGTGCCTTTGACGACTCGACCAGCATCGACATCCAGACAGGGAATGATGCGCTTGGCCAGCATGGCCTTTTAGCCGGCGTCAGCGGCACCGGCCGCATCCGCGTAGGCCTGGGCCTGCTCGAGGTTGAGCTTGCCCTCGTAGAGCGCACGTCCCAGGATGGCGCCCATGATGCCCTCGGATTCCACTGCCGCCAGGTCTTTGATGTCTTGCAGGCCTGCGATGCCCCCGGAGGCGATGATGGGAATGCTGACCGACTGGGCCAGGCGTACCGTCGCATCCAGATTGACGCCGGTCATCATGCCGTCTCGGCCGATGTCGGTGTAGAGCACGGCGCTCACACCGTCGTCTTCAAATTTCTGGGCTAGGTCGATGACCTCGTGGCCAGAGAGCTTGCTCCAGCCGTCCGTGGCGACCTTGCCATCTTTGGCATCGATCGAAACGATGATCTGGCCTGGAAAGGCTGCGCAGGCGTCTTTGAGCAGACCGGGATTCTTGACGGCCGCCGTACCAATGACCACAAAACTAGCCCCGTCATCCAGGAAGCGCTCAATGGTGTCGAGGTCGCGAATGCCGCCGCCCACCTGAACCGGCACATCTGGACCGGCTGACTGGATGATGGCCTTGATGGCGGACTCGTTTTTTGGTTTGCCCGCCACTGCGCCATTGAGGTCGACGATGTGAATGCGGCGGGCCCCCTGGGCCACCCAATGGGCCGCCTGCTCCCCCGGGTTGCCGGAGAAAATGGTCGCATCGTTGAGGTCCCCCTGACGCAGGCGAACACATTGGCCGTCTTTGAGATCAATGGCTGGGATGAGGAGTAGAGACATGTTCTTTGGGCTTAAGGATTCCAGGTCAGAAAATTCTCGAGCAGCTTGAGGCCACTGCCCGCACTCTTCTCTGGGTGAAACTGGGTTGCAACGATGTTATCCCTGGCCACCGCACAGGTAAAGCGAATGCCGTAATCACTCTGACCCAAGACGTCGGAGCCATCGCTAGGTTCCGCATGAAAACTGTGCACAAAATAAAACCAGTGGCCCTGGGTGTTGGTCTCGAGGCCCTGGGTGATCGGATGGGGTCTGGTGAACTGAACCTGGTTCCAGCCCATGTGCGGCACCTTGAGCGGCTGACCTTGTTGATCTACCACGCCACGCGCGGCGGTGAACTTGACGACCTGACCAGAAAAAATACCCAGGCCCGGCGTGTCGCCCTCTTCGCTGCGATCAAAGAGCATCTGCTGGCCTACGCAGATGCCAAAAAAAGGCTTGGTCTGCATGACTTCGCGCAGAGCAGCCTCTAGGCCCGAGGACTTGAGGCTGGCCATGCAGTCGTGCATGGCGCCCTGCCCCGGAAACAAAACGCGCTCGGCCGATCGAAGCTCGTCGGGCTGACTGACAAACCGAACCCGATCCGGCGACTGACCAACGGCCATGCAGGCCGAATGGACCGCACGCTCCACACTGCGGATGTTTCCTGCGCCGTAGTCAACAATTGCAATCATGGTTGGAACATCTTGTGAGGCTGGGGTGTCTGAACACGTCCTCGCCGATGCCCCGCGGGGCGTCAGTGGCGGCTAGAGACTTCCTTTGGTCGAGGGAATCGACTGGGGGTCCAGGCGGGGATCGAGCTCAACGGCCATGCGAAGGGCGCGGCCAAAGGCCTTGAAGATGGTCTCGCACTGGTGGTGCGCATTCTCGCCCTGCAGGTTGTCGATGTGCAGCGTCACCATGGCATGGTTGACGAAGCCTTGGAAGAATTCATGAATCAGGTCGAGGTCAAACTGGCCCACCATCTGGCGCTTCCAGGTGCAACGGAACTCCAGACCCGGTCGGCCGGACAAGTCAATGACCACTCGAGACAGCGCCTCGTCCAGCGGAACATAGCTGTGGCCATAACGACGCACGCCCTTCTTGTCGCCAATGGCTTTGGCAAAAGCCTGGCCCAGGGTAATGCCGATGTCTTCAACCGTGTGGTGATCGTCAATCTCGAGGTCGCCCTTGGCCTGCACCACCAGGTCGATCAGACCGTGGCGTGCAATCTGGTCAAGCATGTGGTCCAGAAAGGCAATGCCAGAGCTGAGCGTGCGCTCGCCGGTGCCATCGAGTCCGATCGAGACCTTGATCTGGGTCTCTGCGGTGTTGCGCTGAATCTCTGCTGTGCGATTAACGGTAGACATAGACCAGATGATACATTCGCCCGATGATCCTGTTAAAACATTCAAGGCCATGAACCCCTTCTGGAGCCCCGTTGTTGGCCAATTGGCCCCCTACGTGCCGGGCGAGCAGCCCAAGGTCGAGGACCTGATCAAGCTCAACACCAACGAGAACCCATACCCGCCCTCTCCCCGAGTGGCCCAGGCGATTGCCCAGGTGTTGGGCTCGGATGGCCAGGCTCTGCGGCTGTACCCGGATCCCGCCTCTACGGCGGTCCGCGAGGCGGCGGCGCGGGTCTATGGGCTCAGTGCAGACCAGGTCTTCGTGGGCAATGGGTCTGATGAGGTGCTGGCCTTTGTCTTTCAAGGCCTGCTCAACCACAGTCAGCCACTGGTCTTTCCAGACATCACCTACAGCTTTTATCCCAGCTACTGCCGTCTATACGGCATTCGCTACGAGCTGCTGCCCCTGACCGATGCCTACGAGATTGACCTGCCCTCGGTGCCAGCCCATGCCGGTGCGGTGATCTTCCCCAACCCCAACGCCCCGACCGGCAAGGCGGTGCGGCGAGAGTGGATTGAGCGGTTTCTGAAAGAGCGCCCCAACACGATGGTGGTGGTCGACGAGGCCTATGTGGACTTTGGGGCGGATTCCTGTGTGCCATTGGTGCCGACCTACCCGAACCTGCTGGTGACCCAGTCGCTCTCCAAATCGCGAGCCCTAGCCGGTATGCGGGTGGGCCTGGCCTTTGGGCAACCCAGCCTGATTGAGGCCCTGGTGCGCATCAAGGACAGCTTTAACTCTTACCCCATCGATCGACTGGCCGGCGCGGCGGCCGTCGCAGCTCTGGAAGACACGGACTGGCTGGCCCAGAACAGCCGGCAGATTATTGAGGACCGGGACTGGCTAACGGGTGCCCTTCAGTATTACGGCTTTCAGGTGCTGCCCTCGCTGGCCAACTTCGTCTTTGCCCGGCACCGCAACTTTGATGCGGCCAAGCTGGCCACCGGCCTGAGGGAGCGCAAGATTCTGGTGCGGCACTTTGACAAGCCGGGGATCTCGGACTGGTTAAGGATTACGGTGGGGACACGGGCGCAGTGCGAGGCCCTGGCCGACGCCGTCGAGGCGCTGACCAAAGGTTGATCCTTAAGCATGGGGCCGGTCTAGCGCACGTCGCGGTCGACCCCTCTCGCGCTTCGCGAAGTTCGGGGCCGTCCCGCGTCGGGCGCTCCCCGGCTGCTGCAACTTCGTCGACGCCCGGCCATTCATGCCGGGCCTGCACGATGGCTCAGCCAGCGCGATGTTGGCGATAGCCGATGAACTTTGAGCTTTGCCCCGCAAAGCGAGAGTGAAGAGGGTACGCCAACGAGGGTTGGCAGACCCGTTTGGGCTAATCCTTGAGACGAAGTTCGGCGGCGCGGGCGTGAGCCGGCAGGTGCTCGCCCCAGGCCAGTGTCGAGGCCACCCGGCCCAGGACCTGCGCCCCGGCTTCAGAGACATTGATCAGCGAGGTGCGCTTTTGGAAGTCGTAGACCCCAAGCGGCGATGAAAAGCGCGCCGTCTGCATGGTCGGCAGCACATGGTTGGGCCCCGCACAGTAGTCGCCGATGGACTCAGAGGCGTAGCGGCCCATGAAAATCGCCCCAGCGTGGCGAATCTTGGGCACCCACTGCTCGGGGTTGTCGGTGGAGACCTCAAGGTGCTCAGGCGCAATCTGTGAGGCAATCTGACAGGCCTCATCCAGATCACGGGTCTGAATCAACAGACCCCGATTGGTGAGCGAGGTCTGGATCACGGCCTTGCGGGGCATGTCCGGCAAGAGTCGATCGATAGAGGCCTGCACAGCGTCGATATACGCTGCATCCGGCGTGAGCAGAATGCTCTGGGCCAATTCATCGTGCTCCGCCTGCGAGAACAAGTCCATGGCAATCCAGTCGGGATCGGTCTTGCCATCACAGATGACCAGGATCTCGGATGGGCCGGCGATCATGTCGATGCCCACCTTGCCAAAGACCTGGCGTTTGGCCTCTGCGACATAGGCGTTGCCAGGGCCAACAATCTTGTCGACCGCTGGAATGGTCTGGGTGCCGTAGGCCAGAGCAGCCACAGCCTGGGCGCCACCAACTGTAAAGACACGATCCACACCAGCCAAGTGGGCAGCGGCTAGCACCAACTGGTTGCGCTCGCCACCGGGCGTGGGCACCACCATGATGACTTCAGGGACACCCGCCACCTTGGCCGGCAGGGCATTCATCAAGACCGACGACGGATAGGCCGCCTTGCCGCCGGGAACATAAAGCCCCGCACGATCGAGTGGCGAGACCCGTTGGCCAAGGGTTGAGCCGTACTCGTCTTGAATGGTCCAAGACTCTTGGCGTTGTTTGTCATGGAAGCTGCGAATGCGCTGTGCTGCGGCCTGGAGAGCCTGACGGTGATCGGCCGGCAGGCCATCGAAGGCGGCCTTGAGTTCGGTCTGCGAGATCTCTAGCTCGGCGACGGACTGCGCCGCCACCCGGTCAAATCGCTCGGTGTATCGCAGCACCGCCTCATCACCCTGCTGGCGGACATCCGCCAGTATTGATTTGACGGTCGAGGTGATGGACTCATCCTGCTCTGCATCGAAGGCGAGCATGCTGCGCAGCCGATCCTGAAAATCAGCCTGGGTGGTGTTGAGTCGAGTGATCGGGAGGGTCTGAGACATAAACGGCTTTACTTTGTCTGTTGGGCAAAGGCTTGGACCAGAGGTTCCAGCTGATCGTAGCGCAGCTTGAGAGAGGCCTGGTTGACGATCAAACGCGATGAGACCGGACCAATGACCTCGACCTCGCGCAAGCCGTTGGCCTTCAGGGTGGCCCCGGTCGAGACCAGGTCGACGATCACGTCAGCCAGACCCACCAGCGGGGCGAGTTCCATGGAGCCATAGAGTTTGATGAGGTCTGCATGAATGCCGCGGTCCGCAAAATAACGACGCGTGGTCTGCAGGTACTTGGTGGCGACCCGCAGACGGGCCCCACGACGGATCATGGTCTCAACATCCAGGTCTTGGGAGGCACACAGGCTCATGCGGCATTTGGCAATGCCTAGGTCCACGGGCTGGTAAAGCCCGTCGCCACCATGCTCCACCAAGACATCGGAGCCGGCGATGCCCAGGTCTGCAGCTCCATATTGAACGTAGGTGGGCACATCGCTGGCCCGCACGATCAAGAGTCGAAGGTCGGGTCGGTTGGTGCCGAGGATCAGCTTGCGTGATTTTTCAGGGTGCTCCAAGGGCTCAATGCCCATGGCCGCCAGCATCGGCGTGGTTTCGTCAAATATGCGGCCCTTCGAGAGTGCCAGGGTGATCATGTGCTGTCCTTTACGCGGCTGACTCGGGCGCCCAAGGCCCGGAGTTTTTCTTCCATGCGGTCATAGCCACGATCCAAATGATAGATGCGATCGATATCGGTCACGCCGTCGGCCACCAGGCCAGCGATCACCAGACCCGCCGATGCGCGTAAGTCGGTGGCCATGACGCGAGCCCCTGTGAGCTGCTCAACCCCTTTCACCACGGCCGTGTGTCCATCGATGTCGATCTGGGCCCCTAGCCTGCGCATCTCCTGAACATGCATAAAACGGTTCTCGAAGATGGTCTCCACCACCAGGCCGGTGCCCTGCGCAATGGCATTCACCGCCATGATCTGGGCCTGCATGTCGGTGGCAAAACCCGGGTATGGCGCGGTGCGGACATTGACCGACTTGGGCCTGCCACTGGCCGTGGCCAGAATGCCATCAGCCCGCTCCTCGATCTGCAAACCAGATTCACGCAACTTGTCGAGGGTGGCCCCCATCTGATCGGCACGGGCTCCCTGGGCAAAGACCTGCCCACCAGTCGCCATCACGGCGCATAAAAAAGTACCAGCCTCAATGCGGTCCGGCATGACGGTGTAATCCGCTCCATGAAGCCTGTCCACACCTTGGATGGTGATGCGATCGTTGCCAGCGCCAGTGATCTTTGCCCCCATGGCGATCAAACAGTTGGCAAGGTCCACCACCTCGGGCTCACAGGCCGCGTTGTCAATCACCGTGGTGCCGTCGGCCAGGCAGGCGGCCATCATGAGGTTTTCGGTACCGGTGACCGTGACCATGTCGGTGGTGATGCGGGCACCCTTCAGGCGGGAGGCCTTGGCCTTGATGAAGCCATGGTCGATCTCAATTTGAGCGCCCATGGCCTGCAGGCCACGAATGTGCTGATCAACTGGTCGTTGGCCGATGGCACAGCCGCCCGGCAGACTGACCAATGCCTCACCGAAACGAGCGAGCATGGGTCCGAGCACCAGAACCGAGGCGCGCATGGTCTTCACCAACTCATAGGGTGCCTCGAGTTTGGTGACCGCGTTGGCCCGAAGGGTTAGGCTGTCTTGGCCATCAATGGCCTGGGCATCGACGTCGATCTGAAGGCCCATGCCGGCCAACAGTCTGCGCATGGTGCCGACGTCTCGAAGGGGCGGCACGTTGTGAATGACCAGAGGCTCATCTGTGAGCAGTGCCGCACACAAGATCGGCAGGGCCGCGTTCTTGGCACCCGAAATCCGAACCTGGCCTTGGAGCGGCAGGCCGCCCTGAATTTGAAAACGATCCATGTGTGTCCTGACTGTTTAACTGGCGTCGGGCGCGAGGAGTCGCCTGACTACTGAGCTGACTGCTGGGCCCATTCGGCCGGCGTGAGGGTCTTCATGGACAGGGCGTGAATCTCGGCCTTCATCCGGTCGCCAAGGGCGGCATAAACGAGCTGGTGGCGAGCAATCAGACGCTTGCCGTCGAAGAGCGGGCTGACAATCACCGCCTCGAAATGATGGCCATCGCCATCGACTTCGATGTGGTCGCAGGACAGGCCCGCCTGAATGTAGCCTTTAATGTCTTGTGGAGTCACCATGCCGCTATTTTAGGCGGCATCGGCCAGAATGCGTCGAAAGGCCTGCTCGAGGCTGGAACTGGCCAGCAGGGAGCTGGTGTCTTGGACCGAGACCAGCCGACCTTTTTTCAGAAAACCCACTCGATTGCAGAGCTGTTCGGCCTCCTCCAGGTAGTGGGTGGTGAGCAAGATGGTGTGGCCCTGGCCATTGAGTTTTTGAATAAACCGCCAGAGGCTCTCCCGCAGGTCGATGTCAACGCCGGCCGTGGGCTCGTCGAGCACGATGACCGGCGGCCTGTGAACCAGGGCCTGGGCTACCAATACGCGCCGTTTCATGCCTCCCGATAAGGCCCGCATGTTGGCATTGGCCTTGTCCAGCAAGCCCAGTGCGGTCAGGCACTCGTCGATCCAGTCATCGTTTTTGGTCAGTCCAAAAAAACCAGACTGAATTCGCAGGGTCTCGCGCACCGTGAAAAAGGGATCAAAAACCAATTCCTGCGGTACCACGCCCAAGGCTCGACGGGCCTGCGGGCCCTGGGTCTGGACATCGAATCCCATGACCTGGGCACTGCCCTGGGTAGGGCGCACCAGGCCAGACATGATGCCAATCAGGGTGGTCTTGCCAGCGCCATTGGGACCCAAGAGGGCAAAAAACTCGCCCTGTTGAATGGTCAGGCTGACATCGGTCAAGGCTGAGAAGGCCTTGGTGCCAGTGCCATAGACTTTGCCGACCCCCTGAAACGAGACGGCCGGCGTCATGCGAGTTCGAGCAGTTCGTCTACGGAGGAGAGTCGGGCCAATGCCAGCAGAGATTCGGGCGCGCCGGTGTAGGTCAGGTGACAATCCAGCCGTTTGGCCATGCGCTGTAAGCCCAAGAGAACAGCCAAGGCGCTGGTGTCGACCTGGGTCAGGGCCCGGAGATCCAGCACCAGGGGCTCACGATGGTTGTTTTGAGCGGCCCGAGCAAGCCAGTCCTGGGCCTGAGCCATCACCGAGACCGCCTGCAGGCGGGTCAATGGGCCAGTCAACGCGTGGGCCTGGGTGACGGACACGGTGACCAACGGCTCTAGCTGCCGGACTTGGCCGCCAGCTTTCGCAGGGACTGGTTCTTGGTGTTGAGCGCCGCAATCAGGCCATCGATGCCGCGAGCGCTGGCGAGTTGCCCAAACTGGCTGCGGTAATGATCCACCAGCCACAGCCCAAGGACATTGAAGTCGTAGATCTTCCAACCAGCCGGCGTCTTCTCGAGGCGATAGTCCAGCTGAATGGGCTCCTTGCCCGTGCGAACCACAAAGGTTCGAACGATGACATCCGTATCCTCCGGCGCATATCGGGCCGGACGAACCTGAACGGTGGTGTCTTGAACCTGTTTGAGCGCATCGGAATAGGTGAGTAACAGCAATTCACGGAAAGCCGCCATGAGCTTGTCTTGCTGCTCGGGGCTGGCCCGACGCCAATGAATGCCAACCGTCAGGGCGGTCATGCGCGAGAAGTTCACCACGGGCATCACCCGCTGATCGACCAGAGCATTGAGCCGTGTCAGATCGCCGGACTGCAGGCTGCGATCGTTGCGGACCGTATCCAGGATGTCCTGGGTCACCATCTTGATGAGCGTGTCGGGCGATTGGGAGGCGGGCAGACCCTGAGCGTGCAGGGCTGCGGTACCGATCAAGGTCGGACCCAGGAGGAGACCAGCCAGGGTCATCAGGTTCAACAGGCGCTTTCGGCCACAGCGGCCCAGCCGTCTCATCCATGACTCATCTTCTGTGGGGAGCGGTTGCGAAAAAGCGAACATGATCATTACCACCGTCTAGAGAACTGACTTGCCGTTGATTCAGCGACTGCACCATCGGCTGACGCCTTGGGCGCAGGTTGATGAGGGGCAGGCGTCTTGCCGTCGTTGACCTGCTGAGCCCGGCGAGCCAAAAAGGCGTCGCGAACACTGAGGTAGCGGTCAAAGGACAAGGCATCGAGCGTGGATTCCATGTCCAAGAAGCCCGCCCGCGCGTCGACGATGCGAGTGCCTCGGAGGGCCCACTCGGTGGAGGTGCCGACGCTAAAAATCTGATCAAACGGATCCACCGCGAAGTCGGCTACACGGCCCACCGTGTCCCGAACCGTGCTGGGACCCAGCAGGGGTATCACAAAGTACGGGCCGGGCTCTGACCCCCAACGGCCAAAGGTCTGACCGAAATCCTCGTTGGTCTTGGCGTAGCCCATGGAGCCCGCTGGATCGCCCAGGCCCAAGACCCCAACGGTGGTGTTGATCACCACCCTGGCTGCAGCATTACCCGCTTTGGAGGGCTCCCCTTGTAACAAATGGTGCAGGGTGTTGATGATGTCGCCAAGGTTGCTAAAAAAATTGCCAAAGGCGGTACGAATGGGCTCTGGCACGTAAGCTTTGTAACCCTCAGCCACCGGCTTGATGACCGCCTCATCGACCTGGGTGTTGAAATCGAACATGGCCCGGTTGTAGCGCTCCCAAGGGTCCCGCGCGTCAGCCTGATGTCCTGCCGGCAGGCTGGCACAGCCCGATAAGACCGCCAGACAGACCAAGACGATGGTCAGTCGAAGGTTGGCGAACCACGGGCGTGCGCCACTCATCACTTAATGCCCCCATCGGCCGCCTGGTTGGCCCCACCCGACTCTCGGTTGTAAAGAAACTGGGAAATGATGTTCTCAAGCACCACAGCCGACTGGGTGAGCTTGATCCGATCGTTGTTCTTGAGAGGTTCCGTCTCGGCCCCAGGCAGGATGCCGATGTACTTCTCGCCCAGCAGCCCTGCGGTCAGTATTTGGGCCGAGCTGTCCTTGGGAAAGGCCACGCCCTCTTGGATGTCCAGGGTCACCACCGCCTGGTAGCGCTTGTCGTCAAAACCGATCTCGCGCACGCGGCCCACCACCACACCGGCGCTGCGAACAGCCGCCCGAGGCTTGAGCCCGCCGATGTCGTCGAAATTGGCCAGGATGGTGTAGCTGGGGCCTGAGCCAATCGTCATCAGGTTGCTGACCTTGAGCGACAGGAAGACCAAGGCGACCAGCCCCAACAGGACAAATAGGCCAACCAATAGGTTAATGGTGCGTTGCATGCCGATAGCCTATCAGAGCCAGCAGGGCCAGGTTAGAGCGCGCCGAACATGAAGGCCGTGAGAATAAAGTCCAGTCCCAACACGGCCAAGGAGCCCGCTACCACCGTCATGGTCGTGGCACGGGCGACGCCCTCGGGCGTGGGCTTAGCCTGATAGCCCATGTAAAGCGCCACCATGGTCACCGCAAAGCCAAACACGACACTCTTGATGACCCCATTGACGATGTCGTCATAGAAATCCACACCCTCGGTCATCTGCGACCAGAAGGCTCCCGCATCCACCCCGATCAGACCGACCCCAATCAACCAGCCACCCAATACGCCAATGGCCGAGAACAGCGCCGCCAAGAGTGGCATGGTAATGAGCCCGCCCATGAAACGGGGGCCCAGAATCCGGGTGACCGGGTCGACTGCCATGGCCTCCAGCGCGGCCAATTGCTCGCCGGCCTTCATCAGTCCAATCTCTGCTGTCAGGGCCGTGCCGGCTCGTCCAGCAAAGAGCAGTGCTGTGACCACTGGACCCAACTCACGCACCAGAGACAGGGCGACCAACAGCCCGAGGGCCTCCTCGGAGCCATACCGACGCAGGGTGTAATAGCCCTGCAGACCCAGCACCAGCCCAACAAACAGGCCTGAGACCAGGATGATGGCCAGGGAATGGTTGCCCAGAAAGTGGACCTGACTGGCAATGAGATTCGGCCGCCTAAGAACATTCATCAGTCGGCTTAACAGACTACCTGTCAGCCTGGCAAAGCCGCCCAAGCCCTCTAGGAGAGTCAGGCTGGCGCCCCCTAGTCGGGAGAGTTGGTCTAGCGGTCTCATAAGAAGGTCTGACTCAGGCTGGGTGCCGGATAGTGGAACTGAACAGGACCATCCTCACGCCCCTCGAGGAACTGTTGGACGTAGGGGTCGGTCGAGGCCAACAGGTCTTGTGGTGTCCCCAGAGCTACCAGCCGAGCGCCGTCGGCCGACGGCGCCAAGACCGCGATGCGATCGGCGATCTCGAAGGTCTCCTCCACATCATGGGTCACGATGACCGAAGAGGCCCCCAGTGCATCGTTGAGTCTGCGAATCAATCGAGCGGTTACACCAAGTGAGATGGGATCGAGGCCGGCAAAGGGCTCATCGTACAAAATGAGTTCTGGGTCCAGGGCGATGGCGCGGGCCAGGGCGACTCGGCGGGCCATGCCACCCGAGATTTCACTGGGCATGAGCTGAGCCGCACCCCGCAGACCGACTGCCTCGAGTTTAAGGAGCACCACATCCCGAAGCACGGACTCGGGCAGCTTGGCGTGCTCACGAAGGGGAAAAGCAACATTCTCAAAACACGACAGGTCGGTGAACAGGGCTCCAAACTGAAAGAGCAGGCCCATCCGGCGGCGCATGGCATAGAGGCGGTCTGATCGATAACCATCCAAAGACTCACCAAACACCGTGACTTGACCGGTCTGGGGCCTGACCAGGCCTGCAATCAGACGCAACAGGGTGGTCTTGCCAACGCCCGAGCCACCCATGATGGCCAGGACCTCCCTGGGGCGAACCGACAGACTGAGGTCGGCGATGATGGCCCTTGGTCCATAGCCAAATCGAACGCCCTCAAAAGCCAGACAGGCCTGCTCTGGCTGAGAAGCCAGTTGGTCTGAGGGCATATCGCCGTTGGTTGGGCTCATTCGGTCATTCTACCCAGCGTTGATGAGGCTTTCGGCCTCAGCCAAGGCCTCTGCCGTGCCACGCAAGACCAGGGCGTCATCGACCATCAGGCGTGTGTCCTCGGTGACGGGGTGTCGCTTGCCCGCGCGCTTGAGGGTTGCGATGTCTACACCCAGCCCGGCCAGCCCCAAATCAGCGATTGGCCGGCCAGCCATGATCGACGCTTTGGCGACCACCAAGGTCCGCAGCATGATCGCGTCCTCGGCCCTCTCCAGGTAATCGTCATCACTGCCACGGAAGACCCCACGAAACAGGCCATAGCGTGTATCGCGCACCTCACGTACTCGCCTGACCACTCGATGCAAGGGGACCCCGGCCAGAGCCAGTGCATGAGAGGCCAGCATCAGGCTGCCTTCCATGACCTCTGGCACGACCTCCGTCGCACCAGCTTCGCGCAGTGGTGTGAGGTCGCTGTCATCTCGGGCTCGAACGATGATCGGGAGTTGGGGTGCCAACTGCCGAACCGCCACGATGACCCGAGTGGCCGAGGCTCGATCGGCGTAGGTGATGACCAGAGAAGTGGCTCGGTGAATGCCGGCGGCCATCAGGGTCTCTCGGCGGGTGGCGTCGCCAAAGACCACCGAGTGGCCAGCCGCAGCCGCCTCGCGGGTTCTTTGTGGGTCGAGGTCCAGCGCCACATAGTCGATGTGCTCTTGATCCAGGAGCTGGGCCAGGTTCTGGCCACACCGGCCGTAGCCGCAGATGATGAGATGCTTGTCTGCACTGACGGCCTGGCTGGCAATGCGGTGAATCTCCAGGCTGCGGCGAAGAAACTCAGACCTGGCCACGCGCATCACCAATCCATCGCTTCGGTCGACCACAAAGGGGGTAATGAGCATGGAGACGACCATGCCGGCCAAGACCAGCTGCAAGACCGGGTCCGGTAGCAATCCGCCGATGAGGGAAGGGTCTAGCAAGACAAACCCGAACTCGCCAGCCTGAAAGAGCCAGAGTCCGGCCTTGAGCGAGGGGCCCGGCGGAATGCTGAACAGACGAGCCAGACCAGCAATCACCGCCAGCTTGATCCCCACATATGCCGCCAACAAGGCCAGCAAGATCCAGCCCTGCTCCATGACCACCGACAGATTAAGTCGCATGCCAACGGTGACGAAAAAGAGCCCCATCAAAACATCGCGATAGGGCCGAATGTCGGCCTCCACCTGATACCGAAATTCTGTCTCTGAAATGAGCATGCCGGCCATAAAGGCGCCGAGCGCCAAGGACAGGCCCAGGTGCTCGGTCACCCAGGCCAGACCCAAGGTCATGAGCAGCAGGTTGAGAGAGAAGAGTTCCTGAGATTTGCGACGAGCCACCAAAGTCAGCCAGGGGCCCACCAGGCGCTGGCCGACGACCACCATGATCACCAAGACCAGGACCGCCTTGGCCAAGGCGAGGGCCAGCGTCTGGGCCATCGCCATGTCTGTCGAACCGCTCGATGAGACCGCCGCGACACCGGCCAGGGCCGGGACAATGATCATGAGCGGCACCACCGCCAGGTCTTGGAACAGCAGCACGCCGACAACCGGCCTGCCATGCGCCGTCTCCAGTTCGCCGCGATCCGAGGCCATGCGCATGACCATGGCGGTCGATGACATGGCCAAGGCACAGCCCAGCACGACCGAGGCCTGCCAGGGCATGCCATGAAAAGGGGTGAGGGCCAACGACAAGCCTGAGACTGCGGCGATGGTCAGAACCACCTGGGCCGACCCCAGGCCCAAGACCAGCTTCCTCATCGCCCGAAGCCTCGCCAGGCTGAATTCGACGCCGATGGAGAACATGAGAAAGACCACCCCGATCTCGGCCAGCCAGAGCGTTACATCGGTGTCCGGTGCCACCCCAAGGGCATGCGGACCAAAAGCCACGCCCACCACCAAATAGCCAATCAGGGGCGGCAGCTTGGCAGCCCGGGCTGCCATGACCACCCCAACCGAAACGGCCAACAGGGCCACGATGAGACTCAGGATTGATTCCATTACTATGGCCAGTGTAACAACCGATATTGCGCTTTATGAGCCCCACACCATCAACCAATCCATCCACCCCAAAGGTTGGCCAAGCCCTCGGCGACGACCAGCGCACGGTGGATCGTTGCCGCCGAGTTCTTCAAATTGAGGCGCAGGCCATCACGGGTCTGATCGACCAGCTCGACGCTGGCACTGCCGAAGCGGTTCGTGCGATCTACGCCTTGACGGGGCGGTTGGTGGTCACGGGCATGGGCAAGAGCGGTCATGTCGCTCGAAAAGTGGCGGCCACCTTTGCCTCAACGGGTACGCCGGCGCTGTTTGTTCACCCCGCGGAAGCCCAGCACGGCGACCTGGGGATGATTCAGGCCAACGACCTGGTGCTGGCCTTCTCGTATTCCGGTGAGACCGACGAACTGCGCCTCATCGCCCCTCACCTCAAGCGCATGGGTGCCAGGCTGATCGCCATCACCGGCCATGCAAACTCGACGCTGGCTCGGCTGGCTGATATCCACCTGAATGCTGCCGTGAAGGAAGAGGCCTGTCCGCTCAACCTGGCGCCGACTGCCAGCACAACGGCCGCGCTCGCCCTGGGCGATGCCCTGGCAGTCGCCGTACTAGAGATGCGTGGCTTTAGGGCCGAGGACTTTGCCAAGTCACATCCTGGCGGTAGCCTGGGGCGCAGACTGCTGGTGCGGGTGGCCGATGTGATGCGAACGGGCGATCAGGTGCCCCGCGTTGCCGCCGGCACGCTGCTCACAGACGCGCTGGCAGAAATGGGGGCCAAGCGAATGGGCATGACCTGTGTGGTGGATGAGCAAGGCCGTGCCAAAGGCATCTTTACAGACGGCGACCTGCGACGACTGCTGGGCCAGAATCGGTTGACGCCAGACTTAACCGTTGACCAGGTGATGACCCGATCCGCCCAGACCATCTCTGCAGAGGCTCTGGCCACCGAGGCGGCCCATCAGATGGATGCCACGCGGATCAACCACCTGCTCATCGTCGATGACCAGCAGGCTTTGATCGGTGCCATTGGGCTTCATGACCTGTTAGAGGCGAAGATTCTTTGATGTCAGCCCGTCCTGCCCCTCACCCAGCCCCCGAGGCAGAGACCCCTTCGTCAGACCTGACGGCCTTGCAGAAAGACTCTCTTACTCGGGGCCGTGCGGCTGCCTTAAAGGCCATGTTCTTTGATGTGGATGGCGTGATGACCGATGGCGGACTGTTCTATGACCAGCATGGCGAGGCGATCAAACGCTTTCATGTGCTCGATGGTCATGGCATCAAGATGCTCTCAGAGGCCGGCGTGCTGGTGGGCATCCTGAGTGGACGAAACCATCCAGCGGTTCTGGCTCGCGCCAAAGAACTCGGGCTGACCGAAGTCCACCTGGGTCTGCAGGACAAACTAAGCCAACTCCGGGACATCTGCGCGCGGCGATCCCTGGATTTGCAGGCCTGTGGCCATATGGGCGATGACCTGCCCGACCTGCCTGTGATGCAGGCCGTTGGGTTTTCGGCCACAGTCGCCACCGCAGTGCCAGAGATCCGCCAACAGGCCATGTGGACGGCGCAGTGGCCGGCCGGAGCGGGGGCTGTGCGCGAGGTCTGCGACTTCATCCTGAGGTGCAGGTCACTTGCACCAAACGGGACCCATTGATGCGATCGGCCTGGTCTGACCGAATCGGTGGGCTGCTATCACTTGGCCTGCTGGCCGCGCTTGGTCTGAGCTCGTGGGTGTTTTCCACCGTCACTCAGGTTCCAGACTGGGTCAAGGCCAGTCGACAACAGAGCGGCCCGACTGCCGTGGTCACCAAGGCCCACATTGTCAAGACTGGGACGAATGGACAGCCGCGTCAGGTGGTGGTCTCACCCAGCATTGAACAGTTCGAAGACGGGCGGGCCACGCTGGCCACACCCGACCTGACGTCCTTCCGGGACAAGGGGCCCCCGGTCTTTGCAAAAGCCCGGCAGGCTCAGGTCAGCGCAGATCAGAACGAAGTCCAGCTCAGTGGCGCCGTCGTGATTCGGCGAGAGGCCTCTGGCGATGACCCCGCCCTGCGAGTCGAGACCGAGACCCTGACCTTTCTCTCCAATGAAGAAGTCGCGCAGACCAAAGACCCTGTGATGGTCTATCGGGGGGCCTCTACGTTGTATGGTGTGGGCATGCGTCTCGATGAAAAAACCGATCGCCTGCAGATTCTGGCGGACACCCGCATGGTGCTACCCAAATCCAAACCCGAGGAGAAAAAACCGTGAGCGGGTCGCTCTGTCAGCAGCCACGCAGCGTTCTTTGCCGATTCTTGACCGCTGGCCTGTTTGGAATGCTCTGGGTGCTGTCACCCATGGCGCACGCGGAGAAGGCCGACCGGCAGGCTCCCACTCACATCGACTCCGACAAGCTGGACCACGACGACAAGACCAAACGGACCATCTTCACTGGCAACGTGGTGCTGACCAAGGGCAGTCTGATCCTCCGAGGGGATCGCCTGGAGTTGCAACAGCTGCCAGATGGCAAGGCCCAGGCCGTGATCACTGGCAAACCGGCCCGGTTTCGACAGAAACGAGAGGCGGTTGCAGAGTGGATGGAGGGTGAAGGTGCGCAGATCGATTACAGCGACCAGACCGAGATTGCGATCCTGACCGGCAATGCGGTCATGCGCCGGGTCGGGCCCGACAAGGAACTCGACCGAGTGGCGGGCGATCGGCTGCGGTACAACAACATCACCGAGTTCTACGAAGTTGAGATCAAACCCGGTCAGCCCCGGGCGCGTATGACCCTCATGCCGCGCGAACCCCAGCCATGAGCCAGTTGGTTGTTCAGAACCTGCGCAAGGGCTATCAGGGTCGCATCGTCGTCAAAGATGTGTCGCTCACGGTCCGCCGAGGGGAAGTGGCTGGCCTGCTGGGTCCAAACGGCGCGGGCAAGACCACTTGTTTTTACATGATCGTGGGTCTGGTGCCAGCCGACGGCGGCCAGATCAGTCTCAATGGCCAAGACCTGACCCAAGAGCCCATCCATGTCCGGGCCCGACAGGGCCTGTCCTACCTGCCGCAGGAGGCCTCGGTCTTTCGTCGGTTGTCGGTGGCCGATAACATTCGGGCAGTCTTAGAGCTGCAGCTCGACACGAGTGGTCAGAAGCTGTCGGCCAGTGAGATCGAGAGACGACTAGAGGGCTTATTGGAGGAGCTGCAGATCGGCCATATCCGAGACAACCTCGGCCAGTCGCTTTCGGGTGGCGAGCGCCGCCGGGTGGAGATTGCAAGGGCCCTGGCGACATCGCCACAGTTCATCTTGTTGGACGAACCATTCGCCGGTGTGGACCCGATTGCTGTCATTGAGATCCAGCGAATCATTCGTTTCTTAAAAGATCGTGACATCGGTGTTTTGATCACCGACCACAACGTGCGCGAGACCCTGGGCATCTGCGATCACGCCACGATCATGAACGACGGTGTGGTGCTCGCCAGTGGCGAACCCAGCCAGATTGTCGACGACCCTGGCGTGCGAAAGGTCTACCTGGGCGAACATTTCCGAATGTAGTCATGAAGATTTCGCTGACCACCAAGACCAGTCAGCAGCTGACGCTCACCCCCCAGCTGCAGCAGGCCATTCGTCTGTTGCAGCTCTCAAACCTAGAACTCCGCCAAGAACTCGAAGCCTTCAGTGCAGACAACCCTCTGCTTGAGATCGAAGACGGCCTATCCGGCGAGTCACTCGAGGCGAGCAGCAGCGAGACCGAGGGGTCGTCCGAGTCCTCGGATGACTGGGAGGATGCAGTAGGCGATGGCCTTACCGACTGGCGAGGTGACGGCAGTGGTGAAGACCGATCCAACCGAGAGGATGGCGGCGAGGTGGGCTTTGTCGGCCTACAGGCCCACCTTCGGGAGCAGGTCGCTGGCCTGCACCTGAGCCCAAGGGATCGGGCCTGGTTGGACGTTCTAATCGAGGCCCTGGATGAGGACGGCTACGTTCGGGACCCTCTGGCGGAACTGGCAGAGGGCTTTGCTGAGGTCTTTGAATCCGACCTTGGGGGTGTTCTGGACGAAGACGAGATGATGGTGGGCCTGCGGCTTTTGCAGGCCTTGGATCCTCCCGGCATCGGTGCGCAGAACCTACAACAGTGCCTGCAGATTCAGCTAGAGGCACTCAACGGTGATGGCGTCGATCGAGTAGCCCTGGAGACTGCCCGCCACCTGGTGGCCCACCACCTGGAGCAGTTGGGTCAGATGCCGCTGGCCAGCCTGGGCCGGGCCACTGGACTGAGCCGCGATCAGCTGGGGGCGGCCCTGGATGTCATTCGTGGCCTAGAGCCGCGTCCAGCAGCACGCTTTCAGGCCCAGCAAGATGCCAGCCTGACGCCAGATGTCATGGTGAGCCTGGGTCGTAACGGCAAATGGGTGGCTCGGCTCTCCAAGCAGTCCCTGCCCAGGCTGTCGATTAACAGTGAATACGCCCGGCTGATTCGGGATGGTGAGTCTGACTCGGTGCTGTCGCAAAAACTGCAGGAGGCTCGCTGGATGCTGAAGAACATCGCTCAGCGCTCAGAAACCATTCTGAAAGTCTCTCAGGCGATTGTGTCGGCTCAGCAGGCCTTCTTTAGCCAGGGGCCCAAGGCCATGCGGCCCATGGTGCTGCGGGACATTGCCGAGGCCTGTGAGCTGCATGAATCCACCGTTTCCCGCGTGACCAATCAGAAGTTCATGCTGACCCCGCTGGGCTGTTTTGAGCTGAAGTTTTTCTTCAGCAGCCACGTGGGGACTGACGATGGCGGAGCCGCCTCGGCCACGGCCCTTAAGGCCCAGATTGAGGCCTGGATCAAGGCGGAAGACGGTGCCAAGCCTCTGTCCGATCAGGCCCTGTCCGATCGGTTTCAGGAGCAGGGCGTTGTTGTGGCCAGACGAACGGTTGCAAAGTATCGGGAAGCCCTCAGAATCCCAAGTGCTAGTCTTAGGAAACGACAATAAAAGGAGACCCCGCTATGCAAGTGACGATCACCGGCCATCACCTCCCCATTACCGATGCCATTCGGGATTATGTAAACCAAAAGTTTTCAAAGGCCTGGCGACACTTCGACCATGGGATTCAGGCCCAGGTGGTGCTCTCTGTCGAAAGGCTCGATCAAAAAGCCGAAGTGACAGTTCACTTTCAAGGAAAGGATCTGCACGCTGAGGCCAAGCACACGGACATGTATGCAGCCATCGACCTGCTGGCCGACAAGCTGGACCGCCAAGTGGTCCGCTACAAGGAACAGCACCAGACCAATGTCCACTCTGGACGCGGGGCTATCGAGGCCTGAGAACGGCTTTGGGCGGTCGTCCCGCAGCGCAATATCGCAGTGCAACAAATCCGTCAAAAGGTCTATACTCCTCGAACTTTGTTGCCTTGAAGCGGGTGTTCCCATGAACCGCATTTGTGAACTGTTAACGGCCGACCACGTCCTGCTGGGCGTGGAAGCCTCCAGTAAGAAACGGGCCTTCGAGCTGGCCGGCCTTCTCTTTGAAGAGAAGAAAGGCATTGCCCGCAGCAAGGTCTTCGATTCCCTGTTTGCCCGCGAGCGACTGGGCTCCACGGGCCTGGGTGAGGGCATCGCCATCCCCCATGGCCGTATCAAAGGGCTGAATCAGGCCATGGCTGCCGTGGTCCGACTGGCCGAGCCGGTGGCCTTTGATGCGCCGGACGGCAAGCCTGTCTCCGTCATGATTTTTCTGCTGGTGCCTGAGCAGGCCACCCAGCAGCATCTGGAAATTCTCTCGGAGGTCGCCGAGATGCTCTCTGACAAAACCCTGCGTGAGTCTCTTGGCGCAGCCTCTGATCCTCAGGCCCTTTTTCAGAGCCTGTGCAGCTGGCAGCCAGCCAGCGCCTAAGACAGGCCTGAGAGGCCCGTCGAGCAAGCAGCCGCCATGCTCAACGTTCAGCAACTCTTCGAGGCCTACCAGGAGCAGCTGCGGCTGACCTGGGTCACTGGCCAGTCCGGTGGCGATCGACACATCTCTGGCCCCTCCTTTGAGAGCGCCGACCTGGTTGGTCACTTCAATCTGATCCATCTGAACCGGATCCAGGTCTTTGGGCAGGCGGAGGTGGACTACTACAACCGGCTAGACCCCCAGCGGCGCAACTACCTGACGGCCGAGCTCATCGCCGGAAAGCCTCCGGCCATCGTGGTGGCCGATGGGCTGGTCCCGCCCGCCCAGCTGTTTGAGGCCTGTGACCGAGACGAGCTGCCTCTAATGCGCAGCAGCCATACCGCTGCGCGCGTGATTGAACTGCTGCGCATTCAACTCTCCAAGCGACTGGCCCCATCGGCTTCTCTACATGGCGTCTTCATGGACGTGCTCGGTCTGGGAGTACTCATCTCAGGCGAGTCCGGCCTGGGTAAGAGTGAACTAGCCCTGGAGCTGATCACGCGAGGACACGGCCTGGTGGCCGACGATGTGGTCGAGTTCTCCAGAATTGCGCCGGATGCCATCGAGGGCCGCTGCCCGCCCCTGCTCAAAGATTTGCTCGAGGTCAGAGGCCTTGGCCTGCTGGACATCAAGGCCATTTTTGGCGAGACCAGTGTCCGCCGGAAAATGCGGCTGCGACTCATCGTTCAACTGGTTCGTCGATCTGCGATTGATGAATACGAGCGACTGCCCCTAGAGGCCCTCAACGAGGACGTCCTGGGACTGCCCATTCGCAAGGTCGTTATTCCGGTGGCGGCTGGTCGAAACCTGGCCGTCCTGGTGGAGGCAGCAGTCCGCAACACGGTGCTGCAGCTCAGAGGGATTGACACCATGCGGGAGTTCACGGAACGTCAACAACGTGCCATGAACAACGAGGATCTTTTTTGACCGCATCACCTGGACCTCACGGATCGGAACCCATCTCACTGGTGGTGGTGACCGGCATGTCCGGGTCGGGAAAATCCGTGGCCTTGGCCGTTTTAGAAGACGAGGGCTATTACTGCGTTGACAACCTCCCGGTGGCTCTCATCGGGCCCCTGGTGAAGAGCCAACACGCTTGCGGCACCAGAAGGATGGCCCTGGCGGCAGACGTCCGGGCGGGGACCGACCTGGCCCATCTGGAAAAAGCCTTGTCTGAGCTGAGGGCCGAGGGCATTGGCCTAACGGTCCTCTTTCTGAATGCCCGATCCGACATCTTGCTGCAGCGATATTCCGAGACACGCCGCAGACACCCTTTGTCCCTGCTCACCGAGACCAATCGCGATGACACGGGTGAATCGATGACCCTGATGGAGTGCATCGAACATGAACGCGAGATTCTGGCGCCCCTGCAGCACTTAGGTATCCCGGTCGATACCAGCGACCTTCGGTCCTCTGCCCTGAGAACTTGGCTTCGGGCCTTTCTCAAACTCGACACATCGAGTCTGGTGTTGCTCTTTCAATCCTTTGCCTTCAAGGCCGGCATCCCACTGGATGCAGACTTGGTTTTTGACCTGCGATGCCTGCCGAATCCTCACTACGTCAATGAGCTCAAGGCTCTAACCGGCAAGGACCCAGCGGTGGTCAGCTATCTGGCGGGGCATGACCAGGTGGGTGCCATGGTGAAGGACATCGGTGACTACCTGGAGAAGTGGCTGCCCTGCTATGTCCAAGAACAGCGGAGCTATCTGACAGTGGCTCTGGGCTGCACTGGCGGACAGCATCGATCGGTCTATGGGGCTGAACAACTGGCCGAGCGATTTGCCGAGAACTGGCCCGTCATGGTTCGCCACCGGTCTCTGATTCAGCGCGGCCTGAGTTAATCCAAGACCTCGCGGTTCAATTCGCGTGTGGCCTGAACAATCGCCTGACGGACCGGCTTGGGCAGCCCCATCTCCAAAGCCTTTCGCCAGTCAAACCATTCGACAGGCTGGCCTTGGATGCGCCTAGGCCGTCGTCCAAGGCAAGGCTTCAAGACCACGCCGATCTGAAGCCGGTAATGGGTAAAGTCATGGGTGATCTGTTGATCACAGTTGGGCAGCTGATGCTGCAGATCTGATGGGTCCAAGGACTGAGCCGGCAGTACCCAGAGTCCGCCCCAGAGTCCTTGACCAGGGTTCTGAACCAATGCGATTGAATTCTCATGCTGTGCCAAGGTCCACAGGCTGGCGCGAACTGGACGAGCCTTGCGAACCGCGGGCTTTGGGTAGGCCTCGACGAGTCCTTGCCGATGTGCCTGACAATCAGCCTGCACCGGGCAGGCCGAACAGTTGGGCTGCCTGGGCGAACAGACGGTTGCCCCCAGGTCCATGATAGCCTGGGTGTAGGCCGGCATGTCGGCCGATTGCCTGGGGACCAAGGACTGGGCTATGGGCCACAAGGCCTTGGTGAGGGCAGGACTATTCCAAGGCTCAGACCGCAGGCCATGCCGAGCCAACACGCGTTTGACATTGCCATCCAGAATCGCGACCCGCTCCCGGTGGACCACCGAGGCAATCGCTGCTGCAGTCGATGGGCCCACCCCAGGGAGCTCGGACCAGGCCTGGGCCGTCTGAGGGAAACCGCCCGCTGCCACCACCAGCCGAGCAGCCGCATGAAGGTTGCGAGCCCGCGCGTAGTAGCCCAGGCCACTCCAGACCGCCAAGACCTGATCCAGGTCTGCTGCAGCCAAGGCGTCTACGGTCGGGAATCTAGCGACGAACCGTTGGTAGTAGGACAAGGCGTTCATCAGCTGGGTCTGCTGCAGCATGATTTCCGAGAGCCAGACCGCATAAGGGTCCGCTGACTCTCCCTGAGGCGGTTGCCAAGGGAGTCCTCGGCGGCCATGCACGCGAGCCCAGGCCAGCAGACGCTGCGCAAAAGACCTAGCCACGTTGACAGTTGGGGCAGAAGAAAGTGGCCCGCTGCGCCTGGACCAGACGCCGAATGACCTGGCCACAGGCCAGGCAGGGGAGCCCCTCGCGACCATAGACCTGGTGGGCCTGGCCATACCGACCCGGCTGGCCATCGGCACCATGAAAATCTCTCAGGGTGCTGCCCCCCTGATCAATCGCCTCTTGTAAGACCTGAGCAATCGTCTGGGCGAGTCGGTCCATCTTTTGGCGGCTGATGCGCCCAGCGGCCCGACGCGGCGAGATGCCCGCGCGATAGAGGGCCTCGCTGGCGTAGATGTTGCCCACCCCCACCACCACATCGCCGCGCATCAGCCAGACCTTGATGGCCTGCCGAACTCCGCGGGCAGCTTGGAACAGGGCGCCGCCATGACAATCGGCCGATAACGGCTCCAGGCCGCTGGCTGCGTGACCCAGCCAGTCTGCCGGCAGCTGGGCCAGACCCGCCTCTGGACTGCCCTCAAACCCAGTCGGCTTGACCAACAAGCGCACATCGCCGAATCGCCGGGGGTCGTTGAGCACCAACTCGCCCGTCTGAAAACGCCAGGTCACATGGTCGTGTCCTGCCAAAACCCGGTCTTGCGAAACACCAACGCCTCGCCATTGCAGGACACCTGACATGCCCAGGTGAACCGACATGAGATGACGCTCGAAGACAAAGATGAGCTGCTTGGCCCGCCTGGCGATGGTCTGCAGCCGCTGGTGCCTTAGTGGTTGGAGCACGGCAGCAGACCCCGTGAACGATCGCAGGGCCTTGCCACTGGTGCGGACAGATTCCAAGACCAGCCCAGGCAAGACGGGCATGAGCCCCAGCCTGGTGACCTCGACTTCGGGTAGTTCGGGCATAGATGAGATAGAACAAAAAAACTGAGTTACTGTTGAGCGTGATGATGCCTCTAAAACTAGGTCTGCTCACGATTGGTCTGACCATTGGCCTGCTGCCGTTGCAGCCTGGACAGGCCGCCCCTCAGACGCGTGCAGAGACAGAGCCACAGCTGATTTTTCAGATTCTGGCCAGCGAATTGGCCCTGCAACAGGGCCATGTCGCCGCGGCCGCTGCCACCTACCTTGGGGTAGCAGAACAGACCCGTGATGCGGCTGCGGCAGAACGGGCTACACAGCTGGCGCTGGCCCTACGGGCCCCGGCACAAGCCCTGGCAGCCGCCAAAATCTGGCTGGAGGTCAAGCCCAACGAGCCCAATGCGCAAGAGACGGTCGATGTGCTGTCCTTGCTGCTAGGGTTTGATCATGACTTGAGTGACAGTCTGCTAAAACGGCGACAGGCAATGGCCAGTTCCGAACAGCTGGATGGTTTTTATGAGCGCCTCTCCAACCTGCTCATTCGAAGCCAAGACCCCAGACGGGCTCTGAGCATTCTGAGCCGAGTGTCGGCCCAAGAGCCTCACCATACCAAGCTGCTTTACGCCAAGGCCATGCTCCACGAGAAATTAAAAGAGCATGCCCAGGCCGAGCAGGCCCTGCGAACCCTGATCAGCCGCACCCCAGGCGATGCTCATGCCCTCAACGCCCTGGGCTACAGCCTGGCGGATCGAAACCAGTCCCTGCAAGAGGCCAGAGCCTTGCTGGAAAAAGCCCATCAACTCAGGCCGGATGACGCCCACATTTTGGACAGTGTGGGCTGGGTCTACTACCGCCTGGGGCGTTTCGATCAGGCCATCGACTGGCTGCAGAAGGCTTTTGTGCGCATGCCCGATGCCGAGGTGGCGGCCCACCTGGGAGAGGTCTTGTGGAAGTCCAACCGAGCCACAGAAGCCTTTACCATCTGGCGCCACGGCCGCCAGACAGATCCCAATAATCAGTTGCTTCAAGACACGCTCAAGCGATTCGGTATCAGTTTTCCATAGGCCTATGAACAGAAGAACCGCGCTTGGGATCATCGGGGCCCTGGGCCTGATGGGGTCGATGACGGCCTGCAGTGGCCTGCCATTGGCCACAGTGGGCCCCATCCAATATGGCCAGGTCCGCTCGGGACGGTTCTCGCTGTCCGGGCCCGGGCTGAACGAGCCCTTGATTGGACAGTTTGAATGGCGAGCGGCGAGCGGAGCAGCTCTCCAGAGGCTGTGGCTCAGCGATCCCTGGTCGCAGCCACAGGGCAGCCTGATGCTGATGGCTGACGGGTCCGGGCCTTGGGCTGGCTGGCAGCCCCTTGGCCCCAATGACCTGGCGGTTCACCAGGACCAGGCCCTGCAGTGGGCGCGTCAAACGCTTGGCCTTCAGGAGGAGAGCCTGCAGCCCTTGGGGCGTCTGCTGACAGAGTTGGGCGATCAGATGCTCGTCATGGGTCAGCCTCAGCGACTGCAAAGAGTGATCCCGACCCCGCACGGGTCACTCGCCCTGCGATTGTTCATTGAGTCCACACCACCATTGGGCCGCTAAGCCAACCAAGCCTGTGTCCCTCGCCCGCCCACCCTCCTGTAGCCTGCTTGCCCCAGCCAAGCTCAACCTCTTTTTACACGTCGTGGGACGAAGGCCCGATGGCTATCACCAGCTTCAGAGTCTTTTTTGTCTCATTGACTGGGCCGACCGCGTTGAGATGAATACTCGTCATGATGGGCAGATCCAGCGCCTGGGTGACCTGAGCTGGCCGGCTGAGACCGACCTTGGCGTGCGTGCGGCTCACCTTCTGCGCGAGGCGGCCAGGGTCAGGGGCGATCAGGCTGCGGAGACATTGGGTGCGGACTTGCTGATTCACAAGCAGATTCCCAGTGGGGCGGGACTCGGCGGCGGCAGTTCCGACGCCGCAACCGTGCTGATAGGCCTCAACCAGCTCTGGGATTTGCAGTTTTCTCGCCAGGCCCTTGCGGCCATGGGCCTGCAGCTAGGGGCGGATGTGCCCTTTTTTATTCATGGCCAGGCCGCCTTTGTCGAGGGCATCGGTGAGCGCATGCAAAGCCTGGAACCTGCCAGCGAGTGGTTCGTGGTCATGGTGCCCGCCGTGGGTGTGCCCACCGCTCAGATCTTTCGTGATGCGGAATTGACACGGGATACCAAAGCCTTGAGAATTTCGGATCTTTCGAACGCGGCCTCAGCGCCGGTTTGGACCTTCGGCCATAACGACTTAGAGCCTGTGGCCTGTCGACAGTTTTCAGCCGTTCGCGAGGCTCTGCAGACCCTGCAGACCTGCGGTCAGGCGCTGGGTCTGCCTTTGCAGGCCATGCGAATGAGTGGCAGCGGTGGGGCGGTGTTTGCCAGTTGTGCAGACCACGACCAAGCCGACAAACTGGCGTCCAGACTCGCTGCGCAGGCTTTGTCTGAAGGCCAGCAGATTCGTGTGTGCAGGCGGCTGATTCGGCATCCGGCGCATTAGCGGTTACGATATGCACCTGTAGTGATTCGTTGGGGAGTCGCCAAGTTGGTTAAGGCACCGGATTTTGATTCCGGCATACGAGGGTTCGAATCCTTCCTCCCCAGCCCCTAATCCTCAGACGCGCAGGGCTTTGCAGTGCGTCACTTGCAGACACTTAGAACAGGCCATGGCAGAACGTCTCCCCGTAGGTAACGGTTCAACTGACAGCATCATGCTGTTCACGGGAAACGCCAACCCCAAATTGGCTGCAGATGTCGCAAAAAACCTGTCAATCCACATTGGTCGTGCCAAGGTTGCGCGGTTTAGTGACGGTGAGGCCACCGTCGAGATCCTGGAGCATGTGCGGGGCCGAGACGTGTTCATCCTGCAGTCCACCTGTGCACCGGCCAACGATCATCTGATGGAAGTGATGCTAATGGCCGATGCCCTGCGTCGGGCCTCTGCTGCCCGCATTACAGCGGCCATCCCCTACTTTGGTTACGCTCGCCAAGACCGGCGGGTTCGCTCGGCTCGCGTGCCCATTAGCGCCAAAGTGATTGCCAACATGCTGCAGGCGGTTGGGGTAGACCGGGTGCTGACCATGGACCTGCATTCGGACCAGATCCAGGGCTTCTTTGATATTCCGGTGGACAACATCTACGCCGCTCCGATCATTCTGGGTGACGTCTGGAAGCACGATTACAAGAACCTGATGGTGGTCTCGCCGGACGTCGGGGGTGTGGTTCGGGCCCGGGCCTTTGCCAAGGAACTCGATGCCGAGCTGGCCATCATCGACAAACGTCGGCCCAAGGCCAACGTCTCAGAGGTCATGAACATCATTGGTGACGTGTCGGGACGAACCTGCCTGATCATGGATGACATGGTCGACACCGCCGGCACCCTGACCAAGGCAGCCGCAGCCCTCAAGGCACACGGCGCCTCCCGGGTCATCGCTTACTGCACCCATCCAGTCTTGTCAGGGGACGCCATTCACCGCGTCGCCAACAGCGCCCTAGACGAACTGGTGGTCACCGACACCATTCCCCTGTCCGCCGAGGCCATCGCCTGCGGCCGCATTCGGGCCATCACCTGTGCCGGCCTAATTGGCGAGACCATCATTCGGATCGCCAAGTCGGACTCGGTCAGCTCTCTGTTCCTGGAGTAGCCAGAAAGTCCTGCAGCCCGCCCGGGACCTGCCTTCAGACGCCATTTGTGCTAGAGTTGCGGGCTAACCTTTAGGCTGGTCGCGGCTTAGAGGCCCATTCATCTATTTTTTGCGGAGTGCGCTATGAAGTTTTCCACCACCAAAGTGGTCGCCACCCGCCGTTCGACACAGGGTTCGAGTGCGAGCCGCTTCCTGCGTCGCAATGGCAAACTGCCAGGCATTGTCTATGGCGGTAAAGGTGAGGCCGTGTCCATCGAGATGGACCACAACCCAATTCTGCTGGCCCTGAAGGTTGAGTCTTTCCACTCATCCATTCTGGATCTAGAAGTCGACGGCAAGTCCGAGCAGGTGCTGCTGCGCGACTTCCAGATGCACGCCTACAAGCCCCTGGTTCTGCACATCGATTTTCAGCGCGTTGACGCCAACACGGCCCTGCACACCAAGGTGCCCCTGCACTTTGTTGGTCAAGAGTCTTGCCCCGCCGTCAAGCTTGATGGCGCCGTGATCAACCACGTACTCAACGAAGTCGAAGTGAGTTGCCTGCCCAAAGACCTGCCCAGCTTCATCGAAGTGGACTTGTCTGGCCTGACCATTGGTCATTCCATTCACATCAACGACATCAAGCTGCCAGCCGGCGTAACCATCGTGCTGCACGGTCAGGACAACCCTGTGGTGGCCACCGCCGCCAAGGTGGGTGGCTCAGCTGCTGACGATGCTCCTCCGGCAGCTGCAGCCCCCGCGGCCCCGGCAGCCTAAAACCGGGTGGCCTGACCGGGCCCGTTCATGATGACGGGCTCCATCTCTTAAGCCACCTGAATGGGCTCATGATGCAGACATGTCTTACATGTTTGTCTCGTGGGCCCAAATTTTTTAAGGTCTCTCGGCCACAATAAAGCATGCCCATTCGCGCGATCATCGGCCTGGGGAATCCAGGCCCTCAATACGAGGCCACTCGCCACAACGTGGGCTTTTGGCTGGTCGATGCCCTTGCGCGCCAGCAGGCCTGCAGCTGGCAGCGTGAGCAGAAATTTCAGGCCGAGGTGACCAAACCGGCTTCGGGTCCAGCAGCCGGCTGCTGGCTGGTCAAGCCGCAGACCTTTATGAACCGCTCTGGACTGACTACTGCGGCCCTGGCTCAGTTCTATCGGCTCGCGCCAGAGGAGCTGCTGGTGGTCCACGACGAGTTAGACATTGCCCCGGGCGAGATTCGACTCAAGCAGGGTGGCGGTCACGGCGGTCACAACGGCGTGCGTGACATTGCCGCCAGCCTGGGTAGCCCGGACTTTTGGCGCCTGCGGCTGGGCATTGGACACCCTCGCACCCTGAACCTGCGGCAGGAGGTTGCTGACTTTGTGCTGCACCGACCCAGCGTCGATGAGACGATTGAGATCGAGCGCGCCCTGGATCGTTGCCTGAAAGAAATCTCTTCATTGATCAGTGGAGACTTTGCCGCTGCCCAACGCGTCTTACACGCACCCAACCCATGATCCAATTCATCACAAGGAACTGACGTGTCACTTCAATGCGGAATCGTTGGACTGCCCAATGTGGGCAAGAGCACCCTGTTTAATGCGCTGACCAAGGCCGGCATCGCTGCTGAGAACTATCCCTTCTGCACCATCGAGCCCAATACCGGCATTGTCGAGCTGCCCGATCCCAGACTGAATCAGTTGGCACAGATTGTCTCGCCCGAGCGCATCCTGCCAGCCACGGTGGAGTTTGTTGACATTGCTGGCCTGGTGGCGGGCGCCTCGAAGGGCGAAGGCCTGGGTAACCAATTCCTGGCCAACATCCGCGAGACCGATGCCATCGTGAATGTGGTTCGCTGCTTTGAGGACGACAACGTCATCCATGTGAATGGCAAGGTGGATCCCCTAGCCGACATTGAAACCATCGAGACCGAATTGGCGCTGGCCGATCTGGCGGGTGTCGACAAGCAGATCGTGAAGGTCCAGAAGCTAGCCCGATCGGGTGACAAAGAAGCTGCCAAGCTCTTGACCGTTTTGGAGAAATGCCAGGCCCAGCTCAACCAGGCCAAGCCCGTCCGCGGCCTTGGGCTAGAGCCGGAAGAGCTCGCTCTGATTCGACCCTTCTTCTTCATCACCGCCAAGCCAGCGATGTTCGTCGCCAACGTCTCGGAGGGGGGCTTTGAGAACAACGCCCACCTGGATCGGCTCCGGGACTATGCGGCAGCCCAAAAGGCCCCCGTTGTCGCGATCTGTGCGGCCATCGAGGCAGAGATCGCCGACATGCCAGATGAGGACAAGGCCGTGTTTCTATCCGATATGGGGATGGAAGAACCTGGCCTGAACCGATTGATTCGTGCGGCCTTTGGTCTGCTGGGTCTACAAACCTATTTCACCGCCGGTGTGAAGGAGGTACGAGCCTGGACCGTGCGAATTGGCGCCACGGCACCACAGGCCGCTGGCGTGATTCACACCGATTTTGAAAAAGGCTTCATTCGGGCAGAGGTCATCGCCTTTGATGACTTCATCGCCTGCAAGGGTGAGCAGGGCGCGAAAGAGGCCGGCAAGATGCGGCTGGAAGGCAAGGAGTACATCGTGAAGGATGGAGACGTGATGCACTTCAGGTTTAACGTCTAAGCCGTCTCTTTTGAGCCGGCCGGGCCGCGGCTCGTGGCCGGCGCCCCGTCTCATTCTTAGGGCTTTTGCTCGTTGGCGTGGCCTCTTCACTCTCGCTTTGCGAAGCAAAGCTCAAAGTTCATCGGCCATCGCCAACTTCGCCAAGCCCTGCTCTGGTGCTATGTGTCCGCTGTGAGCCGTTCGTACTTGGCCTGAAGTTCATCCACAGTCTCGGGGTGAGTGGGGTCCAGGATGATGCAGTCGTCAATGGGGCAGACCGCCTGACACTGCGGTGTATCGAAGTGCCCCACGCACTGGGTGCAACGCTCCGGCTTAATCTCGTAGATGTCTGGTCCCATGACAATGGCCTGATTGGGACAGGCCGGTTCGCAGACATCGCAGTTGATGCATTCAGCCGTGATCAGCAGGGACATGCGCTTACTGTAAGCCCTGCTGTTTGAGCTTGCGAAGGAGCCACTCCTCGACCGAGGGAAATACAAACTTGCTGACATCGCCGCCCAGGGTGGCAATCTCGCGAACAATCGAACCCGAGATGAACTGGTACTGATCCGATGGCGTCAGAAACATGGTCTCGACATCGGGCATCAGATAACGGTTCATGCCGGCCATCTGGAATTCATACTCAAAATCAGAAACCGCCCGAAGGCCGCGAATGATCACACGGGCATCCTGTTCCCGGACAAAGTCCTTGAGCAAGCCCTGAAAGCCTCTGACTTCTACGTTTGGGTAGTGACTCAGGATTTCCTTGGCAATCTCGACTCGCTCGATGAGGGTGAAAAAAGGCTTCTTGGAACGGCTGTCGGCAACGCCCACCACCAGCTTGTCAAAGAGCTTGGCCGCGCGTCGAACCAGATCCTCGTGCCCCCTGGTCAGCGGGTCAAACGTACCTGGATATACAGCGATGGTCATGGGGCTTGCCTCCCCCCTTTGTTGTTTTAACTGGGCTCTAAGGATAGCAAGGCATGGTGAACTGCGCCTGCCTTGGCGCTGCGCTGCTCTAACCAGCCCAGCTGCTGCTCTGGGCTCAGTAACTCACGCCAGGGTCGCTCTCCCTCGACATGAACCATCCCTTGGGGACTGAGAACTGCCTTGGCCGCAGCCAACCCTTGTGCCAAAAGGCCCTGGCCAAAGGGTGGGTCTAGGAAGACCAGGTCAAAGCTGTTGGCCGGCTGACGAGCCAGAAACGACAGGGCGTCGGTCTTGAGCGCTTTCAGGTTATGGGCCCCCAGTCGCTCCGCAGCCTGGGCGATCTCCTTGGCAGCAAGGGCATCAGACTCGAGAGCGACCACGGAGGCAGCGCCGCGCGAAGCTGCCTCAAAAGCCAGCGCACCGGTCCCGGCAAAAACATCGCAGACCCGGCTCTGCGTCAAGGGCGTCTGAGCCCAGGACTCGATCCAATTGAAGAGGGTTTCGCGAACTCGATCCGGTGTGGGCCGAAGACCCGGGCGATCCAACACCCGCAGGACAGATCGCTTCCAGAGACCGCCAATGATCCGGACCTGCCCCATTCTGACGGCCTATTGCTGAGGAATGCCGCTGTCCGTGGCCACGGAGGCTGGCTCCATTGCAGTCCCATTGGGCTCGACACCGTTGGGTTGAACAGCATCAGACTGTGCGCCACCCGCCACCACCACCGTGTTCAACCGATCGATGCGAAGTCGACGGTTCAAAACGTCTCTGACCTGGGCCGCCGTCACCGCCTGGATCGATTTGGTCCAGTTGTCCAAATAATTCGGTGGCAGCTTGTAGAACGCCATCTGCGAGAGGTTGTCGAGCAGCTTGCGATTGGTGTCAAGGCGAAGGGCAAATCCGCCAGCCAAGTTCTTTTTGGCGGCCTCAAGCTCTTCTGCCGTTGGTCCCTTCTCGATGAAGTCAGCCAGGGTCTGTTGAACGACGACCAGGGCCTGCTCGGCGTTGTCTCGTGAGGTCTGCAATCCGATGAAGAAAGGTCCAGTTTGGGCCTGGGGCTGAAAGGCCGAAAAGACGCTGTAGGACAGGCCCCTTTTCTCTCTCACCTCATGGGTCAGTCGCGAGGTAAAGCCTCCACCACCAAGGATGTGGTTGGCCACCAGCATGGGAAAGTAGTCTTCATGCTCGCCGCGGGCCATCAGGGGCAGGCCCAGCCAGATGTGGGCCTGACTGGCGGGATGGTTGATGTTGAGACGACGACCCTGTGTCAACGGCACCGCTGGTAGGGCCTTGGACCAGCGCGGCTCCGTTCGTGTTGACGTGCTCGCCTTCACCGTGGATGCCACAGACGTCTTGGAGGCAGCCGCTGATGGCGCTGGCTGGGCCGCTGCCGAGGCCAGGGGGCTAAAGACTTGATGGAGGAGGCTGCGAGCTTGCTCCAGGGACAAGTCCCCTACCAGGGAGACCGTCATTCGCTGCGGCAGCCAGAATCGCTCGTAAAAGCTGCGAAGGTCTTGAGGCGCAATGGCTCGAAGCGAGGCGATGGTCGGGTTTCGTCCATAAGGATGCCCACGGTAAATGGAGTGCCAGAGCGCACGAGTGGCCAGAGACTGTGGCTGTGTCAGCTGATCTTTGAGGGCGGCCAGGCTGCGGTCGCGCTCTCGTTCAAAGGTGCTGGTCTCAAAAGCCGGCTTGGCCAATTGCTGGGCGATGAGCGGGCTGGCGGAGGCAACCACCGCTGGATCAGACAGAAATCGAAATTTAAGCGTGACGCGATCCGAGGTGGTGGACTCACTGCGCTGAATCGCCAGCCTGGCCATGGCCTTGCCAAGGGCCTCCTCGTCAAGCGCTGGGCGATCACCAATCTCGGTAACCGCCCGAGAGGCGATGTCCGTGGTCAGCGAAGACAGCCCCTCTAGGCCCTGAGGGTCCCATCGGCTGCCGGCATCGATATCAATTGCCAGGTCCACCATGGGAATGTTGTTGGCCTGGACAAACCAGACGGGAATGCCCTGGGCCGTGGTGAATTGCTGAATGCGCTGTGACTCGGCCTGCGCCTGGCTGAGCATGAGACAGGCTGCGGCCATGGCAGACCACTTGGACACCAACACTCGAAACTGTTTCATCGCTTAGTTGCCCTTGGTTCAGTGCCGAAGCAGGTTGGCGCCAAAGCCCCGCCTTGGCTGACTGGCCTGATTCACTGGCTGAGGTTTGAGTTCAACGACCGTGGCATGGTTTTCCACGAAATACTTCAGGGCAACACGCTGCAGGTCTTCTGCCGTTACCGAATCCAGCATGCTGAGCCAGTCAGCCGAATCCTGCAGTGGGCGTCCCGCCGTGACCAGTCGCCCTGCCTCCATGGCCCTGGAAAATAAGGAATCCAGCCTGTAGACCTCTGCCGCTTTGGCCTGCCGCCTGATGATGTCTAGCTCGTCACTGGAGATACCCTGCGACACCAGCATGGCCAACTCGGCAACAAAATCACGTTCAATGTCCGTGATGGGAACACCCGGCGACGGCGTGGCCTGCAGCATGACAAGGCCAGGACCACGGGACACGCCATCGGCCTCCAGGCCCACCGAGACGGCTCTGCGGGAATCGCGGACCAGTCGCTTGGTCAGTCGTCCAAAATCTGCGTTGTCAAAGAGAGTCGACAGCACCGACAAGGCCACGATGTCCCGAGCCTTTTCATTGGTGGGCGTCATGGGGCCGTCGGCAGCCGTCCAGGTGGGCGCCTTCCAGGCTTTGATGAAGAAAGGGTTTTCGGCGGGTGCCGAGACTTTGACATGACGGGACCCCATTTGGGCAGGCTCCTGCTGCGGACGAGCAGTGGGCAAAGGCTTGCGCTGCCAATTGCCGTAGAGCGATGCAACCTTGTCAAAGACCTGCTGGGCGTTGACGTCGCCAGCCACAATCACCGTTGCGTTGTTGGGGGCATACCAGCTGGCATACCAGTCTCGCGCGTCTTGAGCGGTTAGCGACTCCAAATCACTCATCCAGCCAATGATGGGGGCGCGAACCGGCGAGGCCACGAAGGCATGCGCCATGAGAGCTTCGTAGGCCAGCCCCGATGGGCTGTCATCGGTGCGAAGGCGTCGCTCCTCCATGACCACTTTGATCTCTTTGGCAAACTCATCGTCGCTGATCACCAGGTTTTGCATGCGGTCAGCCTCAAGCGTCATGACCTCGAACAGAGCGTCTTTGTGAATCTGCTGGAAGTAGGCGGTGTATTCCTTGGAGGTAAAGGCGTTCTCCCGGCCGCCAAGGGCTGCCACCCGTCGACTAAACTCGCCCGGCCCCAGGGTCTTGGTGCCCTTGAACATCATGTGTTCCAGAACGTGCGCCAGACCCGTCTTGCCAGTGGACTCGTCCATGGAGCCGGCTCGAAGCCAGACCATGTGCAGCGCCGTGGGCGCTCGGTTGTCTTCGTAGACAATGACCCGAAGGCCATTGGGCAGGGTCTTATCCAGTGTGGGCGAGGCGGTTGTGGCTGCGGCCCAGCTCGCGCTGGACACAGACAACAGCCCCCAGGCCACAAGGCCTAGAATGGCGGGAAGTCGAATCATCATATTTTGCATACCTAGAAGACCGAGTCTCTCATGATTGGTTTCCTGAACATACCAGGGCTGTCCCGGCTGAAGTCCGGCCTGGCCAAAACCCGAGATCAGCTCAGTCGTCTGATGGGCCGACCCGTGGTGGATGACGCCTGGTTCGAGGAGATTGAATCTGCGCTCATCATGGCCGACGCCGGTGCCCAGACCAGCGCCCAGATTGTGGCTGAGCTCAGGGCATCGCTTCAGCAACGACCCGTCGACCAGCAGGGAGATCCCAACGGTCTTCGCGAGCGACTGGCGAGCCTACTGGCCGAGCGCCTTGAACGCATTGCCCCTAAGGTCACGGCCGGCGAAGACCCGGCCAAGCCCAGGGTCATCATGGTCGTGGGAGTCAATGGCGCCGGCAAGACCACCAGCATTGGCAAGCTGGCTCATCAATTCAAGTCTCAGGGCCAACGAGTGGTGCTGGCGGCGGGGGATACTTTCCGCGCCGCTGCCCGCGAGCAACTCATGACTTGGGGGGAGCGAAACGGGGTCGACGTGGTAGCCCAGACGGAAGGCGACCCAGCGGCCGTGGCCTTTGATGCGGTGAAGGCAGGGCAGGCCAGAGGGGCGGATGTAGTGATTGTAGATACCGCCGGCCGACTGCCCACCCAGCTCCACTTAATGGAGGAGCTCAAAAAGGTTAAACGGGTGGTTGCCAAAGCCATGCCTGATGCGCCCCATGAGATCTGGCTGGTGGTGGATGGCGGCACTGGTCAGAATGCCTTGGTTCAGACCAAGGCATTCGATGAGGCCTTGGGGCTGACGGGCTTGCTGGTGACCAAACTCGACGGCACGGCCAAGGGTGGCGTCCTGCTGGCACTGGCCGCACAAAACCCTGTTGCCGTTCAGTACATTGGGGTTGGCGAAGGGATCGAAGACCTGCAGGTCTTCAGCCCAGAGGCCTTCGCCAAGGCTCTGGTGGAATAGGCCCGGACCACCAACCGTCTGGTGCTACAACGGTTGATCCGATAGCCAGCGGCCTTAACGATCGTCTGCGACGCAGTCGACAAAATAGGCCAGCTGGCCATCGACCTCTTGCTCCACCAGGCCGTGGATATCGGCCTCAAAGCCCGGAAACTTGGCATTGAACTCACGAGCAAACTGCAGGTAGCCCACGATGGTCTTGTTAAACCGCTCACCGGGAATCAGCAGGGGAATACCCGGCGGATAAGGCGTGAGCAGACTGGTGGTGATGCGGCCTTCGAGTTCATCAATCGGAACCCGTTGGGTCTTTCGATGGGCTACGCAGGCAAAGGCCTCGGCCGGCTTCATGGCCGGCTCCATGTTTGAGGTGTACATCTCGGTGGTCAGCCGAGCAATGTCAAAGGCCTTGTAGGTGTCGTGGAGTTGCTGGCACAGGTCGCGCAGACCCACCCGCTCATACTGAGGATGTTTGGCACAGAACTCAGGGATCACCCGCCACATGGGCTGGTTCTTGTCGTAGTCGTCTTTGAACTGTTGCAAGGCCGTCAGCAGCGTGTTCCAGCGGCCCTTGGTGATGCCAATGGTGAACATGATGAAGAAGGAATACAAACCAGTCTTCTCGATGATGACCCCGTGCTCGGCCAGGTACTTGGTTACCACGGAAGCTGGGATGCCACGCTCGGCAAATTCACCCTTGATGTTAAGACCAGGTGTCACAACTGTTGATTTGATGGGGTCGAGCATGTTGAAGCCCGGGACCAGCTGATCAAAGCCGTGCCATTCGTCGTTGGGGTCAAGCTCCCACTGCTCGCGCTGGGCCATGCCGTCGGAGTCCGCCTGAACATCTTCCGGGCCCCAGACCTGAAACCACCAGTCGCTGCTGCCGAACTCCTCATCCACCTTGCGCATGGCCCGACGAAAATCAAGGGCTTCGACGATGCTCTCCTCGACCAGGGCGGTGCCCCCGGGAGGCTCCATCATGGCTGCCGCCACGTCCAGTGAGGCGATGATGGCGTACTGCGGACTGGTGGAGGTGTGCATCAGATAGGCCTCGTTGAAGAGGTCTCGATCCAGCTGTCGAGTCTGACTCTCCTGAACCAGAATCTGCGAGGCCTGCGACAGGCCCGCCAGCAGTTTGTGGGTGGACTGGGTGGAGAACACGATGGGATCGGTTGGCCGGGGACGGTCTTTGCCGATGGCATGCATGTTCTTGTAGAAATCATGAAAGGCTGCGTGGGGCAGCCAGGCCTCATCAAAGTGCAGGGTGTCGATGTAATCACCCAGCTGGTCTTTGATCATCTCGACGTTGTAGAGCACGCCGTCGTAGGTGCTCTGGGTGATGGTCAGGATGCGCGGCTTGGTGGGCTGACCGGCCTGCTTGGCGGCCTCCCAGGCCGCTTTGGCAAAGGGGTTGGCCTGGATCTTGGCCTCAATGGTCTTGGGGTCGAACTCGCTCAAAGGAATCGGGCCGATGATGCCCAGGTGGTTGCGGGTGGGCATGAGAAAGACCGGGATGGCCCCCGTCATGGTGATCGCGTGCAGCACGCTCTTGTGACAGTTGCGGTCCACCACCACGATGTCGCCAGGGGCCACCGAGGCATGCCAGACCACCTTGTTGCTGGTCGAGGTGCCATTGGTCACAAAGAAGCAATGGTCTGCATTGAAGATGCGAGCAGCATTTCGCTCTGAGTCCGCTACGGGGCCGGTGTGGTCTAGCAACTGACCCAATTCATCGACCGCATTGCAGACGTCTGCGCGAAGCATGTTCTCACCGAAGAACTGGTGAAACATCTGGCCAACGGGCGACTTGAGGAAGGCCACGCCACCGGAGTGCCCGGGGCAGTGCCAAGAGTAAGACCCGTCCTGGGCGTAATGCAGCATGGCCCTGAAAAACGGAGGGGCCAGGGAGTCTAGGTAGGACTTGGCCTCGCGAATGATGTGACGGGCAACAAAGTCTGGCGTGTCTTCGAACATGTGAATGAAGCCATGCAGCTCACGCAAAACGTCGTTCGGGATGTGGCGCGACGTCCGAGTCTCACCGTAGAGGTAGATGGGAATCTCGGCATTTCGAAAGCGGATCTCGGTCACAAAGGCCCGCAGGTTGCGCAGGGCATGGGTGACCTCCTCCTTGCTGCCGGCTCCAAACTCCTCATCGTCAATCGAGAGAATGAAGGCAGAGGCCCTGGACTGCTGCTGGGCGAACTGGGCCAGGTCTCCGTAGCTGGTGACCCCCAGCACCTCCATCCCCTCTTTCTCGAGGGCCTCGGCGAGGGCGCGGATACCCAATCCCGAAGTGTTCTCGGAGCGAAAGTCTTCATCAATGATGACGATGGGGAATCGAAACTTCATGGGGCCCAGCCTTTCAACATAAGGGTATGAATGCTTTCGCAAGCGCAAGGGCGCCATGTTAGGCCATATTTGTGGCACTTTTTCGGATTTAGCACTCTAAGTATCTGAGTGCTAAAATGAAGCCATGGAGGGCCGTTGCATGACCAGTACAGCCTTAGCCTTAAACCATCTGTCGCCGGGTGCCAACCTGGAGGGCTACCTGCGCGCCGTCCAGCAGTACCCCCTGCTCACAGCCGAGCGCGAACAGAACCTGGCTCTGCGCTACCGAACCCTTGAGGACATTGATGCGGCCAGAGAGTTAGTGCTCTCTCACCTACGATTGGTGGTGGCTGTCACTCGCCAGTACATGGGCTATGGACTGCCCCAGGCGGACCTGATCCAAGAAGGCAATGTGGGCCTGATGAAGGCGGTCAAGCGATACGACCCGACCCAGGGGGTTCGTCTGGTGTCCTACGCCCTGCATTGGATCAAGGCTGAAATCCACGAATACATCCTGCGCAACTGGCAGATGGTCAAAGTCGCGACGACCAAGGCCCAGCGCAAACTCTTTTTCAACCTGCGCAGCCTCAAGCGAGCACTCGGGGCCGACAAGGGTGTTAACGCCTCTCAGGCCCAGGCGATCGCCAAGGAACTGAATGTCTCAGCCGATGAGGTCATGGAGATGGACCGCCGCCTATCGGGTGGTGATACGCCTTTGGAAGGTCACACCGAAGACGGCGAAGAGGTGGCAGGCCCGATTGCCATGCTGGCTGCGGAGGATGCTGACCCCGCCGAGATTGTGGCCCGGGCTCAAGAAACACGCGTCAACCAGCAGCGCATGGCTGCAGCATTGGCAAGTCTGGACGAGCGCAGTCGAGACATTCTGATGGCCCGCTGGCTTCAAGATGAAGATGGCCAGACACCCACGCTGCATGACCTCGCCGATCGTTATGGCATCTCAGCCGAACGGGTTCGTCAGGTCGAGGCCAATGCCCTGAAAAAAATCAAGGCCGCCCTCACAGCCTGATGTGCTTTGCTTGCCTTTGGAGGCGGGCTTTGACGGTGGCTCGCGGGGCTACTGCGGCAGGTAGTGGTCGATCAGCAGGGCCGCAAACAAATAGGCCAGATACCAAATCGAATACTTAAAGGTCTTTCTGGCCAGCGGTTCGCTGTACTCACGATAGAGCTGCCAGGCCAGTTGCAGGAAACGTCCACCCAATAAGAGGGCAGCGATCAGATACCAGATGCCGCTCAGACCGATGGCAGTCGGTAGAACCGTGGTGGCCACCAGTAAGAAGGTGTAGAGCAGAATGTGCAGACGGGTGAACTGCGGCCCGTGTGTCACCGGCAGCATGGGCAGCCCCGAGCGAGCATAGTCGTCGGTTCGGTAAAGGGCCAAGGCCCAGAAATGCGGTGGTGTCCAGACAAAGATAATCAGAAAAAGAACCCACGCCTCGGGCGGGGCTGTGTTGGTGACTGCAGCCCACCCCAGCACCGGCGGCATGGCGCCAGAGGCCCCACCAATGACAATGTTCTGCGGGGTCAGAGGCTTGAGCACAAGGGTGTAAATCACCGCATAGCCGACAAAGGTTGCAAAGGTGAGCCAAGCCGTCAGAGCGTTGACGAAGAGAAACAAGGTGGCCATGCCCAACCCGCCCAAGACCACCGAAAAGGCAATGGTCTGTCGAACCGTGAGGGTGCCCGATGGCAGTGGCCGCCAGGCCGTTCGAGCCATCTTGGCATCGATGTGACTTTCGACCAGGCAGTTGATCGCAGCGGCAGCACCGGCCACCAAGGTAATGCCTAGCGTTCCCGCCACCAAAGGGACCAGCGGGACCATGCCCGGGACGGACATGAACATACCAATCACCGCGCAGAAGACGATGAGCAGATTGACCCGGGGCTTGGTAAGGGCCAGGTACTGGCGGGCCAGGTTGCTGTCTGCAGGAAGAACGGCGGTGGACATCTGCTTATTATCTGTCGGAACTCTGGGTTTGGCCCTGGCTAGCCCACTCGCGATGCTTTGAGCAGTTTCATCAGGTCCTTTTTCATGCCCTGAGGATCGGCCTTGAGTGGGAAGCGCATCATCAGATTGCCAAGAGGGTCTACGAGGTGGATGTGATTGGGCATCCATTCGCCCGGCTGATTTGGCTGAAGCCTCGCCACCCAGAGGCCCTGCTCTTCATCCCGAAGGGTCGGCTGCCCACCATCGGTTACCAGCCAGAGGCGCTCCACCCGGTCGCGCTCACGGCCCGTGGTGAGTCGGACTTGTCGCATCTGCCAGAGCTGATCGCGACAGTCAGCATCGCAGGAGGCGGGCCCGACCCAGACCATGAGCCAACGGCCCCGAAAATCACCCAGTTGAGAAAACCGATGCCGCGGATCATCCTGGGGCCACGCTTTGATGACATCCAGCAGGCCCGACTCCTGGTCGGGCTTGGCCAACAGTTCGGTCTTGACCTCGGTGACCGTTTGCTGAGGGGAGAGCAAGTCGCCATGGTTGGTTCGACCCTCGGGTCGCACGCCGTAGTACATGACATAGGACAACACCACCGGGGCCAGGCAGACAGCAATGACCAGGTATAGGGTACGGCGACTGGTCGTGGGCTTGGTCGTCGAAGTCGATGGAGGCGGTGTTGGCTGAGAGGCATTCATGAGACGTGATCCGTTAGGTGATTTGGGCGGATGAAGGCTGCCTCTTTTCGAGGGACAGGCGCCAGGCGAAGACCAGGGCGGCCAGTGACATCATCCACCACTGAAAGGCATAGCCCCGGTGCTTGTCGACGGCATCGGATGGAGGTGCTGGAACCTGCCGAAGCAGTCCATCAGACGAGTCGGAAGTCTGCCAGAAGATCAACGGCCAGACCCGGTCGCCATGAGTGGTTTTCCGCTCGGCACTGCTCGCCACGCGTTGGGTAGCAGCCGCCCAATCAACGTTCTGCCAGAGTGCACCCTGTCGAAGACTCTGAGGATCACTGGACAGCTCTAGTCGCTGCAAGAGGCTGGCCAGACCGACTGCGCGGATGTCTGCTGAGGCTTGCTCGGGCAGGTGCTGTCCGCCCGACATCAGGCTGCGGGCACGCGGATTGTCCAGGCCTGGTGGTTTGGGGGCCCATCCACGGTTCACCCAGACCAGACTCTGGTCGGGCAAGGCCATGGCCGTTAAGACATTGACACCGGGCTTGCCATTGAGCAGGCGGTTGTCCAGGTAAAACGTGGTGTCGGGCAGCCAGCGCCCCTGAATCAAGACCTCTTGGCGATCCAAGTCCTGGGCCGGTCGTCCCAACTGCCAGGGTAGTGACTGGCCGAGGCTTTTGGGCTGCCCCTGATCCCGATTGTTCTGACGTTCAATGGCCTCGAAAATCGCCTGCTTCTCCAGAGAACGATTCCACTGCCAGACTCCCAGGCTCATGGTCAGCAGGGTCACCAGCAATGCGACGCCACTGGCCAGGTTTAGGCGCATGGGGCGGGTGGGTCTTGGATTCGGCTGTACCATGAGATGCTTGTTTGGCTTCTTCGATGAATTGGGTGGGTGGCGCTGTGTCGAAACTGTTGATTGGAATCGCGTTTATTGGAATCCTGGTGAGCCTGGGGTCTGCCTTTTTCTATCTGATGCGGGACAAGGGCCGCAGCAACAATACGGTAAAGGCTCTGGCTGTTCGGGTCGGACTGTCCATCCTGTTGTTCTTATCATTGCTCATTGCCCATCGATACGGCTTGATTGAGTCGACCGGGATTCGTTACTAGGACGGCACCAGCTGACATCGGTTCAACTTGACGGGGGCCATCCCGACCAGGTTCTCCAAAATACCAAGGGCCGCTTGTCGCGGCCCTTGTGCTATCCGGCGCTGTGATTACTGTGCCAGTGACTTACAGCCAATAGACCACCACGTAGAGGCCTAGCCAGACCACGTCCACGAAGTGCCAATACCAGGCTGCCGCCTCGAAGCCGAAGTGGCTCTCGGGCTTGAAGTGGCCGGCCCGCAGGCGGAACCAGATTACGGCCAGCATGATGGCGCCCACACAGACGTGAAATCCGTGAAAGCCAGTCAGCATGTAGAAGGTCGATCCGAAGATACCGGAGGTCAGCTTGAGGTTGAGATCTTTGTAGGCATGGGCGTACTCGTAGGCCTGGCAGCCCAAGAAGATGATGCCCAGCAACACGGTGATACCGAGCCAGAAGACGGCCTTGTCGCGGTGGTTCTCACGCAGTGCGTGGTGCGACAGGGTTAGGGTCACACCAGAAGTCAGCAGCAAGGCGGTGTTGATGGTGGGAATCCAGAAGGGTCCCATGGTCTGGAAGGTCTCGATGTAGCCGCCAGGACCGGCATTGGGCCAGCTGGCCTGGAAGTCAGGCCAGAGAACGGCTTTGTGGTCCAGGTCGCCCAGCCAAGGCATGGTGATGACCCGGGCGTAGAACAATGCACCGAAGAAGGCCGCAAAGAACATGACCTCGGAGAAGATGAACCAGCCCATGCTCCAACGGAAGCTGGCGTCGACGCGTCCGTTGTATGCCCCCCCCTCGGACTCACCAATGACCGTACCAAACCAGCCAAAGAACATGTAGACCAGGATGGCCATGCTGATGCCGAAGGAATAGACGCCGTAGGCGGCCTCGTTCACCATGCCAGCCATACCAACCATGAAAAAGAACATGGCAATGGCGCCCACCATGGGCCATTTGCTTGGTGCAGGCACGTAGTAATACGGTGCCGTGCCGTGGGTTGCTGAACTCATACTGGTCTCCCTATCGAACAGTTCTTAAAATTAATCATTGGCCATGGTCTCCGACAACCTGTCAGGCGACGATGGACCTCACTAGAAATACCAAACCGGTTACAAACAAAATGCCTGCCGCGACCCCTACGATCACCACATGCACTGGATTCAGTTGGGCCATGTCGGCATCGTGGGCGGCCCCACGACGCACACCAAAAAACGACCAGAGCACGGCGCCGACCGTCTGACGAAAGCTGCCTTTGCGCTGAGTGGCTTTTTTGAGCTCTTCGATCGAGGCCATGGTGATTAGCGCTGAGCACCCTTTGCTGGTTGTCCCACCGAGGGCGCACCACCCAGAGCTGTGTTGGTGCCGACTTCGAAGAAGGTGTAGCTGAGTGTGATGTTGCGAATGCCATCGGGGAGCTTGGGGTCGATGACAAAGACCACCGGGAACTCTTTGGTCTCCCCTGGCTTGAGGGTCTGCTGCTCGAAGCAGAAGCACTCGAGTTTTTTGAAATAGGTGGCTGACTGCTTAGGGGCATAACTGGGGATGGCCTGGCCTTGAACCTCACGGTCGAGATTGTTGGTGATCTCGTAGAGGATGGTCATGATCTCGCCCGGATGCCCCTCGAGCACATTGCTCTTGGGCTTGAAGGTCCAAGGGCCATGGGAATTCGCATCAAACTCAATCGACAAGTTACGAGTCACGTCCACCTGAGTATTCTTGGCGAACCGGCGGGCCTCGGCGTAATCCAGCTTCTCGCGGGAGGTCAGGACATTGATACCCGTGGCCTCGCAGATCGCGTTGTAGAGCGGCACCAGTGCATAGCCAAAGCTGAACATCAGAATGGCAATCATCAACAGCTTGCCAAACATGGCCTTGTTTTGACCGGCAGTCTGAAGGGCTTGGCTCATGAGATCAGTTGGATGCTCGACAGACTCAGACCGCCGGAAACATCAGGTGGTTAACGATCACACCAACAAAAAATACGGCCGCCACTGATACCAGGATCAGGGCGAGCCGTAGGTTGGTTGCTTTGCGTTGTTCGCTCATGCGTTGTGAACGATCACTTCACAACCGGTGGGGTCTCGAAGGTATGGAAAGGCGCAGGCGAAGGCACGCTCCACTCCAGTCCCTCGGGGGCCTCCCAAGGATTGTCCGCTGCCTTGGGGCCACCCTTGATGCACTTGATCACGATATACAAGAGCAGCAGCTGGGTCAGGCCGAAGCCAAAGGCACCCACCGAGGCGACCGCATTGAAATCAGCGAACTGCATGGGATAGTCGGCATAACGACGGGGCATGCCCGCCAGACCCAGGAAGTGCATGGGGAAGAAGGTGATGTTGAAGGTGATCATGGACAGCCAGAAGTGCAGCTTGCCGAGCTTTTCATCGTACATGTGGCCAGTCCACTTGGGCAGCCAGTAGTAAACGCCAGCAAACAGGGCAAAGAGAGAGCCGGCCACCAGCACGTAGTGGAAGTGGGCCACAACGTAATAGGTGTCATGCAGCTGGATGTCGACTGGAGCAACCGAGAGAATGATGCCGGTCAGGCCGCCGATGGTGAAGACCACGATAAAGCCAATGGCAAACAGCATGGGGGTCTCGAAGGTCATCGAGCCCTTCCACATGGTGGCCAGCCAGTTGAAGATCTTCACGCCAGTTGGCACTGCGATCAGCATGGTGGCGTACATGAAGAAGAGCTGACCCGTGAGCGGCATGCCAGTGGTGAACATGTGGTGAGCCCAGACCACGAAGGAGAGGATCGCGATAGAGGCGGTGGCATAGACCATGGAGCTGTAGCCGAACAGACGCTTGCGGGAGAAGGTCGGGATGATCTCTGAGACGATGCCGAAGGCCGGCAGGATCATGATGTAGACCTCGGGGTGCCCGAAGAACCAGAAGATGTGCTGGTACATGACCGGGTCGCCACCGGCCGCTGCGTTAAAGAAGTTGGTGCCGAAGTGACGATCGGTCAGGGTCATGGTGATGGCACCCGCCAGAACCGGCATCACAGCGATCAGCAGGTAGGCGGTGATCAGCCAGGTCCAGACGAACATGGGCATCTTCATCAGGGTCATGCCGGGCGCGCGCATGTTCAGGATGGTGGTGATGATGTTGATCGAGCCCATGATGGAGGAGGCGCCCAGGATGTGCATGGCAAAAATACCCATGTCCATGCCGATGCCCATCTGAGTCGTCAACGGTGCATAGAGGGTCCAGCCAGCCGCAATGGCGCCGCCGGGGACAAAGAAAGACGCCACCAACAGCATGGCCGCGGGCACCATCAGCCAGAAGCTGAAGTTGTTCATACGTGCGAAGGCCATGTCAGAGGCGCCGATCTGCAGCGGGATCATCCAGTTCGCGAAGCCCACGAAGGCCGGCATGATGGCTCCGAACACCATGATGAGACCGTGCATGGTGGTGAGCTGATTAAAGAGCTCGGGCTGGATGAGTTGGAGACCAGGGCGGAAGAGTTCTGCACGGATGCCAAGGGCCAGGACGCCACCAATCATCAGCATGGTGAAGCTGAACCAGAGGTAGAGCGTGCCGATGTCTTTGTGGTTGGTTGCGTACAGCCAACGACGCCAGCCGTGAGGATGGTCGTGGGCGTGGTCGTCAGTGTGGCCGTGGCCGGTGGGTTCCAATACTGCGCTCATGTCGCTCTCCTAAACTATGAGACTTGGGTTTAAAGCGTTACAACGAATCGGTTACTGGGCCTGGGCCAGCTGGGCCGGCGCAGGGTTGGTAGCAAGCTTTTTCTTCTGCTCAGCCACCCACTTGGTGTAGTCCTCGGCAGAGACCACCTTGACCACGATGGGCATGAAGGCGTGGTCTTTGCCACAGAGCTCAGCACAATGGCCATTGAAGGTGCCAATGCGGTCGGCCTTGAACCAAGTGTCGCGTACAAAACCAGGGATCGCGTCTTGCTTGACACCGAAGGCGGGCACCATCCAGGCGTGAATCACGTCATTGGCGGTGGTCACCACCCGAATCTTTTTGCCGACGGGCACCACGACCGGATTGTCGACCTCGGACAGATAGTTGAGGGTCTTGGGCTGCTGGTTGATGCGCTGCTCGTAAGGGGTCGACAGCGTCGACAAAAAGGAGATGCCCTGGCCCTCGCCCTTCAGGTAGTCATAGCCCCACTTCCACTGGTAGCCAGTGGCCTTGATGGTGATGTCCGCATTGGTGGTGTCCTTCTGGGCCATCACGATGGGGGTGGCGTAGACGCCGATCACCACCACGATCAGGAAGGGCACGACCGTCCAGGCGATCTCCATGGTGGTGCTCTCGTGGAAGGTGGCTGGCTGGTGGCCCTTTGACTTTCTGTGGGCGTAGATGGAATAGAACATGACACCAAAAACCACCACAAAAATGGCCACACAGACAATCATCAGCCAGTTGTGCAGGCTGTAGAGGCTCTCGGCCATGCCGGATGCGGGGGTCCGCAGGTTGTACTTGGTTGTGATGTCGTTGGCCGCAGCCAGCAAGGGCATGGTCAGCCCGGCAACGGATAGTGACAGCGACTGCAGAACTTTGTTGATGCGCATCGTGGTTATTCCCCGTATGGTCATTACACTTTTTAAATTCGGCGCTGATGAGTCCAGCGGCTTGATCAAGCCAGCGAAACCGGGGCCAACGCACCCCTGAATTCTTTTAAAAACCTCTGTCTGGCCTCGTGGTCCACAAACCGGCCCACTGCCAGTTGTTGCGAGCCTGCCCGCAACAACACCAATCCCTCGTCATCGTCTAGCTCAGCCCGAACCCGATGCCGGGGTAAAGCAGTCCTGAGCCTCTTGGGCCCATGGGTTTGCTCCACCAACACCTCGTCCCTGGCCAGACTCACCCGCTCAAAGTCGTTGGCGTGTCGTGCGTAGACCAAAAAGGCCACCGCCAAAGCCAGACACTCCACCACCGCAAACGGTACGACGACCCAAGCTCCCCGGTAGGCCCAATACCCCGCAACCGCCAGAGACAGGCACGCCAGAGAGCCAAAAATCGCCAACAACTGGTAGGGCGACAGGCTGCAATTTTTCTTAAGCAGCCAATCGGTGGGCGCTGTTTGCGCCTTTTGGGGGATGTTCGACTCCTGCATGACAGCCCGCCTTTAGACCCAGCCTTTTGTTGACGAAAGTCAAACGATTATATGTCGATTGACAGATAAATGTCAGGTGCGGTGGGCAAACCGAATGGGGATGGGGTCTTGCGGGTCTAGTTTGGGTTTTCGGCTGGGCATGCGCCAAGCGTGACCAATGACCACCTCCAGGGTTAGCCTCATAAGGCCGTCGGGGGCCCGAAGCCTCGCGAGGGTCCCCGACCAGGCTTGCGCCGATTGGCCCAAGAAAAGGCCCAGGGCCTGCAGGTCATCAAGGGCCCTCTGCTCCGACCGGTAGGTGAGGATGAGGCTCTCAGACTCCATCACCGGCTCGGCCAGGCGGGCAGCCGACAAAGCGTCTCCCAGGTCATGCAAATCCAGCCTCGCCGCCCGCCAGGCCGCCAGCTCACGCCCCTCCGGAGACTGAGGGTCCAGGCCGTTGGCCAAGTCAGTCAGGCTGGTCGGGCCCAAATCCGCGGCCATGAGCAAGCCGCCGTCCATCATGGCTTGGGCACAGCACTGGAGCCGAGCCAACAGGTCCTCTGGCTTCAGCGGCTTTTCCGTTAATTGAACCCACGAGACCAGTCCGAGCGAACCAGGGGCACGCCTGCCGAGCTCCGCCAGCAGCCCGTCAGCGTAGCCCTGCAGCGCCTGGCCATTCGGCCAGCGCATCACGGCACGACGATCTGCCAGGGCCTGAGACATCCACGCCCAAGCAGGATGGTCGGTCGGCGCAATCCCAGGGTGGGGGGCGTCAGTGGGTGGCGAGGGGGGCATGCTGTCGGTCGATTGACTGGAAGTCTAAAAGGGGCGCTCAAAGTATAAGTTCGCCATGACCGGTTGGCTGTTTGAACTCTGGCGACTCCTGCGGCGACCCCCGCCCCCCGCAAAAGCCTTCCGCGGTCAGTGGTCAGCCCGGCGTCTGCCAACGCCGTCTCGGGAGGCCATGTGGCTTTATTCCGGTGGGTCCTACACCGACGAGTTGGCACGTCAGATTCGGTTGGCGAAGTACGCCCGACACTGGCCCAGCGTCCTCGCACTAAGGGCCCGGCTGATCCACAGTCAGCAATCCGGTCTTTGGGCGATGCGGCCAGTTCTGATTCCCATGCCGTCGGACCCCCAAAGACTCTGCGAACGAGGGTTTCACCTGCCTGTGGAAATGGCCAAATACTTGGCCCGGCTCACGGAGTGCCCCCTGGACCGTACGGGTCTTCTCAAACGCCTCCACAGCCCGGAGCAGGCCAGCCTGGGCCGGCAGGAACGACTGGAAAACCTATCGAATCACTTTCAGGCCGCTGCGCGCTTGGGTGGGCAGCTGGTGGTCTTGGTCGACGACGTCATGACCACGGGCGCCAGCCTGGCGACAGCCCAACAAGCCTTGCTCGCTGTTGGTGCGCAGGTGGTGGCAGGCGTGGTGTTGGCGGATGCGCGACCAGATTCCACTATGATCAGGGGCGTCGTGGGGCAACCAAGATCTGGCCGAGTTCACAAGCCAGGCCAGAATAGGCCAAAGCCTCGCCCCAAGCTCAACGCCCACCAGACCACTGCTCATGATCCCGAGTCAGCCCATCCCAGATAACGATAGCCGGACGGTATCCGACCGATCGGGGGGCATCGACTGGCTTCACGTGGTTCTGGTTGAGCCAGAGATTCCACCCAACACCGGCAACGTGATTCGTCTGGCTGCCAACACCGGGGCGAGTCTTCACCTGGTGGGTCCCCTGGGATTCCCATTGGATGATGCCAAGATGCGACGGGCCGGATTGGATTATCACGAGATCAGTCGGGTAACGGCCTACAGCAGTTGGTCAGACTTTCTGCGGGCAGCACAGCCAGACCCAAGCCGATGCTTTGGTTTGTCGACAAAAGGCCAGAGGGGCTTTTTCGAGGTCACGTTCTGTGCTGGTGACTGGCTTTTCTTTGGGTCGGAGACCCGGGGCCTGTCCGAGCAACAACGAGCGTGGTTTGGAAACGGCCAGCTGCTGAGAATGCCCATGCGGCCTGGGAACCGGTCTTTGAATCTATCCAATACAGTGGCCGTCGCAGTCTATGAAGCTTGGCGACAGCAGGGGTTCGCGGGCTAGGGCCGAACCTCATCGGTGGGCTCTCGGGTCAACAACTCCTCCATCGCCTGACGAGCCGTCGTCTGCCCCGACAAAAGGCGACAAACCGCCTGGGTAATCGGTAGTTCCACCTTGAGCCGGTCACCGAGGGCTGCGATCGCCGGCGCCGTGGCCACGCCCTCGGCCACATGGCCCAAATCCGAGAGCACCTGGTCCAGCGTTTTGCCGGCGGCCAGGCCCATACCAACCCGACGATTACGCGAGAGATCACCTGTGGCAGTCAGCACCAAATCCCCCAGGGTGGCCAGGCCGAGAAAAGTCTCTGGATTGGCTCCCATGGCCTGACCCAGACGAGCGGCCTCGGCCAATCCTCTGGTGATCAAAGCGGCCCGGGCATTGGCCCCCAATGCCATGGTGTCGGCCACGCCTGCTGCAATCGCCAGAACATTCTTGATGGCTCCACCGATCTGGACCCCCATCAAGTCATCGCTGGCGTAGACCCGCATGCCATGCCCATGCAAATCCTGTGCGGCCTGCCTGGCCCAGCCGAGGTCTTGGCTCGCGAGGGTCAAGGCCACCGGCAGTCCTTTGGCCACCTCCTGCGCAAAACTGGGGCCAGACAGCGCCCCAGCAGGCCAGCCCGGACAGCCCCGGGAGACCAAGTCAGAGGGCCAGGACACCGTTCTGCCGCCTTGTGTCTGCAAGACGAGTCCCTTGCAAAGCCAGACGAGCCCCTCGCCGGGCCGCGCCATTCCGAGAACCTGGTAAACGGCAGCACAGAGTTCGGCCAGGCCCGAGACGGGACTGGCCAAGACCAGCAGACCGCGGCCATGCTTGGCCACCTGCTGACGCCAGTCTTGTAGGCCACCGGTCAGCTCTTGACAGATGTTCAGGCCATCCGGGAGGGTATGACCGGGAAGATATCGTTTGTTTTCTCGGTCGACGGCCAGTTGCTCAGCCTGTGTCGACGACCGAGCCCAGAGGCTCACCAGGCCAGCGGGCGATCGCCGGGCCAGGTGAATGGCCAAGGCCGTGCCCCAGGCACCAGCGCCCAAGACCAAGACCGGCAACCGACTGGCAGGGCCTGCGCTTTGAGGATGGTCCTGGGTCAAAAACGAGGCCTTATTGCGGCAGGATGATGCCGCTACCAGACGTGCCTGACTGGTCCGCCTGTTGAGCCGCCATGCGCGCCATCTTCTGCTGGAAGAAAGCCTCCCAGTTGATCTCCGCCAGATGAACTGGTGGGAAGCTGGAACGCTGAACCACGTCGGCCATGTTGGCCCGCAGGTAGGGGTAGACGATGTTGGGGCAGGAGATGCCCTTGAGCATCATGCGCTGCTCATCGGAAACACCCTTGATCTCAAAGATGGCCGACTGCGTCGCCTCGATCAGAAAGCCAACCTTGTCGCCCATGTGGCAGGTCACCGTGCATCGAATGCTGACTTCACAGAGGTCTTGACCGAGCTCGATGTCCGCTGTGTCGAGTTCAAACTGTAATTTGGGCTCGGCACCTTCGATGAAGATGGTGGGAGCCTCTGGGATTTCAAGGGAGCAGTCTTTGAGGTAGACCCGCTGCAGGTTGAAAACAGCCTGCTGAGAGGACTGGTCCTGATCGACGCCTGAGGTTGAATCGGTCATGAATGGCTTTCTAAGAATTACGACTGTTGCAAAAGAGGAACCAGGCCGCCCTCGCGATCTAACGCAGCAAGGTCGTCAAAACCGCCCACGTGGGTCTGACCGATGAAAATCTGCGGCACAGTGCGGCGGCCCGTTTTGGCCATCATCTCATCGCGTTGGGCGGGATCCAGGTCAATCCGAATTTTGTCTATCTCGGTCACGCCACGCTGTTTGAGGAGCATCTCAGCCCGCTGGCAGTAGGGGCAGACGGCGGTGCTGTACATGGTGACTTTCTGCATAAGGCTGGCTCCTATTGGTTAGGCTTTTTTGATGGGAAGTCCGGCCTGCTTCCAGGCGTCAAAGCCACCATCCAGGCTGTAGACCTCCTGGAGGCCCGCCTTGCGAAGGCGCTTACCCGACTGAAGGCTTCGCCAACCGGCCGCGCACATCAGAATGACAGGCCGAGGCTCTTTGCCGGTCATGGCCTCTTTGGCCAGGGCATCCGCCTGGGCGGCAAAACCGGAATTCGGCATGTGACGGGCCTGGGGTACGGTGCCCTTGGCCAGTTCGTTGGTCTCGCGCAGATCGACCAAGATGGCCTGTCGGCCGTTCAAGAGTTGAGTGGCCGCCAGGGTGTTGATGGATTTGACCGCGCCGCCTCGGGCCAACGCCGGCGCAAGCAACATGCCGCCACTGATGACTGCGGCCAGCACCAAGAAAATATTGTCGAGAAGAAACTGCAAGCCAGGCTCCTTAAGGGCGACGGGTCGAATCGGGGATTATAGAATGGAGGGGTGTACACGCCCCACAAGCCATCCAGACTCGGACGGGGCCCCCATTTTTCAAGCAAAGGTTTGTTATGTCCAAGGCAGTCCCCGTCTCGTCCGCCCCGTCTGTTGTTCTGCTGCGCCATGGCCAGAGCCAGTGGAACCTTGAGAATCGATTCACCGGCTGGATAGACATAGACCTGACCGAAGCGGGGCGGCAGGAGGCCGAGCGGGCAGGCGCGCTGCTCAAGTCCAAGGGCTATGCGTTTGACGTCGCCTTTACTTCCGTCCTCAAGCGAGCCATCCGGACCTGCTGGATCACCCTGGACAGCCTGGACCAGCTCTGGGTTCCGGTTCATCGCGACTGGCGCCTCAATGAGCGCCACTACGGTGCACTGGCGGGTCTCAACAAGTCTGAGACCGCTGCTAAATATGGGGAGGAGCAAGTCCTGATCTGGCGACGGTCGTATGACATACGGCCGAATCCGATTACGCGCGAGGATCCAAGCTGGGCCGGCCACGACCCTCGCTACAGCCAGGTCAACCCCGACCAGTTGCCGCTGACCGAATGCCTGGCCGATACGGTCGAGCGGGTGAAGCCCTTCTGGGAGGAGCAGATTGTCCCCCTGCTCAAACAAGGTCGGCGTATTCTGATTGCTGCGCATGGCAATTCACTGCGCGCCCTGATCAAGGTTCTAGAAAACATGTCCGAAGCAGATGTTATCAACCTGAACATTCCAACCGCCCAGCCCATGCTGCTGACCTTCAATGAGGACCTGAGTCTGCGATCACGAGACTACTTGGCGGACCCCGCCGAAATTGCGGCGGCGACTGCCGCAGTGGCCAACCAGGGCAAGGCGGCCTAAATGACCGAGAAGATCAGCCCAAGGACTTCGCGCTGGAAAATTGCTGGCTGGGTTGGCACAGGCCTGATCAGTGGCCTGCTGATCAGCACAGGCCTGTCTGCGCTCGCCCAACGCGAGACACGGCTGGCCCTGCCCATTGAGGAGCTGCGCCAGTTTGCTGAGGTCTACGGCGCGATCAAGGGCAACTACGTCGAACCCGTCGAAGACAAGAAGCTCATCACCGAGGCCATCAGCGGCATGCTCACGGGTCTGGACCCACACTCGGCCTATTTGGACGCGGAGGCCTTCAAGGAGCTTCAAGTCGGCACGCAAGGTGAGTTCGGTGGCCTGGGTATCGAGGTGGGCATGGAAGATGGCTTCGTCAAAGTCGTCTCACCCATCGAGGACACACCGGCCGCCCGCGCCGGCGTGATGGCTGGTGACCTGATCATCAAAATCGATGACAAGGCCACCAAAGGCATGACCTTGCAAGACGCGGTCAAACTGATGCGCGGCAAGCCCAAGACCAAAATTGAGCTCACCATCTCCCGCAAGGGCACAACCCAACCCGTTGTGCTGACCATTGTTCGTGATGTGATCCGGGTTCAGAGCGTGAAAGCCAGTTGGCTGGAGCCCGGCTATGCCTTCATTCGGATTACCCAGTTCCAGGAACACACGGTCGCATCCCTTACGACCAACCTGAATAAGCTGCTGGAGCAGGCCGACAAAGACAAGTCCAAACCGATCAAGGGCATCGTGCTGGATCTGCGCAATGACCCCGGTGGTCTGCTGCATGCGGCCGTTGGGGTCACGGCCGCCTTCGTCAAAGAGGGACTGCCAGTGGTCAGCACCGACGGGCGGCAAGACGATGCCAAGCGGGTCTACAAGGCGCTCCCCGAGGACTACATTCGTGGCGGCAGCGATCCCCTGGCCGGCCTCAGTCCCAAGGCCCGTCAGCTGCCGCTGGTGGTCTTGGTCAATGCGGGTTCAGCCTCAGCCTCAGAGATCGTTGCAGGTGCATTGCAGGATCATGGACGCGCCAAAGTCTTGGGCACTCAGACATTCGGAAAAGGTTCCGTTCAGACCATTCTGCCGCTGACCAGCAGCACCGCCATCAAGCTCACGACCGCCCGTTACTTCACACCGAAAGGCCGCTCGATTCAGGCCACGGGTATTCGCCCAGACTACTGGGTCGAGGAGACCCCAGACGGTGATGTCTCCGATCGGTTCCGTCTTCGTGAGGCAGACCTCAACCGTCACCTAGAAAACAAGGCTGAGCAGGGTAGCGGACAACCAGATCAGCGAGCAGCCGGGCAGCCGCCAACGGCTGATCGCAAGCCGATTGTCTTTGGCTCCAAAGAGGACTACCAGCTCAGTCAGGCGCTTGCCCTGCTGCAGGGTAAACCGGTCAAGACTAGCCCCGCGCCCGAGCCAACGGCTGCCAAAAAATAACTGGGTCTGGAGGCCTTGTTGAACGCCAGCGAGGAACTGCTGTTTAGCCGCAACCTGCTGCTAGAGGACTTCGATGAATCAGCACTCCAGCGGCTGCGTCAGTCCCGAGTCTTGGTCATTGGAGCGGGCGGCCTGGGCTGCCCAGTTACTCAGTATCTGGCTTGCGGTGGTGTCGGCCAGCTGCACTGGGTAGACGGGGACACGGTCGATCTGAGCAACCTGCCACGTCAGACGCTCTTTGGCCCGGCAGACCAAGACCAGGCCAAAGTCGAGGTCGGCGCCAGACGCCTCCAAGTGCTCGCTCCGCACTGCGAGCTTCGGACCACGGTCGCCTATGCCGATGAGACCAACCTGCCTGGCTGGATCGAGCAAGCCGACCTGGTGGTCGACTGCACCGACCGATTCGCGACCCGTCAGTTGATTAACCGTTGCTGTGTCCGCTTGGGCAAACGACTGGTGATCGCCTCAGTCATTCAATGGGCCGGGCAGTTGTTCATGGTCGATCCATTGGATCATCAAGCGCCCTGCTATGCCTGCCTGTTCGACCCACAGACCCCCCAGGCTGATGCTGCCTGCGGTGCCTACGGGGTGTTCTCTACAGCAGCTGGCCTGCTTGGCCTAATGCAAGCCCATGAGGCTCTGAAATGGTTGGCGGGGTTCCCGGTCAAGACTGGGCAGCTGCACCTGGTGGATACCAAGAGCCTGCAGTTCGACAGCATTGCTGTCCCCAAAAAACCAGGCTGTCCCGTCTGCGGTGGGGCCAGCGAGTCTTAAGCCCCGAGACCCAACCGGTCATGAGGGTCATGCATGGGGATCAAGCCGGCAGCATGGCGGCCACAATCTCGGCCGCCGACTGCGTGGGTTTTTCAGTGAAGTTGCTCTTGGCAAATTGAAGCCAACGGCCAAGTACAAAACCCATGGCCAGACTGGCCAGCAGAGCCGGTTCCAGAGTCGTCTGGCCGCTGGCCTGGGCTAATTTGAGGGACTGCCGAATCGAGGCCTGCGCCCGATCGATTAACTGGTTGACACGCTGCTGAAGCCGGACGTGCTCAAAGACAATCGCATCGCCCACCAACACCCGCGTCATGCCGGGGTTCTTCTCTGCAAAGTTCAACAGCATGAAGACCATGGCTCTGGCCTTGGCGCCGGGGCGATCGGGCCCGGCATCGATCTGGTTGATCAATCCGAAAATGGTCTGCTCGATGAATTCCAGTAGCCCCTCGAACATCTGGGCCTTGCTCGCGAAATGTCGGTACAAGGCCGCCTCGGAGACTTGCAGTTTGGCTGCCAAAGCAGCTGTGGTGATGCGCTCGGCTGAGCCCTCTTCTAGCATGCCAGCCATGGTCTGCAGAATCTGAAGCCGGCGCTCGCCCGGTTTGGGACGCTTGCGAGTCGGTTCGCCCTGTGGCTGCTCAGCCTGGTTCGCTTCGGTCATGACTTCTCCGAAAAATTAGGCCCAACGGGCCAACGATGCCAGTGAGTTTACTTGATGCCAAACATAACTGGGGCGCCGAATCATCGCGGGGCGACCCTGTAGGCGTGTCCTGGCGACAAAGCTCGGTGAGGCCCAGACCCTTGCTGTGCGGAGACCCATCCGATGGGCAGCCCTCAGGTTCTCGCTGCTGTCATCGACCAAGGTTATTCGGGAGGCTGGCAGCCCAGCCTGTCGGATCAGATGAGCCCACAGCCAATGCGCAGGTTTGGGCTGTAGGCGCCCCAAGGCTCTCATGTCCTCAATACAAATCAGCCGATCAAAACTCCTTTGGATTCCCAGACGCTCCAGCAGGCCCATCGTGTAGTGCCTGGGGGCGTTGGTCAGCAGCCACCGTCGCCCCTTCAGAAGCCGAAGCTTGTGGGCCAGGCCGGGTCGATGCGAGACCATGGCGGGTAGCTCGTGGGCGGCCGGGTGCGTCTTGGCTAGAAAGTCCTGGGGGTCTACCCCATGGTGACGAACCAGGCCCAGCAGGGTGGCGCCATATCGTCGCCAGTATTTTTCGCGAACCGCACTGGCTGCCGCCAAATCGACCCCAAGCTGCTCAGCCACATAGTGGGTCATTCGCTGATTGATCTCGGCCATGATCCGATGGCTGGCGTCGTGCAGGGTGTTGTCCAGATCGATCAGCCAGAGACGCGACGATGCGTCATTCGCGCGAGGTTCAGCCAACAGACGTCGCAAACGGCGCAGGCACCCTAGTGGGAGCGAATCATGGTGCCCACGCCTTCACTGGTCAGAATCTCCAGCAACAGGCTGTTGGGCACTCGGCCATCGATGATGTGAACAGACTGAACGCCGCTCTTAGCGGCATCCAACGCAGAGCTAATTTTGGGAAGCATGCCACCCGACAGGGTGCCGTCTGCAAACAGCCCGTCAATCTCTCGGGCAGTGAGGCCAGTCAGCAGATTGCCAGCCTTGTCCAGTACACCCGGCGTGTTGGTCATCAGCACCAATTTCTCGGCCTTCAGGATTTCGGCAATCTTGCCAGCCACGAGGTCCGCATTGATGTTGTAAGTCTCGCCCTCCGCGCCCGACCCAATGGGAGCAATCACCGGCGTAAAGCCCTCCTTGAGCAAGGACCGAATAATCTCTGGGTCGACAGAGGCAATCTCACCGACCTGGCCAATGTCCAGGGCCTGATCGGGTTGTTCGGTCGAAGGCAGCATGAGCTTTCTGGCACGAATCAGCCCACCATCTTGACCGGTCAGGCCCACAGCCTTGCCCCCCGCATGGTTCACCAGCTCAACAATCTCTTTGTTGACCTTGCCCGCGAGCACCATCTCGACAATGTCCATGGTCTCGGCATCCGTCACCCGCATGCCTTGAACAAATTCGCCTTTTTTTCCAACCCGAGACAACAACTCCTCAATCTGAGGTCCGCCGCCATGGACCACGACGACATTGATGCCCACCAGGCGCAGCAACACCACGTCATGTGCGAAGCCCCGTTTAAGAGCCTCGTCAGTCATGGCATTGCCACCGTATTTAACGACCACCGTTTTGCCGTGGAAGCGGCGAATGTAGGGCAGGGCCTCGGCCAGAATGGCGGCTTTTTGGCGGGCCTTGGAGAGATCGGTCATGGTCGCAGCAGGGCGTTAGTCACCATACTGGCGCTGACGAAGCTCCCGACGCTGCTGGGCTTCGATGGAGAGCGTGGCAGTGGGTCGCGCCAGCAGTCTGGCTAGACCAATGGGCTCGCCCGTCTCTTCGCAGTAACCATACTCACCAGCCTCAATGTTGGCCAGAGCCTGCTGGACTTTTTTGATGAGCTTGCGCTCGCGGTCGCGTGTGCGCAACTCAAGAGCGTGTTCTTCTTCGATGGTGGCCCGATCGGCAGGGTCTGGTACCAGGGTGGTCTCACGAAGGTGCTCAGTGGTCTCACCCGCATTGGCCCTCAGCTCAGCCTCCAAGCCCTGCAGCTTGCGGCGGAAGAAATCCAGTTGGGCCGGGCTCATGTACTCGTCTTCTGGCTGGGCCAGAAGCTCAGCTTCGGTCTTGATTGATTTGAATGCGACTTCTTTCATGGAACAACCCTTCTAAACAACTGGTGATGCTAACGAGTCATCCGTGCCGGGTCAGACCAGACACTGGTTGAGGCCTTTGATGATTGTATCGCGGGGAAGTTTACGGCCGATGAAGACCATCTTGGTCTCACGCTTCTCCGAGGGCCCCCAGGGTCTGCCCTTGTCACCACCCATGAGCATGTGAACGCCTTGAAACACCATCTGATGTTCACTGCCCTTTACCCACAGGACACCCTTGTAGCGTAACAACTGAGGGCCATAGGCCTGGGAGACCGCCCCCATAAAACCCTCAAACCGATCCGAGTCGAACGGGCGATCGGCCTTGAAGATAAAGGCCGCCACATCATCGGCATGGTGATGGTCGTGCCGATCGGCATCCAGAAAGTCCGGGTCGACCTCCAGGACGGCATTGAGGTTAAACCCCCTGATGTCTAAAACGGTCTTCAGGTCTGTTTCCCCGAAATGAACAAAGTCGATGGGAGCCCGAGGGTTCATGCGACGAATCCGGGCCACCAAATCATCTCGCTGCTCGACGGTGACCAGGTCAGACTTGGAGACCAGTAGGCGGTCCGCAAAGCCCACCTGGGCTTGCGCCTCGGGGTTGGCATCCAGCTGCTGCTGGCCGTGGCAGGCATCGACCAGGGTGATGATGGCGTCCAACAGGTAGTGCTCCGCGATGGCGTCATCGACAAAAAACGTCTGGGCAACCGGGCCGGGCTCGGCCAGACCAGTGGTCTCGATGATCACGCGATCGAATTCGATCTCACCAGCAGTGCGACGGGCCTGCAGCTTGCCGAGCATGTCAACCAAGTCGCCCCGAACAGTGCAGCACAGACAGCCATTGTTCATCTCGATGATGCGCTCGTGCTGGTCCTCGAAGAGTAGTTCGTTGTCGATGCTCTCTTGGCCGAATTCATTTTCGATGACGGCGATGCGCTGGCCGTGCTCTTCAGACAGGATGCGCTTGAGTAGGGTGGTTTTGCCGGCACCCAGAAAGCCGGTGAGGATGGTGACTGGAATCATCTCGCTATTTTGCCGGATCGTCCCCGGGCGCATCAGACGATCGCTTGGCCCGAGGGTGGGACTGGTCGTAGACCGAGGCCAGACGCTGAAAGTCTAGGTGGGTGTAGACCTGGGTCGTGGAGATCTGGGCATGGCCCAAGAGTTCTTGGACGGCCCGCAGGTCCCCGCAGCTCTGGAGCAAGTGGCTGGCAAAAGAGTGTCGGAGCATGTGCGGATGGACCTGCAGGCCCAGGCCAGCGGTCTGGGCCTGTTTGGCAAACAGACGCTGAACCGATCGACCGGACAAACGCTGGCCACGCTGATTGACAAAGAGGGCTGGCTGATCGAGCCGTTCTGGCCCCCCGGCCAAGATTGTCGATCTCTCTGGAAGCCAGGCCTGCAGGGCCTCTAGAGCTGGCCGACCAATTGGCAATTTGCGCGTCTTGCGGCCCTTGCCCACCACCACCAACTCAGCAGCCTGCAGATCCAGATAGCCCTGGTCATCTTGAGCCTGCAGCGCGGAGACATTTAAGCCCACCAGCTCAGAGAGTCGCAGTCCGCAGGAGTAGACCAACTCAGTCATGGCGCGGTCACGCAGGCTCGTTGGGCTGGACACGAAGGCGATGGCTGCATCCACCGACAGCGCTTTGGGCAGGGGACGGCCTGCCTTGGGAGCGCGAAGAGCCTGGGCGGGGTTGGCCTGCAGAGGGTCGGTGATCCCGCTCATGCCCATCCAGTTGAAAAACCCGCGCCAGGCGGCCAGCCGTCTGCGAATCGAGCGGGCGGCCAGTCCGCGTTGATGATCCTTGGCCATTAGGCCGCGAAGATCGATCGCAGAGACCTGATCCCACGGCTTGCCCTTGAGTCCGTCCACCAACGCCTGAAGGTCTCGTCGATAAGCCAGTAGTGTCTGATCAGCATATCGACGACTCGCCAGCACCGCCAGGAAGGTCTCGACCGTTGACATGCCCCGAGTCCTGGCTGGCCCTCTAGCCTACGGGTTGATGGGGCGAGTCCGCCGCGAGGCCCAACAAGGCGGCACTCGATAGCTCTGCAATGCGTTCGAGGAAAGCAGTGCCATGGTCCTGTGTAAAACGACTCGGATCCGGCGAACCCAGCACCAACAGGCCAAAGACCTCTGGTGCGGCCCCCTGCCTCAGCGGTAGCAAGGCCAACGATTGCACTTCTTCAGATAGCAAACGCGCCGCAAGGCCCGCCTGATGGGTGTTAATCGACAGACACAAAGGTCGCCCAAGGTCCTGCGCCATTCGAGCAATCTCATCATCGCTCGCCAGCCACCAGCTGGGGGGTGGGTGGGTGGCATCGGTCGCCTTGGCAGCGGGGCCTCGCCACAGGCCCAGAGCCACTTCGGGGATGCTAAAAGCGCTGGCGAGGGCCGCAGGGAGTTGATCGGCGCGGGCCACGGGTGAGGCCTGAAGCAGCAAATTCCGAAGCCATGTCATCAACCGATCGGCGATGGCATCGTTCTCCTGGGCGTGGTGAACCATCTCCATGGTCCTCTGCTCCAAGATCTTGATCTTCTCTCGCAACACCAGCAGTTGACGCTCCAACAGAGAGCTGGCCGCACCGGCGGCCACATGCGGGACCCGAACCTCTGCCAGGACTGCCGGGTGACGCACAAAAAAATCTGGATGGGCCCTCAGATAGGCAGCCACAGTCGTGTCGTTCAGCCCCGCGTCAGGTCCCGAGTGAGGCCCAGCGGTGGGCAGTTGGCCCAGTGTTGGTTCCTGCGGCGTGCTCATAACTCAATCTCCCCCTTGAAAACGGTGGTCGCTGGGCCGGTCATCCAGACCGAGTCTTGTGGGTCACCCGACCACCGAATGGTGAGCCGTCCGCCGGCTGTCTGGACAGCCACCGGCTGCCCAGCCGCCAATAGGCCCTGGGCGACCCCGCTCACCACGGCCGCACAAGCGCCGGTGCCACAGGCCAAGGTCTCGCCTGCGCCACGCTCAAACACACGCAGGCTCATGGCCGTTGGGCTCTTGATCTGTCCAAAGCCAGCATTCACCCGATGGGGCAATCGATCGTGGCTATGCAGCCACTGGCCCACAGGCCCAACTGGTGCGGTCTGCGTATCCTCTACCCAGGTCACCAGATGTGGGTTGCCCATCGACACCGGACCGAACCAACGCGGCTGGTCATGCGGCGCATTCAACTCGTACAGAGTCTGCTGGCCGGCGAGTTGGCTGCACAGGCCTTCCACTTGAAAAGGCAGGCTCTGGGCGGTCAGTTGAGGTGGGCCCATGTCAACTGTCACCTCGCCGTTGGCCTCTACCACTGGTCGGATCAGGCCCGCCTTGGTCAGCACCCGTACCGCAGGCCCTTTGATCAGGCCTTGGTCGACCACATAACGAGCAAAGCACCTGGCGCCATTGCCGCACTGTTCCACCTCTTGCCCATCTGCATTGAAGATTCGATAGACAAAATCCGCCTGATCCGTCGGGCTGTTCTCCACCAGCAGGATTTGGTCGGCCCCAATGCCAAATCGTCGGTCCGATAATCGGCGAATCTGTTCAGGTCGAAGCAGGTGGTCGGGCAGACCGCTGCGAGCATCCAAGACAATGAAGTCATTGCCTGCGCCGTGCATCTTGGTGAATGGGACTCGAATGGTCATGTCTCGATTATGCATAGACCGCGGGCTGGCCGTCTGGTCTGGTTTTGAATCGCCGATGAGTCCAGAGGTACTGACTCGGCGTCTCCAGGACCCGCTGCTCGATGAAATCGTTCATCTGTTGAACGGCAGCCTGCAGGTCTTGGTCAGGCGTATGAAACCAAGCTGGGTAAAACTCGGCCTCATAGCCATCATCGGTCATGCGGGTCACCATGGGGCAGACCGCCGCACCCGTGAGCTGAGCCAGTCGCACCACGCTGGTGACGGTGGCAGCGGGCTGATCAAAAAATGTCGCAAAAACAGCATCCCGAGACCCAAAATCCATGTCGGGCAAAAAGTAGGCGGTGTGACCCTTTTTGAGCAGACGTACCAGCCGACCAATGCCGTCTTGTCTGGACAGGAGCACCGGGTCGTTGAACCGAGACCGCCCAGCCAGCACAAAGTTGTTCAACACATCGCTGCTTTGGTTGGAGTACATGGAGACCATTCGGCAATCAAGCTGCAGACGAATGCCGCCGGCATCCAGCCCCAGAAAGTGAGGGGCCAGCACGATGGTGGGCCGGTCTTTGACCGCCTCAAAATAATGCGCCTGTCTAACCGAAACCAGTCTGCGAACAGCCCGCTCGTCGGCCCGCCAGACCTCAAAGCGATCGAAAAAAGCGCGGGCATAGAAGACAAAATGGTCCTTGGTGACTTGGCGGCGCTGGGCCGGGCTCCAGCTGGGGAAGCACAGGGTGAGGTTGGTCATGGCGACTCGCCGTCGGCTGGCCGCCAGGTAGAACAACAGACGGCCCAAGCCCCAAGACAAGATTCCGCGAAGCGGCATGGGCAGCCAAGAGAGCGCTCCGCCCAGCCCCAGGCCGGCTTGCACGAGGGCCTCGGTCAGCCATCTCATGAGGGCCCGCCTCCGACGATGGGGGGGTCCGTCTGGATTGGCCCAGCCTGGGATGGTGTCTTGTAGCGGTTGTAGGCCCAGAGGTACTGATCGGGTTGGCGAAGAATCATCTCTTCGGTCTTGCGGTTCATCTGAACCACCAGCTGCTCCAAGGTCATCGAGGAGCCCGCGTCTGCTGCTGGGTCCCACGGCTCCAAAACCAATTGCCAGCCACCAGGCGTCCGCAGGGCCAGGGCCCAGATCAGGGCGGCGCCGGTGGCCTGGGCCAGGCGCATCGGCAACACCATGGTGTAGGCAGGGCGACCAAAGAAATCCGCCCACTGGCCTTCTCCTCTAGAGGGCACTTGGTCGGGCAGCATGCCAATGGCCTGACCTTTCTTGAGGGCTCGCACCAGCAGGCGCACCCCCGCGGCATTGGCGGGGGCGGTGGCCACCGTTGATGTTGGCCGGAGCCGCTGAAGCAGACGCTCCACCGCTGGCTGGCGCGAGGGCCTGTAGAGCACTGTGATGGGGTGGTGTTGGCCAATGGCCCGAGGGGCGAGTTCAAAGGCGCCCAGGTGCGGCGTCAGAATGATGACCCCTCGACCAGCTGCCGCGCTCTCTTGGAGATGCCCCAGGCCCTGAATCTGCATGCGCTGCACCGACAAGGGATCGCACCAGATTTTGGGGAGCTCGGTCACCAGCTGTCCCGCCTGGGCGACCGCCCGCCATTTGCCAGACGACTCAGAACCCATCGCCAGAGCCCAGTTCTGGGCAAACATCCTGCGATAGGCGGGCGAGAGCAGCCACGTGACCAGCCCCAAGGCTGCGCCGAGTCGGCGTAACAGCCACAGGGGCAGGTGGGCAGCGATTTGAAATAAAGCCGTCATAGGGTCTATAGTGATTCCTATCGCCGATTTAATCGACAACTTGCGGGGCGATTGTCTTCTAAATACCGCTAAAGCGCGTGCGCATCAGCTCAACACTGCTCGCATCCTTTAGAGACAACCGCAGGCTGTCTGTCTTTCAAAGGAATTGCGAATGGCTCAAGACTACTTCTTTACCTCGGAATCGGTTTCCGAGGGCCACCCAGACAAAGTGTCCGATCAGATCTCTGACGCCATCCTGGACGCCATCATTGCCCAGGATCCCACCTCACGCGTTGCTGCGGAAACCCTGTGTAACACTGGCCTGGTTGTGTTGGCCGGCGAAATCACCACCCGTGCCAATGTCGATTACATCCAGGTGGCCCGCGAGACCATCAAGGGCATCGGCTACGACAATACCGACTTCGGTATTGACTACAAGGGCTGCGCAGTCCTGGTGGCTTACGACAAGCAGAGTCCTGACATTGCCCAGGGGGTCAACAAGGCCTATGACAATGGTCTAGACCAGGGTGCGGGCGATCAGGGGCTGATGTTCGGTTATGCCTGCGACGAGACCCCCGTGCTGATGCCCGCGGCCATCCACCTGTCCCACCGCCTGGTCGAGCGTCAGTCGATGATCCGCCGAGACGGCCGGCTGCCGTGGCTGCGTCCCGATGCAAAATCCCAGGTGACCCTGCGCTACGTCAATGGCCGGCCCGACAGCATCGAGACCGTGGTGCTCTCCACGCAGCATGCGCCGGATGTCTCGCTGGAGCAGCTCCGAGAGGCCGTCATTGAAGAGATCATCAAGCCGATCCTGCCAAAAGAGCTCATCAAGGGCGATATCAAGTACCTGGTCAATCCGACTGGACGGTTTGTCATCGGTGGCCCCCAGGGTGACTGTGGCCTGACTGGCCGCAAGATTGTGGTGGACACCTATGGTGGGTCATGCCCCCATGGTGGTGGCGCCTTCTCCGGCAAAGACCCCTCCAAGGTTGACCGCTCCGCCGCCTACGCTGGTCGATACGTGGCCAAGAATATCGTGGCGGCCGGCCTGGCCAAGAAGGCACTGGTGCAGGTGAGCTATGCCATCGGCGTGGCCGAGCCCACTTCAGTCTGGGTCACCACCGAGGGCACGGGTGTGGTCTCGGACGAGAAGATCGCCGCTGCCGTTCGCGAGGTCTTTGACCTGCGGCCTCGTGGCATCGTCCAGATGCTGGATCTGCTGCGGCCGATCTATAAAAAGACCGCAGCCTATGGGCACTTCGGCCGCGAAGAGCCGGAGTTCACCTGGGAGGCAACGGACAAGGCCGAGGCCCTGAAGGCCCGCTGTCTCTAAGGCTTAAGGGCCAACGGCTGCGAGAGGCCAGTACTCATCCTGGCCTCCTTTGACCTGCAGCCTTGACCGGGCCTGCAGCCTGGGAGAGAATTCGGGCTCACTCGAGGAGCGTTGCGAGAGGTCAGAACCTCCCAGGCTCGAGTGGCCCGGCTCCCGGGCTCTTCAACGGCGCTCGCGAATCCATTCAGAAAGGACCGCGAGATGAGTGCCGTACTCAAACCCGCAAACCAGCAAGACTACGTTGTCGCAGACCTGTCGCTCGCCGACTGGGGTCGAAAAGAAATTCGCATTGCCGAGACCGAGATGCCTGGCCTCATGGCCATCCGTGAAGAATTCGCCGCCAAGCAGCCCCTCAAAGGTGCTCGGATTACCGGCTCCCTGCACATGACCATTCAGACCGCCGTGCTCATCGAGACCCTCACGGCACTGGGTGCTCAGGTTCGCTGGGCCTCCTGCAACATTTTCTCGACCCAAGACCATGCAGCCGCTGCGATTGCCGCAGCTGGCATTCCGGTCTTTGCCAAGAAGGGCGAGAGCTTAGAGGAGTACTGGGACTACACCCATCGGATCTTCGAATGGACCGATGGCAAGCCGTCGAACATGATTCTGGACGATGGTGGCGATGCTACCCTGCTGCTGCACCTCGGTGCCGATGCCGCAAGGGATGCCAGCCTGCTGACCAATCCCAAAAGCGAAGAAGAGACCTGTCTGTTTGCCTCCATCAAGAAGCAACTGGCAAAAGACCCTGGCTTCTACCAGCGCCACTTGGATGCCGTGATCGGTGTGACCGAAGAGACCACCACCGGTGTCCATCGCCTGAAAGAGATGAGTGCCAAGGGCACGCTGGCCTTCCGTGCGATCAATGTGAACGACTCCGTCACCAAGAGCAAGTTCGACAACCTCTATGGCTGCCGTGAGTCGCTGGTCGATGGCATCAAGCGTGCCACCGACGTCATGATCGCCGGCAAAGTTGCTGTGGTCGCCGGTTATGGCGACGTGGGCAAAGGCTCCGCCCAGGCGCTGCGTGCCCTGTCTGCCCAGGTCTGGGTCACCGAGGTCGATCCCATTTGTGCCCTGCAGGCTGCCATGGAAGGTTTCAAGATCGTCACCATGGAATACGCCGCAGACAAGGCCGACATTTTTGTTACCGCCACTGGTAACAAGGATGTCATTCGTTACGAGCACATGGCCGCCATGAAGGACCAGGCCATCGTCTGCAACATCGGACACTTCGACAATGAAATCGACGTGGCTTCTCTGGCCAAGTGCAAATGGGAAGAGATCAAGCCTCAGGTCGACCACATCATCTTCCCTGACGGCAAGCGCATCATCCTGCTGGCCCAGGGTCGCCTGGTGAACCTGGGCTGTGGCACCGGCCATCCCAGCTTTGTGATGAGCTCTTCTTTTGCCAATCAGACCATCGCCCAGATCGAGCTCTTTTGTCACAGCGATTACTACGAGAAGGGCAAGGTCTACGTGCTGCCCAAGCATCTGGACGAGAAGGTCGCCCGACTGCATCTGAAGAAAATCGGTGCGATGCTCACAGAGCTCAGCAGCGATCAGGCCCGATACATCGGTGTGCCCGTAGAAGGCCCTTACAAGCCTGAAACCTACCGCTACTAAGGGTTCTTATGCAGATCAGCCTGGAGTTCTTTCCGCCTAAAACGGAAAGCGCCCAGGCGTCTCTGGCCGAGACGGCCAAGGCGCTTGCGCGGATTCACCCCCACTATGTCTCGGTCACCTATGGGGCTGGTGGCTCGACCCGCGAGGGTACCCTGGCGACCGTTGCCCAGATGCAGAGCCTCTTTCAAAAGGTTGCTCCGCACGTGTCCTGTATTGGTGCCAGCACCGCCGAAATGACCAGCCTGTTGTCAGACTACCGGGACGGGGGCATCTCCAAGCTGGTGGCCCTGCGAGGCGATCTCCCAAGTGGATATGGTCAGGGTGGTGCCTTTGCCCATGCTGAAGACCTGGTTCGGTTTATTCGGCAGTCTTTCGGCGACGCTTTCGAGATAGAGGTGGCGGCCTACCCCGAGGTTCATCCTCAGGCCAAGACAGCCCAGGATGACCTTCGGCACTTTGTCAGCAAGGTCAAGGCTGGGGCGAACGGGGCCATTACCCAGTATTTCTTTAACAGCGATGCGTATTTTCGGTTTGTCGATGAGGCCTATCAGCAGGGGGTTGAGATTCCCATCACCCCGGGCATCATGCCCATCACCAATTACAGTCAACTGGCCCGATTCTCAGATGCCTGTGGGGCAGACATCCCCCGTTGGATTCGACAGAGGCTTGCAGGCTTCGGAGATGACGTGGCCTCGATTAGAGCCTTTGGCCAGGAGGTCATCACGGACTTGGTTGACCAGTTGGTGACGGCCGGTGTGCCCGGGCTGCACTTCTACACCATGAATCGCGCCGAACCAACACTCGCGATCATCGATGCACTGGGGTTAAAAGGCCGATAGCAGTGAGACGCTGGGGCGGCCCGGACTGGTTTGCCCTAAAAATCCCGCCAGCCTCTCTCGGTCAGAACCGCATCGAGCTGCAGGTCGTGGGGCTCGGCTATTGGCATGGGGATCAGGTTGTTGGTGAAAGCCACACCATAGAGGCGCGGTCTGGGCAGACCATTGGCCTCTCGATGGGCCATGGTTCGGTCATAAAACCCTTTTCCAGCGCCGAGTCGGTAGCCGAGTTGGTCAACGCCCACACAGGGCACCACCCAGGTGTCAAATTGGGCGCTGCTGGTTCTCGGGTCATCCACGCTGGGGGCGGGCAGCCCCATCAAGTCCTTGAGCATGGGACTGCCAGGTGTCCAGTCGGTCAACTGCAAGGGTGCGTCATGGGCCTGTACGACCGGCAGGCCCAGGGCAATGCCGCGTTTGTGCCAAGCCCGCCAGACCATCACCAAATCGGGCTCACCCTTCCATGGCAGAAAGACCAATACCCTCTGCCAACCCTCGGTCACAGCCCTTGCAGACAAGGCATCTGCCATCTGCTTTTCAAATTTCTGACGCTCTTCCGGCAGCAGAGAGAGGCGGCTGCGGAGGAGCCATTTGCGCCAAAGCGATTTGTCCGGAGAATCTGGGGGTGGTTCCGCCATCAGAGGCTCGTTACTCATTTGTTGTCTCTCCGTTATATCGTAGGGTCATGTTGCCCATGATTCGACCCCTATTCTCAACCGCTGGCACCAAGACCAGGGGCTGGGCTTGGTTGCGCCTGCTCACGGGTCTCATTGTGCTGACTTGTATGAGCTTTGGGGCTCAGGCAAAGCCCCAACCCCGACCAGCAGAGCAGCCTGCGATCGTGGCCGCCAAAAAAGCTTTCGATGCCAAAGACAGCCGCAGCCTTAAACAGGCAGCTGACCGCCTCGCAAAAGACCCTCTGGCCGTCTGGGCGGACTACTGGCTGGTGAGGCTCAACGTACAGCAAAGACCCTTTGACAAGAAGGTCATGACGGAGATCGAGGCCTTTCAAACCAAGCACAACGGCCATGTTCTGACGCAGGCGATCCTGAAAGACTGGGCCATTGTCAGTCTGGACCAGGGCCCCTGGGCTCAGTCATCCGCGATCATTCGTGGCCTGCCTGACAACCTTGGCCACCCGGCCATTGCCTGCGCCCGAGCCAGGCTCAGCGGCCAGCCCACCGCCGGCCAGGCGGCCTTGGTGGTGGGCCAAGAGTCCAGCAAGACCTGTATTGGATTGGCACAAAGCCTGATTGAGGCAAGGCTCATGGGCCGCTCGGAGATCATGCATCGCGCTCGGTGGGCCGCGCTCGCCGGAGACCTCAGCCATGCGGAGCGTCTCTGGCAGACGGCCAAAACCATTGGTCTGATGCCACCAGCGCATGAAGACGGGCTGCTGAAGCTGCTGGCCGCCTCTCGCATTCACCCCACACAGGCACTCGACAAATTCCAAACGCTCTCCGGGCAATGGTCCGCCGAGCAACGCGGCTTTGCCCAGCTCAGCATCGGTGCCTGGCTGTGGGTCCGCTCCCACCCCAAGGCCTGGACCATGACCAAATCGGGTCTGTCCTCGGTGACTCAACAGCCCTCGCAGATACAGGAGCTCGTGGCCCGCCAGGCCCTCCGACAGGCGGACTGGCAGGCGGTCCTGGCCGCAACGGACAACATGCCCGACGAGACTCGGCAAAAAGATGTCTGGCTGTTCTGGCGATCCAAGGCACTCGAGGTGCTGGGGCACCCCGACACTGCGAAAGACCTGCTTCGGCAGGTAGAACCTGGTCTGGGCTTTTACAGCCTGCTGGCATCAGAGGCCCTCGGCCGTGACTGGCTAGAGCCCTATCTGGCATCCCCCAAACCCGAGGCCATCAAAGCGGCACATCAAAGGCTGGTTCATCATCCCAGCACCCGTCGGGCTCTGAGTCTGGCCAAAGCTGGCTTGCGTGCAGAGGCGGTCATTGAGTGGAACCACCTGACAAGCGGCCTGCGTGACCCAGAACTCGTCGCATTGGCAGACATTGCTTACAAGGCCAACGTGCCTGACCGGGCCATCGCTGCAGCCATACGGACCAAGCAGCTTCATGCACTCGATTTGCGCTACCCCAGTCTGTTCGCACAGGAGGTCGTGCAGAACAGCCAACAAAAAGGCGTCTCCGGACCGTGGGTGATTGGTCTGATTCGACAAGAGTCTCGGTTCATCACCGACATCAAATCCCCGGTCGGTGCCACGGGGCTTATGCAGATCATGCCCAACACTGCGCAGATGCTCGCCAAGGAGACTGGGGATCGACGATTTAAGTTGGGTCAGCTGTCCGATCCAGGGGCCAATATTCGACTGGGCACGCATTACATGGCCCAGTTGAGAAACCAATTTGGCGGCTCGATCGTGCTGGCCACCGCCGCCTATAACGCTGGGCCCTCCCGCAGCAAACTCTGGCGTGCCAGTCTCAGTGGCGCAATCGACGGGGCTGCGTTTGCTGAATCCATTCCCTTTACCGAAACCCGCGATTACGTCAAGGCGGTCACCGCAAACACGGCTGTCTATCAGCGGCTCATGGACCAGGGCCTCATCAAGGTCTCTCTACAACAGACACCGCAACGACTGGTCGATCTGCTGGGTACCATCACGCCATAAAACCTCCTCAAGGCATCATGCTGACAAACGATCCCAACACCCTCATCACCATCATTGGCGGCTCTGGCTTTATTGGGCAGGCCCTCGCCGCCCGCCTGGTCAGACTGAGACAAGGCAGTGGCAAGGGTATTCGGGTGCTATCGCGGGGTCTGGCCAAGACCCATCCTTTGCGGGTCTTACCTGGCATTGAGATTGTCCAGAGTCCATTGGGGCAGGAAGGTGAGATCGCCGAGGCTCTGCAGGGCAGTCAGGTGGTCATCAACCTGGTTGGCATCTTGCAATCCAGAGCGGGAAAGCCCTGGGGACCCGACTTCGACGAGGCCCATGTGAAGCTACCCGCTCGAATCGCGCGAGTCATGCAGCGTGGTGGTATGACCCGGCTGATCCATGTCAGCGCTCTTGGGGCTGCAGAAACCGCGCCATCGATGTACCTGCGATCGAAGGCGGCCGGCGAATTGGCCTTGCGCCGAGCGGGACACCTCGATCTCACGATTCTTCGTCCCTCGGTGGTGTTTGGGCCAGGAGATGCCTTTCTCAACCTGTTTGCTCGGATGCAGTCTGGGTTTCCGATTCTGCCGCTGGTCACACCACATGCACGATTTCAGCCCATCTACATCGGAGACCTGGTCACTGCCATGACCAGCTGTATCGACCAGCCAGAGACCGTCGGCAAAATTTATGAATGTGCAGGGCCAGAGGTGCTGAGCCTCTATGAGATCGCCTATTGGGCGGGGCACTATGCCAATTGCCGAAAACCCATTCTGGCGCTGCCAGATAGCATGGCCTGGCTACAAGCGGTGATCATGGAGAGGCTCCCGGGCCGGCCTCTGCTGAGCCGAGACAACCTGGCTTCAGCCAGTCAGCCCAATGTGGCCAGTGGGCCCATGGACCCCATCCTCGGCGTGTCTCAGCCTATCGGGCTTCACACCGTCGCGCCACAATTCCTAGGGCAGGCTCAGGCCAACCGACTGCTGCATCGACGCAGCCGTCATCTGGCCCGGCAACAGCCGGTTGATCGGTAGGCCGACGGACCTGATGATGGATCCGATTTCCGCCGTCTTGAAGTCTCTGGCGCCGAATCGATCCGACCGCCACACTGCCCTGCTACCCAGTACGGCAAGACTGTTCTGTGTCGGCGGTGCGGTTAGAGACGCCTTGCTGGGTGAACCCAGCGCAGACCGGGATTATCTGGTGGTGGGCTGCCGCCCAGAACATTTGTTGACTGCTGGTTTTACGGCGGTCGGGAAAGACTTCCCGGTTTTCCTACACCCGACTAGTCATGCCGAGTACGCCCTCGCAAGAACCGAGCGAAAGACGAGTCGAGGCTACCAGGGGTTTGTTTTTCAGGCTGACGAGTCGGTCACGCTCGAAGAGGACCTGGCCAGGCGGGACCTCACCATCAATGCGCTGGCCGTCGATGAAGACGGCGTCCTGCATGATCCCTACGCAGGCCTGGCCGATCTTCGTGCCAAGAGGCTGCGACATGTCAGCCCCGCCTTCGAGGAAGACCCTGTCAGGCTGATTCGTCTGGCTCGATTTCTAGCGAGATGGCCTGACTTCACCGTGGCCAGCGAGACCCGAGCACTGTGTGAAGCCATGGTCTCCAAGGGAGAAATCGATGGGCTTGTTCCGGAGCGGGTCTGGCAGGAACTGCTCAAGGGGCTGCAGTCCCCCAAGCCCTCAGCCATGCTGAGTTTTCTGGTGGAGACCGGCGCCTGGGGGCCCATCGTTCAGATGCCTGCGCGGTCCGCCAGCCAGTGGCCCATGCTCGACGCGATGGCCAACGCCGGGATGGCAGGTGCCGTCTTGGCTGGCTGGCTTTTGGCCGATGGGGCCGGGCAGCTCACCAAAGTACTCCCCAGACCCGTGCAGCAATGGCAGGGGTTCTTTGCCAGCCAGGGTCCGGAGACCTTGGCTGGGCTGGTCCAACAACTGATGGCCAGCAAGGCCGTCTTAGACCCCGCTGAGCAAGACAGCGTCCTCGAGGATCTGGCTGCGCGTGGCGTCCAATGGCTCTCTCGCTATGACCTCTTTCGAAGACCAGAGCTGCTGGATCAGATGGTGGGTCTGGTGATCATCATGGGTCTGGTCGAACCGGCCTGTGCCCGTTTGCTGGCCAAACAACTGGAGACGGTCGCCAGGGCGCCAATGGGACTGGCCGCGCAAGCTGCCGCGACCGCTGGTCGAGACATCAAGACCGCGGTCTTGCAGGCGCGGCTTGACCTGCTGCGCCAGACTCTGAAATCGTCATGACCAGGAAAGCCTGGCCCATGGCCGCATCCGAGAGCAGCGTCTGGAGACCCGCCAGCTGACGAAGCTTGACCGGGTCGCTGGGCACCTGACCCGGCAGCTGGCCGTTACTGAACAAATGGCGCTGCGCCATTTCCAACACACCCTGTTCTAAAAGCCAGTCCGCCTGTGTCTGCAGGCTGATCTGACCACTGGTATGAGGCGCTAGGGCCTGGTGCAGCGCCGTGAAATCCACGTGAGCCGTCAGGTCCATCTGGCCCGGCTGATCCAACAAAGCCTGCCAGTCATCGACCCGCCTGTGCCGCAAATGCCCTACCAAGGTGCCTCTGGATCGATCGGCGTGGTCCAACTCGACTCGCTCATAGCCGTAGTCAAGAATTAGGCACTCTCCCCAGTGTAGGCCCCGGAGCAGACTGGTCGCCCAGGGCTTGAGCCAGGGTGACCACTCTCCCTGGTGACCCTGCTGCCAATCTGGCAAATCGGGACGGGCCTGCCGGTACTCTCGATGCCGATCTCTTACCGCCCGCTCAAGCGATGTGCTTGCAGGCCTGCTCTGCCAGGTGAGCTGCCCTTGGTCGCAGCCAACGCCCCATTCCAGCACCGAATGTTCAAGGCCCCGCCATTCAAATCGCTTCACCGGCAAGGCATCGGCCACCTCGTTGGCCAGCACAAGGCCAGCGCGTGAGCCCTGATAGGCCGACCAGGTCACACGCTCGAGGATAGACTGGGCCTCAACCGCTCCGAATGCCTGACTGAGTTGGGCCCCAATGGTCTGTCGTTGAAGTTCTACCAAGGCGGGGCTCACCTCAACCAACTCGTAACGACTGGGCAGGACCCCGGACCGCACCAAAGCCACCAGACATTCAGCGGCCAGCTGGCCGTTGCCTGCGCCGAATTCGGTGATCGACAACTCATCCGGGTTGTGACCCAGGGCGAGGGCCTTGGCCCGAAGGTTATGAAATGTCTGGGCGAGCACGAGGCCTAGCCATGGACCAAGCATCGGCGCTGTGACAAAGTCACCTCGGCTGCCAAAAGGGCCCTGTGGCTGATCAGGGGATCGGGCTCGGCTGTAGTAGCCCTCTAACGGGTGGGTGAGAGCCAACTCCATAAATTGATCAAAGCCCAGCCAACCCTCCTGACCCTGGGCCAGCGCCATCAATTCATCGATGAGGCTTGTACGCATGCTGGGAGGGTATCAAAGCTACACTTGCGCCATGGCATTCGATCCCTCCAAAGGCTTGGCCTTGATCACCGGCGCTGGTCGTCGTCTTGGCGCGGACATCGCCCAGGAACTGGCACGGCAAGGTTGGGCCGTAGCCCTGCACTGTCATCGATCTCGGCACCAGGCCGATGCCCTGGCTGCAAGCATCAACCGTATCGGTGGCCTGGCACGCGTCTACACCGCGGACCTCGATGACTTGGGACAACAGCCAGATGGTCTGCCATCTGCGAAGCCGCATGACTGGCTCGCCGGCATCGAGACCGACCTTCAACAGCCCATTCGGCTCCTGGTCAACAACGCCAGCCGCTTCCATGTGGACACGCCGGCCGATGCCAGCGGGACAGGCTTGTTGGCCCATTACCAGACCAATCTGGTGGCCCCCATGCTGCTGACCCAGGCGCTTTTTGAGTTGCGAAGGGGTGAACGGGATCAGGTCCAGCAAGACGGCTGCAGGCCAGCTGCCTGCGTGGTCAACCTCTTGGACCAGAAACTTGAAAACCTGAACCCCGATTTTTTTTCTTACACACTATCCAAGGCCGCACTGCTGACCGCGACCATCCTGATGGCCAAGTCCTTTGCGCCCGTCTTGCGGGTCGTTGGCGTCTCCCCTGGCATTACGCTGCCATCGGCTGATCAGACCATGGCGGAGTTCCAGCAAGCCCACCAAATGACCCCGCTTGGCGCCTCCAGCACACCCCAGGACATTGCCCAGGCCATCGCTTGGCTGGCGGGTGCCCGAGCCATCACTGGGGTTAACCTATTGGTCGACGGTGGCCAGCACCTGATTCCCTCTGACCGTGATGTGATGTTTCAAATCCGATGACTGCACTCCTAGACCCCAGACTTTCCGACTGTCGCCGTATTTTTCTTCAGGAGTTCTCCTTGGAGGCTTCAATTGGCTTTCATGATTTCGAGAAGGAAGCTCGTCAGCGCATCCTGGTGAGTGTCGAGCTCTTTGTCCCCAAGCAGGTGTCGAGCTCAACCAGAGACGATGTCCAAGACGTTGTGGACTATGACTTCATTCGCATGGGTGTTCACAAGCTCACCCATAGCCGCCATTACAACCTTCAGGAAACCTTGATCGACGACATTGTCCGGCTATGTTTTGAGCCACAAGGCGTTCGAGCGGTCCGGGTCACGACCCAGAAGCCGGATGTCTATCCAGACTGCCAAACGGTTGGCATCGAGGTGTTTGAATGGCGACCCAGCTAGTCTCCATCGACCACCTGTCCTCGCGTCCTCGGGCCCTGCGCAACCCAACCGAGGTCAACAAGCTCTCCAAGCGACTGCACCGCCAGGTCGGTGAGGCCATTGCTGACTTCAACATGATTGAGGCAGGTGATCGGGTCATGGTCTGCCTATCCGGGGGCAAAGACAGCTACGGGCTATTGGACCTGCTGCTCTCTTTGCGGAGCCGGGCGCCGGTGGCCTTTGAGTTGGTGGCCGTTAACCTAGACCAGGGTCATCCGGGCTTTCCAAAAGACACGCTACCGAACTACCTGCGTGACTTGGGGGTCGACTTTCACATCGAAGAACAAGACACCTACAGCATCGTCAAACGCGTCATTCCAGAGGGGCAGACCATGTGCTCGTTGTGCTCTCGGCTTCGACGTGGAACGCTGTACCGCGTAGCCAGCGAACTCAAGGCTACCAAGATTGCGCTGGGCCATCATCGTGACGATATCCTGCAGACTTTTTTTCTCAATTTGTTTTTTGGAGGCGCGCTAAAGTCGATGCCGCCTAAGCTGGTCTCGGACGATGGTCGTCACACGGTCATCCGACCCCTGGCTTATGTCGAGGAAGAAGACCTGCAGGCCTGGGCTGTTCACAAGGCCTTTCCCATCATTCCCTGTGATCTGTGTGGCTCTCAGGAAAACCTGCAGCGTCAACAGGTCAAGGCCATGCTTAAATCCTGGGAGCGGCAGTACCCAGGTCGCGTCGAATCCATGTTCAAAGCCCTCGCCAACGTCAAACCCTCCCACCTGCTGGACCGCGCGCTCTTTGACTTCGCGAGTTTGCGACCAAATGGCCTGCCACAGCCGGAGGGCGACCTGGCCTTTGACCGGCAACAATTCTCATGACCTCGCTCACCCGTCTGCTCACCATCGCCTGGGTGGTCTGGCGATTCGGCCTGGACCAGCTCGCCATCGATGGTGCCAGACGAGGCCTGAACTCTCGACTGCTCGGCGGCCTGCTATGGGTCCTGCGTCTGGGGCGTCGTTTTACTGCGTCGCGTGGTCAACGAATCCGAGAGGCCCTGGAGAGCCTGGGTCCCATCTTCGTTAAATTTGGCCAGGTGCTGTCCACCCGACGCGACCTGATGCCGGAGGACATCGCTGATGAATTGGCGCTCCTCCAGGACCGGGTACCTCCCTTCGATTCACGGATTGCCAGGCAGACCATTGAGTCTGAACTCGGCCGGCCGATTGATCAGATCTTCTCGGAGTTTGACGACAAACCTGTTGCCAGCGCCTCGATCGCCCAGGTTCACTTTGCCCGTTTGCTCGATGGTCGAGAGGTGGCCGTCAAAGTGCTGAGGCCAGGGATGCTCTCGGCCATCAACAAAGACCTGGCCCTGCTTCGTCTGTTTGCCCAGCTGGTTGAACGGCTCTCGGTGGATGGTCGTCGACTCAAGCCCAGGGAGGTGGTGGCGGAATTCGATAATCACCTTCATGACGAGCTGGACTTGGTTCGTGAGGCCGCGAACGCCGCCCAGCTGCGACGAAACTTCGAAGGCTCGGGGCTGCTGCAGGTGCCTGAGATGATCTGGGATTACTGTCGCCTCAATGTGATCGTGATGGAGCGGGTCTACGGGATTCCGATCGGCCGGATGCAGCAACTCCGAGAGGCGAAGATGGATCTCAAGCAGCTCTCCAGAGAGGGGGTGGAGATCTTCTTCACACAGGTCTTCCGCGATGGCTACTTCCATGCCGACATGCATCCCGGCAACATTCTGGTCTGTGACCGAGGGCCTCACTTTGGTCATTACATTGCCCTGGACTTCGGCATAATGGGCACGCTGTCGGAGTACGACAAGAATTACCTGGCCCAAAACTTTCTCGCCTTCTTCCGTCGCGACTATCGACGGGTGGCCGAGCTGCACATCGAATCGGGCTGGGCTCCGGCCGACACCCGCGTCGATGCCCTGGAGGCCGCTGTCCGCGGCGTCTGTGAACCCTTCTTTGACCGGCCTCTGAAGGACATCTCCCTGGGGCAGGTTCTTCTGCGTCTGTTTCAGGCTTCTCGTCGTTTCAATGTGGTCATCCAACCCCAGCTCGTCTTGCTTCAGAAGACCTTGTTGAACATCGAGGGGCTTGGGCGGCAACTGGATCCAGACCTGGACCTCTGGGTTACCGCCAAACCCTTTTTAGAGAACTGGATGCAAGAACAGATTGGCTGGCGGGCTCTCAAAGAGCAGGCTAGCCGGGAGGGTGAGCGGTGGGCCAAGCTGCTGCCTCAGTTGCCCCGGTTGATTCACTCCGCACTCACGCGTGCCGCCCAGCCGCCAGACCAGTCGCTTGCGCTGGTCTTGTCCCAACAGGCTCAAGAACTCCGCAGCCTGCGGCGCAGTCTGATTGCGCTGGCCGCCCTGGTGGTCTGCCTTATTTTGTTGTTGGTTATATTTGTTGTGCCGTCTTCGTCCGCAAACCTATCTGTTCTGATCGAAAGGTTTTAGATCATGCTGCTGGCCTTGGTGGGTCTTTATCTTTTTGTCTCCATTGCAATTGGTCTGTTCGCTGCTCGTCAGGTTCACAGTGCCAGTGACTACATCACAGCTGGCCGCAATCTGCCCATGCCGGTGGTCCTGGCCATGGTATTTGCCACCTGGTTTGGCGCCGAGACCGTGCTCGGCATCTCCGCTACTTTTCTTGAAGAGGGATTTCGGGGTCTGATCTCGGACCCCCTGGGGGCCTCGATCTGCCTGATCCTGTTTGGGCTGGTCTTTGCCTTGCCGCTCTACCGCATGAAGCTCATCACCCTAGGCGACTTCTTCCGTATTCGATATAACCGCCAGACCGAACTGGTCATCTCCATCTGTATCATGGTGTCCTATCTGGGCTGGGTATCCGCCCAGATCACGGCCCTGGGTCTGGTCTTCAACGTCCTCTCCCAGGACCTGATCTCGATGAACCTGGGCATGGTCATCGGCGCGTCGGTGGTCCTGCTCTACACCTTGTTTGGCGGCATGTGGTCGGTGGCGGCCACTACCTTTATTCAGATGATTGTCATTGTGATTGGGCTGCTCATTGTGGCGGCTATGGCCGGTGAGATGGCGGGCGGCATTCCTGCGGTCATTGCCAAGGCATCGGCCGAGGGCAAGTTCGACTGGTTGCCTAGCCTGGACGCCCTGGACATGTTGGGCTGGGTGGCTGCCCTGCTGACCATGGCCCTGGGCTCCATTCCTCAGCAGGACGTCTTCCAGCGCGTCAACTCCTCCAAGAACGAGACGATTGCAGTCTGGGCTACCACACTGGGAGGCGTCTCCTATTTCTTTTTTGCGGCCGTTCCGCTTTTCTTGGCCTATGCAGCGAGCATGATCGACCCCAAAATGACCGCTGAGCTCATGAAGAGTGACTCGCAGCTGGTGTTGCCGACACTGGTAGTCAACCACATGCCCTTCTGGGTTCAGGTGGTGTTCTTTGGCGCCTTGCTCTCGGTGATCATGAGCACGGCCTCCGGTACCCTGCTCGCCCCAGCGGTCACCTTTGCCGAGAACGTCGTCAAAGGGGCCGTGCCCCACATGAGCGACAGAAAGCTCCTGCTCACCACCCGAATCACGGTCTTTGTATTTGCCGTGATGGTCACCGCCTATGCCACGCTCACCGATGAGAGCATTCACAGCATGGTTGAGCATGCCTATCGCATTACCCTGGCCGGCGCTTTTGTACCCCTGGCGGCCGGTCTGTTCTGGTCGCGGGCCAGCAATCTCGGCGCATCCCTGGCGGTTTTCTTCGGACTGTCGACCTGGCTCATGCTGGAAGTCTCTGGCGCAGAGCTACTGGTAGAACCCCAACTCATTGGCCTGGGCTTTAGCCTGGTTGGCATGCTGGTGGGTTCCTGGGTCTCACCCAATCCCCACCGCTCTCATCCCCGTGGGGTTGGTAGCATTCACGCATGAACGTTGTCATTCTGGCCGCCGGCAAAGGCACGCGCATGAAATCTGCGCTGCCCAAAGTGTTGCATCCCGTCGGTGGCCTGCCCATGTTGTTTCATGTGATCGATGCAGCCAAAGCCCTACAGGCCGAGCAGGTCAGCTGTGTGATTGGACACGAGGCCCATCAGGTACAAGCAGCGCTAGGCGTGCACTACGGGGCTGATCACGGCCTGAATCTGGTCCTTCAGAGTCCAGCTCATGGCACCGGCCATGCGGTGGCCTGTGCCCTGCCCAGTCTGGGACCTGCCGCCACCACCCTGATTCTTTATGGTGACGTACCACTGATCCCACCCCATGCGCTCAAATCTCTGGTGACGCTCTCCCAACAGCACGATGGGATTGCAGTGTTGACGACTCAACTCACCAACCCAACAGGCTATGGCCGCATCCTGCGAGACGCAAACCAATCGATTGTTGGCTGCATAGAAGAGAAAGACGCCACAGATGAGCAGCGTCAGATTCAAGAGGTCAACACCGGCATCATGGCCGTGCCGACCACACAATTGCATCGCTGGGTGGGCCAGCTCAAGAATGACAACGCCCAAGGTGAGTACTACCTGACCGACCTGCTGGGCCTGGCTGCCCATGATGGGGTCGCTGTGGTCAATGCCGACATCGAGTCAGATCTGGTGCAGGGGGTCAACAGCCAGGAACAGCGAGCACAGGTGGAGCGTCTCTATCAACGTGGCCTTGCATCTGAGCTCATGGCAGCTGGCGTTCAATTGGCCGACCCCAACCGAATCGACATCCGAGGCCGCCTCACGGCCGGATCCGAGGTTCGCATCGACGTGGGCTGCGTCTTCGAGGGACAGGTCGAGCTGGGCGACCATGTCCAGATTGGACCCAATGTGGTCCTAAAGAATGTACGCATCGAGGCTGGGGCCCGTATCGAGGCCATGAGCCACCTCGAAGACTGCTCGGTTGGACCCCGGGCCACCATTGGGCCCTTTGCCCGTATTCGTCCGGGCAGTGTGTTGGCCGAAGGCAGCCACGTGGGTAATTTCACAGAACTCAAAAACACCCGTCTGGGTCCGTATAGCAAGGCCAACCACCTGTCCTACCTGGGCGATGCCCAGATCGGCGCTCGCGTCAACGTCGGGGCTGGGACCATCACCTGTAACTACGACGGCGCCGAGAAACACCGCACAGTCATCGAGGATGATGTCTTTATTGGATCTGACACCCAGTTGGTGGCGCCAGTGGTGGTGCATGAGGGTGCGACACTGGGCGCGGGTACGACCCTCACCTCCGACGCCCCCGCCCATCAGTTGACGCTCTCTCGAACCCGCCAGACTTCGGTGGCGCGCTGGAAGCGGCCCAAGAAACAATCCCACTAACCCTTCAGATCACATACCTTCCACATGTGCGGCATTGTTGCGGCCCTGGCCAATCAGGACATCACTCCCTTCCTGGTCGACGGACTTCGTCGACTGGAATACCGTGGCTATGACTCCGCGGGATTGGCCGTCATGGCACCGGCCAAGTCTCCCTCAGCAGGACAGGTCAAGCGATTCAGAGCGGTGGGACGAGTGGCCGAGCTCGCCAAACAAGTCAAAGACTGTCAGGCCAACTTGGGCATCGCCCATACCCGCTGGGCTACTCATGGGGCTGTGACCGAGGACAATGCCCACCCACATTTGTCGGTGGGGCAGGGACTGGAGATCTGCCTGGTCCACAACGGCATCATCGAGAACCATGCGAGCCTTCGGCAGTCGCTCAAGCAGGCGGGTTATGTCTTCTGCTCGCAGACCGACACCGAGGTGGTGGCCCATCTGCTTCATCAGACCAGGCTTCAAACCAACAGTCTGTTAGAGGCCCTTCAAAAGGTGCAGGGCCAGCTTCAAGGCGCCTATGCCATCGCCGCCATCAGCAGCCTAGATCCTCAGTGTCTGGTCGCCACTCGACTGGGTGCGCCTCTGATTCTGGGCGTTGGACAAAAGCCGAGTGATGTTTTCCTGGCTTCCGATGCCTCCGCCTTGGTCAGTCAGACCCAAGACCTGATGTATCTCGAGGATGGGGATCTGGTGCTCTTGGAGCGAGAGGCCCCGGGCGCAGTCATCCGGCAGACACTGATCGACCGCTCTGGTCAGCCGGTTCAACGGCCAGTCAGTCGCACCAGCCTGTCATCAGACGATGTCGCGCTGGGGCCGTATGCGCATTACATGCAAAAAGAAATGGCCGAGCAGCCCGGTGCGCTCGCCAACACCCTGGAAATGGTGGTCGGTGCCAGCAGCCTGTCGGCTGGTCTATTCGGTCACGGTGCTGCATCTGTTTTTGAACAGACTGAGCATGTGTTGATTCTGGCCTGTGGAACCAGCTTTCATGCGGGTCTGGTGGCTCGGTATTGGCTGGAGTCGGTTGCAGAGATTCCTTGCACCGTCGAGATCGCCAGTGAATACCGCTATCGGAAGAGTGTGCCCCTGCCCAAGACGCTGGTCATCACGATCTCTCAGTCTGGTGAAACCGCTGATACCATCGCGGCCCTGGAGCATGCCAAATCCCAGGGGCTGAATCAGACTCTGGCCATCTGCAATGTCCCGGAATCATCCCTGATCAGGGCTTCAGCCCTTCGCTTTTTGACACGCGCCGGACCAGAAATTGGGGTGGCCTCGACCAAGGCCTTTACCACCCAGCTGGCCGCTCTCTTTCTGCTCAGCCTGACACTGGCCAAGACCCGACAACGGCTCAGCCAGGCTGAAGAGCAAGCTCATTTAAATGCCCTTCGCCATCTGCCTGCCGCCCTGACCGCGGTGCTGGCCGCCGAACCCGCCTTTGCCGACTGGGCCAAACGGTTCGTCAACAAATCCCATGCGCTGTTTCTGGGGCGAGGCATTCATTACCCGATCGCCCTGGAGGGTGCGCTCAAACTCAAGGAGATCAGCTACATCCATGCGGAGGCCTATGCGGCCGGCGAGCTCAAGCATGGGCCGCTGGCCCTGGTGGACGCAGACATGCCCGTGGTGGCTGTCGCACCCAACGACCAGTTGCTGGAGAAATTGCGCAGTAACCTCGAAGAGGTGAGGGCCAGAGGAGGCGAGCTCTACGTCATTGCTGATCAGGGGACGGACTTCACGGCTGGAGACGGTGTGCATGTCATTGCGTTGGGCGATCACGCCGGTCCTCTCTCCCCAATCCTGCATGTGGTTCCTCTTCAGCTGCTGGCCTATCACGTGGCCTTGGCCCGGGGCAACGATGTCGACAAGCCACGCAATCTGGCCAAGAGCGTCACAGTCGAGTGAGATTTCCAATAAGATGGGGGCACCAGCATATTTTCTTGAGGGATTCCCATGCACATTGCCATCGCCATTGACGGCTCTGACCACGCTCTAAAAGCACTCGACCGGGCCATTGCCATGGCCAAGGACCTCAAGACCATCCCTTCACTCAGCCTGGTCAATGTCCACCTCAACGCTCTGATCTCTCCCGTAGCCCGAGGCATTGATCAGAAACTGGTGGAAGCCTACATGGACGAGATCGCTGACAAAGAGTTGGCTGGTGCGAAGGCGAGGGTGGCCGAAGCCGGCCTCAGCGCTGCAGTGGTCAAGGCACACGGCGAGATCGTTCCCGAGCTGCTCAAATTCATCAAAGACCAGAAGGTCGATCTGATGGTGGTCGGTGGCAAAGGCCGCGGCTCACTGGTCGACCTGTTGCTAGGTTCGGTAGCGGGCCGCCTGGCCGAGACCTCGCCGGTTCCGGTGCTGATCGTTAAATAACGCCCCAGCGGGCTCGATAATCCGCCACCGCCTGACGATAGGTCGTCAGGCTCTGGTCACTGGTCTGCTCCAGCAGAGTCAACAGGTCAGCCAAGTTGGCAATCGAGACCACTGGCATGCCGTATCGGGCCTGGACTTCTTGGGTAGCGGAGTTCTGGGTGGGATGGTCAGCGGTGCCGCCTTTTTCCATTCGATCCAGTGCAATCAAGACACCAACCGGTGTTGCGCCATTGGCCCGAATGATCTCAACCGACTCTCGGACAGAGGTGCCCGCCGAGATCACGTCATCCACAATCACCACCCGGCCTTTCATGGGCGCGCCGACCAGAACGCCGCCCTCACCATGGTCCTTGGCCTCTTTGCGGTTGTAGGCAAAGTCAATGTCATGGCCCCGGGCCGCCATGGCCACCGCGGTTGCACTGGCCAAGGTAATGCCCTTGTAGGCTGGGCCAAACAACAGGTCTGCCTGCAACTGGCCCTTTGCTTGGGCCGCCAAGAGGGCCTGGGCATAGAAGTCGGCTAGCCGGCCCAGCAGGCCACCGCGATAAAACAGGCCTGCATTGAAAAAGTAAGGGGATTGGCGGCCCGCCTTGGTCTTAAAGCTGCCAAATGTCAGAACGCCGCTCGCAATGGCGAACTCAAGAAAATCACGCTGGAAGGAATTGGGCTGGCTGGTCATGGTGGTCCACAATATACGCCATGCGAATCATCAGCTTAAATGCCAATGGCATCCGTTCCGCCGCCAACAAGGGCGTCTTTGACTGGCTGGCCGATCAGTCTGCAGACCTGGTCTGCGTCCAAGAGCTCAAGGCCCAAGGTCCCGACCTGACCGAGGCCCATACGCGAATCAACGGTAGCGCCCGGGGCGACTTGTTTGCTCACCTGCACTGGGCTGAGAAAAAGGGCTACAGCGGTGTCGCCGTTTTTTCGCATCAAGCACCCGCAGAGGTGAAGGCCGGTATCGGGGTCTCTGAATTTGATCTTGAAGGACGGGTCCTGCGAGCCGACTTTGAGGCAGGCCAATGGGGCCTTGGTGCCAAACCCCTGTCGGTGGTCAGTCTCTATGCGCCCTCTGGCTCAGCCTCCGATGAGCGACAGGCCTCGAAGTTTCGTTTTCTGGATGTCTTCTACCCGGTGCTCCAGGCCTGGATGCAGGAGCATCGGCAGACCGGCCGTGAGTTTGTGATCTGTGGTGACTGGAATATTGCCCACACCGAACAAGATCTGAAGAACTGGAAAGGCAACCTGAAAAACTCCGGCTTCCTGCCGGAGGAGCGGGCCTGGTTTGGTCGGATGTTAAGTGAGCTGGGCTGGGTTGATGTCTATCGGCAACTCCATCCAAATGCCACCGAGGAGGGGTACACCTGGTGGTCGAACCGAGGCCAGGCCTGGGTCAAGAACGTTGGCTGGCGAATTGACTACCAGATTGCCACCCCGGGACTGGCTGCTCGTGCCCAGTCCGCTCAGATTCACAAGGCCAGTCGCTTCTCCGACCACGCGCCTTTGATCATCGATTACGCCCTCTAACCTGCATGACCCCAGCGAGTTTTATTGGCGACTGGGGTCAGGCGGCAGGGTCTGCATGGTCACCCCAATGGCCTTGGCATAGAGCGGTAAGACCCGAGGCAGGTTTCGAGAGATCTCATCAATCCGGGTGCTCCCCGCTGGGTGGGTAGAGAACCACTCCGGGGGGGCATTCTTGCTGGCCGCCTGCATCTTTCGCCAGAGACTGATGCCAGCCCTTGGGTCGTAGCCAGCACGGGCTGCAATGTCCATGCCCACCAGGTCCGCCTCGGTCTCGTCATCCCTCGAAAACTTGAGGGTCAGCAGCTGAGTGCCGTAGCCCAGGGCCTGTCGGCCGGCGTCTCCAAAACCCAGGACATTCGACAAAATGGTGGCCCCAAGGTCGGTGAGTTGGCTCTTGGCCATGCGGTCCCTGGCGTGCTCGCGCAGCGCATGTGCCATCTCGTGTCCCATGACCACCGCCACCTCATGGTCGGTGAGCTTGAGCTTGTCGAGAATCCCCGTGTAAAAAGCAATCTTGCCCCCCGGCATGCAAAAGGCATTGATCTGGTCGCTCTTTAAGACAATCACCTCCCACTGCCATCGAGCCGCATCGGGGTTCCATGACTGAGCATATGGCTTGAGATCGGCGGCAATTTTCTGAAGGCGTCTGACCTGAGGGTCGTCCGTGGGCAAGAGGGCCTTTTTCTGGCCGGCCTGCTTCTTCAGGGCCTCGAACTGTCGAGCGGCTGACTGCTCCAGCTGTCGAGCCGGAACCAGCTTGCGAATCTCAGAGCCCTCGCCAACCACCACGCCGTCACCAGGCCCCGCGAGTGTAGGAGAGTGTGTTGCGCAGGCCGACAGGGTCAGCGCCAGCAGCCCTGATAAGAAAATTGGAAAAACCCGCAGGCCAGTCATATCGAGGACAATACCTCAAGCCCATGGTCCGCTCCAGACACCCCCACTCTCACTGTCGCTTGTTTCGATGACAAACCCTTCACCGCAATCGGCGCAGGAGCAGTTGGCCTCGAATCAACGTCCAACCCAGGGGCTGCTGATCATGACACTGGTACTGGGCTTTGCCAGCGGTCTGCCATTGGCCTTGTCCTCGGGCACCCTTCAGGCCTGGCTGACCGTCGAAGGATTGGATCTCAAAACACTAGGCTGGCTGACCATGCTGGGTCTGCCCTACACCTACAAGTTCGCCTGGGCCCCCTTGCTGGACCGCTTCACCCTTGGGGGCAAATGGGGTGGGCGACGCAAAGGCTGGATGGTGGGGCTGTTGCTCGCCATGGCGGCCATCTTGTTGGGCATGTCGTGGACGCTCGATGTGGCCCAGGCCGGCCTGGGACGTCTGGCAGCCTTGGCCTTTGCACTGGTGGTGATGTCGGCGAGTTTCGACATTGTCTTTGATGCCTGGCGAGCGGAGTCCTTGTCGCCCTCTCAGCGGGGGCTTGGGGCCGCCTGGTCTGTGATCGGCTATCGACTCGCCATGCTGGTCTCTGGCGGCCTGGCCCTGATGCTGGCAGACCTCTATCTAGGCTTTGCAGGCGGTTATCAGGTCATGGCGGGGCTCTGCGTGATTCTGGCCATTGCAGCGCTCTTTGCACCCGAGCCCACCGAGGTCCGCCCGCCCAAGTCAATCAAGGCGGCCGTGCTGGAACCCTTCAAAGCCTTCTTCTCGAGTCACTGGGCGTGGTGGCTGCTGGCCGGCATCGTGCTCTACAAACTGGGAGACGCCTTCGCTGGCAGTCTGTCGACCGCCTTTCTGATCCGTGGTGCGGGATTCAGTCCGGCAGAGGTGGGAGCGGTGAACAAGGGCGTTGGTCTCCTGGCCACCCTGATTGGAGGCTTGGCCGGTGGCTGGTTGATGACGCGGCTGGGGCTGTGGCGTTGCCTGATGGTGTTTGGCGTGATGCAGGCCCTAACCAACCTCGGCTTTTGGTGGCTGGCGAGTATCCAGCCCGGGCTCATGGCCATGACCACTGTCATCCTGGCCGAGAACCTGGCCGGTGGCATGGGCACGGCGGCCTTCGTGGCCCTGCTCATGGCCCTGTGTGACGTCCGCTACACCGCGACCCAGTTCGCCTTGCTCTCAGCCTTGGCCTCGGTGGGGCGTGTCTGGGTGGGTCCTGCGGCAGGTCATGCCGCCAGCGAATGGGGCTGGGCCCCCTTTTTTCTAGGGACGTTTGTGGCCAGCCTACCAGGCCTGGCCCTGCTGATCTGGCTCAGGCCCGTGATCGAGCGGGCCGAGGCCCGGGGGTCTAGTCAGGCCGATTAAGGGCTTTTCTCAAAAGATCGGTCACCGTCTGAGGGTTCGCCTTGCCAGCGGACTTCTTCATGACCTGGCCGACCATGGCGTTCAGGGCCTTGTCCTTGCCAGACATAAACTCCTCCACCATCTTGGGGTTGGCAGCGATCACCTCGGCCACCAGGCCATCGATCAGGCCAGTGTCCTGAATCTGCTCCAGGCCCTTGGCCGAAATGATCTGGTCAGCGGTCAGGCCCTCGCCTTGCCAGAGCGACGCAAAGACCTCCCGGGCGATCTTGTTGGATAGGGTGCCATCCTCGATACGACGAACCAGACCAGCGAGTTGCTGGGCCGAGACTGGGGAGGCCTCGATGCCCCGGTCCTCACGGTTGAGATGACTGGCCAACTCGCCCATGACCCAGTTGGCCAGCAGCTTGGCCTGCTGGCTGGTCGCGCCCTGGGCGCCAAAGGCTGACAGGCCAGCCAGAAAATAATCGGCAGCTGCCTTGCTCTGGGTCACGGTGGCGGCGTCATAGTCCGACAAGCCGTAGCGGTCGCGCAGGTCAGCCCGAAGCTCTTGGGGCAGGGCTGGCATGCTGGCCTTGACGGTGGTCACCCAGTCGGCCCCGATCACCAGGGGCGGCAGATCAGGGTCTGGAAAATATCGATAGTCCTGGGCATCTTCCTTGCTGCGCATGGCCCGCGTCTCTTCTCGGTCGGGATCAAACAGCCGGGTCTCTTGGATCACCTGGCCGCCATCTTCGATCAGGGCCACCTGACGGGCTGCCTCGACCTGAATGGCCTTCTCCAGAAAACGAAAGGAATTGAGGTTTTTGATCTCGCAGCGCGTGCCAAAACTCGTCTGGCCTTGTGGGCGCACGGAAACGTTGGCGTCGACCCGGAAAGACCCCTCCTGCAGGTTGCCATCGCAAATCCCAATCCAGGTCACCAGGGTGTGGAGCGCCTTGGCATAGGCCACCGCCTCGGCAGCCGACCTCATCACAGGCTCGGTCACAATCTCCAACAGTGGTGTTCCTGCGCGGTTGAGGTCAATACCAGACTTACCGGTGGGCAGGCCCTCAAGTCCCTCATGGATGGATTTGCCAGCGTCTTCTTCCAGGTGGGCCCGGGTCAATTCAATCTGTCGGCAGCTGCCATCGGGCAAGACAATGTCTACATATCCGCCCTGAACCACCGGGATCTCGAACTGGCTGATCTGATAACCCTTGGGCAGGTCAGGGTAGAAATAATTCTTGCGCGCAAAAACCGATCGGGGCGCGATGGTCGCGCCAACGGCCAGACCAAAGCGAATGGCGGCCTCTACCGCAGACCGGTTCATGACAGGCAGTACACCCGGCAGGGCTAGGTCCACCATGTGAGCCTGCGTATTTGGAGCTGCACCAAAGTCCGTGGAGGCGGGTGAAAAAATCTTTGAACGCGTCTGGAGCTGAACGTGTGTTTCCAGACCAATGACCACTTCCCACGCCATCTCAAGACTCCTTCTTGGGGGTTTGGTAGTGCCAGTCGGTCGCCTGCTGATAGGCATGGGCCACGGCCAGCAACTGCGCCTCCTGGAACTGAGGACCAATCAACTGGAGACCAACTGGCAATTGCCGAGCGGATGGTGCATCGGTGACGACAAAGCCACAGGGCAAAGACATGGCCGGTAAACCGGCCAGGCTGGCCCCTAAGGTGTAGATGTCAGCCAGGTACTCGGTCATCGGGTCTTGACTGTCCATCTGTGCAATCGGCCAGGCGGCCGTTGGCGCTACCGGCCCAAGAATGACATCACAGCTCTGAAAAGCCGTTTGAAAATCCTGGGCAATGAGCCGACGCACTTTCTGGGCCTGCAGGTAATAGGCGTCGTAGTAGCCATGGGACAGCACGAAAGTGCCAATCAAAATGCGGCGTTGGACCTCTAATCCAAAGCCCTCGGTGCGGCTTCTGCGGTAGAGGGTCTCCAAGTCCGATGCTTGCTGCGTCCGATGACCGTATCGGACCCCGTCAAAGCGCGACAGGTTGCTAGAGGCCTCTGCAGGCGCAATGACGTAATAGGCGGGGATGCTGAGCTCTGTTCTGGGCAGGTCTACCTCAAGGGCCACAGCGCCCAGGGCCTGGAGTTGTGCAATCGCGGAATCCACGACCGTGCGCACCTCCGAAGACAGACCAGGGCCGAAAAACTGCTTGGGCAGGCCGATCTTCAGACCCTTCAAAGGCTGGCTGTCGGTGGACTCCTTCATGGGCTGATCAAACAGGCGCGAAAAGTCCTCCGAGGGCCTCTCCAGGCTGGTGGCGTCCTTGGGATCAAACCCTGCCATGGCTTTGAGCAGCCAGGCGCAGTCTTGAGCAGTCCTGGCCATGGCGCCCGCCTGGTCTAGGCTAGAGGCATAGGCCACCATGCCCCAACGCGAGACGCGCCCATAAGTGGGTTTGATGCCGGTGATGCCGCACATGGCCGCAGGCTGGCGAACCGACCCGCCGGTATCAGTGCCAGTGGCCGCTGGTGCCAGGCCAGCGGCAACAGCAGCGGCCGAGCCCCCAGAGGACCCACCGGGAATCCGAGTCTCATCCCAGGGGTTGGTGCAAGGGCCATAGGCGCAATGCTGATTGGCCGATCCCATCGCGAACTCGTCGCAGGAGGCCTTGCCCAGGGTGACCATCCCGGCCTTGGCCAGTCGCTCCACCACCTCCGCATCAAAAGGACTCTGGTAGTTCTCCAGCATTTTGGAGCCAGCCGTGGTCGCCCAGCCCTTGGTCACGAAGATGTCCTTGTGTAGCAGGGGCAGGCCGGTCAAGGGCCCTGCCTGACCGGCATCGATCTGGGCCTGGGCAGCCTGAGCCTGGGCCAGGCTGGCCTGCTCATTGACGGCGAGAACGGCGCCATGCTGGTCCTTGGCAATCGCCTCCAGGTAATCCTGGGTCAGCTCAACCGCACTGACCATGCCGCTGTCGAGGGCCTTTCTCAGGCCAGCCAAATCGCTAAAACGAAGGTCCATGGGCCTACTCCACCACCCTTGGCACCAGAAACAGGCCCTCGGCCTGCTCTGGGGCATTGGCCAACAGGGCATCCCGCGTGGGCAGCGCCTGGGGCTCGTCGGCCCGAAGCCTCAGGGCGACGTCATGGGGGTGGGCCATGGGCAGGACATTGGCGGTGGGGGCCTGGTTCAGGCTGCCCACCCAGGTCACGATCGACGACAGAGAGGGCTCGAGCTGACCAGCCTGCTCGTCGCTGAGTTCAAGCTTGGCCAGACGGGCAAGCTTTTGGATATCGGGAATAGAGAGATTCACTGGAACTTTGTTGGGCAAGAACGTGGATAATGTTGACAATTATCGCTTAAGACCTTGTTTCAACCCTCTTTCGTCGCCTGGATTTCTCATGTTTGGTCTCCTTCGCAGTTACTTCGCCCAAGACATCGCCATCGACCTGGGCACCGCCAACACCCTGATTTACGCCCGTGGCAAAGGCATCGTGCTCGACGAGCCCTCTGTCGTGGCCATTCGCTATGAAGGCGGCCCTGGCGGCAAAAAGACCATCGAGGCAGTTGGCCAGAAGGCCAAGCAGATGTTGGGTAAGGTCCCAGGCAGCATCGAGGCCGTGCGCCCCATGAAAGATGGCGTGATTGCCGACTTCACGATTACCGAGCAGATGCTCAAGACCTTTATCAAAATGGTCCACGAGAAGCGCCTGTTCTCGCCGAGTCCTCGCGTCATCATTTGTGTCCCTTGCGGCTCTACTCAGGTCGAGCGTCGGGCCATTCGCGAATCCGCTTTGTCAGCAGGCGCCAGCCAGGTCTTTCTGATCGAGGAGCCGATGGCAGCAGCCATCGGTGCCAAGCTGCCCATCTCGGAGCCCTGCGGCTCAATGGTCGTCGACATCGGTGGCGGCACCAGCGAAATCGGCGTCGTCTCGCTGGGTGGCTTGGTCTACTCCAGCTCCATCCGTGTTGGTGGTGACAAGTTTGACGAGGCGATTGTGAATTACATTCGCCGCAACTACGGCATGCTGATCGGCGATCAGACCGCAGAGAACATCAAGAAAGAAATTGGCTCGGCCTTTCCCGGCAGCTCTGTCACCGAGATGGAAGTGCGCGGTCGTAACCTATCCGAAGGCATCCCCAGAACCTTTACGGTCTCCAGCAACGAGATCCTCGAGGCCCTCACCGATCCCATTGGCCAGATCGTGGTGGCGATCAAGAACGCCCTGGAGAATACGCCGCCCGAGTTGGCCGCGGACATCGCAGAGCGCGGCATCGTCATCACGGGCGGTGGCGCATTGCTTCGAGACCTGGATCGCCTGTTCGCCGAGGAGACTGGACTGCCAGTCTTTGTAGCCGAAGATCCCCTGTCTTGTGTGGTGCGAGGTTGTGGCGAAGCCATCGAGCGCATCGATGAGCTGGCCAGCGTCTTGTCGACCGAATAAGCCCAACGCGAGATTTTGGCCCTCTCGCCGCCACCCCCCTTTTTTCATCAAGGCTTTCCCGCAAAGCTTCGCCTGATCGTCGCTGCCGTTGCCGCTGTTGCAGTGATGCAGCTGGACCATGCGATTAACTTCACCAAGCCGCTGCGTCAGGGCATCACCCTGGTTCTGCACCCCATCACAGTGGCGCTGGAGTGGCCGGCCGAGCTCGTTGAGCAGGCTGGCCTGCTGGTTGAGGACAGCCTGCGACTGGAGTCTGAAATCACAGAACTGCGCAAGGTCGAGGCACAGAATGCGCAGGCCTTGCTACTCCTTGAGCAGCTTCGAGCAGAAAATGCCAACCTGACCGGTCTACTCGAGATTCGGAAATCCATTCAATTTCCGACCGTGGCCACCAGCATTCGCTCAGCCCAGCGTGACCCACTGGCCATGCGAGTCATCATCGACCGGGGCCAAGACCACGGCCTTCGCAATGGAGACCCTGTGATCTCCAGCAGCGGCATTGTCGGCCAGGTCCGACGGGTGTTTCCGCTGTCTGCCGAAGTTCAGTTGATCAGTGATGAGGGCCTGGCGGTGCCGGTCGTCATCAAAGACCTAGACATTCGGGCCATTACCCAAGGGCTTGGTAACCAAGATGGCTTCGAGTTGAAGTACGTCAACCTGGCCGCACCCGTTGCACCTGGCATGCAGATTGTGACTTCTGGCCTCGATGGACTGTTTCCGGCGGGCCTGCCAGTAGGAGAAATCATCTCGGTCACGCCAGGACGAGAAGGACAGTTCCCCCGCGTCGTTGCTAAATCCAGCGCCAGGATTGGCACCACCAATCAACTGCTGGTGATTCGATCGGCCAACCAAAACCCATGATCATCACGCCCAAGACGCTGGCTCGCGCACCGACCACCAAGATGCTGACTTACAGCCTGGTGATCGGGCTGCTGCTCAACCTAGCGCCATGGCCCGCCAGCCTGCCCGCGCCCGATGTCTTGGCCGCACTGCTGGTGGTCTGGAACATTCGCACACCGTCTCGAATTGGCCTTGGCGTGGCCTGGCTGCTCGGCATTGTGATGGACGTCCATCAGGGGGTTCTGCTCGGTCAGCATGCCTTGGCCTACAGCGTGCTGAGTTATGGGGCCATCAGCCTACACCGTCGTCTAGAGGGCTTTGACCGAAAAGGCCAGGCTGTCCATGTGTTGGGCCTCTTTGTGATCTCCACCCTTATCGTGACCATCGTTCGCCTGTCTGCGGAATCCGTGACGCCCAACTGGCAAGTGCTCGTCTCGCCCCTGGTCAATACACTCGTCTGGCTGGCTGCGGACGGTCTCATTCTGAATCTGCTGAGTCGTAAATCCAGTCCCCGCAGAATTGTGAACAACACACCCAACAAGCCCACTCGTCAAGGCTAGGCTTGCCGTGATCAACGCCATCAGCCAGTCTGACTTTCGCAGACGCGCCACCGTGGCGGTGTTGTTTGTCACCTTTTTGTTTGGCCTGGTCCTGCTCAGACTGGGCACCTTACAAATCTGGCAGTTCGACAGCTTTGCTACCAAGGCGGAGAACAACCGTGTGGCCCTGCTGCCGATTCAGGCACCAAGGGGTCTGATCTTGGATCGCCACGGCCTGGTGCTGGCCCGAAACGACGCGGGTTTCTCCGCTGAGATCGAGCCCTTCAAGGTCGAAGACAAGGAAGGGCTCATTGCCTCCCTGCGGGATCTGCTCAAGCTCTCTGAAGGTGACATTCGTCGCTTCAAGCGGGCTGTAGCAGATGCCCGAAAATTCGACAGCGTGCCCATCAAGACCCGTTTAACAGACGAAGAGGTGGCCAAACTCGCTGCCCGCCTGGCCCAGTTGCCAGGCGTGAAACTCGAGCGTCGAGCCATTCGAAGCTATCCCTTTGGTCTGCATGGTGCCCACCTACTCGGTCACATCGGCCGGATCTCCAAACGCGACCAGGAGCGACTGGAGCGCGAAGAACTGTCAGATGCCTATTTCGGTGTCACCCACATTGGCAAACTGGGCTTGGAAAAGAGTTACGAGTCTGCCCTCAAAGGCGAGATTGGCTTTCAGCGCATGGAGGTCACCGCCAGTGGTCGTATTGTTCGTGAGTTGGATATTCGTCCCGCCGAGCCGGGTCAAAACATCAGTCTGTCCATCGACTTTGAACTACAGCAGTTGATTGAAAACCTCTACGGTCAACGTAAAGGGGCCGCCGTGGTGCTGTCACCCAAGACCGGAGAGATTCTGGCTTTGGTGTCCATGCCCTCCTTCGATCCCAACCTTTTTATCGACGGCATCGATCCAGAGCTCTGGAATGGCCTGAACAACTCGCCCAACAAGCCATTGCTCAACCGGGCCATCCGCGGCATCTACCCACCCGGATCAACCTACAAGCCGTTTATGGCCTTCGCTGCCCTGGCCTCGGGCGAGCGACGGCCTTCTGACACGATCTCCGACCCCGGCTATTTCTTGTTGGACAACCACCGCTTTAGGGACAGCAAGCCTGAAGGCCACGGAACGGTCGACATGAAAAAGTCGATCGTGGTCTCCAGTGACACTTACTACTACAAACTCGCCTTCGACATGGGGGTCGACAAGATATACAAGCACATCTCGCCCTTTGGGTTCGGTGCCTTAACCGGTATCGACATCGACGGCGAGGTGGCCGGCATCCTGCCCTCCAGCAGCTGGAAGAAAAAACGATTTGGCAAGGACTGGTTCCCTGGCGAAACACCGTCGATCGGCATTGGTCAGGGCTACAACGCCTTCACCATGCTGCAATTGGCCAGGGGCACCGCTGCCATTGCCAATGGCGGTCGACTGGTCACACCGCATTTGGTTAGGCAGATTGAAGAGCCCTCCAATAAGAACAAACTGCTGTTAGACCCGCCGGCTGAGAGAACCCTTGAACTAGAGGCTGACTGGGTCAAACTGGTCCACGAGGCCATGCGTGAGGTCAACCTCAGCGGTACCGGCGCCAATGTCTTCAGAGGCGCCAAGTACGCAGCCGCTGGCAAAACGGGAACTGCCCAGGTTTTCACCATTGGCCAGAATGAGAAATACCAGGCCAATAAAATTCCTGAGCGACTTCGGGATCACTCCTTGTTTATTGCCTTCGCCCCAATCGAAGACCCCAAAGTGGCCATGGCGATCGTGGTTGAAAACGGGGGCTTTGGCGCTGCTGCAGCGGCGCCCATTGCCCGCAAGGTTCTGGATTTCTTGTTGGTGGATCAAGCCGCCAAGGGCCGAACACTGCCATGAACCAGTTGCACCCGAAAAACAAAACGGTGGCCACTGGCTGGCGAGCGATCACCCAATGGGTTCATGAGCGATTTCAGACACTAGATCAGCCGCTGTTTTGGCTGATCTCAGGCTTGTTTCTGGTGAGCCTGGTGGCCATTTATAGCGCAAGCCATGATGACCCCTCTCGGTTTTATGCCCACCTTAGAAACCTGGCCATGTCGGCTGGTCTCATGCTGTTGCTCTCTCAAATCCCCTCGAGTCAAATGCAACGACTGGCCATTCCGCTCTTCGCCTTGGGCGTGGTGCTGTTGTTTGCTGTCGAGGTGGCTGGTGAAACCTCCAAGGGCGCGACGCGCTGGCTCGATCTGGGCATCACCCGCATCCAGCCGTCTGAAATGATGAAGATTGCCATGCCCTTGATGCTGGCCTGGCTGGTCCATCGCCGCGAACGCCTGAACACGGCAGGCGATTGGCTGCTGGCTTGTGCGCTACTGGCCATACCCGTAGTCCTCATCCTGAAACAGCCCGATCTGGGTACCGCCATTCTCGTGGCCGCCTCTGGATTCTTTGTGCTCTACCTGGCGGGGTTGCCCTGGCGTCTGCTGAGCATTGGCTTTGGGCTGCTGGCGCTTTTAATTATTCTGCTGCTGATCTTTGGTGACCACGCCTGTAAGCCAGGCCTCGACTGGCCCGGACTGCGTGAGTACCAGCGCCAACGAGTCTGTACCCTGTTAGATCCCATGCGAGACCCCCTGGGCAAAGGCTTTCACACCCTGCAGTCCATGATCGCCATTGGGTCCGGTGGCTTTGTTGGCAAAGGGTGGTTGCAGGGCACCCAGACACAACTGGAATTTATTCCGGAGCGTGCAACGGACTTTATCTTTGCGGGCTTTGCCGAGGAGTTTGGTTTTGTCGGCTCAGCGGTGCTGGTGGGTTTGTATCTCGGTATTGTCGGCAGGGGACTTTGGATCGCCCTGGGCGCCCCCACGGCCTTTGCTCGGCTGCTGGCCGGTAGTCTATCGCTGACACTCTTCACCTATGCCTTTGTCAACCTGGGCATGGTCTCGGGCATCCTGCCAGTAGTTGGTGTGCCTCTGCCGTTCGTCTCATACGGTGGCACCGCCATGGTGACTCTGGGGGTGGGCCTGGGCATTGTCTTCAGCGTCGCGCGTGATCGATCCCAGGTCACTCAAGGATTCTCTCTGCAGGGCTAAACTGTCAAAAAAGACAGGGGAGGCCCGATGTCCGCAGTCGCTGTTGCCCAAGTCATGCTCGAGGGCTTTGACCGCCACTATGGTCTGTTTCGTTACAACGCCCAACAGGCCAAGAATCGTTTTGAATCTGGTCACTACCAAGCCATTCGACGCCTGGCCAGTGATCGGATCACCTTCTACGATCAGCGTGTGACCGAGGCCTGTGACCGCCTGTCCTCTACCTTTGGCGACGAGATGCTCAATGAAGGGGTCTGGCCGGACGTGAAGAAGGCCTACATCATGCTGCTCACCGATCACCGACAGCCAGAACTGGCCGAGACCTTTTTTAACTCCGTCACCACCCGTCTTCTGGCCAAAGAGTATTTCCGAAATGAATACCTGTTCGTTCGGCCTGCGGTGTCGACCGACTACCTGGATTCTGATCCACCCTCTTACCGAATCTACTACCCCAAGCAACGGGGCATTCGCAAAACCCTGATCGACATGGCCGTGGACCTGGGCATGGCCTGCCCTTGGGAGAACATTGACCGAGACCTGCGGCTGGTGCTCAAGGCGGCCTGTCATGACCTCAAGAGGCCCTTCTGGGCCGAAGGCGATCTACAAATTCATGTTCTGCGCGGCCTGTTCTTCCGAAACAAGGGCGCCTATGTGATCGGCCGCATCATGAACGATGGAGAGCCGATTGGCTTTGCCGCGCCGATTCTGAGAAACGCCTCGGGTCAGCTCTACCTAGACACGGTGATCTTTGATCCCGAGCAGATCTCGGTGCTTTTCTCTTTTGCCCGGGCCTACTTCATGGTGGACATGGAAGTGCCCTCAGCCTATGTGCAATTCTTGCGCTCCATGATGCCCAACAAACCCAAGAGCGAGCTCTACACCATGCTGGGCTTGCAGAAACAGGGCAAGACACTGTTTTACCGAGACTTCCTGCATCACCTGAAGCACTCGACCGACCGATTCTGTCTGGCTGCAGGTATTGAGGGCCTGGTCATGCTGGTCTTCACACTGCCCTCATTCCCCTATGTCTTCAAGATCATCAAAGACAAACGGTCCAAGGATGTCAGCCGGGAGTTCATTGCCTCGAAATATCAGCTGGTCAAACTGCATGACCGGGCCGGACGCATGGCAGACACCTGGGAATACTCCAACGTTGACTTTCCCGCCGAACGATTTGAATCGAGCCTGATTGAAAAGATCAGGGCGTTTGCACCCAACATGCTCGAGATGGTCGACGGACGGGTGGTGATCAAGCACGTCTACATTGAGCGGAGAATGATCCCACTCAACCTTTATCTAGAACATGCGACCGAGCAAGAGGTGGATCATGCGGTCAAGGAATACGGGGATGCCATTCGGCAGCTGGTAGCCGCGAACATTTTTCCTGGTGACATGCTCTACAAAAACTTTGGCATGACCCGACACCGTCGTGTGGTGTTCTACGACTACGACGAAATTCAATACCTGACCGAGTGCAACTTCAGACGCATCCCGCCGCCGCGAACGCCGGAGGATGAGATTGCCAGCGAGCCTTGGTACAACGTGGGGCCAAACGACGTCTTTCCAGAGGAGTTCGAGCAGTTCCTGTTGGGACAGGCCCGGCTTAGGAAACCCTTTATGAAATACCACGCCGAGCTTCTACAGGCCGACTATTGGTCAGCCCAACAGCAGCGCATTCGCAATGGCATCTTGGATGATGTCTTCCCCTATCCTGAAGAGCTCCGGTTCCGGAATCGTCATGAACTCCAGTCCTGAATTCGATTACATCGTGGTTGGCGCTGGCAGCGCCGGCTGCCTGCTGGCCAATCGGCTCAGTGCCAACCCCAACCACCGCGTCGCCCTGATCGAGGCCGGTGGTGCGGACGACTGGTTCTGGATCAAGATTCCGGTGGGCTACCTCTACACCATTGCCAATCCCCGAACAGACTGGTGTTTCAAGACAGAGCCAGACCCCGGCTTAAACGGCCGCAGCATTCATTACGCACGCGGCCGCGTGCTCGGGGGCTGTTCGTCGATTAACGCGATGATTTACATGCGTGGTCAGGCCTCGGACTATGACCTTTGGGCCCAGGCGACTGGTGATGACCGCTGGCGGTGGGGAGATGGGTCATCGAAAGGCGGCCAATCGGGTCAGACCCTGTCCATCTACAAATCCCTGGAAGACTACTTTGACGGTGCAAACGCGTGGCACGGGTCCGGCGGCGAAATGCGGGTGGAACGTCCCCGGGTTCGGTGGGAGATTTTGGATGCCTGGCAGGCGGCCGCTGCCCAGGCCGGCATCGCTCCCATCGATGAATTTAACCGCGGCGACAATGCGGGCAGCGCCTATTTTCATGTCACCCAGAAGACCGGCCGTCGCTGGTCCATGGCCGATGCCTTTCTACATCCCATTGCCCACCGGCCCAACCTCACCATCTTCAAAAACACCCACGCCCTGAAGCTGCTGTTCGATCACCAGGTCGGTGAGCATCAACGTCATGGGGCCTGGAGCCAGGCCAGCCAGAGGGCCGTAGGTCTGCAGGTGCTCCAAGACAACCAGATTCGCGAGCTCAAGGCTACTAAAGAGGTGGTGTTGAGTGCCGGAGCCATTGGCTCACCCCAGCTTTTGCAGGTCTCCGGTGTTGGTCCGGCAGATCTGCTGTCAGCCCACCAGATCCCGGTGCGGGTTGAACTGCCCGGTGTTGGAGAAAATCTGCAAGACCATCTGCAGATTCGAACGGTCTACAAGGTGAGCGGTGCCCCAACGGTCAACACCCTGTATAGAAACTGGATCACCCGAGCCGGCATGGCCCTTCAGTACCTGCTCTTCAAGACGGGCCCCATGACCATGCCACCTTCTACCCTGGGCGCCTTTGCCAAGAGCGACCCGGCCCTGGCCAGCGCCAACCTGGAGTGGCATGTGCAGCCTCTGTCCTTGCCAAAATTTGGCGAGCCCCTGCACCCGTTCGGCGCCATCACCCCCTCGGTCTGTAACCTAAGGCCAAGCTCACGAGGGCACGTTCGCATCGCCCATGCAGATGCCCTGGCCAGCCCCAGAATCTTTTGTAACTATCTCTCCACCGAAGACGATCGACAGGCCGCCATCAAGGGCTTGCAGATGACCCGAGCCATCATGGCATCGCCCGCGCTGGCCCCCTATCGGCCCGAAGAAGTCCTGCCCGGCCCACGACTGGTCAGTGAAGACGACCTGGCCAAGGCAGCCGGCGACCTGGGCACCACCATCTTTCACCCGGTGGGTACCTGCGCCATGGGCGCCTTTGATGCCCAAGGTCATGCCCATTCTGAGGCGACCGTGCTGGACACCGACTGCCGCCTGCGAGGCGTTGCTGGTCTTCGGGTCGTCGATGCCTCGGCGATGCCCACCATTACCTCCGGCAACACCAATGCCCCCGTTATGCTGATTGCCGAACGAACAGCCAGAGCCATGCTTCAAGGAGACCGCTGAGTCATGACCCACCATCACCATCAAGGCTTTACCCAGCCAGCCGTCGGCCTGAGAGATTTTCAAGACGGACTCTTTGCAATCGACTCGGGCTATGTCCGTGATGAATTTGATGCCGTTCACTTCGTCGTTGAGAAGGGCCGCGTGGCCATCATCGATACCTCGACCAAGTACGCCACGGATCGAACCCTCGCTGCCCTAAAGACCCTGGGGCTTGGGCCCGAGGCAGTTGATTACATCGTCTTGACCCACGTCCACCTGGACCATGCCGGCGGTGCGGGGGAGCTCATGAGGCGTTGTCCCAACGCCCAGTTGACGGTGCACCCGCGCGGGGCCCGCCACATGATCGACCCCAGCAAACTATGGGCCGCTGTTCTACAGGTCTACGGTGACGAGATGGCTGTGCGTGAGTACGGCAGCCTGGAACCCATTGCGGCGGATCGCATCATTGAGACGCCAGAGGGGGCAACCGTCAACCTGGCGGGCCGGGTCTTGGAGTTCTGGGACGCTCCGGGTCATGCCCGTCATCATGTCTTCATCCGAGACACCAAGACCGGGGGCATCTTCACAGGCGACACCTATGGGATCTCATACCGAGAGCTCGATACCGCCCAAGGTCCCTATGTCTTCGTGACCTCTTCACCCAGCCAGTTTGACCCCCCGGCCCACCAAGCCTCGGTACGCCGTGTGATGAACAGCGATGCGCCTGCGGTCTACCTGACCCACTATTCACAGATTCGCAACGTGCGACAGGCAGGTGAATTCATGCTGGGCCAGATTGACCGGTATGCCGCCATTGCCCAACGGCATGGCCACCTGGGTGCAGACCGCGCCAAAGCCATTGAGGCAGACCTTCAGGCCATGATGTTTGCCGAGGCCCGGGCCATGGGGGTTCAAATGGACGATCGTCAGTTGCGTGCCGTGCTGGATCTAGACCTGCGGCTCAATGCGGATGGCCTGGTCTGCTGGCTCGACAGCCTTATAGCCCAGTAGGCCATGCCCCGCGGGGCTTCTCTATAATCGAGGGCTTGACCTCAAACCAGCCATCCGTGCCATCGGACTCCCCTGCTAGCTCCTCTACGCTAAGCCCAGCGCCGGCCTTTGCCGTCCTACGGGACGCATTGGCCCGTCGAATTCTGATCATTGACGGTGCCATGGGCACCATGATTCAGCAGTACAAGCTGAGCGAGACCGATTACCGCGGAGAGTCTGGGCCTCATGCCAAGGCCCTTTCGGGTGCTGCCCTGGAAGCCCTGCAGGCCGCCATTGGCCAGGGCATCGATGTCAAGGGCAACAACGAACTCTTGTCACTGACCCAGCCAGAGGTCATCGCCGAGATCCATCGGCAATACCTGTCGGCTGGGGCCGACATCATTGAGACCAACACCTTTGGTGCCACCTGGATTGCCCAGGAAGACTACAAACTCGCTCCCCTGGTGCGGGAGATGAACCTGGCCTCCGCACGCCTGGCGTGTGAGGCCCGCGATGCCATCCAGACAGCCGACCACCCTCGTTTCGTGGCCGGTGCCCTGGGCCCCACGCCGCGCACCGCGTCGATCTCGCCAGACGTGAACGACCCGGGTGCGCGCAACATCAGCTTTGATGAGCTGGTAGAGGCCTACCGAGATCAGACCGAGGCCTTGCTCGATGGTGGTGTCGACCTGCTGCTCATTGAAACCATCTTTGACACCCTAAATGCCAAGGCCGCCGTCTTTGCCCTGGAGCAGGTATTTGAACGACGGGGTCAGCGCTGGCCCGTCATGATCTCGGGCACCGTCACCGATGCCTCTGGCCGCATTCTGTCTGGTCAGACCGTCGAGGCCTTCTGGAACAGCATCCGCCATGCCCGGCCCATCACGGTGGGCCTGAACTGTGCCCTGGGTGCTGCTCTGATGCGGCCCTATGTCGAAGAAATTTCAAAGCTAGCCGAGACCGCCATTTGTATTTATCCCAATGCCGGCCTGCCCAACCCAATGGCGCCAACCGGCTTTGACGAGACCCCACCGATTACTTCTGGCTTTCTCAAAGAGTTTGCCGAGTCGGGCTGGGTCAACGTGGTCGGTGGCTGCTGTGGCACCACACCAGATCACATCGCCGCCATTGCGCAGGCCGTCAAGGCCTATGCGCCCAGGCCTATTCCAAGCCCGGCAGTCAAAACTCGTTTGTCCGGACTCGAGCCCTTCAACATCGACGAGACCTCCTTCTTTGTGAACGTCGGTGAACGAACCAACGTCACGGGCTCCAAGATGTTTGCCCGTTTGGTTCTGAATGGCGAGTACGAGAAGGCGGTCGAAGTCGCCCGACAGCAGGTTGAAAACGGTGCACAGGTCATCGACGTCAACATGGATGAGGCCATGCTGGACTCCAAGGCCGCCATGGTTCGATTCCTGAACCTGATCGCCTCTGAGCCCGACATCTCTCGGGTGCCCGTGATGATCGACTCCTCGAAGTGGGAAGTGATCGAGGCTGGCCTAAAGTGTGTTCAGGGCAAGGCCATCGTCAATTCCATCTCGCTCAAAGAGGGCGAGGCCGAGTTTCTGCGCCAGGCTCGACTCTGCAAACAATATGGTGCGGCCGCTGTGGTCATGGCCTTTGATGAAAAGGGTCAGGCCGACACGCTCGAGCGACGCAAGGCCATCTGCCAGCGAGCCTATGATCTGCTGCGCCAGGCAGTGGACTTTCCGCCCGAAGACATCATCTTCGACCCCAACATCTTTGCCATCGCCACCGGCATCGAAGAACACAATCGCTATGCGATTGACTTTATCGAGGCCACGGCCTGGATTCGAGAACACCTGCCCCATGCCAAGGTGTCCGGTGGCGTGAGCAACGTAAGCTTTTCGTTCCGGGGCAACGACCCCGCGCGCGAGGCCATTCACACCGTATTCCTGTATCACGCGGTCAAGGCCGGCATGACCATGGGCATCGTCAATGCTGGTCAGCTGGGGGTCTACGAGGACCTGGACCCCGAGTTGCGCGAGCATGTGGAAGACATTGTCTTTGACCGTCGTCCAGATGCCACCGAACGCATGATCGACTTCGCTGCGACCCTAAAAGCCGGCGATAAAAAAGACGAGGAGAAACTGGCCTGGCGGGCGCTCCCGGTTGAGAAACGCCTGGAACATGCCCTGGTGCATGGCCTGACCGAATTCATTGTCGAGGACACCGAAGAGGCCAGGCAGGCGATTGCCGATCGATCGGGCCGGCCCATCGAGGTCATCGAAGGTCCTTTGATGACCGGGATGAACGTGGTGGGAGACCTGTTTGCCGAGGGCAAGATGTTCTTGCCGCAGGTGGTGAAGTCCGCTCGCGTCATGAAGGCCGCTGTGGCCCACCTGGTGCCGTTTATCGAGGCGGAACAGGCCGCGAGTGGTCAGACCCAGGCCAAGGGCAAGATGATTCTGGCCACCGTCAAAGGCGATGTGCATGACATTGGGAAGAACATCGTTTCGGTGGTCCTTCAGTGCAACAACTTTGAAGTGGTCAACCTGGGCGTCATGGTCCCCGCCGCTCAAATCTTGGCCGCCGCCAAAGAACACAATGCCGACATCATTGGCCTGTCTGGCCTGATCACCCCATCCCTCGAAGAGATGGCCACGGTGGCCCGTGAGATGGAGCGAGACGACTGGTGTCGCTGCAGGCAGATTCCCTTGCTCATTGGTGGGGCCACCACTTCTCGTGTGCACACCGCCGTGAAGATTGCGCCGAATTATTCGGGCCCCGTCATCTGGGTGCCGGATGCCTCCCGCTCGGTCCCGGTCGCCCAGTCACTGACCAGCGATGCAGACCAGAAGACCAAATACCTGGGTGAAGTGCTGCAGGACTATGCCAAGCTGCGCGAGCGGCATGCCGCCAAGCAGGCTGCCAAGATCATCAGCCTGGAGCAGGCCCGTGCCAATGCCCCCAAGGTCGATCTGACCCTCGCCCCCACACCCAAGGCCATTGGTAGGCGAGTGCTCAAGTCTTATCCGCTAGAAGAGTTGGTCGACACCATTGATTGGACGCCTTTCTTTCAGACCTGGGACCTGGCAGGTCCTTACCCTGCCATCCTGGAGGATGAGGTTGTTGGTCAACAGGCTCAACAGGTCTATGCCGATGGCAAGGCCATGCTCGCCAAGCTAATTAAAGAGCGCAAGCTGACGGCCAATGGTGTGGTGGTTCTGTTGCCCGCCCGTCGGACAGCCCCCGAGGACATCACCCTGTACTCAGATGAATCGCTCAACACGCCAGTGTTGACCTGGCACGGACTGAGGCAACAGACCGAGAAGCCCAGCGGGGAGGCCAACAAGTCTCTGGCTGATTACGTGGCCCCGAAGGAGGCGGATGTACCGGACTATCTGGGCTGCTTTGCGGTGGGCGTTGACGGGGCCGAGGCTCTGGCCAAGTCTTATGAGTCCAAGGGTGACGACTACAACGCCATCATGGTCAAGGCCCTGGCCGATCGCCTAGCAGAGTCTTTTGCGGAAAGACTGCACCAGCGCGTGCGCACCGAATTCTGGGGCTATGCCCCAAATGAGTCGCTCAGCAATGCCGACTTGATCGCGGAGAAATATCAGGGCATTCGTCCTGCCCCCGGCTATCCCGCCTGTCCAGATCACAGCGTCAAGGCGCCCTTATTTGAGGTGATGAATGCCCAAGAGATTGGCATGTCCCTCACCGAGAACCTGGCCATGCTGCCGGCCTCGGCCGTCAGTGGCTTTTATTTCTGGCGACCCGAGTCTCAGTACTTCAACCTGGGGCCCATTGGTCAGGATCAATTACACGACTACATGGCTCGCACGGGCCTGTCCAAAGACCAGGCCAGCAGCCGACTGGCCAGCCTGCTCTAGTTCCCTGAGTCGGCTGTCTAGCCTTCGTGCTCCCAGACGACCGGTTCGTTGGCTGCCTTGGCTGCGCGCAGCATCTCCAGCACCGGATAGAGCCGTTTGTGAAACCCCACTGGCAGCGGCTGGGCACCACCCTCTGATCCATCGGCGCCCGCATCGGCCAGAGCCTGCGCCTGCTCTTGCCGCTGTGACTGCGTGGCTGCCAAGTCATGGGCCTGCTGCAGTTTCGCGATGACTTCATCGAACCGTTCGACACGCCAGATGCCTTGATTCGCCCAGTCGAATCCCGCGGCCTTTAGGACTTCTTTGGCTGTCGCGTCCAGCATGACGAATGAGGCAGCAGCCTTGCTCATGAAACGAATCATCGCGATACACTCCTTGGACTTTCCCCCATTATGCAAGCAGTCCTTTTATGAAGTCTGTTCGCACCCCCTGGGCCTTTGGCCTGATTCTCTTTTGTACAGGCCTGCTGTCGGCCTGTTCGCCCACCTATGACTGGCGGGCCGTCGCAGATGAGTCCCAAGGCTGGCAGGCCTTGTTTCCGGGCAAGCCCGCGATGGTCGAACGAACCATCAGCCTCAAGATTGGAGATGAGGCGCAACCAGTTCAGCTGATGCTGCGCGCTGTTCGGATTGAAGAGCAGACCTTCTCGGTGGGGGTCGCTCGGTTTGTGAATCCAACTCATCCACCACTTCAAGCCTTGGCCGATGTGTTGCGTGAGAGCCGTATTCAAAACATTCGCGGTGAATTGGTGGTGCAGCCCAAAGCCGGGCCCGCTGATCAACCCGCAGGTTTGGTGGTCGCCAAAGGTCAGATACAGCTCAAACCCAATGCCACGCCGGTACCCGCCAGGCTGCAGACCCTCTCCCGCATTCACCAAGGCCAGGTCATTGAGGCCCTGGTGGTAGGGCCCGAGGCAGGCTATCACCAAGAGGCCGCTCAGCAGTTTTTAGAAAGCCTACGCATTGGTTTCTGAAGGGGGCTTCGCCCATCCCGCCTGGCGCCTGGTGCTGCCTTTTGGACTGGCCTACGCCATGTCATACGCGCTGCGGACCATCAACGCGGTGCTGGCCCCAGAGTTGGTGGCAGGCCTTGGCCTGTCCGCTGCCGAGCTGGGTCTGCTGGCCAGCGCCTACTTTCTGGCCTTTGCCAGCATGCAATTGCCGCTTGGAGTCCTGCTAGATCGTTTCGGCCCCAGGCGCGTGGAAGCGAGCCTCTTGGTCGCTGCCATTGCCGGCTGTCTGATCAGCGCCATGGCACAAGGCTTTTGGACGCTCTGGATGGGACGGGCCTTGATTGGTCTTGGCGTATCGGCCTGCCTAATGGCTTCTTATAAGGCCTATCGCATGGTCTTCGAAGAGCGACTCCAGGCTCCGTTGGCTTCCACCATGCTGGTCATCGGCTCTATCGGGGCCCTAGCGGCCACCAGCCCCGTGGAGTGGCTGCTGGCCATCACGGATTGGCGCGGTGTGTTTGTGGTGCTCACCCTGCTCTTTGTTGGCGTCTGGATGGGCATTGCATTCGGTCTGCCGCCGCTGCCACAGCCCTCTGCTGAACACACAGCACCGGGTCAGCTCTGGTCGCAGGCTGCGCAGGGTTTCCGAACCATTTTTAAGCACCCAGAGTTTGCTCGCATGTTTCCATTTGCGTTTGTCACCTACGGTGGGTTTCTGGCCATGCACGGTCTGTGGCTGGGGCCTTGGTTCACCGAGGTGGAGGGGCAGACCCCTGGGCAGGCCGCCACGGGTCTCTTGATCCTGACGGCGGTGATCATGATGGCGCACCTGGGCATGGCCTATCTGGCCAATCACCTGCACAAGAAGAACATTTCTCTGAACCACGCCATGCATTGGGGCCTGTCCTTCATGGCGGTCTTCAGTGGGCTGGCAGTGCTCGATGTCTGGCCCCACCCCTGGCTGGGCTGGAGTCTGGCGTTTGTCAGCGCCGGCGTCACCACGATTGGCTACACCCGATTTGCGTCAGTCTTTCCGTTGGCCTTGTCTGGTCGGGCGACCACGGGCTTCAACTTTGTCATCTTCATCGGCGCATTCGCCGTTCAGTGGGGCATCGGACTGTTGATTGATGCCTTTGTAGCGCTGGCTTTCGACAAGCCCATGGCCATTCGTTTGGCCGTGGGCGTCTGGGTGCTGGCCCAGGTGCTCGCCCTGTATTGGCTTATTCGTGCGCCAAGGCGTCGGGTGGATCCAGCGCCCGTCTAAGGCCAATGGCCATGGCCATGTGCTCGTCCGTCACCTTTGAGGCCGCCTGCAGATCGGCCACGGTGTGGGCCACCCGCAGCAGACGATCCACCACTCGCCGACTCCATTGATGACGCTTGGCCATCTGCATGAGCATGTTGTGGGCCGTGGTTGTCACCAGAGATAAGTCTTCCATGGTCGAGCGCGTGAGCTGCGCGTTCAGGCTCTGCTGCCGAGCCAGGGCCCGCTCGCGAGCCTGTGCCACAGACTCTCGCATGGCATCGGTGGCGTAGTCCGGATCGGGCGTCAGGCTGACCTGCTCAACATCTGGCAATTCCATGCAGACCACCAAATCAAACCGATCCAGCAGGGGTCCTGACAAACGGTTGCGGTAGCGCTGAACCTGTTCTGGGCTGCAACGGCAGTGTCGTTTGGAGCGCAAGACCCCGTAGTAGCCACAGGGACATGGGTTCATGGCTGCCACCAGCATGGGCTTGGCCGGCAGCACCTGGCGTTCCCTTACTCGCGCAATGCGCACCTCGCCAGTCTCCATTGGCTCGCGTAAAGACTCCAGGGCATCGCGCGAGAACTCGGGTAACTCATCCAAGAACAGCACACCATGATGAGCCAGCGACAACTCCCCGGGGCGTATCGGCAGGCCGCCTCCAACCAGCGCACGTGCTGGCGTGCTGTGGTGAGGGGCTCTATAGGGTGGCACTCGCCAGGCCTGACCAACGACCTGGCCATCCAGGCTCTGAATCGCCGCCAACTCAGCCGCCTGTTGCTGTTCCAACGAGGGCAGCAGGCCCGCCATGCGGCTGGCAATCATGGATTTGCCAACACCCGGTGGACCAAAGAGCAGCAGACTGTGACCACCAGTCGCCGCCACCTTGGCAGCCCACTTGGCCTGCGTCTGACCGATGACATCCTCCCAGGCGAGGTCTTGGGTTGAATCAGCATCGACCGGCCTAGTCGCAGCCTGTGTGGGGCCACCAGCAGATGCCTGGGCCTGCTGAAATACCGTGGGTAGCGCGGTCGTTGGATCCTTAAGGCCCTTCAGATAACGACAGACACTTTGCAGATTGGGCGCACACAGCAATCGGGGCTGGTCCCCCAAGAGGGCCAGCTCTGACGCATTGGCGCTGGGCAGGATAAAGCGTTGGGCCTGGTCGTCTTGCAGAGCAGACAGCCCCCAGGCAAAGCCTGCGCGAATGGCCAGCAGCTCCCCCGTCAACGAGAGCTCCGCAGCGAACACGGTTTTCTCCAAAGCCCGAATCGGTAGCTGGCCGGCCGCCGCCAGAATGGCCAGTGCAATCGCCAAGTCGAATCGGCCGGAGTCTTTGGGCAGGTCGGCGGGTGCCAGATTGACGGTGACGCGACGGGCGGGGAATTCAAAGCCAGCATTCTGAATCGCGGCTCGAACACGGTCGCGGGCCTCACGAACGGCAGTGCTGGGTAGACCCACAATCGCGAAGTTAGGCAATCCGTTGGCCAGGTCGGCCTCGACACGGACATCGACGGTCTGTAGTCCCGTCAGACTTTTGGAGTAGGCAAGGGCAAGGGCAATGGGCATGCGCGGCAGTCTGCGCAGGCCCTCTCTAAGAGGCTATCCACCAATGGATCTAACAGCAGGGTCTCTGCTGCCTGCGGCCGCTATTTGGTTTGGGTCTTAGGGGATTCAGCAGACTGAAGCTCTGCCAGGCGAGCCTCAAGGGCCTTGAGCTGGGCCTGGGCTCGAGCCAAGGCCGCCTGCTGCTGCTCAAACTCCTCACGTGAGACCAGGTCCAGTCTGGACAAGGCCACCGAGAGCGCCTGCTTCATGTGCTTTTCCACCTCGGCGGCAGGCCCGCTGGCCATGACATCAGCCACCTTCTTCTGCAGGTCCGCAAAGACGGGAGGGAGTTCGGGCATGGAGAACTTGGGCATGTCTGAAATTTAGCACGGGCGGATGTCATCTCAAGATCCTGCTTGGATCAACCCCACCATCGCACCGATTTGGTGCCATTAGAGAGGTTGGGCAGATCACGCCCCATGACGGTGCAGACATCACCAATTCGGCGCGCCAAGAGGCTCGCCAACCCCAGAAAACCAGGGTTTTTGCCCACAAAACAGTTGGCACGGCTTTCGCTACTGCTGTGGAGCACAACCTTCTATGGGAGTTACACAAATGAAAAAGACCCTTCTCGCGATAGCTCTAGCCTCTTCTCTCACTTCTTTTGGTGCCGTTGCAGCCGACAAGGCGCCGGAGCCTGACTTTACGATCACTGGGAATTTTGGCCTCACGTCAGATTACAGATTTAGAGGTATCTCGCAGAGCAATAAGAGTTTTGCCGTGCAGGGCGGTATCGACTTTGCCCACAAGAGCGGCTTTTACGCTGGAAACTGGAACTCCTCCGTATCAGAGTGGGCTGCTAACGATTCGTCCGGGATTGAGCAGGATTTTTATCTTGGTTACCAATTTAACGCGGGTCCCGTTGCGGTAAACGTGGGCACCATTTATTACGCATATCCAAATGGAAGAGTAAGCACGTCAAATCACACGAATCCATACAACACCCAAGAGGCTTACCTTGGTTTGACGTATGGTGATTTTAGTGTGAAGGCCTCTCGGACTCTCACGGATTATTACTTTGGCCTTGGTAAAAGTCCTGCTGATACGACTCTGACCACCAAGGCCGAGGGCACCATGTATTACGACCTCACATTCAAAAGGGCTCTGTCCGAAAAAGTATCGTTTACCGCACACTATGGACTCACGAGTCTGGCTAACAAAGTCTCTGGTACCAAGGATTTTGGCGACTACGCAATTGGTCTCAGCTATGACTTAAGCGGCTGGGGCATCTCCGCTACCTACTACAACACGACGGGGCTGAACTCGGCAGCGAAGACTTGGTACACAGCGACGGACGGATCCTCAGAGAAGCTCTACGAGGGTGGCGTGGCGATCTCCCTAACCAAAACCTTTTAACCCAAACCCGAGCCGCCGAGCCCTCGGGTAAGGCGGCCACAACCCAAAGAGGAAGCTTATGAAACTGATTACCGCAGTGATCAAGCCCTTCAAGCTCGATGAGGTGCGTGAGGCGCTCTCAGCCATCGGCGTGCAAGGGATTACCGTAACCGAGGTCAAAGGCTTTGGTCGTCAGAAAGGCCATACCGAGCTCTACCGTGGCGCAGAGTATGTCGTCGACTTTCTGCCCAAGGTCAAACTTGAGATCGCTGTCAGTGCAGAGATGGCCGATCAGGCCGTCGAGGCCATTGAGACCGCAGCCCGTACCGGCAAGATTGGTGACGGCAAGATCTTCGTCGCCCCCCTGGAGTCTGTGATCCGCATCCGCACCGGCGAGACCGGTAAAGAAGCGCTCTAAGCCCAATCCATTCAGTGAGGACAAACATGAAACACACTTCTCTTCTCTCGGGTGGCCTCAAAGGGCTACTCGGTCTGGCAGCAGCAGGCATTGCATTGCCTGTGCTCGCCCAGGCAGCACCTGACGCGGCAGCAGCCGTCGCAACCACGGCCGCAGCAGCCGCTCCAAAGGTCGAAGTCGTCAAAGGCGACGTGGCCTGGATGATGGTCTCCACCCTGTTGGTGATCTTTATGGCCATTCCTGGCCTGGCCCTGTTCTACGGTGGCCTGGTCCGTACCAAGAACATGCTGTCGGTTCTGATGCAGGTCATGGTCGTCTTCTCGCTCATCAGCGTTCTCTGGGCGATTTATGGCTACAGCGTGGCCTTTACGGCAGGTGGTCCGATCATCGGTGGGTTCTCCAAGCTCTTTTTGGCTGGCGTCACCACCGAGTCTCTGGCTGACACCTTTACCGCTACGGTCAAAATCCCCGAGATGATTTTCATCGCCTTCCAGTGCACGTTTGCAGGCATCACCTGTGCGCTGATCGTGGGCTCGTTTGCCGAGCGTGTGAAGTTCTCGGCCGTTCTGCTGTTCTCGGTGCTCTGGTTTACCTTCTGCTACCTGCCCATTGCCCACATGGTCTGGGGTCCCGGTGGCTATCTGCTGGGCAAAGGCGCTCTGGACTTTGCTGGTGGCACAGTGGTTCACATCAACGCAGGTGTGGCTGGCTTGGTCGGTGCCTACATGCTGGGCAAGCGGGTTGGCTTTGGCAAAGAGCCCATGCCCCCACACTCGCTGACCATGACCATGATCGGTGCGTCGATGCTGTGGGTGGGCTGGTTCGGCTTTAACGCTGGCTCGAATCTGGAAGCCACCGCAGGTGCAACCCTGGCCTTTGCCAACACCTTGTTTGCAACTGCTGCCGCTGTGCTGACCTGGTCTGCTGGTGAAGCTCTGTTCCGTGGCAAAGCCTCGATGCTGGGTGCAGCCTCGGGTGCTGTTGCGGGACTTGTGGCCATCACCCCAGCCTGTGGCTCGGTCGGCATCATGGGCGCCATCGTCATCGGCGGTGTCTCTGGTCTGGTCTGCCTGTGGGCCGTCTCCAGCCTGAAGAAGATTCTGGGTGCTGACGACTCGCTGGATGTCTTTGGTGTCCACGGCATCGGCGGCATCCTGGGTGCTCTGTTGACCGGCGTGTTCACCGCGCCAAGTCTGGGCGGCACTGGCAAGCCTGACTTCTCGATTGCCAGCCAGGTCGCCATTCAGGCTGAGGGCGTGATCATCACCATAGTGGTCTCCGCAGTGGTCGCCCTGATCGCCTACAAGATTGTCGACATGGTCGTGGGTCTGCGTGTCACCGAGGAAGAAGAGCGTGAGGGTCTGGACATCACCTCACACGGTGAGAAGGCCTACTACATGTAATTGGATGTGAAGTTCTCCTAAGACCGGCCTCTCCTCCCGGTCGCCCCTGGACCTGCGGTTCCCCTTAGAAGGGCCCGCAGGTTTTTTTATTGGTGGGGACTACAATGCAAACTCCATGATTCCCCAACTACAAACCAGCCTCTGTGGTCGCCTGCGAGATCTGGAACGTCGTGTTCTGGATCACAGCGCCGACATTGAGCACTGGTTCAGAGCCCAGTGGCGCAACCATCGCCCCCCCTTTTATGGATCGGTTGATCTTCGCAATGCCTGCTTCAAGCTGGCCCCAGTTGACACCAACCTGTTTCCCGGAGGTTTTAACAACCTGAGTGAGACGGCCCTGCCCGTCACGGTGCAGGCGCTCATGGCCTCCATAGAAACCCACTGCCCGGACATTCGTCGGGTGGTCCTGGTTCCGGAGAACCACACCCGCAATGCGTTTTACCTGGCCAATGTGGCCAGGCTCGCCGGCCTGCTGCAGCAGGCTGGTCTGCAGGTGCGGGTGGGCAGTCTGATGCCCGAGATCACGCAGGCCACAGAGCTGTCTCTGGCCTTGCCCGATGGCCAGCCCGTCAAGCTGGCCCTGGAGCCCCTGGTTCGCGTGGGCAGCCGGCTGACGGTCAAGGACTTCGACCCCTGTCTGATCCTCTTGAACAACGACCTGTCTGCTGGAGTGCCTGAGATTCTGCAAGGCCTGTCTGGCCAGAGACTCTTTCCTCCGCTGCACGCGGGGTGGGCCACGCGTCGCAAGAGCGCCCACTTTGCGGCCTATCAACAGGTGGCCAACGAATTTGCCGAACGGCTACAAATCGACCCTTGGCTGATCGACAGCTTTTTTGACCAGTGCCAGGGCGTTGACTTTCAGGCCCGAGTTGGCGAGGAATGCCTCGCCGAAAAAGTCGATGCCATGCTGGGTCGCATTCGCCAGAAGTATGCCGAGCATGGGATCTCTCAGACACCGTTCGTAGTAGTGAAGGCCGATGCGGGAACCTATGGCATGGGCATCATGACCGTCAAAGATGCCAACGAGGTGAGGAACCTCAACCGCAAACAGCGCAACAAAATGTCCGTCATCAAAGAGGGCCAGTCGGTCTCAGATGTGCTGATTCAAGAGGGCGTTCACTCCTTCGAGACTGTCTTGCAGCCAGAGGGCGAATCGGTGGCTGAGCCCGTGGTCTACATGGTGGATCGATTCGTGGTGGGCGGCTTTTACCGCGTGCACTCCGAGCGCGGGCCCGACGAAAACCTGAATGCACCCGGGGCTCGGTTTGTGCCCCTGCCATTTGAAAAAGGCTGCCAACAGCCGGTGGTCAATGGCGATCCCGATGCTGCGCCCAATCGTCTCTACCTCTACGGGGTCATCTCGCGGCTGGCCCTGTTGGCCGCATCCCGAGAGCTAGAGGCCACGCACCCTGCCGCTCAGAAGGTCTGACACCCATGGCCAGACTACTCTTTATTGCCGATCCCATTGAGAGTTTTAAGGCCTACAAAGACTCAACGGTTGCGATGATGGCAGCCGCGCAATCTCGCGGTCACGAGGTCTTTGCCTGCGAGCCCACAGACCTCTCGGCTCAGACGCACAACGGACAGACCCAGGTGACCATCACGGCGCGAAGGCTTCGGATTGCCGACGAGCCACAAGATGCGAACCCCTGGTGTCAGGTCGTGTCTGAGCAGACCACCCAGGCCCAGGACTTCGATGTCGTGCTCATGCGCAAGGATCCACCCTTTGATGTGAGTTTTCTGGTGGCGACTCAGCTGTTAGACGTCATCGCGCGGGCTGGTGTCTGGGTGATCAACCAGCCTGCCGCCCTGCGTGATCACGGAGAGAAATTGGCCGCATTGGAATTCGGTCAATTCACACCCACCACCATGGTGAGCGCCTGCATGAACAAGCTCACCCAATTCGCCAAGGCCCATGACAAGGTGGTCTTCAAGCCACTGGATGCCATGGGCGGCAGTGGCATTTTTGTTACCCAGTCCAGTGACCCCAACCTGCCAGTGATTCTGGAGACCCTGACCGACCATGGGCGCCGAGCGATCATGGGCCAAGAGTGGCTGCCCCAAATTGTGGACGGCGACAAACGCATCTTGCTGATTGATGGCAAGCCCGTGCCCTACGCCTTGGCCCGGATTCCACCGGCTGGGGCCTCACGCGGTAACCTGGCTGCGGGCGGTCGAGGAGAAGCCAGGCCACTGACAGACCGAGACTTAGAGATCGCCAACGCCCTTGGACCTATTCTCGCCGAGCGGGGTTTGTTTCTGGTCGGCTTGGATGTGATCGGCGATCACCTGACCGAGGTGAACGTCACCAGCCCCACAGGGTTTCGTGAGATCACAGCTCAGACAGGCTTTGATGTGGCCGAAGCGTTTATCAAGGCCTTGGAGGCCCGGCTCGCCTAAAATGGGCTCTACATGGCCAACTCGACCCAACTCTTTCTAGTCTGTCATGCGCCGCTGGGCTCGGCCCTGCATGCAGTGGCCTGTCATGGCTTTGGGCAGAAGCTCTCCGATGTCATCGTGCTCGATGTCCTGAGCAGCCAGACCCCTCAGCAGGTGGCCGAGAATCTAACGCAACTCTGGCAGGACAACGGAAAGCCCACTGAAGTGCTGGTCGTCACCGATCTCTTGGGTGCCACACCGGCCAACGGGGCTCAACTCTGGCTCAAACAGCTCAGAACCCAGGGCGCGATTCAGGGGCTGGGCCTGGCCGGTGTCAGCCTGCCCGGCCTGCTCAGAGCCCTGACCTATCGGGAGCTGCCCGCCCATGCGCTGGTTGACAAGCTGCTGCAGGACCCAGGACAAGGCTGCTGCAGCCTGTTGCAAGACGAGGATGCCGCTGCATGATCAAATCCACCATCACCATTATCAATAAGCTTGGGCTGCACCTTCGGGCCTCGAGCAAACTCTCCCAGACAGCGACCCAGTTTCCATGTGAGGTCTGGCTAACAAGAGGCACCAAGCGCATCAATGCCAAGAGTGTCTTGGGGGTGACCATGCTGGCCGCTGGCCCGGGCACCGAGATCGAGATCGAATGCCATGGTGACCGCGAGGATGAGGCCATGGCTGCCGTTCGGCATCTCATCAACGACAAGTTCGGCGAGGGCGAATAAACCATGGCCTGGTCTGTCACCGGCATCGGCGTGGGTGAGGGACTGGCCCTGGGTCGTGCCTGGGTGCTGGCCCCGGCCTCTTTTGACCTGCCACGTCGAGAGATTGATCAAAAAGACATCGAGCCAGAAATTCATCGGTTTCAGGCGGCGATTGCCCAGATCGAAGAAGAATTTGAGGTGCTGCGAGCAGCCCTTGGCCAAGAGCCAGCAGCCGAGGTTCGCGCCTTTATTGACTTGCAGGCGGTGGTGCTGCAGGACCCCTTACTCATCGAGGCCACCATTGAACGTATTCGCAAGGAGTCCTGCAATGCTGAATGGGCCCTGGTGCAGCAATTTCAGGCTGTGGCTGCGCAATTTGATGCGATTGAGGATGCCTATCTCAAGGAGCGCAAGGCCGATGTCGAACAGCTGGTAGAGCGGGTGCTCAAGGCCCTGCAAGGCACTGAAAACCTCTCTGCGGTGCTGGCCCAACAATCGCGTCAGCCGGATGACCTGCCTTGGATTTTGGTGGCCAGGGACATCGCTCCAGCCGACATGCTGCTCATTCGGGAACACCAATTCGTTGGTTTTGCCACCGACTCGGGCAGTCCCACCGCCCACACCGCCATTCTGGCCAGAAGCCTGGGCCTGCCGGCAGTGGTCGGGCTACAGACCTTGCACGGCATGGTCAGCCAGGGCGAAGAGGTCGTGCTCGATGCACGAGCCGGTGTGGTGGTGGGCAGCCTGGATGACACCCTGCGTGATCACTACGCCTCTCAGCAGGCCGAGCAGGCCCTCGAGCAAGAGAAACTCAAGCGCCTCAAGACGGTGGCCGCCAAGACCCTCGATGGTCAGCCCATTCGGCTGTTGGCCAACCTGGACCTGCCAGATGACGCCATGGCTGCGCTCGAGGCGGGTTGCGATGGCGTGGGCCTCTTCAGAAGTGAATTCCTGTTCATGAACCGACAGGACCCGCCCAGCGAGGAAGAACAATTTGACGCCTACCGACAAGTCATTGTGGCCATGGGCGGCCGGCCTGTGACCATCCGAACCCTGGACTCCGGTGCCGACAAAGATGTACCCGCCATCTCCGCTGGTCGTGGCCAGCCCACGAATCCAGCCTTGGCCCTTCGCGCCATTCGACTCTGTCTGGCAGAACCCGAGCTCTTCATGACCCAACTGCGGGCGATTCTTCGGGCCTCTGCCTTTGGGCCCGTTCGACTAATGATTCCACTGGTCAGTGGCCCCCAGGAAATCATTGCCGGCAGGCGGATGATCCAGGCCGCTATGGAGAGCCTTCGTGCCCAAGGCCTGGCCTTTGATCAGGCCATTCAAGTGGGGGCCATGATCGAAGTCCCCTCAGCAGCAATCGCCATCGACAGTCTGGTGGCCCACATCGACTTTGCCTCTCTGGGAACCAATGACCTGATTCAATACACGCTGGCCATTGACCGAACTGACAGCGAAGTCGCTCACTTGTATGAGCCGCTGCACCCGGCAGTGCTTCGCCTGATTCGCGATGTGATCAAGGCCTGTGACCGAGCCAACACACCGATTTCACTGTGTGGCGAGATGGCTGGTGAGACCAGCCTGACGCGTCTGTTGTTGGGGCTGGGACTGCGGGAATTCTCCATGCATCCGGTTGAGATTCTGCGGGTCAAGCAGGTGGTCTTGCGATCCACCCTTCATGATCTGACCCGACCGGTTGGACGGTTGCTGCGCCTACCCGAGGGTAAAAAAATTCGGGCGGAGCTTCAGAAACTCAACGGCTAGGTCTAGCGACCCAAAAGCCTTGTAGGGCTGTGCTGGCTTAGTCTGAAGAACTCGAGGCCTGTCCCACCGGCTGAATCCAGCCTGCTCGAAGCGCCGCGATGACCGCCTCTGCCCGATTGCGGACATTAAAGGTGCGCAGAATCGCGCTGATGTGAATCTTGGCGGTGCCCTCGCTCATGTCCAGGGTGCGACAGATGAGCTTGGTGGGCTGGCCTTCCACCAGACATTGCAGGACTTCAAATTGACGGGGTGTCAGGGCGGCCCACGGAGCGTCTTCGGGCTGAGGCTCGCGGACCTCTATTCTAATCACTGCATCGGTGCCAGGCTTTAGACAACGACGGTTTCCGGGTGACAGGCTGGTGCCCTTAACGGGGCTGGGCAGTGCAATGGGGCGGGCGGATCGAGCCACATCATCAGGCTGGTCTGCATGATGGGCTTCTAAGAGGGTGGTCAGAGGGTTGGGCATGTCAGTCTCTCCTCAAAGGTCGTAGATCGATTGGTTGGAATGGCAAAGTCTGGATCTACTGGCCCCCTGTAAATGTTAAAAAGTGTGTCAAATTAACGGCTGTGAACACTTCCACCAGCAGCGTCGGAGCCGTCTCTGCCGCCTCCTTGTCATTTGCAGAGCCACTGTCCCTGGCCAGTGGTCAGTCCATCTCTGACTACAGCCTGTGCTATGAGACCTACGGAGCGCTTAACGCCGATCGCAGCAATGCGGTGCTCATTTGTCATGCCCTGAACGCCTCACACCACGTCGCGGGTTACCGGGCGGAGGATCCCAAAGACATTGGATGGTGGGACAACATGGTGGGGCCCGGCAAACCCGTCGACACCAACCGGTTTTTTGTCGTTGGCGTGAACAACCTCGGGTCTTGCTTTGGTTCAACTGGTCCCGCCAGCCTCAACCCCGCCACTGGACGTCCCTACGGCAGCAGCTTCCCAGTGATCACCGTCGAGGACTGGGTTCAGGCGCAGGCCCGTTTGGCCGATGCCTTGGGCATTCAACGGTTTGCTGCCGTCATGGGTGGCAGCCTGGGGGGCATGCAGGCCCTGCAATGGGCCATTGCCTATCCCGATCGTGTGGCTCATGCCGTGGTCATTGCCTCCACGCCCCGGTTGTCAGCCCAGAACATTGCCTTTAATGAGGTGGCCCGGCGTGCGATTGTGACCGATCCCGAGTTCTACGGCGGTGACTACTACGCCCATCAGACGGTTCCCAAACGAGGGCTCTCAGTGGCTCGAATGGTCGGACACATTACCTACCTGTCGGATGACGACATGGCCCAGAAATTTGGCCGAGCACTCAGGGGCTCCGATGACTATCGCTATGGTTTTGATGTGGAGTTCGAGATCGAGTCCTACCTGCGATACCAGGGTGAAAAATTTTCCACATACTTTGATGCCAACACTTACCTGCTGATCACTCGGGCACTGGATTACTTTGACCCAGCGAGAAAAACCGAGGGCGATTTGGCTGCCGCCTTGGCTCAGGTCCGCTCTAAGTTTTGTCTGGTGTCCTTCACCACCGATTGGCGTTTTCCACCGGAGAGAACCCGAGAGATTGTTTCGGCCCTGATGAAAAACAAGGCTGACCTGGCCTATGCCGAGATTGATGCGCCACATGGCCACGATGCGTTTCTCATGACCGATCCCAAGTATCACGGCTTCGTTCGTGAGTACTTTGACCGGATCGCCAAGACCCTCGATATCAAGGTGGCCGCATGATCCTCAGGGCTGATCTGGCCATGATTGCCAGCTGGGTACCCAGGCAGGCGCATGTGCTGGATTTGGGCTGCGGCAATGGGGAGTTGCTTCGCTGGCTCGCCCAGGAGAAGGGCTGCACAGGATACGGCGTGGAAATCAATCACCAGGCGGTTGAGGCCTGTGTGCGTCATGGCGTCAACGTGGTCCAGGCGAACATCGACGAAGGGCTGAATCTATTCTCAGGCACGCGCTTTGATGTGGTGGTCTTGTCACAGGCCCTGCAGGCTACTCACCAGACCGAGCGTGTCTTAAGGGACATTGCAGGACTTGGCCAGGAGGCCATTGTCAGTATTCCCAACTTTGGACATATCAGTCATGTCTGGTCTTTGTTACGGGGGCACATGCCTGTCAACCAACGTCTGCCCTACCAGTGGTACGACACCCCGAACCTGCACTTTGCAACCACCCAAGATTTTGAGGATCTGTTAGGCCGCCTCAGGCTGCAGATCGTGGACCGAGGCTACCTGGCCGAGTCGGCCGACGGTCATGCGCGGGCCATCTCGTTTGCGGCCAAGCTGCGGGCCACTTTGGCCCTCTATCGTTTTAAACAATAAGGATGAAGTCTCATGGCGTTTAAACACATTGGCGTGATCGGTGCGGGCACCATGGGCAATGGCATTGCCCAAGCCTTTGCTACCAAAGGCTATGCCGTTGTCCTGCAAGACATCTCTCAGCCTGCACTCGACAAAGCCCTCAAGACCATTGCCGGGTCTTTGGATCGCGTGATCAAAAAAGGGGGCATGACCGAGTCTGACAAGGCCACTGCCTTGGCCCGAATCCAGACCACCACCGACGTCTCGGGCTTCAAGGGCTGCGACTTGGTCGTCGAAGCTGCGACAGAGAACGAGGCGATCAAGGTGAAAATCCTGCAGGCTGTCGAGGCTGTTGTCGGCCATGATGTCCTGATCGCAACCAACACCTCCTCGTTGTCAGTCACCCGATTGGCGGCCCAACTCCAACAACCCAATCGATTTGTTGGCATGCACTTCTTTAACCCCGTGCCCATGATGCCGTTGGTCGAGGTCATCCGAGGTCTGCAGACACCCGATGCCGCAGTGGCCGCTGTCGTTGAATTGTCAAAGGCAATTGGCAAGACGCCCATCGTGGTCAAGAACAGTGCGGGCTTTGTGGTCAATCGTCTGCTCTGCCCCATGATCAACGAAGCCGTCTTTGTCTATGCAGAGGGATTGGCGAGCGCCCAAGAGATTGACGATGGCATGAAGCTGGGCTGTAACCATCCGATTGGTCCTCTGGCGCTGGCAGACCTGATTGGACTGGATGTGCTGCTGGCTGTGATGAATGTCTTGTCGGATCATTTTGAGGATCCCAAGTATCGGCCAGCCCCCTTGCTCAAGGAAATGGTGGACGCAGGATTGCTTGGTCGCAAGTCGGGCCGGGGCTTTTACGATTACCAATCCTAGGTCCACGGTTCTCTCGCTCTGGGTCCACCGCCAGTGAATCAACGCACTGAACCCTTGCTCGCACCCCCGGTGCGCCTGTCTTTTGCGATGTGGGGTCTGGCCGCCTGTTTCTACCTGCTGGATTTCTTTCAGCGCGTCTCACCAGCCGCCTTGGCCCTGGACTTGTCACGTGAGATCGCCAACTCAGCCGTAGCCCTTGGGTCGTTGTCCTCGGCTTATTTCATCACCTATGCAGGCTGCCAATTGCCGGGCGGCCTGCTGATTGACCGTTATGGCTCCAGAAAGGTATTGACCGGTGCCGCCCTGTTGGGCATGACCGGTGCCCTGGTCTTTTCTCAGGCTCACACCGCAGGGTCCGCTGCCATTGGTCGGCTGATCATTGGCGCAGCAGGGGCTGTTGCCTGGGTGGGCATGCTCAAGCTCGCCTCCCACTGGTTCTCACCCAAAAGGTTCGCTGGTATCACGGGTCTGTCTCTGGCGGTTGGTGGCCTGGGTGGTGTGCTCTCTGGTCTGCCCCTTCGGCTGTTGTCCGACGCCTTCGGCTGGCGAGAGGTCATCGTGGGCAGCGCTCTGGTCGCACTGATTCTTGCGTTGACTCTTTATTGGTGGCTGCGAGACGAACCCGAGCAGATGGGCTACGCCAACTATGCCCATCCCGCGCCCCAGAGCGATCAGCCCCTCAAAAGACCCTGGCGTGACCTCAGCCTGCTGTGCCTGGGACAGGTGGGTGTGACCGGCAGCATGGCGGCCATGGCCTGGCTGTGGAGCGTGCCCTATCTCACCAGTCAGTTCAGCCTGCCACCAGCGACGGCCACCATCTACAGCTCACTGATGATCGTTGGCTTCTCAGCGGGTGGCGTGTTTTTTGGTCAGTACTCGGATCGCATTGAGCGGCGCAAGCAGCCCCTGCTGATCGGCTCCACCCTCACTGCGCTGGGGTTCGGCATCCTGGCCACGGGCGTTCTGCAAGTCTCTCTCTATGCCACCGTGGCAGTCTTGTGGCTGCTGAGTTTTGCGGCTGGCTCCATGGTGCTGTCCTTTGTGTTTGCCAAAGATTTGGTGCACGGGCAGAGAACCGGCACCATTGTGGCCTTGGTCAATCTGTCCGTCATGGTGGGCAGCATTGGCCTGCCGCCAGTCTTTGGGGCCATTCTGGATGCATTCTGGACTGGGCAAATGGAGGCAGGCGTTCGTCAGTACCCAGCCCAGGCCTACAGTTGGGCCTTTGCCTTTTTGGGGGGTTGGATCGCCATGACCTTGGTGTTTCAGTCCCTGGTTCACGAGCCCAAACGTCATTCTCATCGGATTGTCGACGCGAATCAGTCGGGCCGTTAGGCGCTTTGGGGGTTAGAAGAACCCGGCAGACACCTGAAAGAGTTTTTCTACCTTGGGAATGAGTTTGCTGTTGGTCACAAAAACAATGAGATGGTCCTCTGACTCAATCACCACATCGTGATGGGCCATGAGCACCTCAGCCTGCTCACCCTCTCCACGCAGCAGGGCGCCAACCATAACGCCATTTGGGAGCTTCAGGTCCTCAATGGTCCGACCAACGACCTTGGAGGTCTTGGCATCCCCATGGGCGATGATCTCAAGGGCCTCTGCCGCGCCGCGCCTGAGGCTGTGAACGGCCGCCACATCGCCTCGGCGAACGAACTTGAGCAACTCCCCCAGCGTGATATGGGACGGCGTGACCGCAATGTCAATTTGACTGCCCTCCATGAGCTCAGCGTAGGCCTTGCGGTTGATCAAGGCCAACACACGACGGGCGCCAAGGCGCTTGGCCAGGAGGGCCGACATGATGTTGTTCTCGTCGTCGTTGGTTAGCGCTAAGAACAGATCCATGTTGGCGACGTTCTCTTCGATCAACAGGTCTTCGTCGGTCGCATCACCATGCAGCACCAAGGCCTTGCCATTGAGCTCCTGGGCCAACCGCTCACACCGCTGACGATTGCCCTCGATGATCTTGGGCGTGATGTCATCGCCCACCGCATGGGCCAGGCGAAGGCCAATGTTGCCACCACCAACGATCATGACCCGCCGAACCGGTCGGTCCATCTCGCGAAGCTCTTGGGTCACGATCCGAATGTGCTCAGAGGCTGCCAGGAAAAAAACCTCATCAGCTGGTTCAATCAAGGTTTCGCCGGTTGGCAGAATGGCCCGGCCATCTCTGAAGATGGCCACTACCCTTGAATCGACTGCGGGCAGGTGCTGCTTGAGGTCTTTGATGGGATGAGAGACCAGGGGGCTGCCCGCATTGGCCCTGACCGCCAGCAGGCTGACCCGTCCTTTGGCAAATTCCAAGACCTGCAGGGCCTCTGGAATCTCAATGATCTTGGTCAGGTACTCAGTAATGGTGCCCTCTGGGCTAATCGCCACACTCACCCCAAACCCATCGTCTACCAGAATATCTGGGTGCTGGGTCCACTGAGAAGACCGCACTCGGGCGATTCGTTGGGGCACGTTGTACCGACGGTGTCCGAGTTGACAGGCGACCAGATTGATTTCGTCGCTAGCGGTCACCGCGATCAGAATGTCGGCATCCTGGATACCAGCTGCCTCAAGCGTGGTCATGCTGGTGGCCGAGCCCACCACTGTTCGCAGATCAAAACGCTCTTGAAGGTCGGACAGCAGACTGGCATCGGTGTCGACCACCGTGATGTCATTTCGCTCCAAGACCAGCATTTCGGCCAGGCCCGAGCCGACACGGCCAGCCCCCAGAATGAGAATTCTCACGCCACCGCCTTGCGAGAGCTCTGCTTTTGCGGCTCCATGCCCAACTGCCGAATCTTGCGATAGAGATGGGTGCGTTCAAGCCCCGAGCGCTCGGCCAACTTGGTCATGCTACCGCCTTCTTTTTCGAGTTGATATTCCAGATAAATGCGCTCGAACGCCTCACGGGCCTCTCGCAGGGGCTGATCCAAATCGACCTGGGCTAGCGCCTCTCGAGCCAGCTCGAGCGGATCCGCCGCTGGCAGGGCCTCGACCACCGCTGGTGCGGTCTGGGCCTGGGCCTGAGCAACCGCGGCACGCCAGGCCTTCTGGGCCTGGGCGCGCGCCAAGGCCGCTTGAACCGTCTTTAGGAGTTTGGCCAGCGCAATGGGTTTTTCAAGAAAATCAAAGGCGCCAATTCGGGTCGCCTCCACCGCCGTATCGATGGTTGCATGACCAGACATCATGACCACCGGCATGGTGAGGCTCCCGGCTGCGTTCCATTCCTTCAGAAGGGTGACCCCATCGGTATCGGGCATCCAGATGTCGAGAAGAATCAGGTCGTGTTGACCACCAGCTCGGGCGGCCCGCGCCTGGTTTGCGTTCTCGGCAAGGGTAATGCTGTGCCCCTCATCCTCGAGTACCTCGGACAAGAGCTCTCGAATACCAAGCTCGTCGTCAACAATCAAAATATCAGCCATGGATTAGATTTTCTGCCTTCGGAAGCCATTGCGCAAATGAAAGTTCTGCACGAGCACCGAGTACGCTCTGGTCTACGTCACGCCTGGTCTCCAGGCTGATGCGTGCCCGATTTTCCTCGGCGATTTTTTTCACAATCGCCAGGCCGAGGCCACTGCCCTTGGCCTTGCTGGTGACATAGGGCTCAAAAACCCGACTCATCATCTCGGGCGGAATCCCAGGGCCATTGTCGTCAACCCTCAGGACCACCTCTGACCCACTGCCATCGGTTGCGCGAATAAACGTGGTTAAGGTCACCAAGCCATTTGTCTGGTCTGCCACCGCGTCCTGTGCATTCTGAACCAGGTTATGAATCACCTGAATCAACTGACCCCGATCGGCCCAGACCCAACAAGCTGCATCCGAGAGGTCGGCCTGTACTCGAGCATCCGTGGCATATAGCGTCATGATCTCGGCCACCAGCCCACCCAATTCCAGGGCCTCAGGCTTGGCCATCGGTAGCCGAGCATAATTTCGAAACTCATCCACCATGGCCTTGAGGCCCGCCACCTGGTCAACGATGGTGTCGCAGGACTTTTCCAAAAGCTCTTGGTCGGTGGTCTCTAGCTTGCCCGTCAGACGTCGTTGTAGGCGTTCGGCCGAGAGCTGAATGGGGGTTAAGGGGTTCTTGATTTCGTGAGCCAGACGACGGGCCATGTCAGACCAAGTCTTGGCGCGCTGGGCCGAGAGCAGGGCACTGATGTCATCGAAGACCAGCACATGAGAGGATGGTTGACCCTGGACCAAGGTCGGCAGTCGAGAGGTATTGGCCACCAGAGAGACCACCTGACCCGAGACTTGCCTGGCCTCGATCTGACGCTGGTCTTCAGCTTCGTTGAGCAGGGCCTGCTCAATCTCAGAGGCCACTTCAGCGAATAATGGAATCTGCGCCAGAGGCTGACCAATTCGAGTTCGGAGGTCTTCTCCAAGGATGCGGCTGGCCCCTGGGTTGAATTGACGCAACTGCCAATTCTGGTCAAACACCATCACACCTGCTGACAGATGCGAGAGCACCTGTTCCAGAAACTGCATAGAGGCTTCCCGCTTTTGCTGACTCTCAAAGGCCAATTGCTTGGCTTCTTGAAGCTGGCGCGTCATGTCGTTAAACGACTTCAAGAGGTCATTGAGCTCGTGGTCGGCTGCGTCTTCTTTGAGCTGGGGGTAGTCACCGACCGCCACGGCCTTGGTCGCTCGTTCCAATGATCGCAGGGGGCCGGCCAGCCAGGCGCTTAACAGGACAGCAGCCGACAAGGCACCGAAGACGGCCAGCAACAAGGCCAGGCTCAGCGTGACGCCATAAATCTTGCGTATGCCCTGCTTGCCCAAGACCAACTGCCGATAGTCGCTGTAGCCAAGGTTGAGGGCATCGATGTTGCGGGCCAAGGCGTCCGGCACCGGCTCAAGCCACTGGACAAACCGAACCTGATCGGCTGACGGACCCGAGCGCACCGACATCACCAATGCACGCGCCTGTAGCGCCCACTGCTGTCCATCTGGTCTGGGCTCCACAATCACAAACTGGCGAGTGGCCCGCGCTCTGTTCAGTGCCTCGGCCGATGGCATGTCGGGCACCAGCCTAAACAAAGAGGCGCTTCGAATGGCCAAGACCCTGCCTTTGGCATTCAGAATCAAAACTTCCAGGCCATCACGCCCCTCGGTCAACGTCTCAATGGCCTCGGTTAGGTTCTGATCTGGTACAGACTCTAGAGCCAGGGCCAACCGTCGTGCCTGGGTCACCGATTCAATCTGAATGGCCTCCAGTGTGGCCCGCCCCAAGGCTGCGCCGGACTCCAGCGCACCATCGACACTCTGAGAGAACCAGCTGTCGATGGATCGGGACAAGAACTGCACCGAGACCAACGAGACCAAGGTCACCGGGACGATGCCCATCAAGGTAAAAGCCAAAGCCAGCCGGACCATCAATCGAGAGCCAAATACTCGCTGTCGATAACGCTTGTAAGTTCGCAAGACAATCAACAAAGTCAGGATTGCCATGGCCAGAGCCAATACAAAGTTGGCGCCCAACAGATAGGGGTAGTAACGATCTAAACGACTCTCTGCTCCGGACGCCATGGACAGCAGCGCAAGGATGACCCCCCCGAGGGCAAAGACCAGCGCCAATGAGAGTCGAAGGGTGAAACTCAAGGTGTCGCCACTCCAACCCAGCCCGTCGACAAGGCCCAGCTCTCATTGGTGAGTGCCGTGACATGCAGGGCCTTGGGCAAGGCGCTGGTGTCTAGCGAGAGTCGAATCTGGGCGTAGTACCCTGGGGCCATGGGCGCCTGCAGCACCGTCCACCCATTGACTGCCAAACAGGCTTTCAGCGCTTCGGTCAAATCCGTAAAAGCCTGCGGCTTGGAGCCATCTACGCTCACCCTAAACTGCCGGGTCAGGGGATGAAAAGTCAGTCGAGCATGACGAACAACCAAGCCAACTTCTTCATCGACAAACCACCACCAACGCGGCTTGTACATCTTGAACTCCGACAAAAAAGTGAGGGTCACACCTCGCTCAATGGCCTGCACCAGCACAGGACTGAGCGATACACTGACCTGACCCGCCAGAACCTGGGGACCGCCCGCCTGTCCGCTGAGACTGGGCTGCTGAACAGTCATGGTGGCAACGGGTGCGGGCTGGCTGGTCGACTCGTTGCCCTGAGACCAGACCTTAGGGGGCCAGACCGTAAGGGGCCAGACCAAGGCCAGCACCCAGCAGATTCGAGCGAGGCCTTGAGCAAAGGATTTTTGCTTCATGACGCCCAGCAGTTTTTAGTGAGTGTGTGTTTTTTCAAACCGCGCATAGAAAAACCCATCTTGTCCAACCCAGAGGCCATCTTCCTCCTGTTTGGCAAAGGGTAGCATTAGGCCCGGCGCAGGCAGCCTTGCAGCCTCCGGATGACGTCTCATGAAGGCCTCGACCTGCTGCTGGTTTTCGGATTCAAAGACCGAACAAGTCACGTAGACCAGTTGGCCGTTCGGTTTTAATCGAGGCCACAGGGCGTCCAGAAGCCTCGCCTGCAAGGCCACGGTCTGTTCAAGTTGCTGCGGGTCTCTGCGCCAAGGGCCATCTGGATGGCGCCGAGCGACGCCAGAGGCAGAGCAGGGGGCATCCAGAACGATGTGGTCAAACGCCTGAGGCAGATCGGCGGGCAGCGCTTGCTGTTCCCAGGGGATGGACAGATCCGCCTGAACCATCTGCACCGTGCCTTTTAGAAAACCGGCTACCCGGTCCAATTCCCGGCGCATGCGATCCAAGCGGTAAGCAGACAGATCGACGGCCCAGATGTTAACCGCCTGCTGGGCAGCCATCAGAATGCTCTTGCCCCCAGGAGCCGCACAGGCATCGAGAATGGTCTGGCCTGGCTTGAGGGGCAAAAGCCCGTCTAGAGCCTGAGCAGACCAATCCTGCACCCGTACCCGCCCCGCCTGCCAATCGGGGTGACCCAGCAGGTCACGCATGGGTCTGCTGTAAACCGCGGCCGGCTGACGCCCATCGAGGTATCGCAGACAAAATGGCGGGGGCGACTGCTGTGCGTGGGCCAGTTGTTCCAGAGTCGCTTCATCGAACTGGGCCCGCAAGTGCGCCGTCCACCAGGGCGGTGCGTTAAAGCGCGCCATGTCTTGCTGCTCATCCAAAGAGGCTGCAGAGGTGTCTCGTAGGACCCCCCGAAGCAGTCCATTAACGAATCGGGCGGTCGGCTCGCCACCAAGGTCGCGCGCTGCCCGAACGGTTTGGTCCACCAGAACCGCATCCTCTCGATAGCGACGCCGCAAGGCACCAAAGGCCACCGACAAAAGACAGCAGACTGGTTCGCTGGGGCGGCGATGCGTCAAGCGATGTAGACGCACCTGGGTGAGTCCCCAGGCCCGCATGCCCGCATACAGCAGGTCCTCTGCTGCGGCGGGCAAATCCGGCCGGCTAAGGCCTGAGGAGACGAGCCTTTGCTCTAGGGCCGTCGAAGCCTGTCGAAGCAGGCGCCAGAGCGGAGGCTGGCGACGAGCCGCAGGCCCAAGGGCGGAGTTAGGCACGCATCTGAGCAGCCAAATGCCGCAGCCGGTTCACCCGTTCCTCAGTCGAGGGATGGGTTGAAAAAAGACCGGCAATGCCACTGCCAGACAACGGGTTCATGATCATCATCTGCGCAGTCTCGGGGTGAGCCTCGGCAGCAGCAAAAGGAATGCCCCGCGCGTAGTGATCAATCTTTTGAAGGGCCAAGGCCAAAGACTCCGCATCGCCCGCTATCTCAGCACCACCCCGGTCAGCCTCGAACTCACGGGCTCGGGAGATGGCCATCTGAATCAGGCTGGCCGCCAAAGGCGCCAGGATCATGACCAAAATCGAGACCACCGGGTTGGCCGGACGGCCCTCACTGTCTCGCCCGCCGAAAAACATGGCGAAGTTGGCCAACGCAGAAATGGCGCCGGCCATCGTGGCTGAGATGGTCGAGATCAAAATGTCTCGGTGCTTCACGTGGGCCAACTCATGCGCCATCACGCCACGGGTCTCCCGGGCACTGAGCAGTTGCAAGAGTCCCGTGGTGGCTGCCACAGCAGCATGTTCGGGATTGCGCCCGGTGGCGAATGCATTGGGTGCGTCTTCCTGAATGATGTAGACCCTGGGCATGGGCAGCTCGGCACGTTGCGCCAGCTCACGAACCATGCCGTAAAACTCGGGCGCAGTGGCGTCGTCCACTTCGACCGCGTTGTACATTTTCAGTACGAGCTTGTCTGAAAACCAGTAAGCGCCCACATTCATCAAGAGGGCGAACATAAGGGCCAAGAGCATTCCTGATGAACCACCCAACCAGGCGCCCACCAGGCCGAACAAGGCCACAATCGCTGCCATCAAGAGAGAGGTTTTAATCCAGTTAAACATGTCTAAGGTCCCTTTCTAATATCCGAGGCTAAGACCGGTCAGACCGGCCAGGGGTTCCGCTGGTGTTCTGACCACAACCCTTGGCAAACTCCGCCGCTGAGAGCCGCTTACCTCCTGGCCGATGAAGCCAACCCAAACCGAGCACGCCCTGACCGCAGGCCAATCCCAGGTAAGGACTCCCTGGCGACGGCCAGTGAACCACTTCACCAGGCTCGCCCCACTGGCCGGCAGGCTGCAAGAGGGTTGCCTGGCCACACTTCACCCACTGTCCCTCAAAAGGCAATTGAGCAGAAGGCGCGGGCTCTAAGGCCCTGATCTGGTTGACCAGCTCTCGGGCGGGTCGTGACAAATCGATCTGACGATCTGCCGCTAGAATTTTTTTGGCATAGGTCACCCCTTGGTCTGATTGGGGTTGAGGCCGGCTAGGGCGGTTATCGGGTTGACAGAAAAAGCGGACCAGCTGCTCGGCGCCCGAGGCCATCAAACGGTCGTGCAGGCTCTGACCCGTGTCGGCTGGCAGGATGTTGACCGGGCACCGACTCCAGACCGGGCCGGTGTCCAAACCTTCTTCCATTTGCATCAAGCAAATGGCCGTCTGGTCATCCCCAGCCTCAATGGCTCTTTGAATGGGGGCCGCACCACGCCAACGCGGCAGGTCGGAGGCATGGACATTCAGGCACCCATGGCGAGGAATATCCAACACCGCCTTTGGCAGCAGTTGGCCATAGGCCACCACCACCAGCCAATCCAGATCCAGGCCCGCGAGCCATTGCTGAGCCTGAAGACCGTCTGGTCGGTCAGCCCGAAGACTATGGGGCGTCAACACCTGGATTCCAGCGTTCTGGGCCACTGACTTGACTGGTGAGGGTGTCAACACAAGCCCGCGGCCCGCGGCCCGGTCCGGCTGCGTGAGCACACCGGCGATGGTCAGCTGACACTCGGGATGGTCATGGGCCGCCTGGATCAGAGCAGAGAGATGCCCCGCCGCAAAGTCTGGCGTGCCGGCAAAAGCGATGCGCATGAAAATTAGAGGACGGCCTTTTGCCGTGCTTCTTTTTGAAGCTTGGTCTGAATGCGACCCTGTTTCAGTCTGGACAGGTAATCAACAAACACTTTGCCATCTAGGTGATCAATCTCGTGCTGAATACAGACCGATAGCAGGCCATCGGCCTCAAACCGAATGGGCTCACCCTGCAGGTTGAGCGCCTGAACCAAGACGCGGTCTGGTCGTTCCACCTCATCGTAAATGCCTGGAACCGACAGACAGCCCTCTTGATAGACCTTGGTCTGGTCATCTAGCTTCGTAATGCTGGGGTTGATCAAAACACGCAAATCGGACTGATCGTCGGAGACGTCCACCACAATGATTCGCTCGTGAACGTTGACCTGGGTAGCCGCCAGACCGATCCCAGGGGCGTCGTACATTGTCTCCGCCATGTCTTTGGCCAACTGTCGAATCCGGTCGTCCACGACCGCAATAGGCTTGGCCACCGTCCGTAAACGGGCATCAGGGTAATGAAGGATGTTGAGTTTGGCCATAACTGTCAGTCGTCTGTCGGGGACTACAAGCCCAATGAGACCCCTAGACTGCGAACGGCCCCATTGGATGGATATCCAAAGGTCTATTGTCTCCGCTTGCTCCTGCCATGCCAAGTCTGCCCCAGCCAAAACCCCACGAGGTTGTCACGATCGACAAAGACAACCTACCCCGTTATGCCCAAGAGACCTCACCAGCCGTTGAACGCCTCTACCTCAAGGGTAACGCCGACCTTATCCATAAACCCGCCATAGGCTTGGTGGGGTCTCGACGAGCCAGCCAACAGGGCCTGGCAGATGCTCAATGGTTCGCCAAAACACTGGTCGCCCAAGGTTTAACCATTGTGAGTGGCTTGGCCATCGGCATCGATGGGGCCGCCCACCGAGGTGCCTTGGCCCAATCCAAAGCCAGCACCATTGCCGTGTTGGCGCACGGTCTAGACCAGGTCTATCCGAGTCAGCATCGGCAACTGGCTCAGTCCATCCTGGACGAGGGGGGTTTGTTGGTCTCCGAATACCCACCTGGCACGCCGCCCCAACCCTTTCAGTTTCTTCACCGCAATCGCATCATCGCCCTGCTCAGCCGAGCCATCTGCCTGATTGAAGCGGCCGAGGGCAGTGGTGCGCTGACGACTGCCCTGTCGGCCGTCGCCTTGGGGCGAGATGTCTTTGTTGTGCCCGGCTCAGTTCACTCTGGCTTGCACGGAGGCGGCCACCAGATGATTCGCCAGGGGGCGGGGCTGGTCCAGTCGCCGGAAGAACTTCTAAGTGATCTGGGGCTGATCACACCAGTGCTGTCCCAAAGGCAACAAGGTCACTCTCGCTCCCGGGCCTCCTCGACGCCCCAGACCAGCCATCGGGGGGAGCAACTGAGTCTGGCCGGCTGCGAAGACCCCCGGGGTCAACAACTCTGGCCCTTATTACAAATGGATGGACAGGCCGTCAGTGTCCTGGCTCGCCGCAGCGGCTTGTCCGAGGCAAATGCCATGGCCGGACTCTTGATGCTAGAGCTCGCTGGTCTGGCTCGTCGCCAGGCCAACGGCTTGTGGGTTCGAATGAAGACGATTTGACCGCAGCTTGGTCCTTGTGGTTATTCTAAAAAAGGGTCTCGTCCAGAACGCATGGCCCATAACCATCAAAAGGGGTCTTTTGTTGAGCAAGTCACTGGTCATTGCTGAAAAGCCATCCGTTGCTGCGGACATTGCGCGCGCCTTGGGCGGTTTTGAAAAAAAAGACGATTTCTTTGAGCGCGAGGACATGGTGGTCGGCTCTGCAGTCGGCCATCTACTAGAGATCAAGGCGCCGGAAGAGTTTGAGGTCAAGCGGGGAAAGTGGACTTTTAACCACCTCCCGGTCATTCCGCCTCACTTCGACCTGAGTCCGCTGCCCAAGTCTGAGCAAAAACTGAAGACCCTGGCGCGACTAATCAAACGTAAGGACATCGATCGCATCATCAATGCCTGTGACGCGGGTCGAGAGGGTGAACTGATCTTTCGGACCATTACCCAATACACCAAGGCCAAACAGCCCATCTCTCGGCTGTGGCTGCAGTCGATGACGCCGGCCGCCATCCGCGACGCCTTTGATCACCTGCGAACCGATGAAGACATGGCCCCCTTGGCCGATGCCGCTCGCTGCCGATCAGAAGCGGACTGGCTGGTTGGCATCAATGGCACCCGGGCCATGACCGCTTTTAACTCAAAAGAGGGCGGTTTTTTTCTGACCACTGTTGGTCGAGTCCAGACACCGACTTTGTCCATCGTGGTCTCTCGGGAAGAACAGATTCGAAAGTTTGTTGCCAAATCTTATTTTGAAGTTCACGCAACTTTTGATGCCAGAGCGGGTGAATATGCTGCGCGTTGGGTTGATCCAGCTTTTGAGAAATCTGAGGACAACCCGGATGCACGTGGGGAACGGCTGTGGTCTGAGGAGCAGGCACAGGCCATTGTCGCTCGATGTCAGGGGAAAACCGCTGTCATCGAAGAAGAGAGCAAGCCGAGCTCTCAGGCAGCACCCGCCTTGTTTGATTTAACCAGTCTTCAGCGAGAGGCCAATGCACGGTTTGGTTTCTCGGCCAAAAACACCCTGGGCCTGGCCCAAGCCCTCTACGAAAAACACAAGGTCCTGACCTATCCGCGAACGGATTCCAAGGCGCTGCCCGAGGATTACATCGCGACGGTTAAAACCACGCTGGAAAATTTGACTGGCATTCAGGCCTTTGCACCATCGGCCCAGACCATCTTGCAAGAGGGTTGGGTCAAGCCCAACAAGCGGATCTTCGACAACAGCAAAGTCTCAGATCACTTCGCCATCATTCCCACCGGCCAATTGCCCAAATCTCTCTCGGAGCCCGAGCACAAGCTCTATGAGTTGGTCTGCCGTCGCTTTATGGCCATCTTTTTTCCGGCCGCCCAATACCTAAACACCACCAGGTGGTCGATCATTGGCGAGGATCGTTTCAAATCCGAAGGAAAAGTTCTGGTCAGCCCTGGTTGGCTCGCGGTTTATGGCAAAGAGGCTGCTCAGGAGGACGATGGCTTGATCGCTGTAGAGGCAGGAGAAACTCCCCTATTGGCCAATGTTCAAGTCGAAGCCCTGCAGACCAAACCACCGGCCCGGTACTCAGAGGCGACCCTGCTATCGGCCATGGAAAGCGCGGGCAAACTGGTCGATGATGATGAGCTTCGAGACGCCATGGCTGGCAAAGGCCTTGGAACGCCGGCCACACGGGCGGCCATCATTGAAGGCCTGCTCACCGAAAAATACCTCTATCGCGATGGTCGTGAGATGGTGCCCACCGCCAAGGCCTTTCAGCTCATGACCCTCTTGCGTGGTCTGGACATTCAGTCTCTATCGCGACCCGAACTCACGGGCGAATGGGAATACAAGCTTCGACAAATTGAGCAAGGCGCTTTGTCACGTCAGGCGTTTATGCAGGAAATCGCCGACATGACCGACAGCATGGTCGCCCAAGCCAAGAACTACTCAGAGGACACCGTACCAGGCGATTACGCCACTCTGTCGGTACCCTGTCCCAAGTGCGGCGGCGTCGTAAAAGAAAATTACCGTCGTTTTGCCTGCACCAGCTGTGATTTTTCGATTGGCAAGACCCCAGGTGGTCGCACCTTTGAGGTGCCCGAGGTTGAGGCGCTGCTCAAGGATCGTCAGTTTGGGCCCGTCGATGGTTTTCGTAGCAAGATGGGACGACCCTTTGCAGCCAGCCTGCAGATCACCAGTGACTTCAAACTGGCTTTCGATTTTGGCGAGAATCAGGAGGACGATGAAAGGCCCGTTGATTTTTCAGGTCAAGTCAGCCTCGGGGCCTGCCCAAAATGCAGCAGCGCTGTTTATCCCCACGGCACCTCTTATGTCTGTGAAAAGAGTGTTGGCCCACAAAAGACTTGTGACTTCAGAAGCGGGTTAATGATCCTCTCCCAGACGGTCGCACCAGAGCAGATGCAAAAGCTCTTGGCCACCGGCAAAACGGACCTTCTGGATGGCTTTGTCTCGGCCAGGACCAAGCGAAAGTTCAAGGCCTATCTGGTCAAGACACCAGAGGGCAAGATTGGCTTTGAATTTGAGCAGCGCACTCCCAAGACGCCGACCTCCAAGGCAAACAGTAAGACCGCTAGTAGCAAAACGTCTAGCAAACCAAAGGCGTCAGCCAAGGCAAAAGCAGAATAAGCGCGGCCTCATCAGGACGCCCATCGATTGGTCGGCCACCCTGGTCTAGTGGGCTTGGTGGGCTTGGTGGGCTTGGTGGGCTTGGTGGGCTTGGTGGGCTTGGTGGGTCAGGTCGGTCGAGTGGATCGGTTGGCCACACCACTGCGAACGTGGCCCGTGGGGCCCGCTCTGGCTGCAGAGTCACAGTGTCTGGTCTGATCATCAAAAAAGAAATCGGGCTCGAATTCTTTTAAGAATCCGCCTTTATCCAACCCACCCAGAAAAAAAGCCTCATCGACCTCAATTTGCCAGTTCATCAAGGTTCGAATGGCTCGTTCGTGGGCTGGTGCCGATCTTGCAGTAACCAGTGCCGTTCGAATCTTCATTCCCGTCGCGCTGGACTTCTGGCGAAGCCCATGAAGGGCCTCTAGGAGTGGCTTAAAGGGCCCTGGCGGTAAAGGCGTCTGGGCTTGTCGCTTCTCATGGCTGACAAAGGCATCCAAACCCTCTGCCTGAAACACCTGCTCAGCCTCATCGGAAAACAACACGGCATCACCATCAAAGGCTATGCGAAGTTCTTGAGGATGCTGATCCCCCGCCTTGGCCGAATGAGGATAGACATGCGCCGCTGGAAAGCCTGCCTCCAAGGCTTGATCAACATCCTGCGCGTTCGCTGACAGAAACAAATGGGCAGAGAGTGGGCGAAGATAACGATAGGGTGACTGTCCTCGGGTAAAGACGCCACGCTGAATACTCAAGCCATGAGACTGGGCCGAGTGATAGACCCTTAGGCCACTGACGGGGTCATTTCGGGATAACACCACCACCTCAACAATAGGCTCACCCGGGGAGTTAAACGCCAGAAGCTTTTGAACGAGCCCAAAGGCGACTCCTGGATTTGCAGGCGTGGACAGGCGTTCCCATTGCAGGGCCATGTAAGCCTGGTCATTGGCCTGCTCAAAGACTCTGTTCTCTTCCTCGAAGTCGAACAAGGCCCGCGAGGAAATGGCAACGACCAGCTGGTTGTCAAGGGTCGTCGCCAAGGGTTTAGACGTCTAGGTTGGCCACTCGCAGGGCGTTGGTCTCGATAAAAATCCTACGAGGCTCGACCTCTTCGCCCATCAGGGTGGTAAAAATGCCGTCAGCGGAAATCGCATCTTCAATTTTGACTTGAAGAAGGGTTCTCGATTCAACATTCATCGTGGTCTCCCAGAGCTGCTCGGGATTCATTTCACCAAGACCTTTGTAACGTTGTTTGGACAGGCCGCGTTCAGCGTCTGCCAACAGCCAGTTCATTGCTGCAGCGAAATCATAGACCTGGGCCGAACGAGCCTGCTCACCATTGCCCCTGCGGACCGTTGTGCCTGGCTTGACGGCCTGATTGAGCTGTTGGCTTGCAACAGCAAGCGCCCGGTAGTCTTCACCCGCAAGAAAGTCAGGATCAATGCTGGAGTGTTTTAAATTGCCATGGTGAAGTCGTTCAATCCGCAAGCGCCAGACCTCAGACTGACTGTCGAATTCCGCCAGAACCCGAATATCCAGCGATTTGCCACCCATTTTTTTCTGTTGCGCCTCGATGTAATCGGTCAGACGTTGGGCAGAGTCCATCGCAGCCTGATTGGTGGAAAGGTCTAGAACCACGCCGTTCATCACGGCCATCAAGGCCTGATCATCAATCACGCGGGATACGCGATCAATGACAGTCTTCGCCTTGAGGTAAGCGTCGGCTAGACCACGAAGATCTGAATTGGTCTGTTGATCGGGACCAATGAGCACGGCGTCTTTCAGGGCTAAATCCAACAACACCCTTTGCATGTCCTCATCATTTTTGATGTAACGCTCTTCTTTGCCGTGTTTGATTTTATAAAGGGGTGGCTGCGCAATGTAGACATGGCCACGCTCGATCAACTCAGGCATCTGCCTGTAGAAAAAAGTGAGCAACAGGGTGCGAATGTGTGAGCCATCCACATCAGCATCGGTCATGATGATGATGCGGTGGTAGCGCAGTTTATTTGGGTCGTAATCCTCTTTGCCAATGCCCGTACCCAAGGTCTGAATCAAGGTCACAATTTCTTGGGATGCCAACAACTTGTCGAATCTGGCTTTTTCGACGTTTAGAATCTTGCCTTTCAAGGGCAAGATGGCTTGAAATTTACGGTCCCGACCCTGTTTGGCTGATCCACCGGCAGAGTCTCCCTCCACCAGGTAAAGCTCGGCTTTGGCTGGGTCTCGTTCTTGGCAATCGGCCAACTTGCCCGACAAGCCAAAGGAGTCCAGCACTCCTTTGCGACGCGTCATCTCACGGGCTTTTCGGGCAGCCTCTCTGGCTCGAGCCGCTTCAACAATCTTGGAACAAATCGCCTTTGCGTCATTTGGGTTCTCCAGCAAAAAGCTCTCCAGCATTTTGCTCACCACATCTTCGACCGGCTGGCGCACCTCGCTAGAGACCAGCTTGTCTTTGGTTTGAGAGGAGAACTTGGGTTCTGGGACCTTGACCGACAATACGCAGGTGAGACCCTCACGCATGTCATCGCCGGTTGTCTCGACTTTTGCTTTTTTGCTCAGCTCCTCGTCAACAATGTATTTGTTGATCACCCGGGTCATGGCGGCCCGTAGTCCAGTTAGGTGAGTGCCGCCATCTCGCTGAGGAATGTTGTTGGTAAAGCAGAGCACCTGCTCGTTGTAACCATCATTCCATTGCATGGCGACTTCGACAGAGATCCCCTCCTTGTCCCCCAAGGCATGGAAAATTTTTGGATGCAGCGTGTTTTTGTTTTTGTTGATGTATTGAACAAAGCCGCTCACACCACCTGCAAATGCAAAATCTTCCTCTTTGCCTTCGCGCTGATCGACTAGCCGAATTCGGACACCATTGTTAAGAAAACTCAGTTCACGTAAACGTTTGGCCAGAATTTCATAGTGGAACTCCACCTTGCCAAAGGTTTCGATGCTGGGCAGAAAGTGAACCTCTGTTCCCCTGCGATCAGTGGTTCCTGTAACGGCCAGGGGGGCTACTCGCTCTCCTTTTCGGAATTCCATGCCATGGACCTGACCATTACGACGAACAGTAAGCCTCAACCAATCTGACAGGGCATTCACCACGGACACGCCCACACCATGAAGTCCACCAGAGACTTTGTAGCTGTTCTGATCAAACTTTCCACCAGCATGCAACTCGGTCATCACGATTTCAGCCGCCGAGCGACCAAGCTCGTCATCTTTGTGAATGTCGGTTGGAATGCCGCGACCGTTGTCCGTCACCGAAATAGAGTTGTCTGTGTGAATGGTAATGACGATGTCATCACAGTGCCCGGCCAAGGCTTCATCGATCGCGTTGTCAACAACTTCAAAAACCATGTGATGTAAGCCAGTGCCGTCACTGGTGTCACCGATGTACATACCAGGACGCTTGCGAACAGCCTCCAAGCCTTTGAGCATTTTGATAGAAGATGCACCATAGCCTTGAACTGGCTCGGCTTGTTCTTCGGACCGCAAGATAAAACGTTGTTTAAAAAACATGTTTAGAAACCTTAGATTCTCATGGGCATGACAACGTAACGAAACTCTGCATCGCCTGGGGTCGTGATCAGAGCACTGGCATTGGGATCTTGCAGAGACACTTGAATTTGATCTGTTTTGAGGTTGGCCAAAACATCCATGAGGTATTGAACGTTGAATCCAATGTCGATGGATTCGCCCGTGTAATCCACCTCGACCTCCTCTTGAGCTTCTTCTTGCTCTGCGTTGGTCGCTGAAATCTTGAGCTGACCAGTCGACAGAGACAGACGAACCCCTTTGAACTTGTCAGTGGTCAGAATGGCTGCTCTGGTCAGGGCTCCCAACAACACCTCTCGACTCATCAGAATGTGTTTGGTGTGCCCCTTCGGAATGACCCGTTGGTAGTCAGGAAATTTACCCTCAATTAGTTTTGAAATGAGCTCAATACTGCCCAACTGGAATCGGACTTGGTTGGTGGCCAATTCAATTTGTAGGGCTTGCTCATCATCAGTCAAGAGTTTTTGAAGCTCCATGATGGCCTTGCGAGGAACAATGACTTCCAGGCGATCCGTTCCGGAGGTAATTTTCATGCTGTCCGAGGCCGTCATGGCTGCATATGCCAGTCGATGACCATCGGTAGCCACTGCTCTTAATTGATCCGCCTCAATGACCAGCAACAAACCATTCAGGTAGTACCGAATGTCTTGTTGGGCCATGGAAAAATGAACCAGATGAAGCAGTTGTTTGAAATCTTTCTGCGCCAAGGAAACGATGGCTGGATAGGTCTGTGCAGGTGTTACGGTTGGGAACTCTTCTGCGGCAAGAGTCTGAAGCTGAAACCTTGACTTTCCCTGGGCGATGGACATCTTTCGCCCAGCCATCGAGACCACCACCTCATTGTCATTTGGCAATGCACGAAGAATATCCAGAAACTTGCGTGCACTAACGGTGGTTGAACTGTCTTCGGATCCACTACCCATTTCAACGGTACTGGTGATTTGCATTTCAATGTCCGTTGAAATCAGAGAGACATTGGTTCCCAGCTTTTTAATTAGCACATTCGAAAGAATTGGCAGGGTATGACGACGTTCAACGATGCCACTGACCATCTGAAGGGGCCGCAGCAAGGCATCTCTTTGGGCTTTTATCAGAATCATCTTGTTCTTTCTTAGTCGTAGTAGTTAGAGCGGGCTTGGTGTGTGGAAAACTGACCTAAGTAAATCATTTACCTTATGTTTTTTCGTTTGCTTTCTTGTGAACATCTTTTGTTTTTTCTCTCGAACCTGTGGACAACAAACCCTTCAGTTGGTCTGCGGCCCATTTGTTCACAGTTTGTCCCCAATTTGTTAGGTTGTTTTTCACAGGGTTGTACAAGTGGCTATCCACGGAGTTGTTGCTCTAAAAGGTGAAGCTCACGGTTGAGATCTGCATTGAGCTGTCTAGATTCAGAGATTTTTCGAACCGCATGCAGGACTGTGGTGTGGTCTCGGCCCCCAAAAAGGTCACCGATGTCTGGCAGGCTTTTCTGCGTTAGTTCTTTGGCCAGGTACATGGCGATTTGTCGTGGGAGGGCGATGTTAGCCGGCCGGCGTTTGCTGTACATGTCGGCCACTTTGATTTTGTAAAAATCAGCCACGGTCTTTTGAATGTTTTCGACCGATATAGAGGTTTTTTGAAGGGACAACAGATCTTTTAAGGCCTCTCGGACCACTTCAATAGACGGTGTTTTCTGGTGGAAATGGCAATAGGCAATAACTTTTCGCAGGGCCCCCTCGAGTTCCCGAACGTTAGAGCGTAGCTGCCTTGCGATGAAGAAAGCCTCCTCCTCACCCAGAGCCAGGTTTTCGTGCTCCGCCTTGCGCAACAAAATGGCCACACGCATTTCTAGTTCTGGTGGCTCAATGGCAACGGTGAGGCCTGAGCCAAATCGACTGACCAATCGGGAATCAATGCCATCGAGCTCTGAGGGATAGGTGTCGCTCGTGATGATGATTTGTTTTTTGGCCGCCACCAGTGCTTCAAAAGTGTAAAAAAACTCTTCTTGCGTTCGAGACTTGCCAGCAAAAAATTGAATGTCGTCTATGAGCAATAGGTCAAGTGAGTGGTAGTAGCGTTTGAGGTCGTCGAACGATTTGCGCTGATAGGCTCGAACCACATCGCTGACATAGGCTTCGGCGTGGATGTATCGAATCTTGGCGGCTGGGTTTTCTTCGAGCATTTTGTTGCCGACCGAGTGAATTAAATGGCTTTTTCCAAGGCCTACGCCACCATATAAGAACAGGGGGTTGTATCCCGAGCCAGGGTTGTCAGCTACCTGAAGGGCAGCAGCCCTTGCCAATTGATTGGCTTTTCCGGGCACAAACAGGTCAAACGTCCACTCTGGGTTCAGGCGGGCTGTTTCCTGGCCAAGTGGTTGTGTTGGATAGGCGGCTTCTGGAGCAGTGTCGGGCGAGCGGTGGTTGGCCGAGGAATCGACCGCGGCTGTCTCGCTGGCTGTGACAGGGTCGATTCCAGGATCGGCCGTTAGTAAGATTTGTAGAGTCACCGCCTGTTGAAGACGGGCCTGCCACCAGTTGGTTAGGGGCTCCATCAGTTGCTCTCGGGCCCATGTCTGTTTGAAACGATTGGGGGCGAGAATATCGATTTGAATGGGGGAACGAGACGGATTCCAGCCCCCAAGTGCTAGCGGAGCAACCCAGGTCTTGAATTGCTGGCTGGGAAGGTTTTTTTCCAGGTGCTCAAGGCAGTCTTGCCAGAGTTGATCGAGTGCTGGCAGCTCGTCTGGGGTTGAAGAAATCGGGCTCGCACTCATAGCGACATTCTACCCGAGAGCGAGAGTTATCCACAGGGCGGGGGCTCCGTGGCCTTGGCCGGCCCCCGGACTTACAAAAAAGCGGATTTATGAGTAGAATCCCCGGTTCCCTCTAAGGAGTTCATGAGATGAAACGCACTTATCAACCATCGGTGGTTCGCCGCAAGCGCACCCACGGCTTTTTGGTTCGGATGAAGACCCGCGGTGGTCGGGCCGTTATTCGTGCTCGTCGTGCCAAGGGCCGTAAGCGCCTGGCCGTCTAGCACCCTAGATTTGCTGGAACAACCCAGCTGCCAGCGTGCGCTGTCTGACGAGTCTCAACCAGCCCAAAGATTTTACTGCCTTGTTAAATGAGCGGCCCGTCGCTTCCGTCGGGCCGTTTGTTTTTCATCTGATGGCTCGACCACTTGAGTCGACGCCAGGCGTTTCAGGGCCTCGCCTTGGTATGGTGTTGCCAAAGCGCATGGTTCGCCGTGCGGTTGCCCGAAATCAACTCAAGCGATGGATCCGTCCCTTGGCACAGCGTGTATTGGCCGGCCATGCCGTTGACCTGCTGGTCCGGGTGAGGAAGCCTGTGGATTTAACAAATCCACTGCTAAAAAGGGCACACCAAGAAGAGCTTGCGCTCACTTTTGAAAAAATATCTGATCGGCTTGGTCCCCAGACATGAATTCGTTTGGTGTGCCTCACCGTGCGGTTATTCGGTGTGCTCAACTGCTGATTCGGATCTATCAGCTGACCATTCGAGTGGTGCTGGGTCCTCGCTGTCGATTTCTGCCGACCTGCTCAGACTATGCCCACGAAGCCTTCGAGAGACATGGCCTGTGGAATGGTGGTCGCATGACCGTCAGTCGCCTGTGTCGATGTCGCCCGGGTGGTGGCTCGGGCTATGATCCAGTTTCTCCAGTTCAAGGGCCGCCCACAGCTGGCTCATGAGTAGTGTTCTTAGATTGTTCTTTTTGAAACGGTTTTGATATGGATACGCGTCGCACAGTACTGGCTTTGGTCTTTGCAGCATCACTCTTCCTGTTGTGGGAGTCTTGGATGCGAACCTCTCGCCCACCTGTGGTGGAATCGCCCGCCGTCGCGTCATCTTCAGCTGGTCAGGCTGCCCAGGCGCCCGGTGCGCCATCGGCTGCCGTAACTGGCGTTCCATCGGCCAGTCAGAACCTTGTGGTGCCATCGGCTGCTCCGGCTAAACAGGCTGCCAGCATTGTGGCTCAGCCACCAGTCCCTGCGCCCGGCTCCGAGCGCATTGTGCTGCGGAACGCCAATCTGGCCCTTGAGGTGGATACCCTCGGCGCCCGCTTTGTGAAAGCGACCTTGTTGGACCAACCATCTGACAATTACGCCGGTGGCAAGGTCTTGCTGTTTGACCAGGCTGCCAGTTCCAAGTACGAAGCGCAGACCGGCCTGATTGGTCAGGCTGCGGCCGGCAAGGTTTTTCCCAACCACACCCTGTCATTTACTCGACAGACCTTGGCCGGTGGTCAGGACCCCAATCGGTCGGTGGTGTTGGTGGCGGAGTCTGGCGGGCTTAAGTTGATTAAAAAAATTGAGTTGGCGCCAACCGGGCATCAGGTCAAGCTCACGCACACCATTGTGAACACTGGGGCGGACACGGTGTCACCGAGCCTTTATCTGCAGTTCCTTCGCTCGGATAGCTCACCCCCGGGCGAAAACTCGTTCTATCACACGTTTACCGGGCCGGCCATGTTCACAGACCAGGCCAAATTCCAAAAGATTGACTGGTCGGACATTGAAAAAAACAAAACCACCCACGTTCGCCAGGCCTCCGATGGCTGGCTGGGCATGGTGCAGCATTACTTCGTATCGGCTTATGTGCTGGATAACAACCAGCCCAGGGAGTTCTTCACTCGCAAGGTGGATCAGAACCTCTACGCGGCCGGCATGATCCAGGCAATCGCCTCGGTGGCTCCTGGTGGTCAGCAGACCCACGAGTCCACTCTGTATGTTGGCCCTCAGATACAACGCACGCTTGAACAGCTCGCACCGGGTCTGGAGTTGGTGGTGGATTACAGCTGGCTGACGTTTATAGCCAAACCCATTTATTGGCTGCTCGAGCAGATCAACCGGTTTGTGAACAACTGGGGCTGGTCGATTGTGGTGCTCACCATCCTCATCAAGGCGCTCTTCTACCCTCTGTCCGCGGCCAGTTATCGGTCCATGGCGAAGATGAAGGCTGTGGCCCCCAGAATTGCGGCCATTCGAGACCGGTATCCCAATGATCGGGCCAAGCTTAACCAGGCCATGATGGAGATCTACAAGACCGAGAAGATCAATCCCTTGGGTGGCTGCCTGCCAGTGGTGATCCAGATCCCGGTCTTTTTGGCCCTGTATTGGGTGTTGCTGGGCAGTGTCGAGATGCGTAACGCCCCGTGGATTTTGTGGATACAGGATTTGGCTGCGCCGGACGCCCTGTTTGGGGTGATCCCAGGTCTCAACATGCCCCTGGGGCCGCTTCCGTTGCTAATGGCGGTCACCATGTACGTGCAGACCAAGCTCAACCCACCGCCGCCGGACCCTCTGCAGGCCAAGGTCATGATGATGATGCCGTTGGTGTTTTCGGTGTTTTTCTTCTTCTTCCCAGCAGGTCTGGTGTTGTACTGGTTGGTCAACAACGTGGTCTCGATTGCCCAGCAGTGGTTCATCATGAAGCGGGTGAATGCCGGCGCCTAGTCGATCGGTTGAGACGATTGCGGCGGTCGCCACGGCTGCCGCTGCCGGGGCCATTGGCATCGTTCGTGTGTCTGGCCCGGCCAGCCAGCGTGTGGCCAAGATGCTTTGTGGACAGGATTTAAAGCCCAGACAGGCCACGCTGGTTTCTTTTTTGAATGAAGATGGTCAGCCGATCGATCAAGGGCTGGCCATTTTTTTTAAGGCCCCCCACTCTTATACCGGTGAGGATGTGCTGGAGCTGCAAGGACATGGCGGCATGGCGGTCTTGCAGTTGGTCCTGCGAGCTTGTCTGGCTTGTCATCGACCAGACAGTCCGGTTCGAGCGGCGATGCCCGGGGAGTTCACTCAGAGGGCTTTTCTGAACGACAAAATGGATTTGGCACAGGCGCAGGCTGTATCCGATCTGATTTCGGCGCAATCTACTCGGGCCGCCCAGGCCGCGTTGGCCTCCTTAACCGGTGCTTTTTCCAGGGAGATACAGGCCCTGCAGGCGCAACTGATTGACCTTCGGCTTCGTGTCGAAGCCTGTCTCGATTTTCCAGAAGAGGACATCGAGTTCGTTGGCCGGGAGCAAGTGGCCGAGAGACTGCAGGCTTGCCGAGACCGACTGGGGTCTATTTTTGAGTCGGCCCAACGAGGTCAGGCGCTCAGAGAGGGCCTAAGGGTGGTCCTGGTGGGGCCACCGAATGTCGGCAAATCATCTTTGCTCAACGCCTTGGCCGAGGAAGACGTGGCCATTGTGACTGCCGTACCGGGGACAACGCGAGACCGTCTGGTGCAGGACTTGGTGATCGAAGG
>VFQS010000062.1_pt1 | contig 158345 bp, 137 predicted proteins | sample 3512361 | NCBI WGS metagenome assembly VFQS01 (sample SAMN10412375, study PRJNA504923) | tailings metagenome | isolation source: Relicate 1 Philex TSF3 active mining | place: Philippines | reverse complement strand
ACCCATTTCTGACCCTATCTTTACTTTACTCCTTCTTCCTTCCACGTAACATCAGTAATGGATTCAAAAGCAGAAAAGCCTTGGCTTTTTACAGTATGACAATGGAACGAACAGCCACAAATAAGTCATGTTCCCAATCGGGGGCATCCTTGATTCCATCTGGCAATTGGTTAGTAAGGTCTTTACTAGCCTCTAAAGAAGAAAGGGACGCATCGCGTCCCTTTCTTCTTTAGGTAAAGGCTAACAAACCAAAGTAGAGGAATACACCTAATATCGGTACAAAAATTAGTAGACCATAGAGAGACGATTTATTCAGGCTCGTTGGTATTCCAAATAAGACAATTAAGCCAATTACGAAGTTAACAAGCGGAATAAAGAATAAAATTAGCCACCAACCGGGTTTACCCGCAGCACGTATCATTACCCAAATTTGAGCAATGGGAACCCATGATAGCCAACTATTAGGAATATCCAACTTTTCTGCGATTTTCATCAAGCAGAAGCTAGTGAAAAGATAAGCGGCAAGCCCGAATGTCCCAGCAAAAAGCAGGATTTTATCAGCAAGGGCTTTTTGCTCTTCGGTTAGCGACTCATAAGTAACAGTAGTTGTTGAATCAGAACTTTGAGCGATAAGTTGATCGCCATTTTGAACAGAAGCTACAGCGATCGCACTAGATGTGGAGTTGTTAGATAGCGAACTCGCCGCAGGGCTGGGGGCAGCTATGAGATGCTGTAGACTCACAACCGCAAATAAAGTAATCAAAAATAGAGCAACTCTACGCCAAGTTACACTCAGGTACTGCAAAGGTAGATATTTTAACAAATTCACTGATGACACTCCTAAGACATTTTCAAGATAGGGCGCGATGCTTTTAGCAATATCGTAAGCCTATAGGAATGTCGAGCTAGTTAATCTTGGAACTTTAAATTTCTTAATTCTTAAACCAATAACTAAGCAATTTGTACTAAGGCTCAAGTAGCATTACAGAAAATAAATCATGTTTTATATAAGCCTAATTCAGTGTAAATTTCATTGCAATTTACCAATATAATCACGAATCACAGGCGTAAAAATCTTGACTACCTGTTGATAAACTTCTCTTTTAAACCTGACAATAGAATCAAGAGTTTGCTCGATCGCCATAAACTGAACTACCCGAAATTCGCGATCGTGGATATCTAGCTTGCAATCAGAAGCAGGATGATCCCAATAAAAAGCATACCAACGCTGTCTTTGTCCACAATAATTTGCCCACTTGCCTGTCAATTTCAATGAAGGCGGAAAGTCATAGTACAGCCATTCAGGATGAACATAGGCAAGCTCAGCATTATCAATGCCAACTTCTTCATACAGTTCCCTTAGAGCCGCCACCTGTGGATCTTCTCCTTCATCAATGCCGCCCTGCGGGAATTGCCATGAATCAGGCACGCCCAGACGCTCACCAACTAGCACTTCTCCCTTGCGATTAAAAACGATCAGCCCGACATTTGGGCGGTAAGATTTTTCAGGTTTCATACTTTTTAATTTAACAAATCCAAAGCATAGCACCGTCGCTAATTATCATCAAAAAAGAATGCTGCACTTATAACGTACAGCATTCTTTAATATAGCTGTCGCCTTTCTTATTACAGCGCTTTGCGCTTTCTCAAAAAACAGATAAATTTTGAAAAAGCTTGCTTTGCAAGCTTTTTCAAAATTTATCTGGTTTACACAAACCCTAAATAGGCCGTAGGACATAAAAACCAAATAGTATCAAGCGGCGCAAAGTGCCGCCTGATACTATTTGGTTTTTGATTTGTACTGATACAGGTGACTATTGCTAAACAATTGCTTGTAGTCGTTGGTTTAGGAATAGCTGTAAGGACTATTCCTAAACGAGTTGGGCAGTACGTTCTAGTTCAGAGGCAAGGTCTTGGGCTTCTTTACTTAACTGCGATCGCTGAGGTGTTTGCAAACCGACCATCTGATCATTACTTGCCCCGGGGGGAACCATCGGATAACAGTTCTCATCACGCTTGACACGGAAGTCTGCAAAAACGGGACCATCGTAAGCCAAAATTTCGGCAACTGCGGATTGCAAGTCACTTGGATCAATTACCTTGATCCCTTTAATACCAAAGGCTTCAGCAAGTTTAACAAAATCAGGCATCCCTACTTCCATATTGGAAGAAGAGTAGCGCTCATTGTAGAAGCTCTCTTGCCACTGACGCACCATACCTTGCCAGCCATTGTTAACAACAATCACCTTGATATTGATGCCATACTGCGCCAATGTGCCAAGCTCCTGAATATTCATCTGAATACTGGCATCACCACTAATGCAAATGACGGGATCATTGGGTAGAGCAACTTTTGCGCCCATAGCCGCAGGCATTCCATAGCCCATTGTGCCAAGCCCTGCACTGGAAATCCATTTACGGGGACCAGTCTTGATCAACTGTGCTGCCCACATTTGGTGTTGTCCCACATCAGTCGCAAAATAAGCGTCAGGAGCTTGTTTGCCAAATTCGTGAATTACCTGCTGCGGTGAGAGCACACCCTCATAGGCAGGTACTTCAAGGGGATAATCTTCTTTCCACTCATCAAGCTGTTTCAACCAATCATTAGTTTGAATGGTTTCTTCATAGCTGGTAGCTTCAAGGATCGCTTGTAATACTTCCTTAACATCGCCAACAATGGGAACATCAGGCTTGCGATTTTTGCCAACTTCCGCAGGATCGATGTCAATGTGAATGACTTTCGCATCGGGAGCAAATTTGTCCAAACGACCTGTAACGCGATCGTCAAATCTTGCCCCAACTGCAATCAACAAATCACAACCCTGTACTGCAAAGTTTGCATAGGCAGTGCCATGCATTCCCAACATACCAAGGGAAAGGTAATTATTTTCATCGTAAGCACCTTTACCCATCAGGGTTGTGGTCACTGGCAGTTGGAATCGCTTCGCAAGTTCCGCAATTTCGGCATGGGCATCAGCGAGGATTGCGCCACCACCCGCATAGAGCAGTGGGCGTTTAGATTCGCGGATTAAGGCGATCGCGGCGGCAATTTGATGTAGATAGCCCTTAACTCTAGATTGGTATCCAGGGAGATCAATTTTGACTTCTTCAGGATTGTAGTCAAACTCTTGCTGACCAATGTCCTTAGGAATATCTACCAATACAGGACCGGGGCGACCAGTACCTGCAATATGAAAAGCTTCAGCAACGATGCGAGCAATATCTTCAGGTCGGCGAATTACGTAGGAATGCTTAACGATTGGCAAAGTAATGCCCCAAATATCAGTCTCTTGGAAAGCATCTGTACCGATCGCATAGGAAGGGACTTGCCCCGTAATTACTACCATGGGGATGGAGTCCATTTGCGCGGTGGCGATACCTGTTACGAGGTTGGTTGCTCCAGGCCCTGAAGTTGCCACACATACTCCCACCTGTCCAGTTGCGCGGGCATATCCATCGGCAGCATGGACGGCTCCCTGCTCATGACGCACAAGATAATGTTTAATTTCACCTCTTGCCTCTGCCTTATAAATCTCGTCATACACTGGCAGAATTGCTCCACCGGGGTAGCCGAAAATATGTTTTACACCCTGTCTTCTCACACTGTCGATGAGAGCAAATGCACCCGTTGTTCGCAAAGTAGCCTCCTCTAGACTCTTATACTTAAAATTGTTCGCGATCCAATTAACCTACTGCTGAAGCCTCGGCAGATACCCTTGGCGCTCCATACTACGAACAAGTAGTTTGTAGCAAGTACCTTAAGTTTATAATTTGTAGCAATTGTATCGATAATAACATAGACAAGCTGACACAAAGCTGCTAGGCAACAAGCCAAGAAGGGAATTTTAATCCAATAATTCAAATAATAATTAGTAAATAGCTAGAAAACCTGTGGCGCACGCGCAGCGTGCGCCACAGGTTTTTGGGGTTTATATTTAATTGCACCCAGCCACTTAAATAGTTATTCTTAGAATTGCACGACTATTTGCTGGTTTTACGTACAAGTCGCCAAACTTTATTTCCAAGTACACAAGTCGCTAACATCGCGATCGCCATATCAGGTTTAAACTCAAAGGGGATTGAGGTCAAACTATCAGGTACTTCCCAACCGATATCTTTAAACCCCGCATAATCAAGCTTAGTCAATAGTTTTCTTGTACCTTGCGTAAGGCTAGGATCCATAGCAGTTTCTTGGGCAGTGTTAGTTACGGGTAAAGTACTCATTGTTCCATTTGCCCAATGCGAACTATCGCCTGATATGGGAATATTGCCGCCATATAATGCAACTGAGTTTGCACCTGTAAACGAGCTACTAGAGATTTTATTACTCCAAGATGGGTTCCCAGAATTCAACCCCATAATGTGACCAAGTTCATGAATCGCTACTGACAGAAAGTCAACTTGTCCACCAGATGGGGCAGCACTACTAAAATTCCATGTATAGGCTGCATTATTTGTGAAAGAAATCGATCCTCCCCAAGCAGCATAATCGGTTGGAGTAGGATCAATCGCTCCACTTTGTCCTCTGGATTTTATAGTGTCAACAAGTGTTGTACTTGTATTTGTAAAGCCGCCACGTCCTCCAATACCAAGAGTTCCAGTGCCGAGATCGCGTCCTCCAACGTAGATTATGAGATTATCTGCCGTAATAGATTGATCTACTGTGCCATTGATTAATGCACCTGTTCCTGCTGGGTCAAAAAATCTAGGAGTCCAAGTATCACCTCCACAACTAGGTACGCATATAGGAGTTAAGTTATCTGTGAAGCTAGTGTAGTAGGAAGCTGCATCAGCCAACCTATCTTTGGCAGCAGTATTATTTGTAAAAAAATTGTTGGTGTCGTAGGTATAGTCAAATTGGAATGTAAAGGCATAGCTCGCAGCAGGTACTACCAGAGTGAGTCCCAACCCGAGAGTGCCATTAGCGATCGCTTTCTGTAACGTAATGCCCATTTGCATGATTCAAAACCCCTCTAAAACTTAAGGTTAAGTTATTACTGTATAGAGCTTTCAGTGGATTACTTTTTGCCCCCGCATTCGACAGGGAAACAAAACTCTGTAACTTGCTGCCATATATCGAGGCTAAAATATAATTTTAAAATAAGATATGTGATTGTATTTTTAATTTATGTGACGTTTCTATGGAATATCATCCAAGTATCGAATACGTCACGAACGCATTACAGAGTTAAACCCAATCTAAAGTGCAAAAACTGCTATTTTTCCTTAGCAATAACGCTTTTAAGGTGTGTCACAAACTCAATACAAATAGCGTCAAAATATTAATAAACATATAATCTTTGCCCCATCAAAGAGATCTTTCTGCTACAGAATACCGACAAGTCGCATTTGAAAATATAATAGCTGCGTGTTCTTCTGTCATATATCGACCACATAACGTCTCATGAGTGCAAATTCAGACAAAGATATTCCCGTTAATATCTACCGCCCCGCTAATCCATTTACGGCAAAATGTATCTCCAATGAAGTACTGGTTAGACCCGGTGCTGCTGGTGATACCCGCCATGTCAAATTTGATATTTCGGGAGGCGATCTTCGCTACTTGGAAGGTCAAAGTATAGGTGTTGTCCCTCCTGGTGAAGACAAAAACGGCAAACCCCATAAACTTCGCCTTTATTCGATCGCTTCTACCCGCCTTGGTGACGACCTTGATAGTAAAACACTATCCTTGAGTGTTAAACGCCTTGAGTACAAAAACGAAGCAGGCGAAACTGTTAAAGGTGTATGCTCCAACTTCTTGACCGACCTCAAGCCAGGTGATGAAGTCAAGTTGACAGGTCCCGTCGGTAAAGAAATGCTCTTGCCTGACGATCCTAATGCCACAATTATTATGATTGCGACAGGTACTGGTATTGCACCTTTCCGTGCGTTCTTGTGGCGGATGTTCAAAGAAAAGCACCCCGATTATAAATTCAATGGCTTAGCTTGGCTCTTCTTTGGTGTGCCTACCGATAGTGCAGTTTTGTATAAGCCTGATCTGGAATGGCTTGCCTACAGAAACAAGCGTAACTTCCGTTACGATGTTGCCATTAGCCGTGAACAGAAAAACGATAAAGGCGAAAAGATGTATATCCAAAACCGCATGGCTGAATATGCCGATGAGTTCTGGGAACTACTCCAAAAGCCTAGCACCCATACTTATATGTGTGGTTTGCGTGGTATGGAAGATGGTATCGCCGAATTCATGACTGCAACCGCAGAAAAGAGTGGTGTGGTTTGGAAAGATTTCGAGAAGCAAATGAAGAAAGACGGTCGTTGGCACGTTGAAACTTACTAAGTTCTCATAAAAAGAGAGGGGTGCTTTGCACCCCTCTCTTTTTATGGTTAAGCAAATTGAGTTGTATATAATTTAGGTAACTATACCTGTTGCGGCATGAAACTGGAATTAATCTGGCTGCTTGTAGGAATTGTAATTGGAGCGATCGCTACTAGTTCTTGCTGGCTGAGTTGGCACTATGCCAAGAAAAGATGGAATCGCAAATTGCGAAAGCGATCGCAACATGTGTTTAAAGTTAAGTCAATTTATAGCCTGAAATCTTGGGCAAAAAATATTCAACAAAACTTACAACAAGATCTGCAATATAAGTATCGAGATCAAAGTGGGAATAGTTTCATTAACTATGAATCTGAGCGACTATTGTGGGAAAACATTATCGAAGCTGCTCCCATTGGTTATATTCAAGTCGATCAAGATAACTACTTAAACATTTTTAATCCAAGAGCCGCAACGATGCTGGGTATTATGAATCCTCAGCAGGGACTACTTCGCAAACCCTTTTTGTTGCAAGTAATCCGCTCCTATGAGTTAGATCATTTAATCGAGCAAACCCGATCGCAAAGTATTGGCTTTCAAGTTGACTGGGTATTTCATCCCGCTATTCCTGATCCTGTTGATCCTGTACCGCAGCAAGGCAGACCGATTCGAGCTTACAGTATTTACTTAGAGCACGGTCAAGTAGGCATTTTTTTGGAAGATCGCCAAGAAGAAGTTGCTATTGCCCAGCAACGCGATCGCTGGACATCCGATGTTGCCCATGAGCTAAAAACCCCCTTAACTGCAATTCGACTAGTTGCCGAAACCCTTGAGCCTCGTGTCGAGCCATCTGCCAGAATTTGGGTAGAGCGACTGCTCAGTGAAATTGAGCGACTCACTAATCTTGTCAAAGATCTGCTCGATTTAGGTCAGATGGATGTGGGGATTGAACCACATTTGCAAATTAGTGAAGTAAATTTAGCCGACCTAGTGCGATCGGTATGGACAACTCTAGAGCCATTAGCTAATCGTAAAAAAGTCAGCTTGCAATATATAGGTGACGAGACAATCACTTTACAAATCGATGAATCTCGTATTTATCGACTGTTGCTAAATTTATTGGACAACAGCATTAAGCATAGCCCCGCCCTTCAGTGCATTACCCTTAAGGCAAATGTTGTGGGTAGCAAAGTCCATCTCGAAACTATTGATGCTGGTGATGGGTTTCCTGAAGATGCTCTATCACATATTTTTGAGCGATTTTATCGGATTGAGTCGTCACGTACTAGATCGGGGCTAGATCATGGCGGTAGTGGTCTCGGATTGGCGATCGCCAATCAAATCGTCCTATTGCACAAAGGTACAATTACAGCTAGAAATCATCCTGAGACAGGGGGAGCATGGATTACAATCGCGCTACCATATCAGAACCCTACAACATCAGAAAACTTGCAAACCTCTCATCCGCTTCCTAAATAAAGCTTTGTAAATAAACAGGTATCATGAGTGCAGAAAAACTTCTGAAAGAATATGCTGCTGGTCGGCGCGACTTTGCCAGTATTAACCTAGCTAATGCCAATCTCTTTAACAGTGATTTGATCGGCGCAAACTTAACTAAAGCTGATCTTCGACGGACTAATTTAGTCTTTGCTTATCTGAATAAAGTTACTTTTAATCATGCCAACTTAACTGGAGCAAGATTAGGTGGAGCAACACTGAATCAAGCAATCATGATGAGCGCCAATCTTGCTGAGGCAGACCTGCATGGAGCAATGTTGCAACGGGTCAACCTATTTGGGGCAAATTTATCTCTCGCCAACTTGATGGATGCAAATCTAGGGGAAGCGGACTTACGCAGTGCAAATTTGCGGGGAGCAAATTTACGTTGTGCGATCTTAAGTGCAACGCTAATGCGAGAGGAGCGCGGCTATCCACCAACCACAATGAATGGGGCAAATTTACGCAAGGCTGATTTACGAGGGGCAAATCTGAGCGGAGCTGATCTAACTGGTGTCGATTTATCAGAGGCTAATTTGAGTGAAGCCACCCTTGCAAGGGTTAACTTACATAGTGCAAATCTGAGTGGTGTAATTGCTAACGGTACTAATTTTGCTGAAGCTAATCTCAGTAATGCCAATTTGACGGAAGCTAATCTCAAAAATGCTAACTTCATCAAGACAGATTTCAAAAATGCTAATCTCTGTCTAGCAAATTTATTTGGTGCGAATTTGAGCAAAGCTAATGTCAGTATGGCAACTCTTAGCAGTGCCTCATTAATTCAGGCAATTCTCACGGGAACTGATTTTTCGCGATCGCTACTGGACAAAGCCAACCTTAGCCAAGCGAGTCTCGTAGATGCTTATTTAGTAAGAGCAAATCTTGATGGTGCGGATCTGACCAGTGCTGTCCTCACGCGAGCGGAGCTAAGTGGTGCAAGTACTATCGGTACAATTTTCCATGATGCAACTATGCCCGATGGTAAAATCTATTCCTAAAATTTATGCTTTCTCTCCTTGACGCAGATAGCCTTCATCAACCAAGATGACAACTGAACATCGCATACCTCAATTAGTATAGTGATTTTTATTTTTGTCTAAGGCGAAAATAAAACCTCAAAACCCTTGCATCGTGTACCTCAATTAGTAGGGGAATTTTTATTTAGCCTAAGGCAAAGTAAAAACTCAAAACTCTTACTAGAATTATTTTTTGTTTTCCAATAAGTATGTGCTCATTGGAAAATCGCTTGACTTATAGGATGATAATGAGCCTTACACATTATGCTCATCCTAATGTCCCACTATCTTTAGCCATATCATCTAAAAATCTATGGAAGATTTCAATCTTCTAGAGGAAGTTATAGATAGCTTGGAGCAAGACAGCAATGTACTTCGCATCAAACGACTTATCCTCTTTACTTGTAATGACACTTGGTCAAATGATGTCAACGAAGTCAAAGCGTTGCAAATGTACCAGCTTGTGCGGGGCTTGATGCTCAGGTTTCCTGATATCAATGTACTCAAGCAAAAGTTAAATAGTCACGTCAAGCAACTTAGCAAACAGTCAGACTATCTCCTTGCTGCCGATAATATTATTGATGCGATCGGGTTTCTCTATACTTTGCGAGATGAAGGAAAACTACCCCATAGCTTTTTAAGTACGGAAGAAGTTGCTGAAAATAATTATGAGCCTGTAAATGAAAATAGTGGATTTGATAGCCAGTCAACTATTCCCCATCGACATAATCTTAAATATTTAACTAACCTATTTGATCTACGGACTGATATTTCACGCAATGTTAGTCCACTCCATGCCAAGATCTTGTTATTTTCTAGTCTGCATTATCGATTTAGTCCGCAGGAGCGAGACTGGTCTGCCCTCTATACCTATGACCTTGATGATTTGATGCAGCTTATTTTTCAAACCTATGAAACCTTTGATGCTTTAGAGCAACAACTTATCCAAGTCAGTCAAACCCTTGATCAGCCAGAGGATGCGAAACGCGCCTCGGCTGTGATTTTACAAGCGCTAAGACCTTTCTATTAACGTCAGTTCGGGTTAAGCTGGCAAATTTTAACAGACAAAAAGTAAAACCCTTGCTACGCAAGGGTTTTACTTTTTGTCTTTGAGATAGGGTTTGCGAGCAAACCCTATCTCAAAGACCATTTCAAATTATACCGAACTCACGTTTCTATTAAAGGAGAGAGGCACGAAGTGAAGTGCCTCTCTCTTTTATTTCAATCTAGTAAAAAGGGTTGTGTCCCCGCCTTCGGCGAGGACACAACCCTCTTTACTTCGCTTACTTGAAAAGCGCTATATTGCGATCGCATTGAGATTTTCTATAATTTCACGGAAGCTGTCTAAGCCTGCTTCGATGTTTTCGATGATTTCATTAGCTAGAATGTCGGGATCGGGAAGATTATCGAGATCGGCGAGGCTTTTGTCCTTGAGCCAGAAAATATCGAGGTTGGTTTTGTCTCGCGCCATGATTTCGTCATAGCTAAATTTGCGCCAGCGTCCTTCGGGTGTTGATTCTGACCATGTTTCGGTGCGGTGGTAGCGATCGCCTGTTTTGTAACAATCGATAAAAGGCTGGAGATCTTCAAGTTTGAGGGGATTTTTCTTGAGGGTATGTTGGACATTGGTACGGTAGTCATAGATCCAGACTTCCTTTGTCCAAGGCTCTTTGGCGGCAGGTTTGTTGTCAAAAAAGAGGACATTTGCCTTGACTCCTTGGGCATAAAAGATGCCTGTGGGCAGTCGCAAAATCGTATGTAAATCGGTGGTTTTCATTAATTCTTTGCGGACGGTTTCGCCTGCGCCGCCTTCAAAGAGAACGTTGTCGGGGAGGACGACGGCGGCATGTCCGTTGACCTTGAGCAGGGTGCGGATATGCTGCAAAAAGTTGAGTTGTTTGTTGGAAGTGGTTGCCCAAAAGTCTTGGCGGTTATAGCTGAGGTCTTGGCGTTCCTGTTCGCCTTCTTGGTTGGTGATGGTGATGCTGCTTTTTTTGCCGAAGGGTGGATTGGCGAGGACATAATCAACGCGAATACCTTCATCGGAAATGAGTGCGTCATTGGTGGAGATAAAACTATCGCCATCGATTTCGCCGATGTTATGCAAAAACATATTCATCAGGCAGAGGCGGCGGGTACTGGCGACGATTTCATTGCCTGAGAAGGTGCGGTTTTTGAGAAAGATTTTCTGGTCTTTGTCGAGGCGATGGTGTTTGATGATGTGGTCATAGGCGGCGAGAAAGAATCCACCTGTACCACAGGCGGGATCGTGAATGGTTTTGCTGGGTTGTGGATTGACGCAGGCGACCATTGCTTTGATTAAGGCTCTGGGGGTGAAGTATTGCCCTGCGCCGCTTTTGGTGTCTTCGGCGTTTTTCTCTAGCAGTCCTTCGTAAATGTTGCCTTTGACATCGGTTCCCACCATTGTCCATTGCTCTTTGGCGATCATGTCGATGATTTTGAGCAGTTTTGATGGGTCTTGGATTTTGTTTTGCGATTTGGTGAAGATTTGCCCTAATGTGCCTTTTTCGGTGGCAAGCGATCGCAACATTTGGTTGTAATAATTTTCGAGTTCTGCGCCGCGTTTGTTGCTGGTGAGGGTTGCCCAGTCGCACTTTTCTCCGTTAGTGATTTCGTTTCCTTCTGCGTCTTTGATGTGGGGAAATTTGATGATTTTGCTGTAGGGCGGTTTGGACATTTCGTCTGCCATTTTGAGGAATAGCAGGTATGTAATTTGTTCGAGGTAGTCGCCATAGCTCACACCGTCGTCACGCAGGACGTTGGCGAAGTTCCAAACTTTAGAGATTAGGCTTGATTCGTTACTCATTTGTAGTTTTTCTCTTTTAGATAATTTAGATTTAGATAGGTTTTAAGGAAATAAGCCCAAACGTATCCATAGTTTTCTTGCTGAAAGTTGGCTGGAGCTATTCATCATTAATTTTTCTACAGTGACTTTGCCGATATCAGTTATGCCATTGACTATGCCTGATTCAGGATCGGCTAAAAAATGTTGATGCCACTGATCATTTCTCGGATTGAATAGTCTAACTTCGATGTTTGAGTTAGGAGAAATTACGCTAGTACTTGAGCCTTTACGCAGATTGCATGATCTACAAGCAAGGGCTAAATTGTCTGTGCTATCCGTGTCTTGTTTGGAGATGGGGATAATATGCTCTACTTCAAAGTGAAAGTTGAAAACTAGTTCGGGGGCGTGGCAATATTCGCAATGATGGCTAGCTCTTGCAGCTACTTCTGAATAATATTGATTCATTAATTCAAAGGCTGCATTAATAATTCTGTGCGCTTAGTGGCGGCTTTTAGCTCGGCTTCAACTAAACTATCAAGTTCTACTTGTTTCTCAGTTGGTAATTCTTGACCCTGATCTCTAGCGATTCGCCAATGATTCATTAGTTCGGATAGTCGTTTTTGCTGGTCGGCACTAAAAAATGAGTCGGGCTGAAAGCTCTGAATAATTAACATCCCGCTAAAGTCAGTTTCCCCTAGTTGTGTGGTTAGTCTATCTAAGGCTTGTCCCGCAGTTTTGCCTATGCTTTGTTTGTCTCCTGCGATCGCACGGTAGGATTTTTCGCCATTGATGTTTGAAATAGGCAAAATTGCTACTGTTGTCATTGGTTTAACTTGGTGAGCTTGGTGTTTTAAATTATAGTTCAGCGATCGCTAAGATATTTTCTCTGTTTGCTTGGAGTTGCTGTAGTTGCATATTTAAGTTTACTGGCTAAAAAAATGGATTATGGCGATCGCTAAGTTTTATTTCTTCAATTTCAATCGGATTTGATTGCTGAATAGTAGCTAGTTGATCGAGTAATTCTCTGATAGTAGGAATTTTTTTTAGTCATTTTTATCCGTTTAATATACTGATAATCAAGTGTTTAACTGTTTCTGATTCGGAGGTTTTACTAGATGCGATAAATAGGGTAAGTGTTGTTTTTTATTGATGGCATAGCATTGGACTAGGTAATCTTTGAGGCGTTGGGTTGCCCATTGGCGAAATTGTGTGCCTTGTTTGGATTTGACACGATAGCCAACTGAGATAATTACATCAAGGTTGTAGTATTTAAGTTTATATTTTTTGCCGTCTGCGGCAGTTGTCAAGGATTCCTTGACAACTGAATTTTCGTCTAATTCTCCGTCTTTGAAGCAGTTGTTGATGTGAAGGCTGATGTTTTGTTTTGTTTGTTCAAACAGATTTGCCATTTGAGCCTGAGTTAGCCAAGCGGTATCAGCTTCAAATTTGACGTTTAGCTCGATTTGGTTGTCTTGGCTTTGATAAATTTCGATGTTGCTATTCATTTACTTTTCTTGTTTTTAACCCTTTCCAATAGTTTAGCAGCAGGTTCCCAGTCGGGTTGTTGGCGACAGTTTTGGAGTTCGTCTTGGCTGAGGAGTTTACCTTCAAAGGCTTTTTTGAGGATGCTTTGTCGTAGTGCTTGGGCTTTTTCTAGGCTTTGATCTATGCTTTCGTTAAGTTTGTCGCAAACTGAAAGACGGTTTTCAATTTCTTGGACAATTTGGATTTGTTCTTCTTTAGAAAATATCGGAATCTCAAAAGCTCCAATCATTCCAGTATTTAAATTAGGTTGTGCGGCTCCTTGATTAATTGATCTTAACTCTCTTGTTTTACTCATCCAAAAGTAATAATGATAGACAAGATCATCTTTGTCTAATCCTAAAAATGCAGCAATGCCATCATTGAAAGTTGTTGGAAATGTGCAAATCTTTGGAACGCCAAGAGTTGCACCACTATTTGAAAGCAAAAGAGTATTAGCTTCTACATATCGAGTATTTTTAAGACCAGCTTCTTTAATAGTGAATGTATAAGTATTGAGATATATACCTTCATTTCTAGTAAGATCGGCAACTTTTAAAAATGGAATATTTCCTTCATAATATCGAGGATCACCAGCAGGTCGTGGAGAGCCTCCTCTAACAACTTCGCACAAACTATTTATTTTCTTTAATGACCTTCCATTAGGTAGATCATCTTTAATTTGATTTTTAGGATTTGTGAGTTTGCCTTCAAATGCTTGTTTTAGGATGGCTTGGCGATAGATTTCTAGTTTGGATTTGGCGGCTTTGAGGTTGGCTATGCCGTTGTCTAGTTCGCTGAATAGTTGCTCGATTTTTGCTGCGATCGCCCTTTGTTCAGGCAGTGGCGCAAGAGGAATAGGTACTTTTGAAAAAATAGAGATCCAATACCGCTTGTGTGTATCAGTATTTTCCCTAATAGTCTGCATAAAATAGAAGACATATTTAATATTAACAAAATCACTAGTTGGCTTCAAAATTTTCATCGCTGATGATTTTACTTTGAAATTAAAATCTACAAATTTTGTTGCAGTTGTGAAATCATCAAATATTATTACTGGAATATCATTAAAAATATTTTCAGTTTCATTCGTATATCCAATAATGAATGATTTGCCAGCAGTGAGAACTGGTGTTTTGTAATTGTCACTATATTCTGTTGAATCAACTATATATTTTGAAGGCTGAATATAATCCAACATATCCCCCAATTCAACCTCAATCCAATCTTCTCTCATCATCAATAACCTAACTTATCGCCCAAAAATCCCGACAATTGCCTAAAGATTATAGATGAAATTAAACAAAAATCCGTAGGGGAAAAGCATTACCACTACCATCTCCAAAAATCACCGATCTGCCCCAATTGGTAATGCTTTGCCCAAAAACTCCAACATTCACCCCAAACCCCAACCCGCAGAAAATTGCGATCAGTCTACAGCGCATAGGGTTGAGCATTTGCGAATCAAGATTGTTGTGGAGTGTTTGGAGATATTCGCGCAAATGCTCAACCCCTACAACTTTTTACTTTTTTTGCTTTGAATGCGTGACTGCAACTGAGCAATAATCTCAGGCGTTAGTTCTGACTCTGGTTCAACCACCTCTCGCTCAGCCAAAGCTATCTCTACATCAGCAGAAGATGTATTTTCTAGTTTTTGCAAAAGATGAGTAAACTCTATTTTTTGCTTTGATACCTCCTGCTTAGAAATTGGTTGAACAGTATACGCCGACGAAGACTGACGGGTTAGAGCATAGACAATATATTGGTTGAGAGATACTCCCTCATTCTCTGCTAAGTGGATTAATTGTTGATGTAAAGTATCTGGCAAGCGCAATGTTAATCGACTCATAGTTCCTTTCCCGATGATGCTAGTTTGATGACGAATTGTGCTGGAGTCATTACCTGTAAACCTAATGACTCTTTTGCACTTTGAAAGTCACGCATATTTGAGGTGATGACTATCGCACCCGCATTCATAGCGCAATCAATCACAAGATCGTCTCCTGCATCTGGTGAAATTGGTCGCCAAGAATAATAAATAATCGTAAATTGGCTTTGACGAAACAGTGCCGCAAATACAGGCTGAAGCTTTTGCCATCGCAATTTTGAGATTTTACGAGACAAGACATCTTCGTATTCATAGGCAAGGGCATTAGAAATACAGACTTCAATTAATCCTGCTAACCATGCATCAATGATGAGTCCAGCAGCACCGCCTTGCTTAGTTAAGCCCTCAAACAAAACGTTGGTATCAATAACAACAGGAAACGATGATGCGCTAGTCATGACACCACTATAGCACCGTTAGTAGTGTCATGGTACACTCAAAAATAATCCCTACGCTAAATAAGTTATGACAACCCTAACCGTCACCCTCCCCGAAGCACTAACCCAATATTTGCAAGAACAAATCGCATCAGGACATTACAACAACACCGACGATTATATTCAAACCCTGATCAAACAAGACCAAGCCCGCAAAACATACCTTGAACCTCTAATCCTCGAAGGCATCGCTTCAGGTGACGCAACCCCAATGAAAGCCAACGATTGGGACACAATCCGTCAAGCTGTTCGATAGATGCTTACGCCGCCAGTGCCTCATTTAACTCCTCGATAATCTCACCCATGCGATCGCCAAAAAGCTGATACATCTTACCGACACCACCCTCCGCATCAAAAGGCGTGTATTCCAAATCATCCACATCAATATGAAAACTTGACATGATATGTTCCTTCATCATCCGTAACCAGCGCATCTGCTCCTCCGTAAACTTCAATGCACCCGCCTGCTTACCAAATACCCAATTCTGAAAATTGCGATCAATCGTCTTGTCGTAGGGAGTCAGCGCACTATCAATTCCCGTCACCCGTCGAATCAGCGCTACCAGAGCTACCAACTCATTTTTGGGACTATCAACCCGCACATTTTCTAACTGCTTGTACGCATCCCAAACATAGGTTGGCGCTAACATCGGACGATCCGCCTTTAACTTCTCTAATAGCTCCTGCACCATCCGATAGGTTAACTCCCGTCGGCGATAGGGCTGATCATAAAATAGGCTCAAAGCCACGATTTCATCGCGATTTGCGGCAATGTAATCCGTAAAGTCTTGAATCATCGCGCTTGCCTTATCGACCGAAAAAGCATCAAACTCTGACTTCACAATCTTGTCCTGATTGATCGTATCGATAATCTGCTCATGCACCTTCCGCACATTCTCAAGGTAAGTATTTAACTCACCATTAAAATTTGCTGAGGCAAGATCCGCTAACTCTGACTGCGCTTGTTTAAGCGCCGACTCTTCTAAGGCAGGAGTGCGATCACCTAGAGGCAAATTGTTGATCAAAGTCTCCGATCTTTCAGCGATCGCATCAGGATCGTAAGCTGTCAACAGATCCTTGACCACAGTATGAATACTCTTACCGCCCGTAAGCTCCGTAAATTTCATCTGCTCAGGTTCCGTCAGTTGTTTATCTAATCGCATCAACCGATTAGCCAAGGTCAAGAATAAATCCTCATCCTGCGCTCCCATCGTCACGGCTCCCAATAAATCCTTAAGCGGAACACTGGGCTTGCGCTCTAGCGGACGACTATCGGTTTTCTTCGACTTCATCGCGCCGACCGCATCGACAATCACAAAATGGGTTTTCGTAAATTTCGCCGTGCTAGTTACCCTTTGCAAATCGTCAATGGCGATCGTTCTTGTGCCGCGCCCCTTCATCTGCTCGAAGTAATTGATACTCTTGACATCGCGCATAAATAGCAACACTTCCAAGGGCTTCACATCGGTTCCCGTCGCGATCATGTCCACCGTTACAGCAATGCGCGGATGGAAATCATTGCGGAAGCGATTTAGCACCGATTTGGGATCTTCCTTACTCTGATACGTCACCTTTTTGCAAAACTCATTCCCCTCGCCAAATTCCTGCCTGACAATATCAATAATGTCCTCAGCATGGCTATCCGTCTTCGCAAAAATCAGCGTTTTCGGTACTTCATACTCACCATTAGGCATAATGCGATCGCGAAAAATCTCCTCCTTCAGCGCCCGTTTGAACTCGCGAATAATTTCGCGAATTTGATTAGGATTAACCACATCGCGATCTAACTTATTTGCCTTATATTCAACATCCTCATCTAACTGTTCCCAGCGCTTTTTTCGAGACAGCTTTTCGCGCTTGTCGATATATTCCTTCGCTTTCAGTTTTGCGCCATTCTTCGTGATTTCCGTCTCAATCGTATAGACGTTGTACGGCACATTCACCCCATCCGCGATCGACTCCTCATAGGTATATTCGCTGACCACATTCTGATTAAAAAAGCCAAAGGTGCGCTTATCGGGCGTAGCCGTCAGCCCAATCAAAAACGCATCATAATATTCCAACACCTGCTTCCAAATGTTATAAATCGAGCGATGGCACTCATCAATGATGATGAAATCAAACTGCTCGATCGCATTTTTTAAGGAATAGCTTACAGGCAGAGGTTCTTTTTTCTGCCAACTCCAAGCCGACTCGTTGGGGTTTTCCTGCTCCGATGATTCATCTAATTCCTTCCCTTGCAAAATTGAATAGAGTCGCTGAATTGTGGAAATGCAAACTTGACTATCGGAGGCAATATAGCTAGAACTCAGCCGTTGTACATTATAAAGCTCCGTAAATTTGCGATTGTCATCCGTTGGCTGATACTTGAGAAACTCCTGTTCCGCCTGTTCGCCTAAATTCTTGGTATCCACTAAAAATAAAATCCGCTTGGCTCTGGCAAATTTCAACAATCGATAAACGAAGGTACAAGCCGTAAAAGTCTTTCCCGCCCCCGTCGCCATTTGAATCAGTGCCTTCGGACGATTGGCTTTAAATGATGCCTCCAAATTAGCGATCGCCTTAATCTGGGCAGGTCGCAAACCCTCCACTTTTAACTCAGGAATTTTATTCAGTCTTGCCCGTAAGGTTTCCGATTCCGACATCCATTCTGCTAAGGTTTCAGGACGATGGAAATGAAACACGGCTCTAGCTCTCGGCTTGGGATCTCGATAGTCCGTAAATCTAGTTAACGCACCTGTGCTTTCGTACACAAAGGGTAAAGGATCATTTTTGAGATATTTCAGTTTACTTACGGCGTAATATTTCGACTGCTCCTCATGGGCACTCAGTTTCTCCCCCTCCTCTTCGCGCTTGGCTTCGATAATGCCCACAGGTTTCTTATCGACAAACAAAACATAGTCAGCAATCCCCGCATCAGTCTGATATTCCCGAACCGCCACACCTCTACTAGCCGCCAGATTAATCTTGCTCTTTGATTGCACGCCCCATCCCGCCGCAATCAACATAGAGTCGATTTTATCTCTTGCGATTTGTTCTGGATTTTGGTTTACCATCACATTTTTAGGTAAAAAGTACCTAAATTATAGCTTTTACCTCAATCCCCAAAATGGCAGTACCATGATCTGACTTTTCTCATCAGCGTATATTATTACTGGTTAGCGATAGTAACGTTATACAATAGTATCTAAAGTATTTATTTGTGATCATACGTTTTAAGTCTAGAGAGACAAAGCTTATCTTTGATGGCTTTATCTCTCGCCAATACCCAACTAATATCCAAAAAACTGCCTTGAGAAAGCTTTTGGTTTTAGATGCAGCTACATCAATCAATGATTTGCGAGTTCCACCAGCAAATCGACTAGAAAAATTGATTGGCGATCGCCAAGGTCAATATAGTATCCGTATCAACAATCAATGGCGGATTTGCTTTGTTTGGACAGAGCAAAATAATGCTGATCAAGTTGAAATCGTGGATTACCACTAGAAGGAGTCGAAAATATTATGGAAAATCAGCGTCTACCTAACATTCACCCCGGAGAGATTCTTCTATTAGAATTCCTTGAACCTCTAGAAATTACTCCCTATAGATTAAGTAAGGATATTGGAGTTGCTCAAACACGCATTAGTGAGATATTGGCAGAAAAACGTAGCATTACCGCAGATACTGCTTTACGTTTAGCACGTTATTTTGGTAATAGCGCTCAGTTCTGGCTAAATTTACAGACAGCCTACGATTTGCGGCAAGCCCAAGAAAAGAATGCCGATATCTATGAGCATATTCCTCAACTGGCAACCAGCAATAACTAATCCCAAGCCACAAAATAGCTTAGCCATTTTGTGGCTTTAAAATACCAACCTTTCACTATGGAGGGTAAGGCTCTTGCGGATAAAAAATATCCCACCAAAGTTATCTAGCTTCGACTTCGCTCAGCTAACGTTGGCTGAGCGGAGTCGAAGCCACAGGTACTTTAAATAGCAAGTCCCTAAAGTACTTTGCCGATTAGCGATCGCCCGATGTAACTACTATTTTTTGATTGCGAGGCGATCGCTTTTGCATCAACTAGCCATTCCAAATTCGGATCGAAAAGAGTGGCGAGTTGAGGTTGAGTGAGTCCAAGGATTTTGGCTGGATTAATACTTAGTGCTTTCCATAATTCGCTTGCCGTTAACAATCCTGTAGTCACTAAATTTTGCCAAAGTACAGGAATCGCAAATTCCAAACCGATCGCACCGACGGGAGCTACCTCAAAGGGAACCACTTTTTCCTCATAGGCGCAGGGGGTATGCTCGATCGCGATCGCATCAATGGCTCCAGAACGAATCCCTGCAATGAGCGCAAGGCGATCACCTTCACTACCAAGGGGAGGCATGAGGCGCAAATTGGGATCGTAACTTTCTAAATCGCGATCGCAATGGCAGAGATGGAGCCAAGTTGTACTAGCGGTTATGGGCAATCCATCGTTTTTGGCTTGGGCGATTAGTTCTACACTCTGTGCTGTAGAAATTCGCATAAAGTGAGTCGGGGCTTTGGTGAGGCGGACTAATTCGATGAGTGCCGCAAGGGATGAAGTTTCGGCTGCTGCGGGATAGCCTGTCATCCCATATTGCAAAGACCATTTGCCCTCACGGATCACCCCACTGCTCGCAAGATCAGGATTTTGCGGAAATAGGGCGATCGGCTTGCCCAAGGGTTTGCTATATTCCATCGCGCGACGCACTAACAGGAGATTGGCGATCGGTTTGCTATCGGTAAAGCCAATCACGGATTCGGCAAGTTCCGCCATGTCCGTTAGTTGTTTGCCCTCTAAACCCTTGGTAATTGCCCCCCAAGGTTGCAAGCGATCGCCATATTTCTGCTGCACATTACGCCAAAATTCTAGGGCTGCAATATCATCGATCGCAGGTTGAGTATTTGGCAAAATCCCCACAGCGCTAAAACCACCATTTTTTGAGGCTTGAACCAATTCAGCAATGGTTTCTCGCGATTCATGCCCCGGTTCACCACTGGTACTGTAAAGATCAATTGCCCCAGATCCCAAAATCAGCCCTGATCGCTCATCTAAATTTGTATTTTCAGGAATTTGGTTAGGATCAACGTTTAGATGAATTTGGCGATCGCCATCTACGAATATATCTGCAAATTTATCAGTAGCATCTGCATCAAGAATGCGTACCTGTTTGAAGAGGGTGGGATACGCAAGGAAATTTTCTAAAGGCATAACAAAACGATTTTCTTTTTACTGTATAGCGCGATGGGTATCAAATCCTAAAAAAGTGTGGTGATGCCAAGCATCACCACACTTTTTTATTGAACAATATTTAGTGATTTTTGATTTTGGTAATAACTGCGCCATTGCCATTTACCCTGTGGGTCAATATTGGGTGTAAGTACACGCACATCAAGGGAATTTAAGCCGATTTCTTGGACAACAATTTCAGGATAGCGATCGCCATTAATCTCCTGAATACCATAGAGCGCATAACTACTCACACTGTCATTAATATAGGAGAGCGCCCGCGTATGGGTCAAAATTGGTTCTGCATTCCAGTCATTACCTGATTTGCGGAGTACCACTAACATGCTGTACTCTTGGCGCTCAAGGGCTGGACGTGATAAAAAATCTTTCCAAACTTGGGGGTCAAAACCTGTCGGACGCTGTGCGTTATCGAGGCGCAAACCTGCAATGATTTCAGGCTGATTATCTGCATCAATATCCACACATACCAGTGAGGCGATCGCCACCTGCGAAGTTGCCGCTTGATTTGCGCCCAGTTTTAAAAACAAATTGCGAGACTTATCTAATACAAGGGGTTGGATTTTACTGGGGCAGTTGAAGAAATAAGTGCGATCTTCTTGCGTAACGAGGCGATCGCTTGCCACAATCGTTAAATTTGACTGCTTTAATACAGTGGGATCAAAGCTCTTGGTGGGTTGATTTTTGTCATTAGGATTCGGTTCCTGCACTTTAAAACTGGCGATCGCGCCAAAGGCATCGGAACCACGCACCGCACTAACTTGAAACATCCCTAAAGGCTTACCGAACTGCACTAAAGAAAACTTGCTACCAACAGGGATCGATTGAATTACCCGATCCAAACTGCCTAGCTGTTCTACAAGATCCGACGGCACAATTCCCTCAATCGTCTTGCCATCAGGAGAAGCCTGAATGAACAAAAACATCGGTACAGGAGACTTAGCTTCTTCAGGCTTTTTGTCGTTATTCGGACTCACGCAAGCATTAGTACCAATCGCAATTCCTAAAGTAATCAGAGATCCAAGGGCAGCATGGCGAAATTTATACGTGAATTGTCTAAATGGCATAATGGGCGATCGGTCTAGAAAGATATTTCCAAATAGAATGTAGATGATTGCTCAGCAACCACCTAACATTCTATTTGGATTCCATCACTTCCGCTAAGCGTTCAACTGCTAAAGTCAAACGTTCTTGGGGATCAGGTTTGACTTCAGGTGCGGCAGCTTCCTCTCGCTGTTCTTTACGCTTTGCGGCTTCAAATGAGCGGATGATCAAGAAGATCACAAAGGCAATTACGAGAAAATTGATCACAGCGGCAATAAATACACCATATTTGATGCCGTTGATTTGCAACTTGGCTAAATCCTCAACATTGGCAGCTTTAAGGGCTGGATTTAAAAGCAGAGGGGTGATGATGTCCTCAATTAAAGAGGTAACAATTTTGCCAAAAGCACCACCGATAATCACCGCAACGGCTAAGTCAATCACGTTACCTTTCAAAATAAATGCTTGAAAGTCTTTAATGAAGCCACCAGCAGCTCGTTTCCCATTTTGCAAAGCCATAGCATGTTTCTCCTGAATTTGATTTGATTAGCAATCTCCAAAGTTGGCAAATTCAACATTGACGATCGCTTTAAAGCCAATGAAAACAGGTTTTAATTATCATGCTTTTGATCACGTTTTGCCGATCGCACTTCATTACTCTTATTCCAAGGTAAGGCGATCGCCTGATGTCGATATAGCCGATACATCAAATACATACAAGCCGCAAAATATCCTGAGCTTAAAGTTGCTTTGAGTAATTCTGTTGTTACTTGAATTGACTGCCCATCACTGGGTACACCACCCATCGCACTATAGGCGATCGCCCAAGTCACCATCAAAGCGATCGCTACTTGGCTAACATCCCGCACCTTACGACTGCTTCTCTGCCGCACCAAGGCGATCGCCGAGGGGATCAAGCCAAATACAGGCATCAAGCAAAAAAACATCTCAATTCTTTCCTTTGTAGAATCACGAGATATTTGCTCTGGAGTTTCAATTTGGCGATCGCGTTTAGGATAACGACTCATAGATGTACCCTTACTCAGATTGTTTGTAGAGTGGTTCCACTCTACAAACTTATTTTACTGTGCGTTCTCCATGCTCTCTCTGGGGCTTATTTTAAAGCTATGGCACAGGCTTAGCCTGTGCCATAGCTTTTTGCTGCACCTAGATACTTATAAATATTAATAAACTATTAATAAACTCATAAACTCTGTAGCATTTGTCTCAGCATCGTTCAGAATCTATAGATGTCGATGTCAGTGAATATTGGCATCTATAATTTCTCAGTAGTTTTATTAGGCGCTATCTTGGCAGACTGAATTTGATTTTAAGGTTAGGCTGACCATTACAAAGTGATGTTCAGCCTAACCTTGAAACCCCGCTACCGTTAGCAGCACTAAATCTCTCAATCAACAGGAGTATTTCTTTACAGTAATGGATCCAACGACACTTCAAAATGTTCTCTCCACAAATTTAAACCTACTGGCTGGCGCTGCATTTAAAGTAATTGCGGCGATCATCCTCTGGTTTATTGGACGCAAACTCATTGATATTGCTATAAGCATCACTTCACGTGCCCTCAAAAATCAGCGTATTGATCCCACACTGATCAGCTACCTGATTTCTAGCCTTGCGGTGCTATTAAATATCATTTTAGTAGTTGCTATTCTTGGTTACTTTGGTGTTGAAACCACATCCTTTGCCGCACTTTTAGCGGCGGCTGGTGTAGCGATCGGCGCAGCATGGAGTGGGCTGCTCGCTAACTTTGCCGCAGGTGCATTCCTGATCATCCTTCGCCCCTTCCAAGTTGGCGATTTTATTTCCGCCGCAGGCATCACAGGCACTGTTGTTGAAATTGGTCTATTTGTTACTACCATCAACACCCCCGATAATGTCCGCACAATCATCGGCAACAACAAGTTATTTTCTGACAATATTCAAAACTTCTCAGCTAATGACTACCGTCGCGTCGATATCAAGGTACAGCTAGATCACTCAGTCAACCCCAGTGAAGCAGTACGTGTTCTCCAAGAACGAATTGCTAATATTCCTAACGTAATTAGCAATCCCGCCCCTGTAATTGAGATCCTCGACTTCACTCCAATGGGTCCCGAATTAGCAGTACGTCCATTCTGCAACAACACCCACTATTGGCAAGTTTACTTTGACACCAATCGTGTCATCCGCGAAAGCTTTAGTGAGTCAGGATTCCCCACTCCTAAACAACATTTCCAAATCCGCCAATCTTAAGAAAAGTCAGTTCGGGTCAAGCTGACAAATTTTAAAAGCCCCAAAGTAAAAGCCTTGCTATGCAAGGCTTTTACTTTGGGGCTTTGAGAGAGTGTTTGTTATGCAAACCCTCTCTCAAAGCCCGTTTCAAATTATCCTGAACTCGCATTAAGAACCAAAAAGCCTCGCAATGCGGGGCTTTTTTTAGCAGTGATCCTAAAGGAAAACATACGATATCTCTCGAACACTAGATGTATTGGCTAGAATCTAGCTAGCGTTCAACAACCGAGCCTGTGGTACAAATAATCGAAAATCCCTTACGGGTTGGTTTACAGCAAGAAAGAACCCCTGAACCATTGATCCTTGTGATCTTTGGCGCATCAGGCGATTTAACCATCCGAAAGCTTGTTCCAGCAATCTACCATCTCAAACAGCAGCGTCGTCTGCCTCCTGAACTGACCATCGTTGGTGTAGCAAGACGACCTTGGAGCCATGATTATTTTCGTGAGCAAATGCGCGAGGGTATAGAAAAGTTCTCGGTAGGCATTGGGGCAGAAGCGATTTGGCAAGATTTTGCTGAAGGCTTGTACTATCAATCGCTGGATATGAGCAATCTTGACGATTATCGTAAGCTCGATGAATTGTTGGGAGAGATTGATAAAGAAAGAGGCACTCGCGGTAATCGAGTCTTTTATTTAGCAGTTTCACCTAATTACTTTACCGATGCGATCGAGAAGTTAGGGCAAGCGGGAATGATCAAAAACGCTCAGAAAACTCGCGTGGTCATTGAGAAGCCTTTTGGTAGAGATTTATCTTCCTGTCAAGATCTCAATCGCGTAGTGCAGAAAGCTTGTGATGAAAAACAGATCTATCGAATTGACCATTATCTAGGCAAAGAAACGGTTCAGAATCTTTTGGTTTTGCGCTTTGCTAATGCCATTTTTGAGCCATTGTGGAACCGACAATTTATCGATCATGTACAAATTACAGTTGCGGAGACTGTTGGTGTAGAAGATCGGGCTGGCTATTACGAAAACTCTGGAGCGCTCAGAGATATGTTGCAAAACCATTTGATGCAGCTTTTCTGTCTAACTGCGATGGAGCCGCCCAACTCGATGGATGCCGATTCATTGCGAAATGAAAAGGTAAAGGTAATTCAAGCAACTCGTCTCGCCGATACTCGTAAATTAGAGCGATCATGTGTACGCGCTCAATATAGTGCAGGTTGGATGAAAGGCAAGCAGGTACAGGGTTATCGGGATGAACCCAATGTTAATCCTGAATCCCTTGTGCCGACCTATGTTGCGATGAAATTTGAAGTTAATAATTGGCGCTGGCAAGGTGTACCTTTCTATTTGCGAACTGGCAAACGGATGCCAAAAAAGGTCAGCGAAATTGCGATTCAGTTTCGTGATGTTCCCTATTTACTATTTCAGTCAGCCGCTAAGCAGGTCTCTCCCAATGTGCTAACACTAAGGATTCAACCTAATGAGGGGATCGCTCTAAAGTTCGAGGCTAAGATGCCGGGGGCTGATCTGCGATCGCGTTCCGTAGAAATGGATTTCGGCTATGGCAAAACCTTTGGGATCGAAGGCTCTGATGCTTATGATCGCCTGCTATTAGACTGTATGTTAGGCGATCAAACTCTATTTACACGCGGCGATGAAGTAGAAGCTGCTTGGAAAGTAGTAACACCTGCACTTACTGCTTGGGAGCAGCCTAATGATCCCAGCGTCGTTCCTCAGTACGAGGCAGGCACTTGGGGACCATCGGAAGCAGAACAGCTAATCGAACGTGATGGGCGACAGTGGCGACGACTATAAAACCTTAAATAAGTTGGCTCAGCCAACTTGTTTAAGAACAAATAACGTTTTAGAGATTTGGGTATATTCCAAATCTCTAAAACTCAAGGTAAACGGTGTTGATTTAGATTTAACTTTTTCCTATGAATACTCAAGCAACTCCCGTCGTATCTTTGCAAGCTCCCAAAGATGTCTCGGTATCCCAAGTCGAAGCAGAGCTAAGCAAAATCTGGCAGTCCTATGGTGAAAACTCTGCGGCTCGGGCCACCACCTTTAACCTATTGGTATATGAACCAGAAACCATTGGTGCAGCATCACGGATTGCTTCGGTAGAATCGATCGCCTCTCAAAGCCCATGTCGAGTCATTGATCTCGTCACCGTTGAGGGTGAGGATCAAGGAATTTCCGCACAGGTAGCGGCTTATTGCCCAATTCAAAAAAGTCGTAGCTCCTTAATTTGTGGAGAATACATCACCCTCTCTGGAGCAAAGCCTGCCTTTGAGCGGGTGCATAGTATTCTTCCAGAATTACTGATCCCCGATTTGCCTGTATTTCTCTGGTGGAAGGACAGCCCTGCTCCCAATACAAGAATGTTTGAGAAGTTGGTCAATTTAAGCGATCGCTTAATTATGGACTCGGCAACTTTTAGTAATTCTGAAGCAGACTTACTAAAAGTCAATGCAATGATCCAAGCAAGTACTCAAATTGCCGATCTCAACTGGCAAAGGCTGGCTCCTTGGCAAGAACTCACTGCTCAAGCCTTTGACCAACCCGATCGCCGTGCTGCCGTTTGGGAAATCGATGGAATTACGATTGACTATGAACGCGGCAATAGTACTCAAGCTCTGATGTTTTTAGGCTGGATTGCTAGCCGTTTGGAATGGGAACCAATCGAACGTAGTAGTGAAGGTGGAGATTACGACATTCAGCATATTATTTTTGAGGGACGGCACAATCTCAGAATCAAAGCTGAACTTGCCGCGATCCCCGTTGGTGATCCTGGTGAAGTAGTAGGTGATTTGATTGGTTTACGCTTAACTGCTTCTAATCAAAATACCGATGCCTGTAATGTGTTCTGCTCTGAGTCCACAGGCTGTATGCGGATGGAAGCTGGTGGTGGCGCACAAAACTATCGTGTACATCAGGTGTCACCTTTATCTGATCAAAGTGCTGATACCCTGCTTGGTCAACAGTTACAGCGCTGGGGGCGAGAGGTGCTTTTCGAGGAAAGTCTGGCACTGGTAGCCAAAATATTGTCTCTATAAAGAAAGGCTCGCTTAGCGAGCCTTTCTTGTTTTGATCCAAAGGGGATGCATTGCATCCCCTTTTAATTAAAATTCTTCGATTTCTAGTTGTCCGACGATGAAGGCGACACAGCCAAATGCACAGGTAATAGGTAAGGGATTTTTAAAGATAAAACTAAATATTGAGGCAATACAGGAAATCGCGATCGCGGCTAATGTCCAGAATTTTTCATCATCACTCATCCCCTTAGCAGCTTTGATCTCTCGAAGGGTATCGTCAGGGATTGGCAAAGGCATGACAGAGCTTGGAGGAAATGCCCAATAATTACAGCAGCGCTCTACAAATAGGTCAGTCCAACCATTTTCTTGACACCATTCATCAATCCATTCATCCCGAAAACGCTTCATATGCACAAGTTGTCAGTGGGTCTATAAAAAGAGAAACATGAGTAGCATTTGCGCTGCTCATGTTTATTTTATTTAGATTAACAGAGTATCTATTGATTGGGTTATAAGTTACAAAAACTTAAAGTAATCAACGTTTTTACTCACAAATACCGTTACTTTAGTAAAACCTCAGTATTTGCATCAGCTATTACCTCAACCTCCTTGGTTATTGGCGGCTTAACACCACGAATTGTGTCAAATGTACCTTTGATAAAACCTGCGATCGGTACGGCTACTAACAAACCTAAAACCCCATTGAGCTTAAAGCCAATATCTAGGGAAATTAACATCCAAACAGGGTTCAGTCCTGTTAATTCTCCGACAATGCGAGGACCGAGTACATTTTCTACGACCTGAATAACCGCTACAGCGATCAATAGAACCTTTACGCCTAACCAAAAGTTTTGTAAGGCAAGCAATAGACTGATCGTAATAATCGATGTGGAGCCACCAAGGGGAATCAGACTGGCAATCCCAATCCCAAATCCAAACAGTTGAGCCAAGGGAACACCTAAAATCAGAAGGGCTGTGGTTTGGCATACACCGAGGATAGTTGCTAAAGTTACTTGCCCAACAATAAAGCGTTCAAAATTGCGGGGTAGCAAGTTACGCACTTGATCATTCCATTTCTGAGGCAACCAACTAAGTAAGCCATTCCAAAGATCCTGACCACGCAGAACCAGAAAAATGGAAAATACTAATGTCAAAAAGACATTGACAATACTACCGATCGCACCAAAAACAAGCCCAAAAAGCTGACTGGTTAAAGATCTCAATACACCAGTTAGTTTTTCAATTAATTGGTTAAAAGTACTGCTGATATCGATGGGTAATTGCTGTGCGATCGCCCAAGTCTCAAGAGTTTGTAGCTGCTGCTGACCTGACTTAATCCAATCAGGCAGACGTACAAGTAATTCATTTGCCTGTGCCAAAATCAGCGGCACGAGAAAAATGGCAAGAGTGCCAAGCAGCATGAAAAATATAAGGATTACTAATCCTGCGGCAATACCGCGCTTCACTTTCAATTTAATTAGAAAGCGAATGGGATAATCTAGCAAAAAGGAAATTACTGTTGCCGTAATGAGAATGCTGACTAATGGTTGCAATTCCCGACCTAGCAATAGCAATAGCCAACCATTGAGAAAAATCAACGGAAAAGTTAAGCCAAGCGAAAACCAACGAGGCAGCTTATTCAGGGTCTCAATCATACGAAACAATATGGTGCGCTAGGTATCTAATTAAAATTGTGCGTTAAAAGTGTTGGTTAAAACAGGAAATCAAAAAAAGTTTTTGACTAAGAGCAAACATTGCCCCACTATCCCAAGTAAGCTTGACGCACTCTTTCGTCAATTAATAAATCAGCAGCTTGTCCTTCAATTGTAATTATTCCTGATTCCATCACATAGCCACGGTTTGCATTTTGTAGAGCCAAGGTAGCATTTTGCTCAACTAGGAGAATAGTTACACCAGATTTATTCAGTTCTACAATCGTTTTAAAAATTTCCCTTACAATTTGCGGTGCTAAGCCTAAGCTTGGTTCATCGAGCAATAATAATTTCGGACGACTCATCACCGCACGGGCGATCGCTAACATTTGTTGTTCTCCACCACTTAGTGTTCCAGCGAGTTGATCGCGGCGCTCACCGAGGCGTGGAAATATCTGAAATTGCTTTTCGATATCGGCTTTAATCCCCCAGCGATCGCTACGCAAAAAAGCGCCAAGTTCCAAATTATCTAATACCGTTTGTCGAGCTAACACTCTGCGACCTTCTGGACTATGGGCAATGCCAGCTTTCACCACTTGATCAGGTCTTAAGCTTGTAATATTTTTGCCGTTATAGAGGATCTGTCCCGATCGCGGTGATACCAAGCGCGAAATCGTGCGTAAAGTTGTTGTTTTACCCGCACCATTTGCCCCGATTAAAGTGACAACTTCGCCCTCATTGACCGTCAAGCTCACATCTTGCAAAGCCTGAATTCCGCCATAGTTAACACTAAGGTTGTTGATTTCTAACACCGATCCTCATCTCCCAAATTTTTAACCTAAGTTATACTAAATCAAACAATGATCTATGTGCGGCGCAGAGCGTCACCTATATCATTACTCTATATTGCTGTGGAGCCTTGCAATGGTTCTTTTGAATGTCAACCCACCATCGGTTAGCGAAAATCTGGTCAGTGAGATTGATGAAGAGCTTATTGATGAGATTAAATGTCCACCTACTGATTTATATAGTGACGAACCAGAATTGGAAAGTGATTTACATCGCGAACAGATTGATTTATTAATTCGCCTTTTAAAATATTACTGGCGCGATCGCCAAGATATCTACGTCACTGGGAATCTTACCGTTTATTACAATGAGCAACAATTAAAAACAAGGGATTTTCGCGGACCCGATGTATTTGTAGTGATGGATGCAGAGAAGCGCGATCGCAAAAGTTGGGTTTTGTGGAGTGAAGGTGGTAAATATCCCAATCTGGTGATTGAATTGCTATCTAGTTCTACAGCAAAAGTGGATCGAGGTAAAAAGAAGCAGCTATATCAAGATGTGTGGCGCTTACCCAACTATTTTTGGTTTGATCCTCACAGTCTAGAATTTGCAGGATTTCATTTAGTTGATGGTAAATATGAGGCAATTCAACCCAATGAATTAGGTTGGTTATGGAGCGACCAACTTGAACTGTATCTAGGCATTCATGCCAATCAATTACGTTGGTTTACTGCGAATGGTGAAATTGTGCCACTACCAGAGGAGCAGGAACGTCTAGCTAAGGAACAGGCAATCCAAAGGGCTGAAAGGCTAGAAGCAATTTTGCGATCGCAAGGTATTGATCCTGACGCATAAAAAAAGTAGTCCTAAAAAGGAAAGGATTTATTGAGGTAAGGATGGGCGGCGCGAAGCGCCGCCCATCCTTACCTATTTAGCACTACCAAAAAAGCACCTCGTAAGAGGTGCTTTTTTATTAGGCTTGCCAGTTAATCCAGTCTTGGGGTTTTAGGAAGGTGGTGTGCAATTCCGCTTCAGGGGTATTAGGCTCAGGACGATAGTCATAATCCCAACGTACTAGAGGGGGAAGTGACATCAAAATTGACTCGGTGCGTCCATTGGTTTGCAGACCGAAAATTGTACCGCGATCATAGACGAGGTTAAATTCGACATAGCGTCCACGACGGTAGAGTTGCCATTGCTTCTCTCGATCGCCAAATTCCATATTGCGGCGACGATTGGCGATCGGGGTATAGGCAGGCAAGAAGGAATTACCAGCATCCTGAACAAAGGCAAAAATTTCTTCCCAAGTACGAGGCACATCACCAATCTCGTCACTCATCACCTGAGCAGTTGTCGAGTCATTACTGTTTTTATAAAGTCCTTCCTCGCCATTTTGGTAGTCAAAGAAAATACCACCGACTCCACGAGTCTCACCACGGTGCTTGAGGAAAAAGTAATCATCACACCATTGCTTGAAAACAGGATAGTAATTGGGATTGTGGCGATCGCAAGCAGCTTTGAGTGTAGTGTGCAAATGCTTAGCATCTTCGCCAAAGCCATAGTAAGGGGTGAGGTCGAGTCCGCCACCAAACCACCAGATTGGACCTGCTTCAAAATAACGGTAGTTTAGGTGAACTGTTGGTGCGTAAGGATTTTTAGGATGCAGCACCATCGAAGTACCCGTTGCATAAAATGTTTCACCTGCAACTTCTGGGTGATGGCGTAAAATGGTTGGGGGCAATTGGGAGCCAAAAACCTCAGAAAAGTTTACGCCACCCTTATCAAAATAGTCACCATCGGTAATTACACGAGATCTACCGCCACCGCCTTCAGGTCGTTCCCACTGATCTTGTTTAAATTTAGCTTTGCCATCTAATTCCTCTAAACCTTGGCAAATGCTGTCTTGTAAGTTTTGCATGAATTGTTTCACGCGAGTCTTAGAATCAACAGGAAATTTTGGTAAAACCTTACTAGGAGCAACAGGAGCGATAGTCATAATCGTTTCTTTGTAATTATCTAAATATTTCAGGAATTGGACTTAGGATTTGTTATAAGCGTTTATCACTAAATAAATACTTTACATTTAGTCTGTGATGCTAGGTGAAATGTAAAGCATTGTGTAGAAAATTTATAGAACTATCACCATGCTCGATCTGCCAGAACAATTTCTAACTTTACAAACTCCAAGACTGATTCTTCGGAAAATAACCATTGAAGATGCCGAAGATATCTTTGCCTATGCCAGCGATCCACAAGTGACAAAGTTCACGCTATGGGATCATCATCAATCCATTAAGGATACTTACGAATATCTCAATAACATTGCCTTTAAAATGTATCGTTCTGGTAAGGGCATGAAGTGGGGAATCGTTGAGAAAGAAAGCGGCAGATTAATTGGAACTTGTAGCTTACATACTGAGACAATCTATCGACGTGCTGAATTGGGTTATGTGCTAGCAAGGGAATATTGGGGACAGGGATTAATGACGGAAGCAGCACAAGCGGCGATCGCTTTCGGTTTCCATGTGATGCATTTGCTCAGGATTCAGGCATATTGTGCCGTTGATAATATTGGCTCAGCCAGAGTTTTAGAAAAGTCGGGAATGCAGTTTGAAGGGATTTTGCATAATTATGTATTCACCAAAAATCGTCCTTGGGATGTCAAGATGTATGCGATTACGCGATCGCCTGATTTTCTTCCCTAAATTAATCCGCCCGCGTAGCGGGCGGATTAATTTAAATGACTTTAGGAGCGGCTATCAGCAAAATCTTTTCCATGAGGAATGGAAATAGTCGCTGACACCAGACTGCCAGATGACTTTGCCAGCCGACCAGAATTTCGGGTGCTTCGCGCTCTAATCCAGAGATGAGAGCCTTAGCAACTTGCTTAGGAGTCATCAGGGAAACCCAGCGAAACCACTCCAAATCCTGTGCCATGTCGGTATCAGTGAGAGAGGGAAGTAAAGCCGATACTTTGATGTTGTAAGCAGCTAACTCTCCTCGCAGAGCTTGAGTGAAGCCAACGATCGCAAACTTAGTCGCTGAATAGGTCGCCATCGTTGGTGCAGCAACTTTACCCATCAGGCTAGACACGTTGACGATACTGCCTCGACGCTGCACTGCCATTCGTCGCGCTACCATTCTGGTGATGGCATACATACCAAGTAGATTGATTTCGATTTCCGATTGCACATCTTGAAAACGCGATCGCAAAAAAGATGATTGATGCGCGACACCCGCACAGTTAATCAAAATGTCAATAGAACCGACATCTCTCCATACTTGAGCGATCGCAATGTTTACTTCAATCGTTTTCGATAGGTCTAAAGGTAGACTGATCGCTTCTGTCCCTAGCTCTTCTATTTCGGAAGCTAGAGAATTTAAGCGTTCTTGATCGCGGGCAACCAGAATCAAGCACTTTACACCATGATGAGCTAATTCTAGGGCGATCGCTCGACCAATACCCCTTGAGGCTCCTGTAATCAGAGCCGTTTTTCCACGTACATTCATAAAACCTCCTATGTTGAGGTCTCACTACTTTTTACTATTGGAATTGACTCAGGTTCTCTAACCTATGCCGTTAGTAAGAATCTTCGCAATGTAAATTTTGTGAGACTAAAATCCTAATAACTCGAGATGAAGCCATTCATCAGTTTTGCGAGTTCGTGCCTAGTTCTGTCATGACATTACCTCCATTAGTAATCATGATCGGGACAATAGCGAAAAGGAAATTTATACCAACTTTTAACATGGAGCTAACGTTACAACTATTTTACAATTATGTAAAGTATTGTTAAATACATTTGCATTGCGCTCAGTTAATAGGGATTAAAAAATGATACTAAAGAATTATTTCTAAAGAGATATAGCGCTCACCCTGATCACAATAGTATTTTGCCTTTTATAAAGTGATTATTTTATAAAACCTTGATATTCAATGAATCGCGAAGCTCATTTAGAGGCTTCTCCCACAGAAGCTTCCAATCTATTCCAAATAGAGGTTGAGCATGTTTTGCCAAAAACCATCCTTGAGAAATTGCATCCATATACTCTGTAGAACGTTCAATATCATAGACCACAGTTTTTAAGAGGTTTTTGGTAATTAAAGCTAACCAGAATCGGCTGAAACGCATTTGGGATACATAGAAAGCTTCTAACTGAATCTCACCAATAATATTGGTATCAAATCCCGTAATCACATGCCAAATATCATGGGTTTCGGTAATATGTGCGCCTAAAAACTCATAGTCATTGGTACTAGGTTTGATTTGCAATGGCTTGAGGTTGTTTTTGAGCATATGCTGAGCATAGGCATAACCAAGGGTATGACTTGGCAAAAGGGAAAGCTGTTCTAAATCAACTCCACCAACACGGGGATAGGTCTCAAAAGCAAGTTTCCCTTGAGGATGGCTAGATAAAGACTGAATCATTAACTGTAAACTTTCTAAATCTGCACTCGCCAACGCAAGGCGATCAATTACCCCGAAGTCACCATCGGGCGATCGCACCATTTCTAGAAATGCCGATAACAGAGCTTCTTCTCTTTGTGGTTTAGCATCCAATGACTCAGTCATAGTTTTCAGTAATAACAAGTAAATTGATGAATCCGTAGGATGGGTTAGCGACAGCGTAACCCATATTTACTAGTTATTAAATGCGTTATGTTTAACTAGCACATCCTACGGTTTGGTATATGTAGAAATTACTTCGTATCAGCAGTAGTTAGCTCGGCAATGGGGGCGATCGCCTTTAGTCTCAACTTAGGATGATCAGATTCCACTTGGTTTAAGTTCCATTGGTTCTTAAATAACAAGACAGGACGATTCCAGCTATCCTTGACTACCATTGTATTAAATAGTCTACCTACAGCTTCGAGCGCTTCCCAGCCATCCTCAACCCATCGCGCTACAGAATATGGCATCGATTCGAGAATTGTTTCGACGCTGTATTCGCTTTGGAGTCGGTACTGAGCGACTTCAAACTGTAATTGCCCGACAGCAGCGAGAATCGGATCGCGCTTCGCTTCATCAACGGAGTACATGATTTGGATTGCGCCTTCCTCCTGTAGTTCAGAAATCCCTTTACGGAATTGCTTGAACTTGGAGGGGTTAGGATTGCGGAGCGTACAGAATAGTTCGGGGGAGAAGCAGGGAATCCCCGCATATTGACGCTTTTTACCGAGATAAATCGTGTCACCGATCGCAAACATTCCTGGATTATTCAAACCGATGACATCACCTGCATAGGCAACATCGATCGCCTCACGATCCTGACCAAATAATTTTTGGGCATGGGACAGCCGAATGCTCTTACCACTGCGTAAATGGGTCACACTCATGTCTTTTTCAAACTTGCCAGAGCAAACCCGCACAAAGGCAATGCGATCGCGATGGCGTGGGTCCATATTTGCTTGGAGCTTGAACACAAAGGCGGAGAAATCTTCATCCGTTGGCGAAACTTCACCACTTGAGCTTTCATGGACAGTGGGAGTCATGCCAAATTCTAGAAAAGATTTCAAGAATAGTTCCACACCAAAGTTGGTCATGGCACTACCAAAGAAAATTGGGGTGAGTTTACCGCGATGTAAATCCTGTGTATCCCATTCTGCACCTAGGGAATCGAGAACTTCTAAATCTTCGAGCAGTTGGTTATAGAGATTATTGCCAATAAATTTAATGGCTTGGGGATCATCATAGGGATAAATATCAACGGTTGCTTCCCTCTGTCCATGAGCGCTCCGTTGAAACAAATGCACTGTCTTCGTGGCGCGATCGTAGACACCTTTGAACTGATCACCTGTACCGATCGCCCAATTCATCACATAGGGAGAAATCCCTAACTCCTTTTCAATTTCATCCAACAGTTCCAATGGCTCACGGGTGGGGCGATCCATTTTATTGATGAAGGTAAAAATTGGTAGAGATCGCATCCGACAAACTTCAAATAATTTCCGAGTTTGTGGCTCTAAGCCCTTTGCCCCATCAACTAGCATCACCGCATTGTCCGCCGCTGCAAGGGTGCGATAGGTGTCTTCACTAAAATCTTTGTGACCGGGGGTATCGAGCAAATTAATGCAATAGCCCATATAGTCAAATTGCAAAACCGTCGAGGTGATCGAAATCCCGCGTTGTTTTTCTAATTCCATCCAGTCCGATGTGGCATGACGCTGAGCAGCTCTAGCTTTGACCGCCCCCGCAAGGTGGATCGCACCTCCGTACAGCAATAGTTTTTCAGTAAGGGTAGTTTTCCCCGCATCGGGGTGGGAAATAATTGCAAAGGTGCGTCGCCTTTCGACTTCGCGCTCTAACTCTTGCCACAGTTGACTCATGGAAATTTTAACGAACTAATTTTTAAGGTGGTGCTCAATAAAGATGGCAGTATGCATGAACAGAGCTAAGCTCTAATCATTAAACTATTTTTAGCCGAATCGAGATTTCGCGATACTGCATCTATTATGCTTACTTTTTAGCGCAAATTAACTTAATAAAAACACAATGCAAGAAAATTTTCAGGAAACCTTTGAACTCGCAGGTGAATATATTACTTTGTGCAATTTATTAAAGGTTTGTGGGGTTGCAGATACGGGTGGGGCGGCTAAGTTGATGATTATTGACGGTGAGGTGGAAGTAGATGGTCAGACTGAATTACGCAAAGGTTGTAAAGTCCGTGCTGGACAAAGGGTAAGCGGCTATGGCTTTACAATTTATGTAGTTGCTCCTCGATAAATTTTAAGTACAATTTAGATAAATTTTGAAAGAGTGGCTTCGCCACTCTTTCAAAATTTATCTAAATTGATTCATGCTACTACTCATATTTGTATCATATTTATAAAAGTTAAATCCTGCATAAATTTGAGGTCAGCAATTGTGCGAATTGACCATCATGAGAGATCGAGATAGCATAATCTTAGTTATTTGTCAGTATTTGTATTTTGCAAGTCTAGAACTCTGATTACTCATCACCTTACCAATCTGTTTAGTAATGTTCCCCCTGTTGGCAATACTGCCGAGTTGATCTTGTTTACGTTATTTGGTTCGGGAATACTTGCAACTGCGCTGATAGGAATGGCTGCCAATAGGAGAGCGCTCAGCTTAAAGCTCCAAAATTTACAAAAAGCAAATCATGATCTAGAAATCCTAGTCCAGCAAAAAACTAACGAACTCGAAGCAGCAAAATCTTCACTACAACGCACGAATTTTCTGTTAGATCGTCGCGAGCAACAACTTAGAAAACAGCAAAATGTTTTATTTGCCTTAACTAAAGACAAATCAATTAATCAGGGGGACTTTATTATTGCTGTGCAAAATATTACGCGGACAGGTAGCTATGCGCTCAATGTCGAGCGGGTCAGTATTTGGCTATTCAATAAAAATAAGACCGTTTTACATTGCCTTGATCTCTATCAAAAAAGTCTCAAGTCACATACTGAGGCTAAAATTTTAACTGCCGAGAAATACCCTAGCTTATTTAAGGCAATCCTCAAGGAGCGAGCGATCGCTGTCGAAGATATCCAAGAGGATGAAATTTTTCAGGAATTATTTCTATCCTATTACCTCCCTCTAGATATTGTCTCGGCATTAATATCTAGATTTGAAGTCGGTGGCGAAATTATGGGAATCCTCGCTTTTGAACATACCGATATTCAACACCTATGGTTAGAAGAAGAGATTAGCTTTGCGAATTCTCTATCTGATTTACTAGCGCTAGGAATGGAAGCTCAGGAAAGGAGAAGGGTCGAAGAGAGTTTGCGCGTTGAACAGAAAAAATCAGAACGTCTCTTATTGAATGTATTACCACCAGAGATCGCCGAACGATTGAAGTCTCTGCAATTTAAGACGCATAAAAACCCATTGCATTTAAAAACTAGTGGCACAATTGTTGCAGATTCCTTTGATGAAGTGACTGTGCTATTTGCGGATATTGTCAACTTTACAGAATATGCAGCAGCAATTTCGGCGAGTGAGTTGGTGAATATCTTGAATGAGATATTCTCAGAGTTTGATTATTTTGTCGAGCAATATGATCTCGAGAAAATCAAGACGGTTGGCGATTCCTATATGGTGGTTGGAGGATTGCCTGTACCTAGCAATGATCATGCGGAAGCGATCGCGGAAATGGCTTTGCAGATGCAATCGTCAATCAAAAAATTTAAACGAGAAGATGGTAGTCAGTTCTCCCTTCGCATTGGTATCCATACGGGACAGGCGATCGCAGGAGTAATAGGCACAAAAAAATTCATCTATGACCTATGGGGGGATACGGTCAATGTCGCGAGCCGTATGGAATCTTACGGTATTGCCGACTGTATTCAAGTAACTGAAGCAACTTATCAACTTTTAAAAGATAAATACCACTTTGAACAGCGCGGTATGATCAATATTAAAGGTAAAGGAGAAATGACTACTTATCTTTTGAAGGGGCGAATCAATTAAGTAGAATTTATTGAGCATCATGTTAAAAAATCCATATATTTCGAGGTTATTGAAAAATGTGCCGCTAAAAGTCGTGTTAGTGGTTCCATTTATTATCCAAATCTGTGTAGCAACAGGAATTGTGGGGATATTTACTTATCGCAATAGCCAACAAGCGATTAGTACAATGGCAGAAATCTTAAGTGGGGAAATGAGCGATCGCATTAGTGCTGAAATTAAGAATTATCTTGAATTGCCATCACAGATCAATCAATCAAATGTTGATGCAATTGAGATGGGGATACTAAATATCAAAGATTTTCAACTAATAGAAAAGTACTTTTGGAAGCAAATCAACCTTTACAAAGTTAGTGCCATTAACATTGCTTTTAATAGTCGCGAGTTGATTGGAGTTGAGCGCAAAGATAATGGACAAATCATCATTAATGAAATCCTCATAGAAAGAGGAATCAACAAAATAGCTAGATTTGCTACTGATTCTCAAGGAAATCGTCAAAACCCAGCCTCAATTATGGATATGACTAGAGATATTCGTCAAGAAGATTGGTACACTTCAGCAGTGAAAGCTGGCAAGCCGACATGGACAACTATCTCCCAATTAGAAAATCAGCCTGAAGTTTTATCCATTTCCCATAGTTACCCCCTCTACAATCGAGAGCGTCAACTGATGGGGGTTATAGAAGTTGAGTACGCATTAACTCAACTAAACACCTTTCTTCGCAATCTTAAAGTTAGTGAAAAGAGTAGTGTCTTTGTAATTGAGCGATCAGGATTAGTTGTGGGGACTTCTACTAATGACAAAATTTTGACCTTTGTCAATGGCATACCACAACGGTTAAATATTTTGGCGAGTCAAGATACAACCTCAGTAACCTCGGCTAAATATCTAATTCAGCACTATGGTAAGTTTGACATGATTCAAGGAGTAGGGCATCTAGAGCAAGTGGTAGATGGAGAAACACACTTTATCCATGTCCAAAACTGGCGAGATAAACATGGATTAGATTGGCTGATTGTGATCGTCATTCCTGAATCTCAATTTACAGTCCCTTTTCGAGAGCGCACCCAGATTGTGATTTTGTTGTGTTATGCGGTATTAGCGATCGCGATTTTGATGGGGATGCTCACTGCGCGATCAATTACTTCTGCTTTACAGAAATTAAGTGAAGCAGCAATAGCAATTACCCAAGGCAAGACGGATACAAGAGTAACTATTGCAGGAACCAGCGAAATTCAGACACTAGCTCAATCATTTAATACAATGGCAGAGATGGTTGCCAACTCCTTTAGGCAACTAGCAACTTCTAATCAAGAGCTAGAGCTACGTGTACAAGAAAGAACATTTGAACTAAATGCCTCTAAAGCTTCTCTACAACGTATCAACTTTTTATTAAATCGCCGAGAAAATCAACTTCGTAAGCAACAAGATTGTTTGCTTAGTCTCACCAAAGATAAATCTATTAATCAAGGCGATTTCATTGGAGCTGTTCAAAATATTACCTATACAGGTAGTCATGCGTTAAATGTCGAAAGGGTTAGTATTTGGCTATTTGATACTGCAAAAACATTACTCCACTGTCTCGATCTTTATATCAAAAGCATAGATATTCATACAGAAGCAGATTTTTTAACAGCTCAAGAATATCCCAAGTTCTTTGAAGCAATTCAAGTACAACATAGTATGTCATTTGAAGATGTACAGGAGGAAGAAATCCTACAAGAAATGCTAGCTTCCTATTTTCATCCTGCAAATACAGTATCTCTATTAATCAAAACATTTGAAGTAAATGGTGAGTTAACAGGAATCATCTCTTTTGAACATACAGAAGTAGAACGCTTATGGATACCAGAAGAGCATAGTTTTGCTAATTCATTAGCTGATTTACTAGCTTTAGGAATGGAATCTCAAGAGCGTCGTCGTGCTGAAGAAAAGCTACGCATAGAACAAATGAAATCAGAGCGGCTGCTCTTAAATGTATTGCCTCAAGAAATTGTAGAGAGGTTAAAGTTATCTCAGTTAAAAGGGGGGGCGAATAAAGTTGTCGAACCATTTTCTAATGAGCCTTTAGATCTAAGTAGTGATCCTATGTTAGAAACCTTGACTAATGGCAAAATATCTGGAGCAATTGTTGCTGATGCCTTTGAAGAAGTAACTGTTTTATTTGCTGATATTGTAAATTTTACAGAATATGCAGCTTCCATTTCTGCCAGTGATTTAGTCAATTGTCTTAATGAAATTTTTTCGGAATTTGATCGACTGGTAGATATTTATGATCTAGAAAAGATTAAAACTATTGGTGATTCCTATATGGCTGTGGGTGGTTTGCCAACACCAAGTAAGGATCACGCGGAGGCGATCGCAGAAATGGCATTGGAAATGCAAACTTCTATTCAGCAATTTATAAGAGCAGATGGTAGCCCATTTTCATTGCGTATTGGGATCCACACTGGACAGGCGATCGCGGGGGTAATTGGGACGAAAAAGTTTATTTATGATCTTTGGGGTGATACGGTCAATGTAGCAAGTCGTATGGAGTCCCAAGGTGTTGCTGGTTGTATCCAAGTAACAGAAGTAACTTATCATCTATTAAAAGGCAAATATCAATTTGAGTCTCGTCGGGAAATTGATATTAAAGGTAAAGGTAAAATGATTACTTATTTGCTAACAGGAAGACTTCTAAGCTGAAAAACAGCAAACCTAAAACCCAAATTGCTGTTCCAAGCATTACGCCGTAGTTGCCTTGTTGTTTCTGGCTATAAACTGTTATTTTAAAGTGTGTTCGATATCGCCATTTGAGACTGTCTTCGCAAAGCTAAAATGGCAAAAAAAAGGTAAGAATTGCTTAGCAATTCTTACCTTTTTTCATATTCGTCATGTGGATATAGCAATCCCAAATAGGTTGTGAGAGTGCACCCCGAAGGGGCGCACTCTCACAACCTATTTAATCTCACATATCATTTAAGAATGCTATATGATAACAATTAAAATAGATATAGCAGTCCTACATCATTTGTATGTTTTGGGGTTTGTGGAAGCGCACCTCGAAGGGGTGCGCTTCCACAAATCATTTACGATTGCTATATGTTTTTATTAAAAACATTCGTCAACTATATTATTTTTGAGGACTTCTCTATGAATCATCCCCAGACACTCGCAGAAATTCTAACTGGAGATCTCCCTGCTGTTATTGCTGACTTTCAAGGGATTATTGTTGATGTCAATGAACATTTTGAAATATTTACAGGATGGAAAAAGCAGGAAATTGTTGGGCAACTAATATCAGTAATTTTGCCTAGTTATTTTCGAGAGGCTCATCATATGGGATTTTCTCGTTTCACTGCATCAGGCGTTGCGACTATACTCAATCATCCACTAGAGCTGAAAGTCGTAACTAAAGATGAGCGTGAGATTCTTTCAGAGCACTATATTATTGCTGAGAAACTAGATGATAAATGGAGCTTTGGCGCAACACTTCGCTCACTCGAATCTTAAATATTAGTCAACAATCATCAGATTATATCCATGGAATCCACATCTAATCAGTTACAGGAACTGCGATCAATCCTAGGAAAAATGGAAATCGCTTTAGGGGCGGTAGATAGCGCGATTGTTTGGACGAATGCCCAAGGGCAAATCCAATGGTGTAATAGATCTTTTGATTGCCTAGTTGGGAAGTTACACATTATGATTCTAGGTAAAGAATTACAGACAATTTTGCCTTTATATTATGATGGTGTTATTGTCCCAGATGCAAAATATCCCGTAGCACTAGCCATAAAGAACAAAGGGAAAATCAGTGAGAGTTATGAATGTTATCTTCAAGAAAAAGGCGCTATCCTTGAAATAACAGCTACTTATGTGGAAATAGCAGTTAACGAGCCAAAAGAGATCAGTATAGTTATCACAATCAATGATATTACTGAACAACAAAGAACTCAGACATTACTTCAGCAGTCTAAAATTGAATTAGAGAATAGAGTTGCTCTTAGGACTCAGGAATTGGTCAAATTAAATGAGCGATTAAATCAACAAAACTATGAACTCCAAGCTGCTAAACAAATAGCAGAGGATGCTAATAAGGCAAAAAGTTCTTTCTTGGCAACAATGAGTCATGAAATTAGGACACCAATGAATGCTGTAATCGGTATGACAGGATTATTACTCGAAACTAATCTAGATAAACAACAGCAAGATTTTGCTGACACAATTCATAACAGTGGAGAACACCTATTAAACCTTGTAAATGAAATTCTTGATTTCTCAAAATTGGAAGCCCGCGAGATGCAGCTAGAAATACTTGACTTTGATATAGAGTCAAGTATAGAAGAAGTTGCTGATATCCTTGCAAAACCTGCTTATAGCAAAGGTATAGAAATAGCTACATTCATCCATCCAGACACTCCGAAATATCTACAAGGGGATATAAGTCGCTTACGACAAATTTTATTAAATTTGACTAATAATGCGATTAAATTTACTGAACGAGGAGAGGTAATCATTGAGGTTGGATTAGAAACTGAATTAGCAAATTCTGCCATTTTAAGATTTTCTGTAATTGATACAGGTATTGGGATTCCAGAATCTGCTCAGCATAAGTTGTTTCAACCATTTATCCAAGTTGATGCTTCAACGACTAGACAATATGGTGGTACAGGTTTGGGGCTAGCTATCTGCAAACAATTGGTAGAATTAATGGGAGGAGAAATTCATTTAGAAAGTGAAGAGGGAAAAGGTTCAACTTTCTGGTTTACTGTTCCTTTTCAAAAGCAAATTAATAAATCCCGCGGAAATCATAGCTTGGGTATAGAGATTCTTCAAGGGATAAAGGTTTTGGTAGTTGATGACAGTATCACGAACTGTAATATCCTTTACCATCAGATGAGATCTTGGGGGATGACAGTTGATGTATTGATCAAATCTACTGATGTTATTCCTAGTCTTCATCGAGCGATAGAGATGGGGCAGCCCTATCAAGTCGCATTGATAGATATGCAAATGCCAGAATTAGATGGGGAACATTTGGGAATCCAAATTAAAGGCTCTACAGTTCTGAAGGATTTACATTTAATCATGCTTACTTCTTTAGATCAAAGTGGTGCAGCTACCCGTATGTTGGAGATTGGCTTTGCTGACTATATCTGTAAACCAGTACGCAAAGCACGTTTATTAAATAGCCTAGTTGATACGATCACAGGGACACTAAATGAACAAAAACTAACCAGAAAGGAGCTAAACACCAAAGAAATTCGCCCTGCCTCAAAACTCCGCATATTGCTGGCTGAAGATAGTCCGATTAATCAAAAAATAGCTGTCAATCAACTTCACAGTTTAGGATTCAAGGTAGATGTTGTTGCCAACGGACAGGAAGCGTTGGATCTACTTGTAACAGTTCCTTACGATATTATTTTGATGGATTGCCAAATGCCAATTCTTGATGGCTATAGTACTAGTCGGCAAATTCGCGATCGCGAAGCAAAGCCAAATTACAAGTTCCCTAAAGTAATTATTATAGCGATAACTGCTAATGCGATGCGAGAAGATCGTGAGCGCTGTCTAGAAGCGGGAATGGATGACTTTTTGAGTAAACCTGTACGGAAAGAAGATTTGGCTAGGAAATTAGATTACTGGAATCAGACTCTTGCCGAGAAAAATGATGTCAATCCTGTGCCTAATATTGAGACCTTGTTACCAAGTAGTGATACTCCTGAAGTTGATGACATTCTAAGTGATTCTGTAGTAGAAATTGATTGGCAATATCTTGATGAAATGTGTAGTGGCAATAATGAATTTAAGCAAGAGTTACTACAAGCGTACTTGATATCAATGACCGAACATCTAGCAGTTTTGACGATCGCATTATCTGCAAATGAATATCGGGATATTGAGCATGAAGCACATTTTATTAAAGGTTCGAGTTCTGCACTCGGAATTACTGGAGTTGCCAGATTAGCAAACATATTAGAAGACAGTGGTAAGAACAAAAAACTGCCAGAAAATGCAACAATCTTGCTTGAGAAAATCTCCAAAGATATTGAAAAGATAAAAAGCCTAGCTTAGGAGATTTAGACATAGTACTTGACTATTGAGACGATAAAGTTGAAAGCGCGGCGCTTTCAATACTTTCTCTGTTTGTTATTGCTAATCCAGTTTTGCTTATGACATACAGCGCTTTGCTCTCAAAACCAAACCAAGATATTTTTGAAAGGCTTGCGTCGCAAGCCTTTCAAAAATATCTTGTGGTTCTTTTGATCAAAAATTGCTGTAAAAACAGAAGATGAGTTGCGGCGCTTCGCGCCGCAACTCATCTTCTTAGGTTTTGGTTTGTACTAGCTAACTCTGTTTTTGCTATAAATTGTTATGGCTTTTTGGTTGGAGTATCAGTAGAGCTAGGTGTTTGAGTGGAGGTGGTAAAGGGTTGTTTTTGTGGAGAGAGTGCCGAGAGTCTCTTAACTTCATCTTTAAAATCAGCAGGAGCTAGTTCTAGACCCTTATCAAAGAGTTTCTTGGCTTCATCATCCTTGCCTTGAACTTGTCTTAGCTGTGCTTTACCAACGTAAGGACGAAAATCTTTAGGGTTTTCTTTAATCATTTGATCGTAAGTAGCGATCGAATCGTCAAGGCGATTTTGTTGGCGATAAACTTCACCGAGAATCCAGCGTACTGAACCTGTATCTACAGCATTAGCTTGGATTTTATTAGCAGTCTCTGCGGTTTTTAGGGTGTCTTGGAGTAGTCCGATCGCTGCTTCAGGACGTTTGTCATTTAGCTCCAGCCCCACGACACTTTGTAATGCAGGAATATACCCAGGTTTTGTCGTCAAAATTTTGCGATATTCCGCCGCCGCATTTTTGGTGTCTTTGAGTTCGAGATAGGTTTTGGCTAAGGTCATCCGATATTCAGGTGTATCTGGAAAGGCATCGGATAGAGTTTGCAATGGCTCAATCGTTTCTTTAACTTTGCCTAATTGGTTTCTGAGATTGACTAACCCAATGAGTGCAGTTTGATTTTTAGGATCACTTTTTAGTACAGCTTCAAAGCCCTCAATCTGAATTTTAATTCGCTCTTGTTCTGAGGTGCTTTGATTAGGATTAGCAGCTTGCTGAGTAGATGGGGCAAAGAGACTGCCGATCAATGGTGCGATCGATACGCCTAGAAACGAGAGCGTAATTACGACTAAAACACCGTTAATAATCCATTGCCTTGCTGTACGTTGAGTCACGATATTTACCCTAAATCCAGATACATCATAATAGCAGTTGGCAAAAAATAGTTAGCAGCATACCCATAAGGCTATGTTGCTAGCGATATGGCGCAAGCTGTGCTTGCGTCACAGGCTTTTACTTTTTATCAAGCTAGATACAGCGCTTTGTACTTTCTCGAAACCCAGATAAATTGTGAAAAAGCTTGCTTCGCAAGCTTTTTCACAATTTATATTACACAAACCCTAAAATAGGTTGTAAGTTGGCTGGGCGGAGTCAAAGCCACAGAAAACCCAGAAATATTTTTAAAAGCGGCGCGAAGCGCCGCTTTTAAAAATATTTCTGTACTACCTAAGCTTTAATGATTCAACGACACTAGGTACTTACCTAGAAAATATTCAGAAAATATTTTCTAAATATCTAGAAACAAACTTGTGGACGATATGTTCTAGATAAAAAGTTATTTTTAGTTATATTTTTGGGCAATATTCAGGCTAATCCCTATTCTTAAAAAATGGCAAGCACTTGCCTATTTTAAAAACTTACAACCTTAATTTCAAACCTTATCTGGGCATTAGTTTTAGATTTTTAAAGCATGTTTTTTAGGAATATATTATGAGGGTGCATAACGATATATATAGCAATCCTAAATGAGGTATGAGAAGCTTCGACTTCGCTTAGTCAAAATATAACGATGGCCGAGCGAAGTCGAAGCCCTATTTTTCTTATAAATGATTTAGGAATGCTATATCTATTTTCAAGCAATCAAATTACAGAAATTTGTTTCTCTGCTAAAGGTGGGAATTCAAAGTAGTATTTTAAGAGCTTGGGAAAAACGATAAATACATCTATTTGCTATGAGGAAACAATTATTGACGGTGACTTCATTCCATGTGGCAAAAAGTATCAGAGAAACAGATGCATTATGTTCGATGGCTATTGGAGATCGGATGGCTAATTTTAATCTTTCCGATGTTTTATGACCCCATAGCGCACTATTTGACTGATCCGAACGATCCCCATATGTTACTCAGCCCATTTCGGATCAAGAAAGAATTGGGTTATGTGCAATTTCAGAATTTTTGCAATGATCTTGCCCCCTATGACATGGGAGCAAGAATTTTCTGGGGAATGCTTGTTCCTCTTGGGACATTTATGCTGATAGTCTTCGGGCATAAGGCTTGGCGGCGTATTTGTCCATTAATGTTTTTGTCACAAATTCCTAGAGCTTTAGGATGGCAGCGTCGCTGTCGAGTTGTCGATCCGCTTACGAATACTATGCGATCGGAACCTGTAGCGATCGCTAAAAGCTCATGGTTGGGGCGCAATTTCCTATATGTGCAATTTGGACTATTGTTTCTCGGATTAAATGTGAGCTTGCTATTTGTAAACTCCGATCGCCTTGCCCTTGGTGGTTTTTTATGTATGACTATCCTTGCGGTGATTACCGTCGGGTTTCTCTATGCAGGTAAATCTTGGTGTCAATATTTTTGCCCAATGGCTCCTGTGCAACATATCTATACTGGTCCGCTTGAAGAATTATTATTGAGGGAAACTTCATGCTAAAACTTAGGATTTTCAATACCAAGATTCCTCAAGAATTGCCTCCTATCCAGCTATCAACAGAAACTAGTAAAAAGACTGATTTTGTGGTTGGTCGTGCGCCCCACTGTGATGTTGTTTTGGGGAATGCTACTGTCAGTCGCGAGCATGGCAAAATTTATTTTGAAACCAATCAATATTTCTTTGTTGATCTAGGTAGTACTAACGGCTCACAAGTGAATAATTTTACCCTTGAGGCATTTCGGGCTTTGCGTCTTGCCGTTAACGACACTATTCACATGGGTGACTTTACGATCTTGATCGAAGAAATCGGCATTCATCTACATATAGTCCCTCCTTCAGACGACGAGGAAGATCCTACTGAACCATCAATTGCTCAATTATTAGATGCTCCTCAAGTTAATCCTATTTCCATAGAGAAACTAGCGAATGAACAGCCTCCAAAATTGGTTGCCAATGAACAGCCTCCAAAGGTGGTTGCCATAGAGCCTAGTCAATATATGCCACTTGCTAGCCTTGATCCTAATCAAATTGAACGCTGGACAAAGGGAAGCCTCAATTTACAATGCGTTAATGTGATTGCGGAAACTGCTGATGTCAAGACCTTTAGTTTTGTCACGAATCCTCCTAGTCTATTTACTTATAAACCAGGGCAATTCATTACACTGGAACTAGAAATTGATGGTGTAGAAGTGTCACGCTCCTATTCCATTTCCTCAACACCTTCTCGTCCCCATTCCCTAGAAATTACGATAAAGCGATTGCAATCAGCAAATCTCGACGATCCAACGATGCCGATGGGGCTAGTCTCTAATTGGTTGCACGATAATCTCAGGGTTGGTACTAGAATTCAAGCTAGTGGAGCTTTTGGAAAGTTTACTTGTTTTGAATATCCTTCACAAAAACTATTATTTCTATCGGCGGGTAGTGGTATTACCCCCATGCTGTCAATGTCACGGTGGATTTATGATACCCATGCAGATTGTGATGTAGTGTTTTTCCATTGTGCGCGTCGTCCACAGGATATTATTTGTCACCAAGAATTAGCAATGATGGCAGCGCGATCGCCAAAGTTTAATTTAGCGATAACGGTAACTCGCCTTGCCCCGCAAGATTCATGGATAGGACTGCGCGGCAGGTTAACTCCCGCAATGTTGGAAATGATTGCTCCTGATTGGCGCGATCGCACTGTATTTGTCTGTGGTCCCGAAAGCTTTATGCAAAGTACAAAATCCTTACTAGAAGCGATCGGCTTTCCGATGCAGCAATATCACGAAGAGAGCTTTGGAGGTGCAAAAAAGTCATCCAAATCAACAACAGTGGAGTCAGTACCTAGTGAACCATCTCCTGCGTTTGGCATAAAAGCATGGCTAGGCAAATTACAGCTACCACAAGAAGCGATGCCTACTAGTCGTGTACCCAATTCTCCTAAGACAAATAAAGCATCTGCTGCCACTGTGGTATTTAGTAAATCGGGGAAAGAGGTTAAATGTGATGGTGAAGAATCAATCCTCGAAGTTGCGGAACAGGCAGGTGTCAAAATCCGTAATAGCTGCCGTGTTGGCAGTTGCGGTAGTTGCAAGAAAGTAAAGTTAGAGGGAGATGTGAAAATGGAAGGCTACGATCCAGAGGCTTTAGAACCACTAGAAATTGACGCTGGTTTTATCCTTTGTTGTGTGGCATTTCCTAAGGGTAAGGTAGTGATTGATGTTTAGTCTATTGAGCTTGTAGTTTTGCATCGATCGCTTTGCTAATGCGATCGCTTGTTTCTTCGAGATGGGCTTTGGTATAAATATCAAGCTTATCACTGCGATCGCGTAGGACATTGGTAAGGCGATCGCGTAGTTGACGTAGTTGATACCATGCAAGGGTTCTAGCATCTTCGGGCGGATTGCTAGTACGGATACCCACCACAAAATCAAGAAAATTATCAATCTTGTCAAATGAGAGGCGATTACGTAACGCTAGATTAACTAATAAATCCATATGCTGACGCTGAAGCGATCGACGCAAACTAGAGATTTGCGGTACTTCATTATTGGGATTTATCACCTCTGTCCAAATACTTTGCTGCAAACTTTCAAACAACTCAGGTAGGGTAAGAGCATTGCCAGCACTAGTTTTTAGTTCAATATCCCGTAATCTCTCCAGACGATTAGAAGAAAGCAAATCACTCAAGACAAAGGTTTGCAGATAGAGAATTTGTTCATGAATTGGATAGTCGAGTCCAAAAAATTGAGTATTGGTTCCCCAATGTAACCAACGCGAAGGAGTGAGTTTATTTAGTAAAGTTGGCGAAAAGCTAAAGGCATCAGCAGCAAAGAGATTTTTTTGGATGGTGGCAAGAGCTTCCCGTTGTTTGGTGACAGGAATAGCCTCAAAGGGTAGTCGTCCTATAGCATCACCAGCACGATAACGATTAAAGGATTGACCACCGACGTAGGGCACTATGGCAAATAAATTAGAAGCATAATGATTAAATACTTGATTAAAAGCGACTTCTGTATCGCTAAAGCTTTCTCCTTTCCCAGGATAACGCTTTTCGATACGTTGCCACATACTCCTTGCATTATCAAACTGCCACTGGGCATAGGTAATAATGTCATTGCTCAAATCATGGGCTTGAGTTAGGGGATCAAGTCTGGCAAAAGCATCTTCATCGGGCGCATAGGCAAGTTCGGGCTTTGGTGCAAGACTTGCAATTTTATTGAGTTCCTTGAGTTCACCCGCAGGTACGATCGCATTGATAGGTGTATAGCCATAGGCGATCGCCCATTCATCGTATGCCCCAACTTTGCTAGTAAAGAAGTCACCCTGTTTGGTTCCCTGCGGGGCAAGATTTACGCCGTTATAATCCATGATCGAAGCAGATAAGCCACGCTTACGGGTGATCTCAGGATTATTTAACTCTTCAGGGGATAGCATTCCACTGCCATGAAAATTATGGCGCAGACCAAGGGTATGACCAACTTCATGGGCTGCCACCTCACGCACAAATTGATTGATATATTCCTTCATGCGATCGCTACTTGGCAAAACATTCTCTGATAGTGATAGTGACATTGCCCCTAATTTAAATTGCTCCACTGCCTCCATGCCATAGCAGAGGTCATTGGCACTAGACATAAATAGGTTTTGGGAATTACGAGTGTTCGTTGTTGGGGCGATCGCTGGATTTTTCAGCCTAGCTAGCTTGACATAATTTATAAGCTGCGCGTCCATTCCATAGCTACAGGGGGCATTATTGCCAGTGAGCCGAGAAATGAAAGGCATATTTCGCCAATTATTTTGAGCAATACTGCTATATCCCTGTTTCACGGCTCGAATTAAATTGCTGTCAATGATAATGTCTGCATCCAAAATTTGACCTGTTAAGGGATTAACTCGCGAAGGTCCCATTGCAAAGAAGGCATCTACAGAATTAAACCAGCGAATCGTGTTGTAGCGGATATCGGCTGGGTCCCAATTTGCGCGATCAGGCATCTGTTTGACTACAATTGCATCTTTAAATCCAATTTTCTCAAAGGCTTGATTCCACATTAATGCACCTTCACGAATCGCACTGCGATACTCTAAAGGAACTGTATTCTCAATCCAAAAAGTGATCGGTTGCTTGGGTGGAGAAATTGGCTGATTCGGATTTTGCTTTTCTAATTGCCAACGATTGATGTAGCGAATGAAGGGAACCTTTCCAGAATTTCTCGATAGATCTTGGTAGGCAGTGACAAAATAGCCAACGCGCTCATCGGCAAGGCGTGGACGGTAGGCGTTTTGGCTAGGGAGTTGCGATAAACTATAGCGAACTTTGAGCGTGAAAGCATTACTATCGGGTAGAGTCTCTAAATCAGGAAGGTGAAAATCTGCTTTGGGTAATGTATTACCTACAAATCCGAAAACTGATTCTAGTTCAATATTTTGTGGAAATGTTTGAGCATTACTGAGATAGGATTTACTAGGATCTGGCATAAAAGCACCACCGATTCTAGCAGATAGGGTTTTACTCAAATTAGGTAAAACATCGCTTAAGATTAAGGGATCTAAGTCTATTAAAAAAGCTTTTGTTTTAGGGTGAATACTGCGAATTGGTAGGGAGATTAAAACTGAATCACTGAAGGATTGACCAAGCGATCGCTGCTGTGGATCACCCAACTGGGTACGAAAGTTTGTGTTAGGCACGACAAACTGTAAATTGTTTTTCTGTCGTCGAAAGTTGAAAATGAGATCGTTGAGAGGAATGCCACGATAGATTCCAAGTTCACCCAGTCCTGATTCAAGAGTCATCACTGCGAGAAAATTACGATCAATCTGTTCGGGTTTAATTTCGGCAAATATTTTGCCTGTTTCCTTGTGACGGTAGAGTGTGAATAGCCCCTGCAACTTTTCGTGATTCTTGATGGCTTCTTCAAAGGGTTGTAGTTCAGGTTTCTCCTGTCCTTGAATATTTGACTGAAAGGTAGGTGCAAAAGGAACCTGTGCTGCAATGGGATTAAATTTCTCGATCAATGGCTGAGTAATCAGAATTAGTAAAAAACTAAGACAAATAGTGATCCAAAATCGAACTCTCTTCATTGCAGCGCCTTCAATATGAGTCAGTTATAGCAAAACACAAAATGGCAACGCTATTTTGTGTTTTTAAAATCCTTGCTGGATTGTTTTTGGGAATTCACAAAAGTGCTACCACACTTTCATAAATTGCTGTTAAAACAGACTACCCAATATTAATTGCAGTTGTGACAATTAGTTGAATATTTTATAGAAGTTTAGGTGTTTGCCTTCAAGCTTGAATTTACAGCGCTTTGCGCTTTCTCAAAACCCAGATAAATTTTGAAAGTATGGCTTACCATGCTTTCAAAAATTTCTCTGGGGTTTATGGCATAGATTTTGCCAATGTGTCCAGATAATGACCATAGCCATAGTGTCAAGGCGGCAATATTGATAAAGCAGTTCTTTCCATTGCGATCGCACAGATGGATCTGCATAACTGAGATCTCGCACTTCGCCATACATTAAGTCTTGATAAGCTAACATTGCCCCTGCACCTTCATTCACAACTTGAATGCGATCGCCTATTTGTAACTGAGGTAAAACGTCATAGGGGCTGAGGATTTCGCCATCCACTTCACGGTAATATTCTTGGAAGTAAGGGATTTCATGTAAGTAAGGGTTAGTTTTCCAAATCGCAGGTAAAACACATTTTAGAGAAGTGCGTCCTTTCATTAAAGGATGGAAATAATGTTTGAGAGTGAGCGCATTCATATCGACTAAATGGGATTTTCCCTTATTGCCGAGTTTCGCGGTATTGGCTAACCATGTTTGTAATTGGGGATTGTGATAGCCATAGGTTTGCATTTGGTAATAAATATCACGTAGGACGCTGTTCTCATGGGTTGCCCATGTCAAAATTGTACCGCGATCGCCTAAGCATTCCATAAGCGATTCGGCAAATTGAAAGTTGGGGAAAACATTGTCGAGATCAACCCATTCGGATTGAATAGGAGCCGCATCGGGAGCAGTTATCGTGTGACAACTCCATTGAAAGGCAGCCTGCTCATAGGGTCTCATGCCTGCACGATAAGGAATTGCCATGCGCGATGTCTCAAAGTCTATAAAGTGAATTGGATATTCCACCTGCTGGACGATTTTGGGCAGATGTTCAGAAATCCATTCCTTATTCTTTTGGGTATATTCTAGTTGAATCAGTTGTCGATAGCTATAGGTATAGTCATTCAGTTCTTCAAGAGGAACATCAAACATACTCACTTTCTTTTGCTGAATCAATTCATTGACCAATGGAGTTTCATGCCCACCAATTCTTCCCATTTGATAGAGCTCTAGGACATGATTTTCCACATCGGCAAGATCTCCCCAGCATTCCTTAAATCCATCACGCGGATCGCGATCGCTAGCCCGATATTCGCATCCTTTACAGCTTTTGCTAAGCGGAGCAAAGAGTTCAGGTGATTGCTCGATCAGATAGGTAATATATTTTTGGGCTGAATTAATGGTATGTGTAACCAGCTCAGACACTTCCTTGGCAATACTGACTTTAGTGAGTAATTGATCATTTTGGATTGCTTGGAGATCGCCTGTAAACTGCACAGTGATTCCATTGAATTTGGAAAATGAATTGCGATGGGTGGAAATGCGTTGAATTTGAAAACAGGAGGCGAGATTATCGATTTGAGTAGTTTTTGCCTTGTCGGGTACTAGCAAATAGGGATGAATCTCGGCTTGTAAAGTGGGTAGAGAGGTCGTCAGCATTTCTTGCAAAATACCAACTTGGTAAGCAACATCTTCGATGATATATCTCCATTCACCCCCAACTTGACCAGTTCGTTTATTCCGAAAAAGAGAAAGATTACGATATTTGACTAAATCCTCATGAGCCGCACTATCAAAACCCTTTGAGCGAATTTCAATGATTTCAATGCGATCGCCCTGTTTAACCAGAATATCCGCACGCGCAAGTTTATACGACGCATAGAGAACAGGTTCAAAGAGAACTACATTTTCCTGTTGTAGATAGGAGATAGTTTCTTGCACTGCATTGGCAATGCTTTCATCGGAGTTGAGATTGGCGGAAATGTAGATGCCTTCAGGATAGAGTAAATGCCCAATCTTACTAATGATAAAATTCCCATCCCCTAAGATTCTGGTATACGCATCAACGCGATCAACCGTTGGATAGCCCAATTTCTTGTAATAAAGTTTAGTTGAGCAACTACGGGCAGTCTTGAGATCGGATTTCGTCAGATAAATAGGATGGGGCATACTGCCTAATGTTTTGGTGTTTTTAAGGTGTCAATCGTTTTTGAGGATGAGTGATGCATCGCGTTACCCATCCTAGATGAAATTTTTGAGTTAATACAAATCTAGCTTTAAAATTTGCAAGTTAGGGCTGTAAATTGTTAATAATGCTTGTTATAGTACTCACTTTTGAGAGAGATTACCATGTTAGCCAGCTTCAAGAAGCAATTAAAAGCTTTGTCAAGTCCTAAGTTTATTGGCTATGCATTGGTAGGGTTAATCGCGAGTTTAAGTGCGATCGCTACAGGATTGGGGCTCAATGAAGTGCAGACTCTCGAGCGACAAACTCAATCTACATTTTTTAACTGGCGCGGGACGATTGCCCCTCCTAAGGATATTGTGATTTTGGCGATCGATGATATCTCCCTACGTCAAGGCGAATTTTATGACCCCAAAACCCGTCCTTTTCTAGAACCATTTCGGACTACTACTTGGAAGCGTGTAGTCTATGCTCAAGTTCTCGAAAAATTAGTCAAAGCAGGTGCGAAGGTAGTTGCCTTTGATATTTTATTTGTCACTCCGGGGGATCACGGTGCTGCCGATGATGACAAGTTACAAAAGGCAATTACTAAATATGGAGAGCACGCAGTATTTGCAGCTAGCTACGAATTTTCCCAGATTGGAGAAGCACGCATTTTACAACTAGCCTCCCCTGAATCAGTTTTTAAAATTTACCCCAATACTCTAGGACTAATTAATTTCCAAACTGAAGTAACAGGTAATATTCATCGCTTGGGAGTTCAAGCTCCCGCCGATAGCGGTCTACCAATAATTCCCACTTTTGCTACTTCTGTTCTCAATACTGCCAAAGTGAGTTACCCACAACCAAAAGGTGATGGCATCTATTTCTTGGGGGGGGCTGATACATGGTCAAATGCTCAACAACAGATTCCCTTTTATTTTGTGGTTGATCCTGAAAATTGGAATAGTGAGCAACTTCAAGGAGGAAAATTTTTTAAAGATAAAATCGTCTTGATTGGAGCAACGGCGGCATCCAAGCAGGATATCCAAAACTCGGCGATGGGCAGGATGGCAGGTATCGAGATTCATGCCAATGCGATCGCAACACTCATGCAGGGCAAGAGCATGGCGGAATTATTTTCTACTCCTTTGCAACAGTCTATTTTTGTATTTGTACTGGTGGGAGTTTCAGGGGCAATACTCTGTTTGATCAAACGTCCTAATATTCAAATCTTAACAGCTGTGGGGATTGTGGCTGCTTGGATTGCAATTGGCTATATCAGCTTTATCTATACCAGTACGATTTTACCCATCGCCTTGCCATCGATCGCGATCGGCTTAAATGGCATTGCTCTACTCACTACGGGTTCAATAGCTGCTCAGATTGATAAAATCCTCCTCCGCCGCACCTTAGAGCGCTATGTAGCCGCACCAATTGTAGAAGAGATTGTTAATCAACCCGACAGTTTTCGTGATCTCTTGGAAGGTCGCACCATTAAAGCTGCCGTTCTCTTCTCAGATATTCGCGGTTTTACAACCCTCTCTAGTCGCTTACCTGCCAAGGCATTGATTCAGCAACTTAACACTTACTTGGCAGGTATGGTGGATGCGATTTTGGAGTATCAAGGCACAATTGACAAATTTATCGGTGATGCGATTATGGCAGAGTTTGGTTCTCCAGTTTCGCGAGGAGAGAAAGCCGATGCGATGAATGCAATCTATGCAGCGTTGAATATGCGAGTTGTATTGCTTGAACTTCGCAAGGTTTGGCAAAAGGATAATAAAATTCCTTTCTCTAATGGTATTGGTATTAATTATGGTGAAGTGACCGTTGGTAATATTGGTTCTACTCGCCGCCTTGAGTATGCAGTTATCGGTGATACGGTAAATGTGGCAAGTCGTGTTGAAGGCATGACTAAGGATTTAGGAACAGATATTGTCATTACAAGTACTCTGTATGAAATTGTCAAAGATGAGATTGATGTAGTTGATTTTGGTGAACATGCTCTCAAAGGTCGGGTTGGCAATGTGCGGCTATATGGGGTAATCGGCTTAAAAGGTAGCGATCGCACGATTTATGAACAAGTGCAAAATGATCTCAAGCGTCACACTGCTGTAATCGATATTCTCAAAAAAGGACAGCTTCCCAAGTTTCGTGAGTGAAAGGAACTTAACGTAAGCCCAAAAGATGAGTGGCGGTACAAAGCACCGCCACTCATCTTTTGGGCTTATAAACGTCTGAACTTTACCTTAAGTCCATCTTTAGGACGGAGAGTGGGAATTGGAAACGGCTCTAGATTTTGATTGGGCAAAATGTCCCATTCATAACCACGTAGTAGATGCGCTGCGATAATTTTCATCTCTAATTTGGCAAAGGCGATACCGATACAAATGCGTGCTCCTCCACCAAAGCCAATGAGACTAAATGGTTTCTGCTTATGCTCTTGGCGATCGGGACTAAAGCGATCGGGATCAAACTGCTTAGGATTGGGATAGATATCTGCCTGTTTATGGGTAATAATAATCGAATAGAGAACTAGCCATCCTTTAGGAACATGGTATCCATTAAATTCAAAGGGCTTGACGACACCCCGAAAACCACCGCCAACGGGAGGACGCAACCGTTCCAATTCTTGTAAAATTTGATCTAGGTATGGCATTTGTCCCAGTTGCTCTAGATTTAATGTTCCTGTTTTAGCAAGAGCGAATTGTTCTTGGCGAGCACGCTCTAAGACTTCAGGATGGAGCCCTAGCTCTAGACAAAACCAAGTCAGCATCGAGGTTGTAGTCTCATGTCCTGCAAAGAGCATCAGCATTGCCTGTGCTTTGAGTTCCTCTAAACTAAAGCGGCTGCCATCTTCATCTTGTGCTTGAATCAACATGCTCAAAACATCATGGGTAGGATTTTGCTGTCGTTCCTTTACAACTTTAGTGAGATGTTGTAATAAGCGATCGCGTGCCTTGAGAGCTTTACCCAATGTTGTAAATGGCAACTTGAATGGCGCGATCGCAAATAAGCCATTGGTTAGGGTCGTAAACAACTTGCTAAGTTGCTCAACTTCCGCCTCATCGCCTGCTTTAGAACCAATTAAAAGCTGACTGGCAATCTCAAAGGTTAGCTTCTTGAATTCATTAAACCAAGTAAATTCTCCTTTTTCGATCCATTTTGCTAGATAGCGCTGTGTGATTTCTTCCATTGTGGACACATAGCCATGCAATGCTTGACCATGAAATGCTGGCATCATGAGACGACGGTTCCGACGATGCTCTTCGCCATCTTGTAAAAACAGGGATTCGCCTAACAACATTTTGAAATTGTTTGGCCAACCTTCTTTCCAAGAGAAGCATTCCATATGGCTAGACAATACAAATTCCGCAGCTTCGGAACCCATCATAAATACAGTTGGTGTGCCTAGGAGGTTCGTTTTAGAAATTGCACCGTACTTAGCATATTGTTTATCAGGAAAACTGCGATCGAACAGAAACTGTAAAGTCTGACCGAGAATTGGTAATCCCATTTCCCCTGGTGGTAAGAGTTGCTCATGTTCCTTGCTTTTTTGGGTTCTAGTCATGAATGAATCTCCTGAACAATTGTGAGCTTAGGTAAAAAGAACCCGATTTGTTTTGGCACGGCGAAACCATGCCAAAACAAATCGGGTTCTTTATTGAAAAATAGGATCGGTGATGCCATCGATAATGAAGTCGGTAATAAGCTTTGCTGTAATCGGTGCAAAGAGAATGCCATTGCGATAATGTCCTGTTGCTAAAACAAGGTTTTCGTAAGCACTAGCTCCTAAGATAGGAATCTCGTTAGGGACATAGGGACGGAACCCCCACCATGTTTCAGTAATGGGCATATTAGCGATCGCGGGATAGACGGTAATTGCTTGATTGAGTAACTGAGCGATACCTGCGGCAGTATTGCCCTGCTCAAAGCCATTATCTTCGACCGTTGCGCCGATCACGATCGTGCCATCTTGTCGCGGCACGATATAGCAGCTTGGTGCATAGATGACGCGCTGCAATTGCCGATCGCGATCAAATACCGATAGCATCTGTCCCTTGATGGGCTTAACTGGTAAAGGCAAAAGCGATCGCGTCCACGCACCCGTTGCCAAAACATAGCGATCGCTTTGCAAGTTACCAACACTGGTATCAAGATGGGTAATTCTCTGTTGATCGTAGACAATTTGATATACGGTAACACCTTCGAGAATTTTGATCGATAGCGATCGTGCCGCAGTTAATAGAGCCTGCGTAAGTTTGCGATTATTCACCTGTCCATCCTCTGGTAGCCAGAGAGAACCTAAAACTTCTTCACCTAAGCCTGATTGACGTTTATGGGATTCTTCTCGGCTGATGTATTGAGGATGTTTGGCAATTATTTGGTGATCACTCTCTTCGAGGATGGGGGCAATCATGCCACAGCACCAATAGCCACAATCTAGCCCTGATAAGCGCATCAGATTAGAAATCCATTGCGGATACATATCGCGGCTACGAATCCCAAATTCTAAAAGTGAGCCTTCAAGGCGTTCGGCTTCAGGAGCGAGCATTCCCGCCGCCGCCCATGTTGCGCCCCGCCCACAAGTGTCGCGTTCAACAACAGTGACACTGGCTCCCTTTTGTGAAAGGGCGATCGCTGTTGCCAAGCCAATAATGCCACCACCAATTATTAAAACGTCAGTCATTCCATTTCATCCTTTTATACCAATTCCCGAAAGTGTGACCACGGGAATTAAAAAACAAACCCAGTAAGGAGTTTCAAGACTAAAAATGACCTAGCCATTTTTAGTCTTGGTATTACCTAGACATACATGGCATATGAAGCTTGCGATGTATATCAACTACAACGAGTTGCTACTACAGCATAAAACGGATCGCTGCTTGCCATTCCTAGCATTGCTAAAAACGGTGAACTAGGCGGGACGTTTGCGACTAATTCAGGTTTGGTAAATCCCTTGGGAACTGAGGCAAAGTATTTATAGACCAGCTTAGTGCGATCGCTTTCAGTGCCATCACGCCATGCCTGAATTGCTTTTTGATAAAACATCCGATTCGAGAAACTAATAATCGCAATTCCACCGACTTTTAGAATGCGATAAATCTCGGCAAATACGGCTTCAGGATATTGCAGATATTGCACCGAGACAGTACTCAATACAGCATCAAAGGATTGATCCGCAAATGGCAATAGTTGTTGCTTGTTCAAATCTTGGACAAAGTAGTGATTTAAACGTGGGTTGCGGGCTAACTCCTCCGCATTTAAGCCATGACCTTCTACATGGGCAAATTCTATTTCTGACGGCAAATGTGATACCCAGCTACTCATCAGGTCAAGAATGCGCGTATTGGGCTGCAACCTCTGACGATATAGCTCGGTAAGCTGCTCAATAAAGCGATCGTCTACATGGGTAACAAAACGGGGATATTCATAAAATAATGCATCATCGGAGTTGTCAAGCTTAGTCCGTTGGGTAGAAGCAAGTTGCATGGTTATTTAGCGCAAAAGATACTAACTTCATAATACTTAACGATATTGTGGTCATGGTGACGATTTTTCGCTAGTTGCAATCTCGCTCTATTGTCGGTAGCATAGGTGATAATAAAATCTGTAATAAAACGCAACAATAAAATATATTTTTTGAATATATTTGAGTTTGGTCTTTAGCAAAACCAAACCGCATACATACTAAATAAAGATAGGAAATTGAGGAAGGAGTGACACCAATGCAGCAGCAGGGCAACGCCCTAACTGTTCCAATCGGTCTGATGGGTGCAGCGCAGGGATTTAATCCAACAGTACTACTGCTACTCGGTTCGATTGTTTTAGCAACCGCATCGACTACAGGGTATTGGGTATGGGGCTGGGATCACTGGCTCGTATTTGTTTGTAATTTTTCGTCGCTCTATGTACTGGGAACCGTAATCCATGATGCTTGTCATGGTGTGGCTCATCCCAATCGGATTGTTAATGCAGCGATCGGACATATTTCAGCAATATTACAAGGCTTTGTGTTTCCTGTATTTACCCGAGTTCACATGCAACACCATGCCCATGTGAATGATGAAGAGGATGATCCTGACCATTTCGTATCTACAGGTGGTCCCCTATGGTTGATTGCTGCCCGCTTTTTCTATCATGAAATTTTCTTTTTTCAGCGTCGGCTCTGGCGTAATTACGAATTATTGGAATGGGCAATCAGCCGTTCAATAGTTGTGGCAATGATCATCTTTGGCTATTACCACGGATTTTTGGGCTACATGATGAACTTCTGGTTCGTGCCCGCCGCAGTGATGGGACTGTTGTTAGGTTTATTTTTTGATTACCTGCCCCATCGTCCTTTCGTTGAGCGATCGCGTTGGAAGAATGCCAGAGTTTACCCTGGTAGATTTCTGAATATCCTCTTGCTAGGGCAAAACTATCACCTCGTACATCACCTCTGGCCAAATGTACCTTGGTATTACTACGAGAGTGCCTATTACCAAATGAAGCCACTACTTGATGCCAATGGTTCTCCGCAAACTCTCGGACTGTTCAAGATGCCTGATTTAGCTGGTTTTATCTATGACATCTTCCTAGGTATACGTTTTCACCACAAGCACAAATAAAAAAGCGGCGCGATGCGCCGCTTTTTTATTCGATAGATGCTAGTGATTGATCTAGCTGCATTCGTGTTTCCATTTGACGGATGAAGTAACCTGTCATCATCGCTGAGCCAATTAAGCCTGCTAGATTTTCGCGATCGGTGGTAATGCTGACATTGAAATTTGACGGTGGCAGGATACCTAACAAATTTTGAATGTTTTGGTTAATAATTTGTTGAGCTTCGGGACTGACAGATTGGGCAACTGTGGCTAATGTTTCGGGCGATTGATTTTTGAGGTAATCAAGCAAAAGGTTGTTGCTGGAGTTGAGTTCACCAATGTTAAACATAATCGGATTCCTTGCATCTGTAATTCTCTAAATATATTTTTACTGATGTGCTCAAAGATTTTCGAGTAGGAAAACCGTATTTAACCGTATAAAAATCAAATACAGTCTGTATATAGAAACTTTGAAAGCTCGGCTTAGCCGAGCTTTCAAAGTTTTCTATGGGTTTCAAATCAGCGCAAAGCGCTGTAACTTGTTATGCACAGTCTTTAGATTTAAAAGTCATCATCGTAGCTACTGGCACCGCCACTTGCCGCTTCATTATCTTTGCGGGAACCAAGTAATTCAAGGCGATCGACGCGAATAACGGGCTTTTGGCGTTCGTCACCTGTGTTGCGATCAGTCCAGCGATCGAACTTCAATGCTCCTGATACACCAATTAAGCTACCTTTTTTGACATAGTTAGCTGCAATTTCGGCAGTTTTGTCCCATACCTCTAAGTCAAACCAATCAGGTGGTTCATCACGGTTACTGGTGTTGCGATTGACTGCTAGTGTAAAGTTGCAAACCACTTTACCAGATTCAAAATATTTGACTTCAGGATCGCGTCCTGCACGTCCCACTAGATGAACTTTGTTTAGGGTCATAGGACAAATATCAAAAGAAGTTTATAAATGTATAAAGCCTTTATCAGTCAAGTGAAGTAAGGTTTTGTTTCTCCACATTCGGCGGGGAAACAAAACCTTACTTCACTTGCTTGAAAAGCATATGTATTTTATCTGGTTTTCCTTAGTTGCAACATATCATCAGTATAAATTCGTATTAAGTAGTTAAACTTAAAGCCCAGACTGTTGTGCCGCACGCTTAGCTTGCGGCACAACAGTCTGGGCGACCTAAATCTAGGTGACCATTTTGCTACTTTAAGTTCGGATTGCTCTCAAATACTTTTAGGAATTACGCAAGGCTAACGAATTTACTGGGTTTTGAGCAGATGTGTCGAGGGCAAAGCCCTCGACACATCTGCTCGATGTGTAAGTCCTAGTACTTATAAACTCACCAAATTATCGCGATGAATTACTGTCTCTTCTCCATCAAAGCCTAGCAATTTAGGAATGTCTTCCGATTGGGAACCGAGGATACGCACAATATCGCTGCTACTGTAATTTGAGATGCCTCTAGCGATTTCTTTACCATCGCGATCGCATAGACTCACTGATTCATTTGCCTCAAATTTCCCTTCCACTTGCGTAATCCCCGCAGGCAAGAGCGATCGCCCTTTATTGACCACCGCATTCACAGCTCCATCATCGAGAAAGAGTTTCCCTAAGGGAACCATACCATAGGCAATCCAACGTTTACGAGCATTGACAGTTTTCGGTTGAGCAGCAAACTGTGTGCCCAAGTTCTCACCATTGAGAATCGCCGCAATGCGATCGGGGAAAGCTCCTCTCGTAATCACTGTACGCACTCCTGCCGCCGAAGCAATTCTCGCTGCATCGAGTTTGGTAGTCATACCACCTGTTCCCCATTGTGTACCGCCACCTTGAGCACCTAAAGCTTGCTTCTCGCCGATTGCTTGGCGGAGTCCCTGAAGCTGCTCATATTCCACAAACTCAATGGGCTGAGCATCGGGATTTTGACGTGGATCGTCGGAATACATGCGATCGACATCGGTTAAGAGAAATAGCCAATCTGCTTCGATTAAACTGGCGACGAGAGCTGAAAGTGTGTCATTATCACCAAACTTCAATTCATCAACAGCGACTGTATCATTCTCATTCACAATTGGCACAACGCCTAGTTCTAGCAACTCATGGAAGGTAGCATGAACATTCATGTAATGCTGACGTTGGATGAGATTACCGCGTGTTAATAAAACTTGAGCTACAGGTTGTTGAAGTGAACCAAAAAAGTCATCGTAAATCCTGATCAAACGACCTTGACCAACGGCTGCGACCGCTTGTTTTTTGGAGATTTTGCGTGGACGTTGTTTCAATCCTAGTCTGCCGCAGCCAATCCCCACTGCGCCCGAGGAGACTAAAACAACACTATGACCTTCTCGCCGCAAATGCACGATCGCTTCTACGAGTTTGGCGATCGTCGCTAGCTGGAGATCTCCTGATTCAGGATGACTGAGACTAGAAGTACCAATTTTGATGACAACGATCTGCGGTGGAATCTGTGGCGGGATCTGCGGTGGCATTTGCTCTAAAGGTGTGGATAAAAATCGCTAAGCGGTTTTTTATCCTATCATTTTTAATAGCCTACTGCCGCGAGATCAGGATGGAAACTACCGACTTTGAGGCGATGTACTTCCGTTTCCATCGTGCCATTGGGATAAAGGCGCAAGTGCCGAAATCCGGGAGGCTGATTATCAATTTGGAACTTAGCATTTTGAGGTTCAAATTGAATGCAGGTCGATGGAGTTACGAGGCAGCGAACAGAATTATGAGGAGTTTCATAGATTTGATCAAAGGCTTGATGGGCATGACCATTTAAAACCACTTCGATCTGAGGGTGGCGATCGCATATCGCCCAAAACTCATCTTGATTTTCTAAACAAATACCATCAATCCATTGCGAACCGAGAGGGACAGCAGGGTGATGAAAGGCAATGAGGGTAGGACGCTCAGGATAGGCATTGAGATTATTCTCTAAATATGACAATTCTTCACCTGAAAGATAACCATGTACGGCATCGACGACAACGGAACTAAGTAACAAAATTCTCCATTTGCCAACATCCAAAGAACGGCTAAGATGCACGTATTCACTCGGTAAATGGGCTTTCATTAGTGGTATGTCATCATGATTTCCTGCTAAGCAGTAGGAATGAACCTCAAAATCATCTAGAGATTGACGTAGTCGTTCATAGGATTCGATGCTGCCATCTTGGGTGAGGTCGCCTGTTAATAAGAGTAAATCAATCTGAGGTAAAGTTCTTTTTACTTGTTTGAGAACTTCTTGAAAAGAGAATTCAGTTTTAATACCCACTAAAGAGCGATTAATATCTGCAAATAGATGGATATCGGTTAACTGTGCGATGGAAACAAAACTACCGTAATTTATTACGCCTTTCATACTACCTATGCCCGTACAAATAAGCTTTAGTAGCAACTAGCTGTTTCTATAATTTCTACTTTTTAATGATAGAAAAATGACTGCCAATCAGCCCATTGAATGGCAAAACTTTTCTCTATTTTAGCTTGATAAATATTTGTAGAAATATTGTCAAAAAGCTTAAATCTAATTATTAACTTATGATAGCTGTAACTGATGCGATGTGATTTGCATCACAACCTTACAGCCTATTTAGGGTTTGTGTAATACAGATAAATTTTGAAAAAGCTTGCGAAGTGAGCTTTTTCAAAATTTATCTGGGTTTCGAGAAAGCGCAAAGCGCTGTAACTGATTAAAAGCTAATTAAAACCTAGCAAAAAGCTATAAATACTATGCTTTTGGGCAAGTCTCGTACTTATCATGATCCAATTCATGGGGCGATTACTCTGAATGGTAGCGATCGCACTGAGGCGTTATTAATTCAATTAATTGATACACCTGAGTTTCAACGCTTAAGACGCATTCATCAATTAGATATTGCCTACTTTACCTTTCATGGGGCAGAGGGGTCGAGGTTTACGCATTCTTTGGGAGTCATGGCGTTAACTCGTCGCGCTTTTGAGGCGATCGTCATCAAATATCCTTATCTGGAAATCCATCGCACTGTAGTTTTAGTAGCTGCCCTGCTGCACGATCTCGGACATGGGGCTTATAGTCATGCCTCTGAAGAAGTTTTTGGGAGCAACCATGAAATCTGGACTTTGAGATTAATTAAGTTTGGCAAAATTGCCGAGGTTCTCAATTGGTTCTCACCGAATTTAATAGATGATTTAGCAAAAGTATTTACGAAAAAATATCCAGTCCCATTTATTTATCAATTAATTTCTAGTCAAATTGATTGCGATCGCCTTGATTACCTAGAGCGTGATAGTTATTTTACAGGGGCAAAGTATGGACAGTTAGATTTAGATCGCATTTTATTAGCACTAAGATTTGATCCAATTTCCCAAAGTTTAGTGATTGGTCGCAAGGGAATCGTGGCGATCGAGCATTATTTAACGGTGCGCTACTTTATGTATTTACAGGTTTATAACCATGCAAAAAATTTAGCCGCCAGATTTGTTTTAGAAAAGATTTTTCATAGAGCCAAAGCCTTAATTTCTGCAAATCTTTCTCCAAATCAAATATTTGCCGATCGCACCATTACTGCTTGGCTTACCCAAGATCCGCAAACCCTTACCGGTGAAGAATATCTCGCCTCCGATGATATTGTTTTTGCCTATCACATCCATCGCTGGCGTGATAGTGAGGATGCGATTCTCGCGGATTTATGCCGACGCTTTCTAGATCGTGATCTATTCCATGCCACTGAAATCTCGCACCTCGATGATGTTCAGCAACAGGAACAACTGGATATTTGGTATGCAAAATTGCAAGCTCAGGGACTAGAGCCAAAATACTATTGTGGTATCCGTGTATCGCGGACTAAGGGCTATAGCATTTACCGCCAAGGCATTAACATTCAAACGGAACAGGGTTTGCAGGATATCGCGCGACTTTCGCCATTAGTGCAAGCGATCGTGCATCCAATTCAAAGAGCTTGGTTGGTTCATCCATAAACAAACGTGAGTTTAATAACGCCATTTGCGCGGCGCTTCGCGCCGCGCAAATGGCGGAAAATGGTAAAAATCGCTTAGCGATTTTTACCATTTTCCGCTTTCATCGAACTGACGTTAAACAAGGGGCTTAAGCCCCTTGTTTATGGATATTAGCCTTGCCAAGTGGGATAGTCGGTATAGCCTTTTTCATCGCCACCGTAGAAGGTATTGCGATCGGGCTTATTCAATGGTGCATTTGCGGCAAAACGTTCTACGAGATCGGGATTCGCGATGTAGAGACGACCAAAGGCAACAAGATCAGCAGAGCCTGAAGCGATCGCTTGATTACCAGTTTCAAAGCTATAACCACCTGCGGTAATAATCGTGCCGCTATAGATAGGTCTGAAGAAATCTGCACCGAGATCGGGTTGATCTTCAGCCGAGCCAAACCCTTCGACTCTAGGGGCAACCAAATGCAAATAGGCAAGATTAAATCGATTCAGTTCCTTGACCACATAGCCAAAGATCGCGGCACGATTGGAATCATACATACTATTAAATATGCCACTAGGAGAGAGTCTCAGCCCGACGCGATCGCTCCCCCACACATCTACTACTGCCTCAGTGACTTCCAATAATAGACGAGCACGATTCTCTACTGAGCCGCCATAAATATCGGTACGATGATTGGTGTTGTCTTGCAAGAATTGATCGAGGAGATAGCCATTAGCACTGTGAATCTCTACACCATCAAATCCTGCTTCTAATGCGTTTTTTGCCCCAATCCGATATTGCTCGATGATTTGGGGGATTTCCTCTAGTTCTAAGGCGCGAGGTGTGACATAGGGCTTCATCCCTGTATAGGTAGCAACTTCACCTTCTGGGGCGATCGCTGACGGTGCAACGGGCAATTTGCCATCAGGCTGTAAATCTGGATGCGAGACTCTCCCTACGTGCCAAAGTTGTAAGAAGATTTTGCCACCCTTAGCATGGACAGCATCAGTAACTAGTTTCCAACCTGCAACCTGCTCAGGAGAATGAATGCCGGGGGTATTGGGATAGCCTAAGCCTTCGGGACAAACCTGTGTAGCTTCAGTAATTAATAATCCTGCTGAAGCACGCTGTTCATAATGTAATGCGTTTAATGCTGTGGGCACGTTACCAGCAGCAGCCCGATTGCGCGTTAAAGGAGCCATCACGATCCGATTAGGCAATGTATAACGACCTAGCTTAACTGAAGAGAGAAGAGGTGCGCTCATGGGTTTAATTATTATGTAGGAAGGTTTGGATTTCTATTGTTCGATTATAGGCGAACATTAGAACTTTGTGCAATAATGTAATGGTATTCTCTCTAGAATTTATATCTTTTGAGATACTTAGAATGATTCACTACGCCAAGCTAAGGCTCTTGCGGATAAAAGATGTCCAACTAAAGTTGTCTAGCTTCGACTTCGCTCAGCTAACGTTCGACTCCGCTCAGCTAACGTTGGCTGAGCGGAGTCGAAGCCACAGGTACTTGAATTAATAGCAAGTCCCTTAGGTTGTCATCAAAATGATTTGGATAGATTTGTTTAAAGTTGCCTGTGATGCGTCAATATCAACATCCCGATCGCGAAAATATTTCTCTCACTGGAGTGCTCTATGCCCTCAGCGATCCAACGCGCCTCCAAATTGTGAAAATGCTAGCCACACAGCAAGAGATTACCTGTGGCGAATTCTGTTTGGAAATGAGTAAATCTACGCAGTCCCATCATTTCAAGGTATTGCGCGATATGGGAATTATGTATACACGCCTAGAAGGAACCCAGCATTACAATTCCCTCCGACGAGAAGATTTGGATGCGCGTTTTCCCAATTTGTTAGATGCTGTGTTGAATGGCATAAATTAAAAGCAGTGCTTAGCAATGCTTTTAATTTATCTGGCGGAACCACGATAGATGCGATCGGCTTGTTCGCGAGTCATCCATGAGGGTAAATCACCGGGGTTGCTGGTTGGTGTTTGAGGTGCAGTCTTTTGGTATGCCGATGGAATTGGGGGCGCATCGGTATGCACAAAATTTCCATTTTTGTCACTACCAGAATTGGCTAGCAGAGTTTGTGGCACTTCAAAGTCATCGGTTTCAGGGTTGTAGGCAAGGACTTCCCCTGTTTCAATGTCATAGATCCAGCCATAAATCGCCATCTTGTTTTGATGCAACTTTGAGCGAATGACAGGATAAGTTTTCAAATTTTCAATCTGTGTGACGACATTCTCCGCCATTGTAATTGCCACCAATTCTTCGCCCTTGGTATCAGCGTAGTTTTCCTGAATTAGGCGACGGGTTGACTCAGCATGTTGTAGCCATTCATAGACTAGAGGCATCTCAGTTCTGAGTTTTTCCAACTTTAATAAGCCCTTCATCGCGCCACAGTTAGAATGACCGCAGATAATGACCTGTTCAATGCCAAGAGCATGAATGGCATATTCGATCGCTGCGCCTTCGCCACCATTGGCAGCACCAAAGGGCGGTACTAAGTTTCCTGCATTGCGGATTACAAATAGCTCGCCGACACCTGACTGGGTAATTAGATGTGGCACAATCCGCGAATCGGAGCAAGTAATAAACAATACTCGCGGTTTTTGCCCTTCGGCGAGTTGTTCAAAAATTTCTTGGTTGGCAGGGAAGTAGGACGACTGAAACTTATGTAAACCCTTTAGTAGCTTTCTCATATACCAATGTTGACTTAGGATGCAGCAATTTATTGCTTGCTTATTGTTATTTAGTTTATAGTGCTTTGCGCTCTCCCTAAAACCAAGTCGGTAATTTGCAAAGTCTGACTAAATACTCCCTTCCAACCGAAGAAATAGACATTTAAAACTAAGAAATAGCGGTGCGGGGCGAAGCCCCGCACCGCTATTTCTTGACTGGGAAAAGAGTAGGACTTGTCAAATTTTAAACTTGAGGAATCGTACACCACATCGATCGCGTCAATTGAAAGCCTAGTTTTACCGAGAGGCGATCGCCATTTAGTAAATGTTGGCGGGTCTTTTTTAAAATCTCTGGATTAGCACAGTAGATTCTGGCTATTGCATACTTGCGGTTTGGTAATAGCACCCGCAAAAGTAAGATTGTGCCACTTGACCATGCGATCGTCCGAAATTTGGTGTCTCTCTTGGGGGCAAGCCATTGAAATTTTCTACCGCTAGCTTTTAAATATGCCCCAAAATCACCGAATGCTACAGGTATATTTGTCAACTTCAATTCCATTACTTGCTCTGCAAATTTGTATCTTAATTCCTTCAAAATATTTATTGATTTTGTCCTAAAAAACAATAGTTATTTAGCTGAGAAAAGCCCAAATAATAAAAGACGAAAGTAGTTAAGGAAAGAGAGAAAAGATAGTATTTGAAGCAGTAGAATGTCCAACCTGTGGAGGGGTAAATATCTAGCGAGGCAAAGCGCGACAAGCAAAAACGTTGCATTTGCGTAAGTTCTATAGTTGTTTTTGATAACTTTAGAACTTACGCAATGCTAACGAATTTACTGGCTTTTGGTTGGATGTGGTGCGGGCTTTGCCCGCGCCACATCCACTCAATGCGTAAGTCCTAAAAGATGTTTAGGTCACGCCATTAATCATGCGACTGGGAGCGTCTTAGTCTATGTATTAGTACTAAACGAAGATCAAGCCTTGTACTCAGAAAATTGAACGTAAGCATCTAACTTTATGAACTCGGATTAAGCGCTTAGCGAGAAAGACGATTTGTTTGTCTAAATCCATTGTGATGCATGATATTGTCATCAACCCCAAAAATCTTTCAGGAGCATAGCATTCCCAACATACAACGCTTTGCGCTTACTGAAACCCTAGAGAAATTTTTGAAAGCGCGGCTCCGCTGCGCTTTCAAAAATTTCTCTGTACTACTCAAAACCTCAATAGGCTGTATCACTGCTATTGTCAAACGGTAATGTGATCGCCATTATCCCCTTGAGCTAGATTTTCTGCTATGGATAAACTTTCCCTTTTCCCAACTGAAGATGGTTCTATTACCTTTTGGTCAGAAACCTTTCAAGAAACCTTTCATAGCTCTCATGGCGCAAAGCACGAAGCCGAAGCGAAATTTGTGATTCCTGCCAAGATTGCTGAAAAAGCCCAAACTCAGGACAAACTCAACATTCTCGATGTTTGCTATGGCTTAGGTTATAACTCGGCAGCCGCGATCGCCTGTATTTCTGATTTAAAACAGTCCAATCAAGCTCCCATCGCCAATCTCCACATCATTGCGCTGGAAAATAATCTCGAAGTCCCACAAAAAGCGATCGCCACAGGATTAGTAAATATTTGGCAACCTGCGATCGCCCAAGTTCTTACAACTGTTGCGGAAGCTCAAATTGTCGAAACTGAAGATTTAACTTTACAAATACTCATCGGTGATGCCCGTCAAACTATTAGCCAAGTTCCTCACAAATGGGCTGATGCCATCTTTCTCGATCCCTTCTCGCCGCCCCATTGCCCCCAACTCTGGACAGTCGAGTTTATCCAACTTTTAGCCAACTGCCTCAAACCCAACGGCTATCTCGTTACATACTCATCATCCGCCGCAGTTCGTGCAGCTCTGCTAATAGCTGGATTACAAATTGGTGCGATCGCTCCCATCGGACGCAAATCTCCCAGTACGATCGCTGCCTTTGCCCCCACAGCGCTACCACCCATCTCCGACACCGAAGCTGCATTTCTCAGGACTCGTGCCGCGATCCCCTACCGCGATCGCACTTTACAAAGCACAGCTTCAGAAATTATTGAAAGGCGTAAAGCTGAACAAAGTACAAGCGACCTTCCCGCAAGCTCTAGTCTCCGTAAGAAATAGTTATCAGCATGATTGTGGGTGGCGCGGCTTTGCCGCGCCACCCACAATTAACCTATTGCCTGATCTTTACTTTTTTTTACAAAAAATATAGACATTGGAGCAATCATCCTCTAACATAGATGATCGCGACTTTTTTGGCATTCCTCATGAACGCTGTTGAAATCATACGCTCAATTGAAGCGGAATACATCAAAACAGATCTCCCTCAGCTTTATGTGGGAGACACTGTGAAGGTTGGAGTAAGGATCAAAGAGGGCGGCAAAGAACGTACTCAGCCTTACGAAGGCGTGATTATCTCAAGACGTGGTTCTGGCATTAACTCTGTCATTACCGTTCGTCGTGTATTTCAAGGAGTAGGAGTTGAGCGAGCCTTCTTGCTACATTCTCCCAAAGTTGAAAGCATTAAAGTAATCCGTCGTGGCAAAGTGCGTCGTGCTAAGCTCTACTACTTACGCGACCTCGTTGGTAAAGCAACTCGTCTTAAACAAAGATTTGATCGTCCACTATAAAACCATTTATGGTTATACTAGGTGTCAAATACTATTTTGATATAGCAAATTGATACCTGAGATATAGCTGGTAACGTATCAAAATTTTGTTTTCATAGCGTGCGTCCTTAGTTCAGTTGGTAGAACGCAGGTCTCCAAAACCTGATGTCGGGGGTTCGAGTCCCTCAGGGCGCGCTTCACCATCTTCACAAGCCCGAAATTAATTTTAAGTTTGCTCAAGACTGTAGTTAAGTACATCGCATTTTCAAAGATTGCAAAAGGATCGCACGAGTTGCCGCTATGACCAAAAACGAAGTAAAAGAGCAACCTAAGGAAACGTCAAAAGCAACATCAGAGAATTCTGATAATGCTAATGTGACTAACTTTTTTGCAGAGACTAAGGCTGAATTTGGCAAGATTGTTTGGCCGACCCGTCAACAATTAATTAGTGAGTCTGCATCTGTGCTTTTGATGATCGTTGCAGTTGCAACTTTTGTGTATTTAATTGATGCTTTGTTTAAAGCGATCGCATTGCAGGTGTTTCAATAATGTTTACCGAAGACATCGACCATTCATCTAGCCGAGAAGAATCAGACGTACTATTTCAATGGTACGCCGTACAGATTGCTTCGGGTTGCGAAAAAAAGGTCAAGTCAAGCCTAGAGCAGCGCATCAAGACCCTTGATGTTGAAGATCGGATCAAGCAAATTGAAATTCCGCAGACACCGACCGTCAAGCTTAGAAAAGATGGCAGTAGGCTTACATCCGAGGAAAAGATTTTCCCCGGATATGTGCTGATCCAGATTAAAACTGTCAGAAATGAAATCGGACAGCTAGAAGTTGATGATGATGCATGGCTCGCTGTCAAAAGCACCCCCCATGTAATTAACTTTGTCGGCACAGAACAAAAACGTCACTATGGTCGTGGTCGTGGGCATGTTAAGCCTCGCCCATTGACTGAGAAAGAAGTCGAAAGAATCTTCCGTGTCACCGTCGAACAAGAGCCAGTTCTCAAAATTGATATGGCTCAAGGCGACAAGATTAAAGTGCTCAATGGACCTTTCAAAGACTTTGAAGGTGAAGTGGTCGAGGTTAGCCCAGAGCGCAGTAAACTCAAAGCACTTCTCTCAATCTTTGGAAGAGACACTCCTGTAGAACTAGAGTTCAATCAGGTACAAAAGCAAAACTAAATCATAAACAAAGCTAGTTAACTCAAACATCTGTTTGTGCATTTTCTAGCGGATTTTTAACGGCTATTATTAAGTGGCTCAGAAAGCAAATGGCTAAAAAAGTTACAGCAATTATTAAGCTAGCACTCAATGCTGGCAAGGCAAGTCCAACACCACCAGTTGGTCCTGCTTTGGGTCAACATGGTGTTAACATCATGATGTTTTGTAAGGAATATAACGCCCGTACTGCTGACCAAGCAGGTATGGTTATTCCTGTAGAAATATCTGTTTACGAAGATAGAAGTTTTACCTTCATTCTCAAAACACCTCCTGCATCAGTTTTAATCCAAAAAGCTGCGGGTATTTCCTCTGGGTCTGCTGAGCCTAACCGTAAGAAAGTTGGTTCCATTACCAGAGATCAACTCCGTCAAATCGCAGAAACCAAAATGCCTGATATCAATGCAAATGATATCGATGCAGCAATGAAGATTATTGAAGGTACTGCCAAAAACATGGGCGTTACCATTACTGGCTAGTATTCTCTCTATTTCAATATCTCATTTCTTTCTCTATACAAATTTTCTGAATTGGGGGAGGAAACAAGGTTTTCCACTCGTACCCCAAAGGAGTAACAATGACTAAAAAAGTATCAAAGCGTCTCAAGGAAGCTCGAAGCAAAGTAGAAGAGCGTCCTTACGCACCCATCGAAGCCTTGGAACTTGTCAAGGCAACCGCAACTGCAAAGTTTCCTGAGTCCGTAGAAGCTCACGTAAGACTGGGGATTGATCCTAAGTACGCTGACCAACAATTGCGTACTACTGTGACTTTGCCCAAGGGTACAGGACAAACAATCCGTGTAGCAGTTATTGCTCGTGGCGAAAAGGTCGCTGAAGCAACTGCTGCTGGTGCAGATATCGCGGGATCTGAAGAACTAATCGATGAAATCAGCAAGGGTAGAATGGACTTCGATCTGCTGATCGCGACACCTGATATGATGCCTCAAGTAGCCAAGCTTGGTAAATTGCTTGGTCCTAGAGGCTTGATGCCTTCGCCTAAAGGTGGTACGGTAACTACTGACCTCGGTGGTGCGATCAATGAGTTCAAAGCTGGTAAGCTAGAATTCCGTGCTGACCGTACAGGGATTGTTCATATTCAGTTTGGCAAGGCTGCTTTCACCGCAGAAGATCTATTGCTAAACCTGAAGGCTCTACAAGAAACGATTGATCGTAATCGTCCTTCTGGCGCAAAGGGTCGCTACTGGCGATCGCTCTATGTATCGGCAACAATGGGACCTTCAATCGAAGTTGATGTTCCTGCACTGCGCGATCTCAAGCTTGCCGAAGCATAATAAAGCCTTTCAAAGTCATTCAAATTAAACTTTTTTCTTACGGAAAAAAAAGTTTATAAAAACCAAGTCTAATTGTTGTAATCAGCCTAGAAAGAAATTTCGACAACTAAATAGCTCCATAGACAGCAGGTGCTAATGGCTTAATTTCCTGCCGAGGTGATTTGAAAGAAATTCCAAACTGGAATTTCTTTTTAGCCTCGGTCTGCGAAAAGACGAGGCTTTTTTAATGACTTTAAAGATTCAAGGTTAACCAGAATGGGGTAAAGCTCCATTCTGGTTAACTCCAAACACAAGGAGGTGCAAAATACATGGGTAAGACCCTAGAACAAAAAAAAGCGTTAGTTAACGAAATCAGCCAAGAGTTTGACGGAACTAAGCTGGTAATCGTAATTGACTATGCAACATTGTCGGTAGCTGAAATTACTAAGCTCCGCCGCTCACTCCGTCCCACTGGCACGGTGTGCAGAACAACTAAGAACACTCTGCTCAAGCAAGCAATTTCAGGTACTCCTGAATGGCAACCTCTAGAAAAGTTTCTAGTCGGTCCCTCTGCTTGTCTATTTGTGAAGGATGACATTGGTGGTGCTGTTAAGGCATACCAAGCTTTCCTTAAGGAATCTAAGAAAACCGAACTTCGTGGCGGTGTCTTAGAAGGTCGCGCTTTAAGTGCTAAAGACTTACAAGCGATCGCCGATCTACCTTCCAAGGAAGTACTCATCTCGCAAATCGCTGGCGCAATCAATGCCGTCACTGCCAAGATTGCGATCGGTATCAAAGAAGTTCCCCAATCTTTGGGACGCGCTATCAAAGCTGTTTCCGAAAAAGAAGCTGCTTAAAAAATTGGTAATTACAAATTATCAATTACGAACTAAACCTAAATCTAATTAACTAAAGAGAAAACCTATGTCCGCAAAAATCGACAGCATTATTGAAGAACTAAAGACTTTGAGCCTTCTTGAAGCTTCTGAATTGGTTAAAGCGATCGAAGAAACCTTTGGTGTTTCTGCTGCTGCTCCTGTTGGTGGTGTTGTAGTTGCTGCTGCTGGCGGTGGCGCTGCTGCTGCTGAAGAAGTTGAAGAAAAGACTTCCTTCGACCTGGTACTTGATGAAGTTCCTGCTGATAAGAAGATCGCTGTTCTGAAGATCGTCCGCGAAATCACTGGTTTGGGTCTTAAGGATGCCAAGGACATGGTTGAGTCTACTCCTAAGACCATCAAGGAAGGTCTGCCTAAGGCTGATGCTGAAGCTGCTAAGAAGCAAATCGAAGAAGCTGGTGGTAAGGTTTCCATCAAGTAATTGTTGGCAAAACTTAGTTTTTTTGAATGTCTTGCCAAGCAAGACATTCAAAACCAATAAAGGCACGCTATGCGTGCCTTTATTATTTAAGATTGTGAGGTGCGAAGTGCTTCACAATTATTTTGTATAAGTATTTTGATTTTATGAATGATCCTCTATCAGAATTATTTACGGTAATTGTCGATCGCCGTGAGCATCCCCAAGAAAGCTCCTATACTTGCAAACTATTTGCAGGGGGAGATAACAAGATTTTGAAAAAAATTGGTGAAGAATCTGCCGAAGTGGTGATGGCTTGTAAGGACGATGATCCTGATGCGATCGCTGGTGAAGTTGCTGATTTGTTTTACCACACCCTTGTGGCACTGGCTCACCATCGCGTTGATCTGCAATTGGTGTATGACAAGCTGGCTCAACGTCGTTAAATCTGAGTAAAAAAACTACCTAGTAGTTTTTTTACTCAAGCGCTCGAAATACTTCTTAATGCAGTAAGATTACTCATGAGTTACAAAGGGTAGATTGCTGTGGCATCGAATAGTGTAGAGCGTTCTGGTTCTCTGACTGGCAGTATTTTAAAAGGCACTCTCAAAGCTGTTGGTGGCACATTGCTAGGCATTATCATGATTGGTGGTGCAGCAGTGGCAGGTGGACTTGTAGGATTAGCCCTTAGCTTTCGTGATCTGCCTGATGTCAGAGTCCTTAAGGGATATGTTCCTGTTGAAACTACCTATATTTATGACATCAATGGTGAGTTAATTGCCCGTTTGCATGGCGATGTTAACCGTGAAGTAGTTACTCTTGATCGCATTTCGCCACACTTAAAGCGATCGGTTCTTGCGATGGAAGATGCCTACTTCTACACGCATAAAGGCATTGATCCCAGTGGTATTGGTCGCGCTATTGTAGCTAACTTTAGTGCGGGTGGAACCGTTGAGGGTGGTTCGACACTGACACAACAGCTAGTCAAGAATTTATTTTTATCGAATGAGCGTAGCCTAAATCGTAAGGTTGCCGAAGCTGTTTTAGCAATGCGGGTAGAGCAGGTTTTCACCAAGGAGCAGATCCTTGAGATGTATCTCAACCAAGTGTTTTGGGGGAAAAACACTAATGGGGCAGAAACCGCATCTCAGAACTATTTTGGTAAATCAGCGGCTGATTTGACACTGGCTGAAGCTGCGATGCTGGCTGGGACGATTCAAGCGCCTTCGGTATTTAACCCTGTCGATAATTTTGCGGAAGCGAAAAAGCGCCAAGGTTTAGTACTTGATCGTCTTGCAGAACTTAACTGGGCAACCCCTGCGGAAATTAAAGCTGCCAAAGCACAAAAGATTGTGATCCGTAAGCAGGGGATTTCCTATGAGGCTAGTCGTGTGCCCTATGTGTCGCAGGCTGTGACAGCTGAGTTAGAAGAAAAATTTGGTAAGGATGTTGTTTTACAGGGTGGTTTGCGCGTTCAGACAACAATTGACTTAAAGCTACAGCGCATTGCCGAAGAGGTTGCTGCTGAAGGGCACAATGATTTGGTCAATCGTGGAGCCTATGCCGATCAATTAGCCCTAGTTGCCGTTGATCCCCGTACTGGTTTTGTCAAAGCTTTGGTTGGGGGTGTGGGTGATTTTGACAAAAATCAATACAATCGTGCGGTATTGGCAAGGCGGCAGTTAGGTTCATCCTTTAAACCCTTTGTCTACTATGCTGCCTTTGCGACGGGTAACTACACGCCAGATTCAGTAATTGATGATAGTCCGATGTCAATTCCTGACGGGGATGAACCCTATGTGCCTCGCAACTATGACAATAAGTTCTCAGGTTCAATCAGCATTCGTCAGGCGATCGCAGTTTCTCGAAATATTCCTGCATTGAAGTTAGGGCTAGAGGTTGGCAATGAAAATGTAATTGCGATTTGTCGCAAATTGGGTATTAATAGCCCCATGAAGCCCGTAGTTTCTCTGCCTCTTGGTGCAGCCGATGTCACACCAATGGAAGTCGCAGGAGCCTATGCCGTATTTGCAAGTGGTGGCTATAAATCTAAAACTACCTTGATTGCTCGCGTGACCGATCGCAACGGTAATTTGATTTTAGACAATACCCCCAAGCCTGAGTTAATCCTCGATCCGATCGCTGTTTCTTATTTGACCGATGCGTTACGGGGGGTCGTTACTAATGGCACAGCAACAGAAGCACAAATGAGCGATGGTCGTCCTGTTGCAGGTAAAACGGGAACAACTTCCGATTTCCGTGATGCTTGGTTTGTGGGCTATGTGCCTCAGCTATCTGTTGCCATTTGGATCGGTAATGATGATTATTCACCGATGGCAAATGGGGTAACTGGTGGTGTCTATGTCACTCCGATTTGGCGTAAATTTATGGAAAAAGCCTTAGCTGGTCAACCCATTGAGCAATTCCCTGTCCCAGCGGAAATCCAAGAAAAAGAAGGCGGTAAAAAGAAAAACTAGCCATTAGACCTTTGTTCACACCTCCACTAAACGCTATTTCTGATCAGGTTTGCTCAAAAAAGGCGCATAGCGTTTTATTACACCTCAAGATTATGCCCTTAACAATTGTTTCTCAATTTCTATTTGTTATGCGATTACTGGCTTATTCGGCGATCGCTTCGGCATTTATTAAATACGTTCTGCCTCAGTGGTCGGTTCTACAGGGATTAAGTGCAGATGTGATGAATATGCTTGCCCTTGCCGCAATTACTATACCCGTAGCAGTATTTGCGGTGATTTTGTGGTTAAAGCGTTAACCTAAATCAAAGTGTGGTTAGTGCAGCACCTTCTGAGTTTTACTTTGGCTCAAAGCTTTTGCTCATTACAAAGCAGTTGCGACCGTCAGATGTACTCTCATAGTGAATATTGTCAGCGATTGTTTTAGCGATGATCAGACCTCTACCACCTGTGGGAATATCATCGATATTCTCAAAATCCTTATTCTTTTGAGCTTCTTTAGAAAGCCTTTCTACTTCAGCTAGTAGATCAAATGGTCGTCCGTAGTCCCAAATTTTCAATTCTAAAAATTTCTCATCTGTATTGATATTTAACTCAATATCAATAGGCGTTTCCTCGTCCATACCCTCATGGGCATAGGAAACCACATTAGTAAATACCTCAACTAAAACCAGATTGCATTGCATCCAAACTGTTTTGGGCAAGAAATTTTGGAATTGCTGAAACCACTCCTGTAAGTTGCCAAGAGCATAAATATCACTGTTAACTCGGATGTTGTAATGCTGTAACACTGATGGTTTTATCTAGCGGTTTGAGGTTAAGTTTTATAGTGATTGTTAATTTGTCTAGTCAACCTAGAAACTATAAAACCTTGATCTAAAGCATTTTTTAACTTTTACATTAGCATAGGGCTAAGTTAAATCTAAAAACTATTGACGGTTGTACCAGCGCATTAGTACGCCTGCAAGTTTATCTGAATCATGGCATACTGTCCCGTTTTCCTTTTCCCGCATAACATTGGCTATTAACACTGGGCACCTCATTGCCGCAAGATTCTCGCGATCTAGATGTGTTAAGTGAGACCCAAATGAGGCGTAGTGTTGTAGCGATCGCTCAGAAGGCGGTTGCTTTTGAACCAAAACTACATCAAATAATCTTACGCCTGCTAACTCGTCTAAAACTCGCACGTAATCAGACACATTATAGCCGTCAGTTTCACCTACCTGACTCATGATATTACAAAGATAGATCGATGGCACATTGCGATTAATTAATGCTTGAAGAATTTCGGGTACAAGTAGGTTGGGAATAATACTGGTATATAGACTGCCTGGCCCAATCACAATTAAATCGGCTTCATTAATATCCTCAATTGCCTGCGGTAAACCTTGGGGATTATTAGGTTTACAGCCAATATGTTTGATTTTACCCTTCGCTTCGGGAATATTTGACTCTCCCTCCACATAACGTCCGTCTTCAAGTTCTGCCCACAACACCATATGCTCAAGGGTGGCGGGTAATACTCGTCCACGTACTGCCAAAACTTGAGAACTTGCTGCGATCGCCTTTTCGAGATCTCCTGTAACTTCGCTCATTGCGGTGAGAAATAAATTACCGAAGCTATGACCGACTAGTCCTTCCCCAGTTTTAAAACGATATTGAAATAGCTCAGTGACTAATTTCTCTTCATCGGCTAGGGCTGCGAGGCAGTTGCGAATATCCCCAGGAGGTAAAACCCCATGCTCACGACGCAATCGTCCTGAGGAACCACCATCATCAGCAACCGTGACGATCGCTGTAATATTGGCGCTATATTGCTTGAGTCCACGCAATAAATTGGACATCCCTGTGCCACCTCCAACTGTGACAATTTTGGGACCGCGATTGAGCTTGCGGTGTGAAACCAGTAACTCTAATAACTCCTTATCTTGATCGGGCATCAAAACTTGAGTAATTGAACCAAGGGCACGTTTTTGTCCCAACCACAGCAAACCCAGTCCAATAGCTAGAGCGATTGGACCACTGACATTACGGGGCAAGATCGCCACTAGCGTATCGATCGTTGTGCCGATTAGGCGTGAGATAAATAAAATAGGTGTTAATCTTGCTGAGATGGCAATGCCCAAAACGATCAACACAATACCGATGATGCTAACTAAGAGCCATCGTTTGACTAATAGTCCTGGCAAAAACCACTGAAATCCCCGCAGCCACTTTATCTGTTTAGTAGCTGGACGATATCGACTTGCTGGTGGCTTTTTTGCGGACTTCATCTAGGCTCCTGTTTTAATATCCTGCTTTAGCACCCTGCGCTAACAACCTGTAATATGTACCAACACTTCACGGGTGTGCCCCAAATTGCGATGCTCCCAAACAAAGATTCCTTGCCAAGTACCGAGGGCAAGTTTACCATTAGCGATCGGAATTGTTTCTGATGTTTTGGTTAGGGCACTGCGAATATGGGATGGCATATCGTCCAACCCCTCAGAAATATGGCGATATTGGCTAGCATCTTCAGGAATTAGTTTGCTAAAAAATGTTTCTAAATCTGCTAATACATCGGGGTCAGCATTTTCTTGAATAATCAAACTTGCAGATGTATGCCGCACAAAGACGTTACATAGTCCCATTTTTATGCCCGATTGAGAAAGAATGGCTTCTACTTGACGGGTGATATTGTGTAATTTTTTGCCATTGGTACGCAGGGCAATAGTTTGCTGCACCATAGATTGCACTGTTTGCTGTTGATTGGCGATCATAAACTGTCTATTTTTCCAAGTATTAAAAACTAAGATTTTTCCTTTTGCGAAGAACTATAGTTAGTGTCTAAAAATGCACTAACTATGGACAATGCTACCACTGGGGCTGTGACGGCAGACAAGACCCGATCGCCTAGAGATACAGGTATAAATCCCGATGCGATCGCCATTTCTTCTTCTCTGGTAGTCCATCCTCCCTCGCAACCTGTAGCAAGAATAATTTGAGCAAGATGCTCTGCCGCAGGTAAAGCATCATAGCTACTTTGTAAGCTAGTCAGCAAATGGGTAGCTTCGGGATGGGTAACACAAATATATTTTAGAATTTGCTTAGATGCTGGGGTGTGATCGCCTAGCCATGCTTTGAAGGATTGCGGCGCATTAATTTCAGGGACATAGGTACGCAGGGAAAGCTCGGCGGCTTCCTCGGCGATGCGTTGCCAGCGATCGCGCTTTTGATTGCCGATTTCTGTGCCTGATTTGATAATTGTGCGATCGCTAAATAATGGCACTATTTGACGCACTCCTAATTCCGTAGATTGGCGAATTACCGACTCGATATTGCTACCTTTGGGCATCGCCACACCAAGGGTAAGTTGGGTGTCTAACTCGGAATTATTTTCTAATTTGTCGATGATTTGGGCATTGTCCGCCTCACTGTATAACTTAGCTAACCACCAGCCGCCTTGACGATCAAGCGCAACAAATTCTGCCCCTGTTTCTAGACGCAACACATTACATAGATAATGTCTTTGCTCTGATGTTAAGGCGATCGCTTGATGCAGTTTTAAAGTTTGCTCAACTTGGTGTGGTTGTAATGTCACCCTTTGCAGTCTGCGTTTTTGAGGTTGAGGAAGTAACACAATATTTTTCATTAATAACTATGAATCGGCGCAAAGCTTAGATTCATAGTTATTTTGGACTAAATAGCCAGCCTTTTTTCCAAAAGTAAAATAGCAAGCCACCAGAAATAGAAAGCATTAATAACCAACAGAGAGGATAACCAAAGGGCATTTTTAACTCAGGCATATTCCCCGCCACGCTTGTATCAAAATTCATACCATAGACACCAGCAACGAAAGTAAGGGGAATAAATACGGTTGAAATTACGGTCAAAAAGCGCATGATCTCATTGGTGCTATTGCTTAATGACGAGAGATAAATATCCATCAAGTTAGCGGCAAGTTCGCGATAGGTTTCTACCATATCGATTACCTGCACGGTGTGGTCATAGCAATCTCGGAGAAAGACTCTAACTTCACGGTCAATTAATGGACTTTCCTCACGAATCAAAGAATTAATTGCGTCTCGCTGTGGCCAAATAGCACGTCGCAGTAATAATAATTCGCGTTTGATTTTATGAATTTTATCTAGGGTCTGACGGGTGGGTTTTTCTACTACTTCATCTTGGAGATCTTCGAGACGCTCGCCATAGTCTTCTAACACAGGGAAAAATCCATCGACGATCGCATCGATCAGGGCATAGGCAAGATAGTCAGCTCTTTGCGATCGGATCACCCCACGATTGCGGTGAATCCGTTGACGAATTGGCTCAAATACATCATTCTCAGGTTCCTCTTGCACCGTGAGGACATAGTTTTTACCTAAAATCAAACTTACCTGTTCATCATAAAAACCCCGACCATCTTCACGACTCGTCACCATATGTAAGATGATTAGTTCTTGATCCTCAAAGCTCTCAACTTTTGGTCTTTGAGGAATATTAACGATATCTTCTAGTACTAGCTCATGGAGGCTAAACACCTTGCCAAGACGTTTTAAAACATCTTCAGAACCTAAACCTTGGACATCCATCCATGAGACAGAATGGCTATCTAGGTAAGGAATACATTCTTCAGGAGTTGACAACTGGATGCCGATCGCTTCGTCAGTATTGTAATCAATCAAGAAAATATTGGGGATACTGGCATCTTCATCAATGATCAATGTCCCCGGTGGACTACCAGGTTCGGGTTCATTAAAATCATAAACTTCTAATTCTTCATCATTGTCCGAATCGTCTTCGATGGAACTAGGCTTAAATCTAGCTGGGTTGTGAAGCATAGAGGCATAAGTCGTGAAATACAATTGCCAGTGTGCCACATTGTTACAGCTAGTTCGTCAGGGAAATTGCTTCTACCAAGATCAAAGTATTTTTGTATTTTTGTATTTTTTATGAAATCGATAAAATCCTCCGTGTCTTTCCCACAATCAAGTAAATCGCTCATTAAATTGCAGTTTGGGATACTTGCCTCTTTTTCTTTGCTTGGTGCTACTTTGACTACATTTATCGGTAATGCGATCGCAGGACCTTTACCTGACAAGATTTTATGGGGCAATCCGACCTGTGATGTGAGTGCGGCGGAAATTTTGCGTAAACATGAATTACGAAAAGCGGCTCTGATCAATACTAAGGATCAAAAATCGCAGACCCAATATCGGGAAATTATCCAAAAACATAAAACGGCTCTGCAAGCCTGTCGCGATCGCACTGCGCCCCAAACCCAAGCCACTTGGATCAGGCTCTATCCTAATGATGTCAAGGCAGGGGTGCTAGAGGATGTCTTCGATCGGATGGCAAACCGAGGCTATAACCAAGTTTTTGTTGAGGTGTTTTACGATGGGCGTGTACTTCTACCTGTTGCTGACAATCCGACACCTTGGAAATCAGTCATGGAGGAAGCAGTCAAGGCGGGAGAAGTACCTGCGGACTATGATCTGTGGAAACAGGCGATCGCGATCGGTAAAGAACGGGGCATCAAGGTTTATGGTTGGTCTTTTGCAATGAATTTTGGCTATGGCTATAGCGAAATAAGAGGCCGCGCAAATACATTTGCACTCAACGGTAATGGGGAAAATAGTATTGCGAATACCAATTTTGATCGCAAGCAGGTGGCTGATGGTAAAGCATTTTATGAAGATGCCTATGAAGCCGATCACCTATTTGTCGATCCCTATAGTCGGACTGCCAAGGATGATTTAACCACAGCAGTTAAAGCGCTCATGCAACGCCAGCCTGATGGTATGGTATTTGATTACGTGCGCTATCCGACTAATATCACGGGAGAATTAATCGATAGCGTCAAAAAACTGTGGATTTATGGCAAATCATCACGGACAGCATTACTCAATAGTATTGACAATCGTAATGTACGAGAGTTGATGGCGCTTTATCTCCAAAATGGCAATCTCACCGCCAATGATGTTGTCCAGACCGAGAAGCAACTTGCCGACACAGCAAAAGTTAGACCTACAACTATTAAAAATCCTAGAGAAACAGCCGCGATCACCGAAGGTTTACTGTGGAATATTGCTACAAATCATGCCTATCAAGGGGTCATTAATTTTGTCACCACAATTTCGGCTCCCCTCAAGCAAAATAACCTTCCCATTGGTACGGTGTTCTTTCCCAATGGTAATCGCACGGAGTCAGGCAGATACGAGGCAAGAATGCAACCTTGGGATCGGTTTCCGAAATATATGGAACGCCACCCTATGACCTATGCCCTTTGTAGTGATGGGAGTTGTGTCGCGGAGCAAGTTTCCGACGTAGTCCGCCAATCATCGCCTGAAACCTTAGTCTGTCCAGTTTTGGCAGGGACTTGGGGGCAGGGTTTTGATGGACATCCTAGCTTCGAGAAGCAAATGCAAGCGATTCGAGCCAGAGAACCACAGATTAATTGCTTCAGTCATTTTGTCTATTCATGGATGGAACCTGAAAGCGATCGGCTCCGCAAAGCAGGTAAAGCAACAGGTTTAGAAGCAGCAACTATCCCCAATTAAAATCAAAAAGCCGCACTTTGTGCGGCTTTTTGATTTATTTGATATCTGCAAGAACTTTGCGAGTTTGGGCTAAGCCATCGATATTGCCTTGTTGATTAAATAGACGCTCAGCAGTTTCGAGAGTTTTGCGGGCTTCAGGCACTCGTTGCTGTGTGACTAATAATTTACCCAAAGCGAGATAAGCCTCGGCTTCCTCAGGCTCGGCTTCGATGATTTCGCGATAGGCGACGATCGCACCTGATAGAGAACCTTGTTGGATATAGAGATTGGCAATCTCTCGTTGCAAGGCGATCAAATTACTGGGAGCGATATTCCTTGCAGCAGCGGCTCTACGCAGAGAAGTAATGGCTTCAGCATAATTACCTTGACTTTGTAAAATTCTCGCGATCGCTAGATTAGCTTGAGGGTGGCGCGGATTAACTTCTAAGGCGCGTCTATATTTGGCGATCGCCTCTTCGTTTTGATTTTGTTCTGCAAAAAGCTCCCCAATTGCAACCAAGACATCAGCATCAAAGGGCGCAATTTTATCAGCTTGTTTATAGATAGCCGTTGCACCTTTGCGATCGCCTGATAGCTTCAATACATAACCCAAATTGAGGTAGCTTTTGACCTCATTGGGAGAAACTGATATTGCTTGACGATAGATCTTGGCAGCTTCAGCATATTTTTTTTGTTCGGTCAATAAAAAACCGACACTGTTATAAGCATCTATATTTTGCCGATCCAGAGAAATGGCTCGCCGATAGGCAATGATGGCGTTGGGATAGTCTTTAATTTTGACATAGACAAAACCTAGGGCATTAAACGCCTTAGCATTTGTGTTGTCTAACCTTGTTGCACGTTCTAATGCCGAGATTGCTCCTGAATAATTATTTTGTTGGGTGAGAAGGAATCCAAGGCTTGTCAGAATTCTGGAATTTTTCGGTTCTAACTGTGCGGCTTTTTGGTATGCAGCGATCGCGCCAGCAATGTCATTTCTTTGCCAAAGTTGTCGCCCCTGTTTGATCCATTCCACAGCATCCTTTTGGGCTTGAGCATGGGCATTGTTATTAATTGGTAGAGTGACCACCCCTGCGATCATCATGATTAACGCGAGATGAGAGACTCTGTGGGCAAAAGTTTTGGTTTGGCTAAATACGGAACGAAACAAGGGCATAAGCTTTTTATTTGGATGAGTGAATTGTGATAGTTAGTTAACTCATGCTGACTATCAAATTCCTATTGAGTTTGGTTTACCTCTTCCATATTAACAAGCTCGACGGAGTTGGGGGCATTACGTGCATCCGTAAAATCAGTACCCTCAATACTTTTTAGCGTCGATAGATAGGTTCCTGTCAAATCTGCCCCAATTAACTTAGCATTGGCAAGATTTGCCCAATTTAGTTTGGCATTTGTGAGATTAGCGCGACTGAGATCTGCGCCTGCAAGATTTGCGCCTGTGAGATTAGCGCGACTGAGATCTGCGCCTGTAAGATTTGCGCCCCGTAGATCAGCACCATTTAAGCAAGAACCCGTCAAAAAGGCATTTGCAAATTTGGCTCGACATAAACGCGATCGCGTCAGATTCGCACTAGTCAGAAAAGCGTTAGTAAAATTTGCTTCTACTAAAACTGCATCACTTAAGTCTGCCTCGATTAAAAAAGCTTCAGAAAGATTTGCCCCAATTAATGAAGCCTGTTCTAGAATTGTGCCATTGAGATTCGCTTGGATCAAAATTGAACCACTCAAATTTGCTCTGACCAAATTCGCGAGATTTAGCTCCACATCCTCTAAGTTGGCAATGTCGAGGGTAATATCTTCAAGATCTGATTCGATAAAGTTTGACCCAGATAGGTTTGCCCCAGTCAAGATCAATCCAATAAGCGATCGCTTACTAAAGTCGCGATCGCCCTGAGCATAACTTTCGAGAAGTTCTTTTGCGTTCATTGAGTTAGTGGCACAGTAAATATTTCCACATCAAGGGAGTCAACGCTTTGCGTTGACTCCCTTGAGATTTAAGGACGATAACCCGTAGCTAAAAGCTGAGCCACCGACTTGGCATGGTAGGTCAAAATCAGATCGGCTCCTGCTCTCTTCATACTGAGCAGAGTTTCAAACATAACCTTCTTCTCATCGATCCAGCCTAGTTGCGCGGCAGCCTTAATCATCGCGTACTCGCCACTGACGTTATAGGCTGCTACAGGGACATTGGTAGCATCTTTAACTTTGGCAATGATATCCAAATAAGCCAAGGCAGGCTTGACCATCACAATATCTGCACCTTCCGCAATGTCTAAATAAACTTCCTTAATCGCTTCACGGGAATTAGCAGGGTCCATTTGATAGGTCTTCTTATCGCCAGACTTAGGGGCAGAACCGAGCGCATCACGGAAAGGACCATAGTAAGCAGAGGCATATTTAGCAGAATAGGCAAGGATGCCGACATTCTCAAACCCAGCAGCATCTAAACCTTGACGAATTGCCCCAATGCGTCCATCCATCATGTCTGAGGGAGAGACAAAATCTGTACCTGCGGCAGCTTGAGAAACTGCCATTTTGACTAATACTTCAACGGTCTCATCATTGAGAATTACGCCATTGTCATCAATGATGCCATCATGTCCGTGTGTAGTGAAAGGATCAAGGGCAACATCAGTAAAGATAATCACATCGGGTACTGCTGCCTTAATCGCTCTGACCGCACGCTGAGCCAATCCTTCAGGATTAAAACTTTCTGTACCATTGAGATCCTTTTTCTCTTCAGGAACCGCAGGAAAAAGTGCGATCGCCTTAATTCCTAAAGCATAGTTCTCTTCTACTTCTTTGACCAATAGATCGAGAGTAAAGCGATAGGCTTCGGGCATTGAAGGAACCTCAACGCGGTTGTTCTCTCCTTCCATCACAAACATGGGATAGATAAAATCATCTACGGATAAATGATTCTCTTTAACAAGGCTACGAATGGAAGGATTGCGGCGGAGGCGGCGAGGGCGATGTGTGAGTTGCATTGATGTTTCTTAACTTTTCTTAATGGATTTGTTTGAAAAACATATATTTTTATTTGTGGATTATATCAGAGTAGTTCACCCGAAATGAGCGCACTGAATTAGGATAGGCAGGACTTCGCGCCGCTTATACTGGGGTAGATAGTTAGGTAAATAGTTGAGAAGCAATTCAGATATGAAAGCATTTGTAGCTGGAGCCACAGGACAAACAGGACGACATATCGTCGCCGAATTAATCAAACGTAATATTCCTGTCAGAGCTTTAGTTCGTAACTTAGAACTAGCGAAGCAGGTTTTGCCATCTGAAGTAGAGTTAGTCCAAGGAAATGTGCTTTTCGCGGATACTTTGTCAGAGGCGATCGCAGATTGTGATGTGTTGGTATGCGCGACAGGGGCAAAGCCTAGCCTCAATGCCCTTGAGCCATATCTAGTCGATTACATTGGTACAAAGAATTTAGTCAAGGCAGCTAAGGCAAAAAGTATCAAACATTTTGCGATCGTCTCATCCCTTTGTGTCTCGAAATTTTTGCATCCCCTAAATTTATTTTGGCTAGTGCTGTTCTGGAAAAAGCAAGCCGAAAGATATCTGCAAGATAGCGGCTTGATCTATACCATCGTCCGTCCGGGGGGACTACTCAACCGCGAAAAAGAAGGTGGTTTAGTCCTGTCTGGTGCTGACACCCTCTTTGAAGGCAGTATTCCGCGTACTAAGGTTGCCCAAGTGACGGTAGATGCTCTATTTGAAGATACTGCCAAGAATAAAATTGTTGAGATTGTGGTTAACGCCGATACACCCGATCGCCCAATTTCTGAATTATTTGCAACTGTAAGTAGCTAGACATAATTAAAAAATAGAACCAAAAGCTGTGGCGCACACTGCGCGTGCGCCACAGCTTTTAGGGTTTTATATTTAATTGCATCCAGCTACTTATAACCACTGAGGATGTCACGCAGTGACATCCTAAAAATTAGGAAAAAATATGACTAAAACTGTATTGATCACTGGTGCATCCTCTGGCATTGGCAGGGCAACGGCTCTATATTTCCAAAAACGTGGCTGGAATGTGGCGGCAACGATGCGATCGCCTGAACAAGTAATCAGCAAAGAGTCAGGTAAAGCGAATAGCTTAACCAATCTTGATCGCCTAGCTTTCCTCAAGCTTGATGTAACTGATAGTGACAGCATTAAGGCTGCGGTTGCTGAAGCGATAGCAAAATTTGGGGCGATCGATGTCTTGGTAAATAATGCAGGCTACGGTATGTTAGGCGCATTTGAAACCTCCACACCTGAGCAAATCCAACGCCAATTTAATACCAATGTCTTTGGTTTGATGGAAACTACTCGCGCTGTACTTCCCCATTTCCGCGATCGCCAAAGTGGTGTGATTGTAAATGTCGCCTCGGTGGGTGGACGTGTCGCTTTCCCGCTCTATAGTCTCTATCACTCGACTAAGTGGGCAGTAGAAGGCTTTTCGGAATCATTGCAGCATGAATTATTAGCTTTTAATATTCGCGTCAAAATTATTGAACCTGGCCCCATTAAAACCGACTTTTACGATCGCTCTGCCGAACGCACTAGTAACCCTGATTTTCCTGAATATGATGCTCTTAGCGATCGGGTATTAGCTAAACTAAATCAAATAGGCACAACGGGAGCGTCTCCTAATGTTGTGGCAAAAACGATCTATACAGCTAGTACTGATAACTCGTGGAAATTGCGCTATCCCGCCGATCCATTGGCTAAGCAGCTATTACTTGCTCGTAAGCTATTGCCAGATTTCCTATTTACAAAGCTTATTCGCCAAACCACGAATATTTAACGTCAGTTCCTAGGATCAGAAAAAGGTAAGAATCGCTTTGCGATTCTTACCTTTTTCTGATCCTAGGAACTGATGAAAATTGCTTTGCAATTTTCATCAGTTTTTCTTTAGCGTTGATTGCTTGATGTCGCTTTAACAGGTTTGAGAGGAATGTTATTAGCTTGTAGCCAGTCTTTACCTACACGCACCGTGATGTCGGACTCGATATCACCTGTAGACTCAACTAATACCTCACCAATTCCCAGCGCATCACGTAATTTTTCGGCACTGGCCCGATCGCCATTTTGAGCAATGATCTGAGTCTTCGCAATTGGCTTCGTCCAGCGATCGCTAGCGGCAAACACCTGAGCATATCCCGCCTTAGAAAGTATAGTGGTAGCCTTTTTCGCGCCTTCAGGTTGAGACATACTATCTTGAATAGCCACCCTCAAGGACGGAGAGCTATTATCAGTACTTGCATCAGCAGACTTCATTACCCCAAAGTTTTGAGACATCAACTTGGCAAGCAGTCGATTATCTAAAATCCAATAGCTAAGGTTGTCAAATTCTCCGGGGTTGCTAAAACGTCCGGGCGCCATGTGCATCTGGATACTCTTGCGATCAATTTTTGAAGTGTAGCTAGCAAGGGCAAGGACTTCTTCAACGGAAAGATTTGTGTCGATATTATCCTTAACAATACCGAGAATCTCAGGGAACTTGGCAATAAACTCAGGCTTGAGTTTTTGATCAATAAAAGCTCGGAAAAATGCTTGCTGACGCTGAACACGACCAATATCTCCTAGGTCGTCATGGCGGTAGCGCATATATTGAATAGATTTACTACCATTTAATTTTTGTTGACCAGCATTGAGGTTGATATATAAATGCTGGCTATCATCTTGATATTTCAGCTTTTTCGGCACATAAATATCAATACCGCCAAGGGCATCGACTAATTTACCAAATCCGTTTACGTTGAAGCGAATATAGCGATCAATGGGTATATCGCCTAAAACTTGGCTCACGGTTTGGGCGGACAGTGACGCACCGCCTGCATAGTTCGCGAAGTTAATCTTAGTGGTTCCTACACCTTGGATGTTGACACGACTATCGCGAGGAATTGAGAGGACGGCAACTTTTTGAGTAGCTGGGTCAAAACGAATGAGCAACATCGCGTCACTCATTCCATTGAGATTATTATCGACCTCAGCTAGATATTTACCCTTAGGCTTTGACTGAGCATCGGGTAAATCAGAGGTGAGCATGATCGTGCCCAAGACCAAAATATTTACGGGGCGGGTTAGGGTGGGGACACCAGCGATCGCTGAAGTCATGCTATCGGAATTACGGTTAAACACAGCAGCTTCATCTGCTGATAGCTGTCGCTGCTGAAAAGGACGACTACTTAATACAAAAGCTAATCCTGCGCCTAGTCCCCCAGAGATTAGCGCTACAAACAACACTACAAATAGTGTCCACTTGTGACTTAAGAAATGCTTCTTGGCTTTGGGCTTACGTGCCAAATCAGTTTTTTGTCCTAGATTGATTGGATTTGTTGCCACAGGTAGGAAATACTCCTCACGACTGAATATTTGGTTCAGCGATCGCCCAGCCATGAGCAAGGATGGGGCTCAACACACTTTAATTAGTTATGATCTTTGGTGATCTTTTACGATCTATCTCAGGAGTTTTGCACAGGGAGCCTAAGACTTTCAGACTAATTTGAATTTAACTTTAGCACTGTATCGTAACTTATCGTTACAAATCACTAAATAGCTTATAGCGCAAAATCTTTAAAATCAAATTATTTTGACGGATGATACTACATTTTTGCAAAAATAGAGCAATTGGTAATTAGCTTTAAGATGGATATATAGGTCATTAACCCTAGGGGTAACAAAGTTGAAAGGTCAACCATCTTCCAATAGATCTCTCAAGATCTTGAGTATGCTGACAGCGATCGCTTTAGCAAGTTGTGCTGCTTCGTTACAGAATAAAACCTCTGCCCCAGCTAATCTTGCAGTTTTACCAGAACAAGCTCCGAATGCTGACTCGGCAGCCCCTGCAAAAGCAGCGATACCCCGTCCGCAACTGATTAAATCGGCTCACATCTCGATACAGGTGAAATCCATCGAAGAAACCATTAAAACCGTATCTGATTTAGTCAAACAGCAACAGGGGGATATTTTAGAACTCCATGATTATCGTTCTAGTAATTCTGGTCTTGCGGAGTCGGTGTCCTTAAAAGTCAGAATTCCCCAAGAACGCCTTGATGCGGTATTAGATGCGATCGCTCAGTTTGGCATTGTCAAAGGGCGATCGCTTAAGGCTGAGGATGTCTCCAATCAATTAGTCGATTTGCAAGCTCGCCTCAAAAATTTGCGTCAAACTGAGTTGCAATTACAGGAAATCCTCAAACAAACTGGTTCCGTCGGGGATGTTCTCAAGGTGACGCAAGAACTCAGCCGTGTGCGGGAAATGATCGAGCAAATTGATGCTCAGTTAACCAATTTAAAAAATCAAGTTGCCTATTCCACAATTCAAGTCACTCTTTCCTCTGCGATCGCTACGATTCCGCCTCAATCCGATCTCGGTACACAAATTCAAAACACTTGGAATAGTGCAACTAGTTCTCTAGTAGGTGTCAGTATTGGTTTATTAAAAGTAGCGATTTGGTTATTAGTCTATTGTCCCTATTGGTTAATTCCCCTAGCCATTTACCTATTCCTACGCCATCGCCGCCGTCAACTTCCCCCAGTTCAAAAGCCTGATCCTGAATCTTAGCTAAACGTAAATGTGCTAGCATTAAAAAAGATGCAAATTTAATGCAGGACGGACTCTATGTTAGATATTAGTCGAGATATCCAATCACTCTCTAACTTCAAGCGTAATACTGTGGAATTTATCGAACAAATGAAGCAGACGGGCAACCCTTTAGTCCTTACAGTCAACGGCAAGGCTGAGCTTGTTGTTCAGGATGCTGTATCTTATCAAAAGTTATTAGATGCCTTAGAAAGATTAGAAGCGATCGCAGGAATTAAGCAGGGATTGGAAGATATCAATGCTAATAGAACTATTAGTATGAAAGATTTTGAGCAGGAAATGCAGCAAAAACATGGCATTTCAAGTTAGTCTAACTCAACAAGCAAAAAATGAAATTGATACTGCTTACTCTTGGTTAAAAGAACTTAATCCAGACTATGCAGATAATTGATTTCGAGGGTTGATGAATACGATTGCAACACTGCAAGAGAAACCTAGACGTTGCCCTCTAGCACTAGAAGCTGATGTGTTTACCGAAGAATTACGCCAGCTTATTTATGGGAAATTAAGAAATAAGTACAGAGTTTTATTTACAATTCGTGAAGATACTGTATTTGTACTTCATATTCGTCATAGCTCTCAATCCCCTTTAAATATAGAGGACACCGATGAGTAGCGACATTTAAAATATTTTTATCTACATTTCTGCGGATTTATTCGTTGAAATCAATATTTTCATAAAGGACTGATAAGGGAAATTGTAAATCGATGTTAGTGCTGTGAATTAGCGAATCATTTGTCTCAAAATCTATGCCATCGATCGCAATGGATATATATTCCCAAGCTAGATCATCACGGCGTTGGTAGATCTCAATTCTGGGGTGCTCTAGAGTAATCAGGATATAGGTTTGTAATGTATCGAGAAGCATATAATTTTGCTGCTTAATACCGCGATCGCGTGCTTCCGTTGCAGGAGATAGCACTTCAGCAATTAGACAGGGATATTGCAAAAAATCACGGGCAAAGCGATCGCGTTCATCGCAAGTAACCACAAAGTCTGGATAGTAGTATTTCCCAGATGTAGTCAGCACTTTGGCATCACTGATGGCAACCTTACAACCTTATACCGCGCAAGTGAGGAATCAGTAATGCTGCAAAATTGGCGGCAATTTGACTATGGGGAACGGTTCCTCCCGCCATTGCGATGATTTTCCCATTTTCATATTCATGCTTAAGCTCTTGTTATGATTCCCATTCGAGATATTCAGATGCTGACAAAATCGGGAAATCGGTTAATTGAATGCTTTGCTGATTAATTTGGGGTTGGGCAATCATACTGTAAGCCTCACCATCTTCAAATAGGCTAAATCCAGAACGATTGGTAATCGCTATAGACTAAAATTGACCTGATTAATGTATCTTATCGAGATTTTTGAAAGATCTGCAAGTTGGTTATGGAAGTTAGATTTCGAGAATGTGATTGGTTTGACTTATGGATCTGGATAAAATTTAATGAAGCTCCCTCCCAGCAAGAGAAACAACTGCTAGATGAAGTATTTAACTCTTGGTTTTTACTTGGTAAATTAGGCGGCTTCAACGCTTGCAATATGCAGGTATTGGAATCTGGTGTCGATGTAAGCTACTTTGACTATGACAACCAAGCTGCCGATGACGAGATGATGTCAGTAATGCATAACATGACTGACCTAGAGTACGAAAACGACTGGGCAAGGTGTTGGGTTGACTTAGGAACTGCCGATGCGATCGCGATCGATACCCTAGTTAATGCTTTGCGCCAGTTTGATAAAGAATATGTAGCGATCGAAGAAGTCATTATCGGTGGACAAAACTCTGACTGGTTGGTTGAACCCAAGAGTCTCGATGATGCGGATTATGATCAATAAATAATTTGCAAAAGTGTAACCCCTCATGGGGTAAGCCTCTGTAAACTTCTTTGAAATACAAAACTTAGAGGAAATTCAAATGCGCGTCTTACATACAATGGTTCGGGTTGGTAACTTAGAGCGATCGCTAGATTTTTATACAAATGTCCTTGGTATGAAAGAATTGCGTCGCAAAGATTACCCAGATGGACGCTTTACCCTTGCCTTTGTGGGCTATGGCGATGAGTCGAGCAATGCTGTCATCGAGTTAACCCATAACTGGGATACCACTGCCTATGAAATTGGCACTGGCTATGGTCATATTGCACTAGGTATGGAAAATATCTATACAGCCTGTGACGCGATTCGTGAAAAAGGCGGCAAAATCACCCGTGAACCTGGCCCAATGAAACATGGCACGACTGAGATTGCCTTCGTCGAAGATCCTGATGGTTACAAAATTGAATTAATTCAACTTAAGTAAAATAAGAGGGGGCGCTTTGTGCCCCCTCTTATTTTTGGTAGAAATTGTTATAAGCTAAAAAGCTGCACACCAGTAGCCTCGTCATGCGTAGTAGAACCCGATATACCCCCTCTTGGCATACCAAGCGCAAATCATCTTGGTTGCGAAATACTTTGCTCCTCATTTTTATTGGTTTGCCATTGCTATTAATTTTGGCAGAACTAATTGCGCGAGGAGCACTTTTGGCTACAGGTAGTACGAATCAACTTGCTCCAAACAAGACAGTTGCGATCGCTCAGTCCTACGCTTTCAAGTTACAGGATGCCAATGGTAATAGCTATCCCGGATTACCAGATTCAGGTCGTCTCCAAGTGCGCCGTAGCCCACTATTGGGGTATGAATTAATTCCTAGCCAAAGTAGTGATTATTGGCAAATTAATGATCAAGGGTTTCGTCAAGATTCTTCCGTGCCGATTGAGAAACCTGCTGGTGAGATCCGCGTATTTTTAGTTGGCGGGTCTACTGCTTTTAGCAATATGGCGGACAAAAACCAAAAGGCTCTAGCATTTAAAGTCGAGAAATTGCTAAATGATCGCGTTCGTGCTCAAAATAGCAGTCCTGAAAAATTTAAGCCCAAGGAAACTCCCTATTTTGCCGATCAAATTGAGGCAATGCGCGCATTACCTCCACGCATTCGTGATGGTAGCTATCGGGTCATTGCGGCGGCTGTCCCTGGATATACCTCTGGGAATGAGCTTGCTTTATTTGCCCATAAGGTGAGTGCCTATGGTCCCAATGCCTTAATTATTTTGGATGGTTATGAAGACTTGCGATCGCCTAGCAATCAAACTGCCCATGAGATTGGTAATGTTGATCAAATGTTGCGTGATCCAATTGCTCAATACCGCCAACATCAAAGTCAACAATTCAATAACTGGCTAAATTCGCTATATCTAGTTAAAGCTTGGCAAAAGTGGGTAGTTCCTGCTGATATCGCGACATTTAGTTCCGATTATCAAGTTTTTGGTGCTGAACAATTTAGCAAAGATCCCAAAGAGTTACAAAAACGGATTGATCGCTATGTTTACAATACGCAACAAATGCTCAAATTAGCAGGTGATATTCCCACGCTAATCGTGCTCCAGCCAGAGATTACGGGTAAGCAAAAGGCTTTGACTAAAGAAGAAGAGGGCATTATCAAGTCCTTGGGCAATGACTATAGCGATCGCGTGACCAATGCCTATAATGCCGCGGAAAAAGCTCTTAGTGGTAAATTCCCCAATACCAAATTTGTTAGTTTCTATCAGCTATTTCAATCGAATAATCAACAAGCCTTTAGTGATCCCATCCACCTCACGGAGGCGGCTAATGATAAAGTTGCTCAAAAGTTGTATGACAGCATCGAGCAGCTATTTTCAGTACAGCCTGCACCAAATTCGTTAAATAGTGATATCACCCCCCAATCAGTCCCTACCCCTCAACCAACCCCAACCCCTGAAACACCCAAACCAACATCTGCGCCTGCTAGTCTGTCGGAAACACTTCAGCGAGTGCAAGGACAGTAACAAAAGTAAAGTTCATCCACTAGTGGATGAACTTTACTTTTTAAAAGGTTTTCAGAATGAGAGCCACTGAAGTAAACTATTGAAGTTAGTGAGTTTAATAAATCTTTATGGTAGAACCAATTTTGTCAGGCATTTGCCTCGGTCTTATTTTCATTACCCTTGGCGGACTATTTTTTGCAGCTTATCAGCAATACCGTAGAGTCTAGGAACACAAATAAAAAGAGGCGCATTGCGCCTCTTTTTATTTATGAGTCTGCTTCTTCAGGTTGCTCTAAATAGCGACAAATTTCATTAATTTTCATGCGGTAAATATGTGGCCAGCCACCATTAGTCTCGATGTCGCGTAAGAGATTAAATAGCTCATGGCGACTAATTGGCAAGGCAGGTTGAAATAAATCATCTCGAATCCTTTTATGGAGTGCTTCTAAGATCCGCAAAATTTGTAAAAGCCTCTCTGCATCACCTTGATGAGCTTGAGAAATTTGCAGAATGCGATCGCTGAGCGCTTCCAGCTCAGATAAATCAGCAGTTTGCCCCTGTTGTGATTGGTTCTGTGATTGGATTTCTGTTTGTGCCAAGCTAAGTACCCTCGTGCGCGATAATATGGTGATTGGAATTTTACAAATTACGTCTTTAGTTAGCTAACCTCTATGGCTAGTCTAAAGCACCAACAACTCCTTAACGATCTCAATTTAAAATCCCAAACTTAGATCGTATTTTTTAACAGATTCTAGAATGTGCAGTATAAAACGCTGCATATCCGAAGTCTAAAATGTTACCCGTTAAATTAAAAAGAGGTTATTTATGAAATTTCGTAGTTTTACGAAAGCAATTTTTACATTGTGTATCAGTTTATGCATGTTAGTAGCTAGTGGTGTATTTGCTAGTACTGCTTTTGCTGCTGTCCCCCCAGGTTTGACCTATGACCAAATTGTAAATACTGGTTTAGCAAACAAATGTGGTGACATTTTGGGTGCTTCTCGCGGTGGTCGTAACTTTATTCCCGTTGGTGCAGGTCAGTCTGTCGAAATTACCGACCTTTGCTTAGAGCCAACTTCCTTCTATGTCAAAGAAGAATCGAACAACAAGCGCAAAAAACCTGAGTTTGTAGCTAGCAAGTTAATGACTCGCTCTACTTCTAGTCTTGACTTCGTAAAGGCAACTGTTACTGGTAATAGCGATGGTAGCTTGAGCCTAGTAGAAACCGATGGTCTAGATTATCAACCAATCACTGTCAAAATGCCTGGTGGTGAATTGGTAGCGATTTTGTTCACCATCAAGGGTTATAAGGCAACCACAAACCCCGGTGTAAATGGTCTGACTACATCCGTTGACTTCGTTGGTTCAACCGATGTTCCTACCTATCGTGGTTCTGGCTTTATCGATCCTAAGGGTCGTGGTCTAGCGATCGGTTATGATGCTGCTGAAGCTTTACCTGCAAAACGTAACTCTTTCGATAACCGCAGCGTTAAGGATGACTCGACCTCTAAGGGTACTCTATCCTTGCAAATTGCTAAGTTGAATGCTGACACTGGTGAAATCGCTGGTACTTTCGAGACCGAACAAACCTCTGACAATGACCTCGGTGGTGTTGAGCCTAAGGAAGTAATCATTCGCGGCGTATTCTACGGCAAAGTTAACGCTTAATTTTTAATCAAATTTAAAAAAAGAGAGTTCCTATTAGGAACTCTCTTTTTTTTTGCGAATTTTACTGCAAATGTTTTTTGAAAAAGTCTAGGGTATAGCCAATTTCTAGGACTTGGTTGCTGCGTTTGCTGGAGCCGTGACCTTCATCGGGGAAGATGACTAATTGCGAAGGGATTTTTTTCTGTTCAAGGATTTTTTGGATTTGGATCGCTTCACCGACGGGGACGCGGGGATCGTTTGCGCCTTGGATGATGAGTAATGGGGCTTTGATGCGATCGCTATAGGTCACAGGTGATAACTCAATCAGCGCATCCCGATCCTTAACAGGATCACCATATTCACTAATTCGTAAAATGCGGCGATAGGGAGCCGTGTTATTTAAAAACGTCAGTAGATTGCTAATGCCAACAATGGAAACACCTGCATCATAACTACCTGCAAATTTAGACATCCCAATTAGTGCCGAATAGCCGCCATAGCTACCACCGACAATACCGATTTTGGGAGTGATACCATTGACTTGCCAGTTTTTGCGGATATAGATTGATGCGTCTTCGATGTCGGTGATTACCTTGAGGCGATCGCGTCCATTATCAGCATTGAGCCAAGTTTTGCCATAGCCATCACTACCGCGCACATTCGGCTCCGCAAATACAAAGCCTGCATTTACAAATAACTGGGCATAGCGATTAAAACCTGCGGTACTTTGTCCCTCTGGTCCCCCATGAAAATGCACAATTACGGGGCAAGGCTTTTCGAGAGGATTTTGGGGAGTATTTTCACATTGGGGCGATCGATAGACAAACATGGGGATTTGTGTCCCATCTCGCGTAGTGTAGTTCTCTAGCTTAGCAGCCGTAAATTTACTGGTGTTGATTTCGGGAGTGCTAGGCAAGACCCATTGCGTGAGTTTTTTTGTCTGCCAATCATACACATAGCTAAGTCTTGGGGCTTTAGCAGTTTCTACCCCAATGGTGGTGAAGCGACCATTACGGGTAGTTAAACCTGTATAGATATGATCCGCATTCGCAAATTCTGGCAGATCGATCGCTTCATAGTTATTGGTAGCGATCGCCTTAACCCTTGTGTAACCACCATCATTAATCGAGTAGAGAATGCGCTGGCGTTGATCATCGATATCAAAGCTATCAATATCAGCTTTTAGTTCAGGGGTAATGGGTGTAAATTGCTTGTTTTTATAACTATAAAGACGGCGAAACTCACTAAATTTGGGAGTTAGCACCAAATATTCGTCAGCGTTTACACCATATTGAATGCCATATTCTTCCTTCTCGTTTTGACCAATGAGAGGAGTAGTGGTTCTGGTTTTGACATCGTATTCGTAATATTCCTGCGATTGGCTACCCGTTGCCTTTGCAAAGAGAAATTTCTCGCGATCGCCTGTTTTCGGATTCACATACACATCGGCAATCCACCAAATCCCATCGCCTCCAGAGATTTGCACTTTCTTTTTGGTTTGCAAATCGTAGCGATAAATTACATTAGAGTCGGGCTTAATATCATTGGCACTGAAATAGATCGTACGGGAGTCATTACCGATATATTGCAGTGAGGTACGCACACCTGCTAGATGCTGGATGACTTCTAACTCTCCGCCATTGGTCGATTGCAAATATAGTCCCGGATTTTCTTCGCCTTGGCGATCGCGAGATAGGATCAGATATTTACCATCAGGAGTCATGCCTGCGATCGTTGTGGCATCCTGCCCTCCCGTCACTTGCACAGGAAATTTTTGTGCACCATCAAGCCGCCACACCTGCACTGTTCCCGTAATTCCCCAAGTAAAAAACATCCGCTTGCCATCGGGTGTGACCATCCCTAACCCCGGCGATCGCACATCGAGAATGGACTCAATGGGACGAGTGACACTAGGTGGTAATGCAGTTGGTGCATAGCGTTTAAGAATTGCAGGATCGAGACTGTCCTTACCTAATCCTGAATATTGCGCCTGTATAGGTAAGACAAAAATTGCTAAATTCGTAATAAAGGTAGAGATAATTAAAAATCTCTTTTTCATAATTTAGTATCTAATAAATTTTAGTTTTAACAGCATTTTTATAAAACTATAGCTGTCGCCATTCTTGTTAGAACATAAAAAGCAAATAGTGTAAGGCGACGCAAAGTACCGCCTTATACTATTTGCTTTTTGGTTTGTCCTGATACAGGTCACTATAGCTATACATACTCCTAGGATAAGCGATATATCGTTTTAAACCCTTAAATATAAAACCTAAAAAGCTGTGGCGTACCCTGCACTTGCGCCACAGTTTTTGACTTTGGTTTTTAATTATGCCTAGCTACTTACAGCCTATTGAAGCTTTGAGTAGTACAGAAATATTTTTGAAAGCGTCGCTTCGCAACGCTTTCAAAAATATTTCTGGGTTTTAAGTAAGCGCAAAGCTCTGTAGTCCTAAAAAAGAAAGATTTATTGTAGTAATGATGGACGATGCGAAGTGCCGCCCATTATTACCGATTTAGAAAATACATGGTTGTAACCAATGACATAAAAGGGCTTTTGTTCTTAAACTTCAAAACTCTGTGTATTTATGTAAATTACAGGAACTTTTATGAAATATTTATTTCATTGTTATGGATCATCTTTAATATGCATCCCAGCCATAGGATGCAGGGAGATAAAAAGCTATGCATAAATTATCAATTGCTACTGCATTGATTATGGTTTCATCTGTTTTTGGAATTAGTAGTAGTGTGCAGGCAGCTACTATATCTGCTCTAACAGGCTTTTCAACTAATGGTGGAGACTCTGCTGGGATGGAAGTAAAAGTCACTTTTACTGACAACACAACTAGCTCAGCTATATGGTCAACTTCAGGTATTTCTGGTTCTGCTTCATCTGATGGTTGGACTCTATCTCAATCGGGTACCACATTTAGCTCTCCTTGGTTATTTAGAAATAATTCTACAAAAGCAGTTTCTTCTTTATTCATCAACGCAATTACAGGTTCTACAGTTTTTGATCGAATTGCAGTTAATGAGGTTACACCAGACTCTGCTGATGGTTGGGAATTTAGTGTAGTTAGTGGAGTAGCTCCTAGCTCTTTTAAGTACAGCAACATTGTTAATGTTGTTGGTCAACCTGCTTTAGGAGATCTCTATGCAGCGCTAACTATTAATTGGTCTAGTGGTTTGGCTAATAATAGCTTTCTCAGTTTTAGAGCAGACACAGATAGTGCGATCGCTGTCATCGATCCAACAGATCCCAAACCTGTACCCGTACCTGCTGCTTTCGTAGGCATTGGGTTGGCTGGGGTATTATTGAGTAAAAAGGCAATCAGTCTTAAACAGAAATCTCAATAATTGTTTGTGGAAGTAAAATCCTTCGGATTTTACTTCCACAAACAATTTGGGATCGCTATAGTCACAAGTACAAGTAACCCTAAAAAGAACAAATAGCTATTCCACCAACTACGCTGGTGGAATAGCTATTTGTCTTTATTTTATAACTATGCTGAGATAAAGATATATAGCAATGTAAGGTTTGTTTCCCTACCTTCGGCAGGGAAACAAACCTGTGTAGCTCGCTTGCTTGAAAACCGCCATATATAGCAATCCTAAATTAGTCGTGAGAAGCTTCGACTTCGCTCAGCCATCGGTATATGTTGGCTGAGCGAAGCCGAAGCCCTATTTTTCTCATAAGTGATTTAGTACTGCTATATGAATCACAATCTTTTGAGGGAGGTTGCTTGATAAGGTGTGCTGAATGATAAAAATTACAATATTATGCGGATAGACAAAAGTTAAGTTTAGTGTTTTGCAGATCTCATAACTACATAACAGACTTAATATAGTAAAGGAGTTAAATATCTATGTAATCTCTTTCTCTAAATCGCACTAAATTAATAGCCAGTTACATAAAACGTTCAGTTATAAATGAATAAAGTTATCGGGCTTTGGGGGCTTTGGGGAGGTATGAGATACATCCACACTCACTTGGGCAGGAGGTGGAAACCGTGCAAGGGAAATTTCACAATCAGCAATTGCTATCTCTTTTAAAAAAGCTAGAGAGTATAGCTTTTACAGGCACTGTACATCTGAACTTAGAAACAAAGGATGAAAAATCATCTAATTGCATTTTGGGATGGAGACAGGGACAAATCATGTATGCTTTACCCTGCTTGCCAGATATCCATGCAATTATGGATTTTCTAGAACATAAGTTGCATCGGCAATGGATTGCGCCAGCAGTTGTATTTGCTTCACGACAACTGAAGGATTCTGACTCAACACAAGAATTAATTGAACGCTTGATTTCGATGGAACTGTTTACATGGGGGGAGATTGAAGCAGTCTTTTATGCACAGACCATTATTCGTCTGGAAACGATTTGGGATTTAGCAGGCAACTTTCAGTTACAGAAATCCTTGGCTTTAGAACTTCGCACCGCATGGCAAGTTAGCGATCTATTACTAGAGATTGCTAATCGTCAAGACCGTTGGACGGCAATTAGATCTCTGATTCCATCAATGCAAGTGATTCCTCGCTTAGTAGCAACTGATGCTAGCAAGGTGCCTCCTAGTGTGAAGAAGCATTTAAATGAATGGGTTGATGGTAAGCGATCGCTTGAGGAAATTTCTCAATGTTTAGATAAAGATCCATTGCAAATCGCTCAATCCTATGCGAAATGGGTTCAGGAGAAGTGGGTTACATTTCAACCAGAAGAGTCGAACATCATGCCTTTGGTGCTAGCGATTGATGATAGTGCTGTAGTTCAGCAAATGATCCAACGCACATTGTCCTCTTTTTGTCGAGTTGCTGTTGCTAGTAATGCCGTTGATGGATTGAGTATTATGTATCATCAACCCGTGCGATTACTATTGCTAGACGTAATGATGCCAGAAATTGATGGTTTAGAAGTTTGTCGCACAATTCGGCGGATGCCGCAATTTACTGATTTGCCAATCATTATGCTGACTGGTAAAGATGGATTCTTTGACAAAATGAAAGGGAAAATCGCTGGTTCCAATGAGTATATTACCAAGCCATTTGAGGCAGAAAATTTAAAACAACTAGTGCGGCAATATCTCAATTTAAGTAAGAGAAAACAGACACCAGAGCAACCGATTACCCAGAGAGCTACTAATCCAAAACCTGTTGTCGAGCAAGCTCTTAAGGCGCAGAAACTACCAAATAAAGAAATGGTAACAAAAATCCAATATCAATACAGTTAACAGGAGGGTGTGATGTTAACTCAAGAGCTTATCCAAAGTTATTACGTCATCTTCTCCTTGCATGGATTAACCTATGGAGTTGATGCGCGCAAGGTGAAAGAGATTTTCTCTTTACCTGAATTAGCGATCGCTATAGATGCGCCTGAAGATATTGTCGGACTAATGAATTTGAGGGGGAAACTAGTTCCAGTTATGGATTTGAATCACCGCTTTAGTTATCCGTTTCAGGAATATAAATTAGGGGATTCGATAATTGTGATCGAGCATGAACAGGAAATGTTGGGGATCGTGGTCAATCAAGTACGGGAAGTGATTGCGATCGCGCCTGAAGCAATTGAAAATACGATTTATACAAGACATCCTTCAAAATTGATCAGTAGTGTGGCAAAGCTAGGCGCAGAAAATATTGCCTTACTCAAGAGTGAAGCTTTATTTGACTGTGCTGAATTGATGGAGGGGAATATCACCAATTCAGGTCATAGTGATGATGCTGAGGACTTAGCATCTTTAAGAGAAGAACTCGCCAACCAGTGGATCAAAAAGCAAGGTAACTTTTTTGATACCTTCTGCCCCCATAGTAATGAACGTGAGCGACATACTTTGCATACTCGGGCTGAGCACTTGATGCAGACTTCGCAGCGCAATGACTTGATGGGGTTGCGTCCTCTCGCAGTAGTGGGTTTGGGAGATGAATATTTTGGTTTAGATTTGGAGGTTGTCCGCGAATTTACAGAATTTCACCAAGTGACACCGATCCCCTGCTGTCCTGAACATGTAATCGGCAATATTAATTTGCGCGGCGAAATCGTGACACTCATTGATATTCGACGTGCTTTGCATATGCAGGTTGACTCCCAGAAACAGATTTCTAAAGCGATCGTTGTTCATATCGAAGAGCTGGTTATGGGGATTCCTGTGGAGCGGGTGTTTGATGTCCTGTATTTACAAAAGAGCGATATTAAACCTAATCCAATGGCTGCCAGTGATGGCGATCGCGATTATTTGCAAGGGACAGTTCTCTATCAAGAAAAAATGATGGGGATTTTGAATCTTGCCAAAATTTTTGCGGATGGAAATCTCTCTGTCAATGAAGAGGTTTAGTTTCAGGGTTTTACTGCTCTCCAAATTGTATTAATTGCACGAAATATTAAATGAAGTCGAATTGCTAGGAAATTGAGGATAAATCTATGTTGAACAACTTCAAACTCAGGGGCAGAATGCTACTCGGTTATTCCGTACCAGTAGTTTTAATAACAGGATTGGCTCTAGGTGTCTACAGTACCTCACAAACAGTGGGCAAAAACTTTGAACATGCGCTGTTAGCAACCGATCGCGCCAGAATCTCTGATGCGTTGGAATTGAGGATTTCGCAGATCTCTCGGCAATCGAGGGGATATGTCATCACCCTCGAAAAGGATCTCCTTGATCGTTATGAAGAAGGAGTCAAAAGTCTCAATGAAGTTCAGGAAAAGGCTTTGGAGCTAACTAAAAATGCCATCCCTGAACAAAGAGAACGTATGGTCAAGATGGTTGCCTTGTCTGAACAGTATGAAAAAATCACCCGTAGTCAGATTGAATTTGCGAAGACGGGTAATCGCAAATTGGTATTGCAAACTGTGGAGAATGGAGCCGATTTGCTTAAGAATTTTGGAGTAGTAATGAAGGAGTTTGATACTCGCCAAGCAGATGTGGTTAAGGATGCGGAGGCTGCCACCAAAAATGCTTTAAATCTTTTGGTTGCCATGTCGGTGATTGGGGCTAGTACTTCTTTGGTAATCGCTTTAGTGGTTGCCTACATCATCTCTTCGGCGATCTCTAATACTCTCAATCAAGCCGCTAGTGAAATCGCCAGTTCTTCGGCACAGATTGCTAGTGCGGTTGAAGAACAAGAGCGCACCGTCTCGCAACAGGCTAGCTCGGTCAATGAAACATCAACTACGATGGGCGAACTCGGCACATCTTCTCGTCAATCGGCGGAACAGGCAGAAGTTTCAGCATCGGGAGCACGTCATGCGCTATCCCTGACTGAAGGTGGTACTAAAGCAGTGCGTCAAACCCTTGATGAGATGACTACCCTCAAAGACAAAGTGGGAGCGATCGCCGAACAGATCCTTCGCCTCAGTGAACAAACTAACCAAATTGGCAATATTTCGGGATTGGTGGGGGATTTGGCTAACCAAACCAATATGCTTGCTCTCAATGCTGCGGTTGAGGCAGCCCGTGCAGGCGATCATGGTAAAGGCTTTGCCGTAGTTGCCGAAGAAATTCGCAAGCTCGCCGATCAAAGTAAGAAGTCAGCCGAAAAGATTAACACTCTAGTTTCCGACATTCAAACTGCGATCAATTCAACAGTGATGGTCACAGATGAGGGAAACAAAACCGTCAACGAAGGCTTGTCGCTCGCTCGCAGTATGGCAGAAGCTTTTACAGGTGTATCTGACTCAATTAACAATGTCTTTATCAGCAGCCAGCAGATTTCGCTTAATGCTAAGCAACAGGCAGTGGCGATTAATCAGGTGGTTGAAGCGATGAATGCAATTAACCTCGGTGCAAGAGAAACGGCTTCGGGTGTATCCCAAATCAAGGTCAGTACACACCAATTGAATTCTGCGGCTCAAAAATTACAATCGGTCGTGTAAAGACGAGAGTCTGCCATAGGCAGACTCTCGTCTTCCAAATAAATAGGGAGTGCGTGATATGTATATCCAAGATGAAGAACTGAGGAATGTCTTTAAAATTGCTAGCGAAGAACATATTCAGAAGCTAGAGGAAGACTTTCTATTTCTCGAAAAAAATCCACAGGATCTGGCGCACTTAGAGGAAGCATTGCGAGAAGCACATACCCTTAAAGGCGATGCCAGAATGCTTGGCATTTCGGGGGTAGAAACACTTACTCACCAAGTTGAAGATTTGTTGGGAGCGGCGAAGAGAGGCGAATTGGAACTGTCAGGCAAAATGCTCGATCGCCTATATTTGGGGTTAGATGCGATCAGGCAATTGGTGCATGAAGCAATTACCGATGAAGAAGCAAGAATCAGCATTTTTGAAGTATTGGCACAGTTAATGGGAGCCGAAATTCAGCAGGAAGAGACTTCATCGGATGGCGATCCCTTTGAAGATACGGACATTATTATAAATACACCAGTGCCCGATGCGAATGTACCGATCTCTGTAAACCTGCCGCCATCTGAGAACATTAAGCTTAGTAATAATGGTAATGGTCATCAAAATGGTAATGGCAATGGGCTCAGTGGTGTAGCGATCGCACCAATACCCTTACAATACCCAACGCAAAATCCAACTCTCAGCAACTTACCCAATCCGTCAGCTTCTCCACAGCCCACATCACCATATCCTCCAGAGAGTCAACCTGCGCGATCTAATGAAGTTAGTTTTGTTCATGAAACGAGATCGTCTAATGGCAACAATACGACTAATGGTAATGGCAATAACCTCAACGCAACCTTTAGTGAAACTGACAAATATCGCATTGATACAATTAGGGTCGATCCCCAAAAACTTGATGCACTGATGACTCAAGTAGGGGAATTAACCGTTACCAAAATTAGGATTGCCCAGAGACTTACAGAAATTGAAGAAATTATTAGTCTTTGGGAGGAATGGAGCCGTGATACTTTTGTAAGTCGCTTAGCTCTCGAAAAAAATGGTAGTAAAGGCACAGACAATATTGGTTTAGTCAGCAGCGATCCCAAAACGCATCAATATGCTGCCAATCCTAAAACTGCCAACTTCCATCGTCGTCTTGAAGAAAGGCTAGATCGGTTGGGCAATCAACTTAATCACTTACGACGCAATACTTACGAAGATACGGCTCGTTTAGATTCGATCGCGGCAGATCTTAAGGAAGGTATTCGGACTTTGCGATTACTTCCTCTAGCTACAGTGTTTAACCTCTTTCCCCGCATGGTGCGTGATCTGGCGAGACAACAAGCTAAAGAGGTGGAATTGGTAATCGAAGGTGGAGAGACTTCGGCAGACAAGCATATTCTTGAAGAAATCAAAGATCCTCTTATGCACCTGATTCGTAATGCGATCGATCATGGGATCGAGTTACCATCAGAAAGGGAAAAAGCAGGTAAACCTAGAGTCGCAACTATCCATTTACGAGGTTTGCAAAATGCTCGTAGTATTATCATCGAACTCCGCGACGATGGACGTGGTTTAAATGTTGATCAAATCCGTCAAGCTGCCATCCAGCGAGGCATCTGTCGCGAAGAAGAGCTTGCGTCTATGTCCGCGCCCCAAATCCAAAATTTGATTTTTACTTCAGGCTTTTCTACACGTCTTGCTGTTACTCAAATGTCAGGACGAGGCGTAGGTTTAGATGTTGTCCGTACCAATATTGAACGACTGAAAGGGGATGTTTGGGTTGAGTCGCTCGCAGGACAGGGTTGTCTTTTCCGTATGCAGATAGACACGACCCTTGCCACTACCCATGTCTTGATCGCTGCGGTCAAAAATACACCCTATGCTCTCCCTGTTGAGTTTGTGCAAACTACCCGACTGATCCCCCACCAAGATATTTTTTCCATTGAAGGTAGTCATACCATTACCATTGATGACAGTCCTGTATCTGTCGCGTGGTTATCCGATTTGTTAGAGCTAGATGTAAGCGATCGCAACCTCAGCAATAGCAAATCCCTACCCTGCATCATCCTCAAAATAGGCATAGAACGCTTAGGCTTGATCGTTGACGCACTAATGGATGAGCAAGATGTGGTGATGAAGCCCCAGAGTAAACTCCTCAAGAGAATTCGTAATGTTAGTGGCGCGACCATTCTCGGTACTGGCGAAGTCTGTATGGTCTTAAATCCATCAGACCTATTGAAATCAGCCAGAAAACGTGCAGGCTTTATCTCAACTAGTAAACTGTTAGAATCCGTACAACGCAAGAAAGTAATCTTAATGGTTGAAGATTCGATAACTGTCCGCACCCAAGTCAAGCGCATTCTCGAAAATGCAGGATATGAAGTTATTGCCGCAGTTGATGGTCTGGATGGTTACGAAAAGTTACGCACCAAAGCTGTTGATGCTGTAGTTTCGGATATTCAAATGCCGCACCTTGATGGTCTAGAACTTACTGCAAGAATTCGTCAGCATAAGGAATATACAGAACTACCTGTGATTCTAGTTACATCTCTTGCTTCCGAAGAAGACAAGCGCCGTGGTGCTGAAGTTGGCGCAAATGCCTATATTGTCAAGAGTGCCTTCGATCAAAATGTCCTCTTAGAGACACTAGGGAGGCTGATTTAAATGTCTAAATCACCGATTCGGGTATTACTGGTTGATGATTCCCATATTGCCCTAGAAATTCTGCAACGTATTCTCTCTCAAGCCCCTGACATTCTCGTAGTGGGTTGCGCTAAGGATGGCATTGAGGCGCTTGCCCTATTGCCACAGGTGAACCCCGATGTGATTTGTACTGATTATCATATGCCGCGCATGAATGGCTTGCAGCTTACGGAATTGGTGATGATGAAATATCCCCGTCCAATTCTGGTAATTAGTATTTCCGTACAGACTGAAGACGCAAGGACAATTTTCAAAATGTTAGAGTCAGGGGCGGTCGATGTCTTTCCTAAGCCTCCCAGTGGACTATTTGAAGACTACAAAAAAATTCAGCAGGAATTAATCGAACGAATCCGTGTCCTCTCAGGCGTTTCCGTATTTACTCGCACCAAACGAAATACCTTACTATCACTCGAAAAGCAAACCTACAAGGAGCCTGCACCACCACCAGTATTTTTTGCGATCGCTCCTGATACCAGAATTGTCACCATCGGTGCTTCGACAGGTGGACCACAGGCTTTGCAAACTTTACTTACCCAAATTCCCGTAGGATTTCCCGCACCAATTGTTTGTGTGCAGCATATTAGCCGAGGCTTTTTGATGGGGTTGATCGATTGGCTCGGCTCTCTTTGTCATTTACCCGTAAAAGTTGCTGTGCAAGGAACTATGCCCGAAGCAGGGACAATTTACTTTGCGCCTGAGGATCGCCAACTAGAGTTTGACGATCGCGGTAGGTTCTTTTACACAGCAGCTTTTCCAATTGATGGTCATTGCCCATCGGTAACAGTTACCTTTCAAGCTGCCGCCAAAATCTATGGTGCGCGGAGTATCGGCATTTTGCTTACAGGTATGGGACGCGATGGGGCAACGGGTTTAATGGCAATTAGGAAGGCGGGGGGCATGACGATCGCCCAAAACGAAGCAACTAGTATTGTATTTGGAATGCCACAGGTGGCGATCGAGATGGGAGCCGCCCAAAATGTATTAGCGATTCAAGAAATTGCCCCCTTTGTCATGAATCACATCCTCACTACCCAAACTAGTTCTGCAACGTCATCATGGTAACAATTCCTCAAGCAGTTCTAGATAAATTAAAAGCAGCGATCGCTGAGCGTTTTGGCATATATATCCGTCCTCAAGACGATGCACCTTTTTGCAAAAAAATTCATAGCCGCGTCCAAGAATTAAAATTGTCTACCTATGAGTCCTACTGTGACTTATTAACTAGTGCCTCAGATCTAAGTCAATCGGAGTGGCGTGAGCTAATTCGGCAAATCACGATCTCTGAAACCTACTTCATGCGCGATAAGGGGCATATTCACTTATTACAAAATAGTATTTTGCCTGAGTTGATTAAGGCTCAACAAAGCACTAAAACCCTACGCATCTGGAGTGCTGGTTGTTCAACAGGGGGGGAAGCCTACTCGATCGCCATTTTGTTACAAGAACTAATTCCCGATATTCAGAACTGGCGATTGCGGATTATTGGCAGTGATCTGAATCCTGAAGTAGTCCAAAAAGCAAGACAAGCCGTATATAGTGAATGGTCTTTGCGAAGTCTTACCTCAAAGCAAAAAAGTCTTTATTTCACTCCCCAAGGCTCATTATGGCGACTCAATGAAAGCCTCTGTAAAATGGTGACTTTTTATTCTAATAACTTAGTTGATGACGATTTCAGTCAGAATTCTTCAGATTTTATTAACTTTGATCTAATCTTATGTCGCAATGTATTTATTTATTTTGAACCCCAAGCAATCAAAAAAGTTTTACACCGCTTTCATATTGCTCTCAAAACTAATTGCTATTTGATGACAGGGCATATGGAACTGCATGGGCAAAAACTTGATGGGTTTAAAGTGAATGTATTTCCTGATGCGGTGGTTTATCAAAAAAGTACTACATCCCATACCTCCAATAATCCAGATTTTCGCAACTATCCCTCTACAACTAATTCTTTAATCAGTAATTCTACTTATTTAATCAATTTTCCTGCCGTCACCCCTACTCACCCATCACATCCCTCAACATCACCAAGTCTCGCTGAATTTACTAGCTCTACGTGGGAGTCCTATCGTCATGCTTCCCATAATTTGGCTGATAGTGTCAACTCTGGTAGTAGCAGTCATGACATCACTGAAATAAAAACGGATTGGGATCGCCTTGCTGCTGCCGAAAGTGCTATTAGTCGCGCCGCCTATCGCCCTGCCCTCAACTATTTAGACCAAATTCAAGAGAAGCGTCTACATACAATCAAAATTCATCAACTAAGTTCAATTATCTATGCCAATCTCGGCGAGTTGAAATTTGCCTATCACCACTGCCAAGAAGTTATCAAACTAGAGCCAAATTCTCCTAAGACCTATTATCTGATGGCACATATCGCTGATGAGATGGGTAAATACGATGAAGTCAAACAATTACTCAAAAAAGCTATTTATCTCGATCTGTACTTTGTCGCTGCTTACCTTGCGCTCGGTGATATGTATGGCAGAGAAAGTGATCGCGATCGTGCCCTCAAAATGTATCGCTCCACCCTCGATATTTTAAAAGCCTTACCCAGCAGTGCAATTGTCGAAGAAACAGATCTTACTGCTGCGGAACTAATCCTCCAAGTTGAAGAAAGAATGCGTTGGATTGGCGTAGGTTTTTCGCTTTAAATAATCATATTGCTATATTTTTTGGGATTGAAGTAGAAATACTTAATCAAATCCATTATTAAAAATATCTACATATTTTCTTAATAATTTGTTTTCGCGATTTTTATTAGAAAAATCTTCAAGAAGATTGTCATAGAAGCATTACAGGAATCAGTTAAGACATTATTAAGTTAATATTTTATTCGGGATCGCTATAACTCTTATCCTGCACAGTGTACAAGCTGATTTACTTCAAAAACCTACCCTTGATAATTGAAGTAATTAATAAATTGCTTTTAGTAGTTTTGGCAAAGCCAAATAAGATATATGGACTCTTCAGGTAACTCCATTACAGCTTGTAAATTATGTCAGCATTACAATCCTGAAGGAAGAAGGGGTGGTTTTTGTGAAAGATTAGCTGTTCCCGTCAGTGCTACATGGGAGGCATGTAGTTTAGCAGCTCATCCTTTTGAGCCATCTTGGCAACCTACCGACGACTTTAGCTCACTTTTACATGACGCTCTTCATGAAAATATAACAATTAGCCATCATGAAGAAATGTTAGAAATGCAAGAGATTTCTATGCGATCGCTTAGTTTCTCGGAATTTTAATTGAGCAAACATTATTATTTATAAGTTGTTGCTAACAGTTTAGATTAAGTATTAGTACGTATTACTAGTACCTAGCTTTATCTACCTCATAAATATATCTACCTATAATATTAAATAAATTTGAATAAATTAATGTTTGTTGCCAGCATTTAATGCAGTTATTTTTACTAGTTCTAATGGCCGCATTTGTATTACAACCTGTTGAAATTTGAAAAAACTTTTGAAATTGTGGTGAAGACGCAATCTCAAAAGTTTTTCTACTTTTTATTCATTGTAACGTTCTATATTTATCACTCAGTTACAACCTGTTGAGGCTAGGGGGTTACTAGTCGTATAAAGCTCTGTATGTTACGCTAAATCAATAATATTTTATAAAAATTAGTTTTATAGGACAACGTGCTAGCAAGGGTTTGGAGTGCCACAATTCTAGGAATTGATGCGATTCAGGTAGGGGTAGAAGTAGATGTATCGGGAGGACTACCCGGAATCACTCTAGTAGGATTACCTGATACTGCTGTGCAAGAAAGCCGAGAACGGGTAAAAGCTGCTATTAAAAACGCAGGATATGCTTTCCCGATGCGAAAAATTGTGATCAATCTTACTCCTGCCGATCTCCGAAAAGAGGGACCAATTTTCGATTTACCCATTAGCATTGGTATTCTGGCTGCCTCTGAGCAGGTCGATCCACAGTTATTAGGAGATCATTTATTCTTAGGCGAAGTTTCCCTTGACGGTTCTCTGCGACCTGTGTCAGGAGTACTTCCGATCGCTGCGGCTGCTAAGAGATTGGGCATGATAGGAATCGTTGTGCCTAAAGACAATGCCCAAGAAGCAGCACTTGTCAAAGATTTGGCAGTGTATGGATTGCAAAGTATTACCGAGGTTGGTGATTTTCTGGCGCATCCCGAAAAATATCAACCTGTAGTTGCCAACCCTGAAATGAAATGGCACGACAGCGACTTTAAGCTAGATTTAAAGGATGTTAAAGGTCAACAACATGCTCGCCGTGCCCTAGAAATCGCTGCCGCAGGCGGACATAACCTCATTTTTGTGGGACCTCCCGGATCTGGTAAGACCCTATTAGCAAGGCGATTACCCAGCATTTTGCCCAATATGAATTTCGATGAGGCTCTAGAAGTAACCAGAATTCATTCGGTAGCAGGATTATTAAAAGGTAAGGGCTTAATTAGCGATCGCCCCTTTCGTAGTCCCCACCATTCGGCTTCAGGCCCCTCACTTGTAGGTGGCGGCAGCTTTCCCCGTCCAGGAGAAATAACTTTAGCCACCAATGGCGTACTTTTTTTGGATGAGCTGACGGAGTTTAAGAGGGACGTATTGGAATTTTTACGCCAACCGCTAGAAGATGGATTTGTGAGCATTTCCCGAACCCGTCAATCTGTTACATTCCCTGCACAGTTTACGCTGGTCGCGAGCACAAACCCATGTCAATGTGGTTACTATGGTGATGCTGTCCAACCCTGCACCTGTACACCACGCCAGCGTGAGCAATATTGGGCAAAGTTATCTGGACCTTTAATGGATCGCATTGATCTCCAAGTAAATGTCGCTCGCTTAAAGCCCGATGAGATGACACGCTCAAGTGAGGGGGAAGACTCTAGTGCAGTCAAAAAAAGAGTACAGGCATCTCGCAAAATCCAACAAACCCGTTTTGAAAACGAGCCGAGAGTTAACTGTAATGCTCAAATGCAATCAAGACACTTGCGCCAATGGTGCAAATTAGATGAGCCTTCACGGGATCTCTTAGAAGCAGCGATTAAACGACTCGGCTTATCGGCTCGTGCGACTGATCGCATTCTTAAGGTATCGCGCACGATCGCTGATTTAGCGAATACTGAAAATATTCAAGTAGTGCATGTAGCCGAAGCAGTGCAATATCGCACATTAGATCGAGCTACCTAAATCACACTCTCAAACTCCAATCCTGAGGTTAAGCTGACTTTTACAACAGGCTAGAGAAGAAGTTTTGCTTAGAAAACCTTCCCCTCTAGCTTGTTGTAAATTATTCCGAACCTATGCCTTTATGGTATTTTCAGTAAATTATTTGTTTTTCATGCAAGCATATAGCACTATACATGCTATTTTGTGTCTTGACTTTTAGCTCTAAATGAATTGTCTTTATCAAATAAGACTAAAATATGAGCAGTTTAATGAATAATTAAACGTTAACTTAATAAATAGTAATCTAGAAGTTATGTTAGGTAGACCTTTGTACTGCCTAACGTATGCCTGACTAATTATGTTGTTGAGTGAGTTGCTAGTGGAAGAATCCTATCGGGGCATTCATGTATGAGTACAGTTCTGGTGGTTGAAGATAGTGTCACACAGAGAGAAATGATTGAAGACTTACTTAAGGGTAGTGGTTTAATCGTCAAAACAGCAGGTGACGGAATAGAAGCACTAGAGCAAATGCAAGGCAGTTGCCCAGATATCGTAGTTATGGACATTGTCATGCCCCGCATGAATGGCTATGAACTATGCCGTCGCATCAAAACCGATCCCAAAACTGAGCGCGTTCCTGTCGTAATGTGCTCATCTAAAGGTGAAGAATTTGATCGCTACTGGGGAATGAAGCAAGGCGCTGATGCCTATATCGCAAAACCATTTCAGCCTCAAGAGTTAGTTGGTACTGTCAAGCAGTTACTTAGAAAAGCTTAAGAATTTCAGTACAAGTGCTAAAACCTTGAACAATTCTTGAATCAATTCTTGATTATTCAGGGATGGTTCGTTAACATCAATACTTTAAGATTTTCTAAAGCTTAAAACTTATAAAATTCAAGACATCAAAAGTTGCAATTTTGCAAGGTAGAGCTTCCCAAATTATGGTTGGAAACCAAGATTTCTTCCCCGGCATCGGACAAGATCAGGCGACTGACTTTGACCAAGGTATCGAAGCACCAGAAGGTGAGCTGCATTTAAGGTTTTTTGTAGCTTCTGGGATTGAATTTGCCTTGCCTGCAATTGGAGTTAGTCAAGTTTTAGAATATGCTCCAGATCGGATTAACCCCATGCCAAATGTCTCCCCACTGCTGCTAGGTACAGTTAATATTCGGGGTAGAGTTATTTGGGTAGGTGATCTCGGTCAGTTTTTAGGAGAAGTGCCTCCTGTCAATACAGATCGGGCAGAAATTTCTATCATAGCGATCGAGGATCAAGGCATGATGTTAGGTTTAGCAGTAGAACAAATTGGTGTCATGGCTTGGCTTGACCCCTCCCAGCTAACCGTTTCTAGAAACAGCTCTGACAGTATGGCTCCATTTATCAAAGGTGAATGGGTAATGGAAGGCAGTGAACCTCTAAAGTTGCTGGATCAAGTCAATATTTTGCGATCGGCGCGGTGGGCATCATAGATGATTTCAAGATAGTTTCGGGCAAATGGCAGAGATTTTAGGGATTTTAGGAGAAGGCACATGGCATCAAGTACACAGCACCAAAAAGAATACGAAAAGGCTTCCTTAGCCTACATGCAAGGAGATTATAATCAAGCTGCAAAATTAACACAGGAGCTTGTCCAAGCATGTCCTAGTGAGCCTATGTATCGGTTACTTCATGCTCATATTAATCTCGCCCTAGAACGCTATCACGATTCAATTGGTGAATATGAAACCGTTTTACAACTAACTGATGACAACTCAATTCTTGAATATGCTCATAGTGGCATTGCTGCTGCTAAGGAAAGATTAGATCTTGATGATAGTTACAGTGAAAATAATTTAGCGGATATGGTTAGCTCGTCAAACGACGAGTTTAGAAATAAGCAATATGCTTATGACAATGACAATAGCTATAACTCTCAATCAACTTATATGCAGGGGGCTTGGTCTTCAGGTGATAGTGGTGGACATAGCCATACCACTAACGATTTTGATTTTGATGATTTTAATTCTGATGTTTCAATGAATGGAGCTAGTGATTACAGCTATAGTGCCGAGACCCAAATCACAGGTTCGGGAAGCTTTAGTTCTAACTATAAATCTTCTGGAAACAATACATCTGGAAACTTGAACTCAGATACTGATGTTGTGTTCATGGATGAGTTTGATGATTTTGAAGACATTAGTGAATCATCTTTTTCTAATTCATTCAGTGATTCCGATGCAACCCAGATGGCATCGGATCGCTCGATATCTGATTTTGGTAGTCAAGATTTTGCGACCTCAGTAAGGTCTACAAATACGACAGCAGTTGTTGGCTCAGATGTCTCAGCAGGACGATTTAATCAAACTGCAAATGAAGCAGAGCTATTTGGTTTGGGCTCAATTAATTCCCCTGTAGGTGCAAAGCGCGGTGTGGATGTGAGTGCCGAAGCGTCCGAGCAAGGTGGGCTATTTTCTCCTTTTGATAATATGCCTTTGAAAACCAAGACCCTGATCACAGCGATCGCTTCTGGTGTGGTGGCAATGGTGGCAGCAGGTGTGGTAACTAATTTTGCAATTGGCTCGATCAAAGACAATGGAACCCGTGAGCAGTTACGTAATACAGGCTGGATGATGGCTGGGGCTGCGGCGATCGCCAGTGGTTCGATGGCGTGGGGATTGGGCAAACGCTCATCGAGGCTGATCGAACAATCAACCGAAAACTTACAATCTCAGTTTGAGTCAGTGATCCGTGGTGATATGACTCCAAGAGCTTCTATTTATAGCGAAGATGAATTTGGTAGACTCGCAGCAAGTTTTAACCAGATGATTCAGTCAATCGTATCTAACACTAACGAAGCACAGCGCAAAGCCGCCGAACAGGAACAAGCGAAGGAAGATCTCCAACGTCAGGTAATCCGCTTACTCGACGACGTAGAAGGTGCGGCGCGTGGTGACTTGACGGTACAGGCAGAGGTAACAGCCGATGTTCTCGGTGCGGTTGCTGACTCCTTTAACCTCACCATTCAAAACCTGCGCGAAATTGTTAACCAAGTAAAAATCGCGGCACGTCAGGTAAACGAAAGCTCTCGCGAAAATGAAGCATTTGCCCGCAGCTTGTCCTCAGACGCATTACGCCAAGCAGAAGAGCTAAGCGTTACCTTAAATTCAGTACAAATGATGACGGAATCGATTCAGCGTGTAGCTGAAAGTGCCCGTGAAGCGGATCAGGTGGCAAAACTTGCATCGGAAACCGCGATCAAGGGTGGCGAAGCCGTAGAACGTACCGTAGCTGGTATTCTCGACATTCGCGAAACGGTTGCAGAAACTACTCGTAAGGTAAAACGACTGGGTGAGTCGTCCCAAGAAATTTCTAAGATCGTTGGTTTGATTTCCCAGATTGCTTCGCGTACTAATTTACTTGCACTTAACGCTAGTATTGAAGCAGCAAGAGCGGGTGATGCAGGTCGTGGTTTTGCGATCGTTGCTGACGAAGTTCGCCAACTCGCTGATCGCGCTGCCAAAGCGTCGAAGGAAATCGAACAAATTGTATTGCAAATTCAGAGTGAAACCAGTAATGTGCAACAAGCGATGGAAGTTGGCACACAACAGGTTATCGATGGTACTAAGCGGGCTGAACAAGCTCGTCAGTCCCTAACTGATATTATCCAAGTGTCCCACCGCATTGAAACTCTAGTGCTTTCCATTACCGAAGATACCGTTAAACAAACCGAGACTTCACGCACCGTATCACAGGTTATGCAATCAGTTGAGTTAACCGCCCAAGAAACATCCCAAGAATCCCAAAGAGTGTCTGCCTCACTACAAAACCTTGTAGGTGTTGCCCGTAGCCTCCAAGATTCTGTGGAACGATTCCGCGTTGATTCAGGTGATAAAACGGGAGGTCGTTAGTCCTATTGTCTTTAGCTAGCTACTCATACCCTAATCTTTGAGAGGATTTTGTCATGAACTCGGAACAACAACAGCAGCGCATCATGGGTTATTTCATTGAAGAAGCCCGTGAACATCTCCAGACCATTGAGCAAGGTGTGTTAAATTTGCAGGACATCTTAGATGAACCTGAGTCGATTAATGAGCTTTTTCGTGCGGCTCACTCGATTAAAGGTGGTGCTGCGATGCTGGGCGTGGGGAGTATTCAGCATGTTGCTCACCGATTAGAAGACTTTTTTAAAATCCTCAAAGAAAATCCTCAAATAGACGTTGATGAACGCCTAAAAAGCTTGCTATTAGCTGGATTTGACCCCTTAGCTGAATTGCTTGATGAATTACAGATTGGGTTTCGTATATCTGACGAATTAACCCTAGAAACTAGCAACCGTGTCAAGCCTGTCTTTGCAGAATTGGAATCATATCTCAATCAATTAACTTCTAATTCTAATGAACAATTAGTTACCCCAGTTCTTGTTGATCAAAAATTAGAACAGCGTATTGTCGAATCTAAACCAGTTGCTTCTCAAAAAACGATCTTTCAAGAAGAAGTTACTAATAAAATGCGTGATATGCTGCAATTATTTCGTAATGCAGATTCACAGGAAAGTCGATCTCAGCTACAGGACATTTGCAATTACTTCCAAGAAGTTGGTGATAGGTTTGAACTGAGTAATTGGACAAATTTAGCTACTCAGATCAAAAATGCGATCGCGCATCCCGTTAACTCATATCGTACTCTTGCGCCTATTTTAATTCGTGAATTAAAGGATGCTCAAGACTTAGTCTTAGCAAATCGAGAAGCTGAGATTGCCATATCACCTCAAATTCAAAACCTCTTACCCTATCGGTTTTCTGAATCAGAAGATGATGATGTCAGTACAATCTTTACCACCGCACCTGATATATCTCCAAAATCGTTAGATATTGAAGAAGATCTACAACTTGATGCCTTAGGAAATGAAGATTATGAAACCTTAGATTTGGCTTCTATGAATCCAGTTGATCAGCAGTCTTCCAGTGCAGAGGAAATTGATCTATTTGGTGATCAAGAAGAACAAGAAGAATCCTTTGATCTATTAGAAATACCTCAAGAACAAATCGATCAAATGGATTGGATGGACAGTGAGTACGAAATTACTGAAAATCAACATATTGATGGTCCCAAGGTAGGAGCATCTGAATTGAAATCTCTAGCTACTTTATTTGAAAATGATGATATTGATTTTGATTCTGCTTGGGAAGATATTGAATCTAACGAGAGTAATCTTACCAAGCATGGCGGCAATGAACAGGGCTTTGACAACAACCATGATGAATTTGCTGATTTACTTGACAACACCTCGACAGACCTAAATAGCCCCGTCAGCAATCGTGAATTAGATGATTCTAATCTAGCGCAATTATTCGGTGATGTGCCTACTATCGAGCAGGTTAGTGCCGTGAGTCAAGACTCTCAAGATTTATTCCCTAAGGATCAAGATTCTCAAGGTTTATTCCCAGACGATATGGATATTACATCCAATCCAATCGATCAATTAATCACAAAGAATACTCCAGATAACCTAGAAGATTTAGCGATCGATGACTTGGTTAAAGAGGAATCTGTAGATGCAGAATTTGATGACCTTGATCTAGGAATCGATATTATTGATCAAATTAGTGATGTTAATACCGACAATGCCGAAGGCATGAATATTGATGACCTCGATTTTTCTGAGGTTAGCCCACAGGAATCTTCTGAATTCTTAACAGAAAGCACATTGAGTGATTTTCAAGACGATAGCTCTCTATCTAGTGAGGATTATTTTGCTGAATTAGCAAAACAAGAAAATGCTATCCCTGAAAGTCTGTATGAAGATGGAGAAGGTTCAGATACCAACAGCCATGAACCATTTGCCTTAACTATTTCAGAGGAAGACATGGCACTGTTAGAGGAAGATCCTTTTGCCATTAATGATAATCTTGATGCAGACTTACTAGAAATACCATTAAACATTAGCAATGAAGCTCAAAATGATTTTGGGTTTTCTGATGAGGAAGATTTTGTAAGCACCTCATCTCCAAAAGATGTAACGGATAGCTATGCTCTGCCCATAGAAAGTAGTAAAGACCTTGATGCCAATGATACTTCGGGACTAAATATATTTGATGAGCTAGGCTTTGATAATGATGACTTTGAGCAGGAAGTAGTATCATCTGTAATTGATCACAGTAATGATCATAAGGTTGAGGATCAAGTATTCTCAGATAAAAATGAATTTGACGAAATTGCTAACTCTATTAGTAGTGATGACGCATCTGAATTTGACACATTTCTAGAGTCTGCTATAGAAAGCGAATTAGATGTTGGATTTGATGAATTTAATGATATTGCCGATATCAATACCACCAATGATCAGACTATTAATATTAAGCTTAATGAGCAGATAGATGAGACTGATGATTTGTTTGCTGATACTCCAGAGACAAGTAGTTATGCTGAAATAATTGATAGTGCAGAAGATCTACAATTTTTCAGTGAAGATAGTTCTGATGCGACTAGTCTTGAACAAGAACTGAGTAGCACTGATGATTTAGGTGATTTCTTTGGTACTGAGGAGAGTGCTGAGCAGGAACTGAGTAGCACTGATGATTTAGGTGATTTCTTTGGTACTGAGGAGAGTGCTGAGCAGGAACTGAGTAGCACTGATGATTTAGGTGATTTCTTTGGTACTGAGGAGAGTGTTGAGCAGGAACTGAGTAGCACTGATGATTTAGGTGATTTCTTTGGTACTGAAGAAGAAATTAGTCAAGAGATTAACACTGGTGATGACGAGTTAGGCAATTTCTTTGATGATGTAGAGGCATCAGATTTTAGCTCGTCTAACGATATTTCTAATATCGAGATCAGTGATATTACTGATAATGACAGTTCAATTCACAATATTGCTACTCACGATATTGGTAGTACTGATGAGTTAGGAGAATTCTTTGCGGATGCGGAAGAGTCTGAGATTGATTCTGTTTACGATGAAAATGAATCAAATAATTTAAGTGCTACTGATGATATTGATGGATTAGGTGATTTCTTCAATGCGTCAGAATCGTCAGAAGATTTTGCCGAAAAATTGATTGATGATAATTGGAGTGATTTAGGCGTTAGCGACGATGTTAATATTGATGATGTTGCAGAAGAGACTATTGATTCATTTGCTGAGGTAAATCTTAATTCTGATTTTGCAGATATATCTGTTGCATCTACTTCTCTAGAAAGTATCAATGACGAATTGTTTAATCAAATTGAAGAGCCTGAACCTACTAACAACTCCGACAACTTAGTCAATTTATTTGCTAATGCGAACGAAGATGATCTGACTATATTAGAGAATAACTTTGATGATTTTGGTAATGATCTAGACAATGAATTTGACTTTAACGAAGAGCGATCGCTTACTCAAAGTGACGTGGGTAGTCTAGTAGATGATTTCGAGGAGAATAAATTTTTCAATGCCATTAATGATTTGCAATCAGAGTCTCTGCAATCAAACGATGAACCTCTAACGAGTATCCAACAAGATGATGTTGACTTTAACGATGATCGAGAAGATATTACAGCGAATAGTACGATTGACAGCCTAGTGGACTTTTTTCAAGGTGATGATGATTCCGATAGTATTGACTTAACTACATCTGAGTCATTAACTAGCAATAATGATAGCTTTGATGACAACCAAGAGTTAGATTTTGGTGGGTTTGACGAGATGTCTGATCTAAATGGTTCCAGTCTACAAAACTCTGTAAATCCTGAGAAAGATTATTTGGAAATGCCAAATTTAGCAATTAATAATCAATCAGTAGTAGAGGAGTTGAATGGGATTGATGATAACTTCGATTTTGATGATTTAGAAGCCATGATTGGCGACGCTAGCAGCTTATCAGATAATTTCATTACATCTAATAACGACGAAGTTGCTATTCCTAATAATCATAGTAATCAGGACAATGGGCAACATTCTATTAGTTCTGATGATATGAATTTTGACGAATTAGAAGCTCTTTTAGTTGATACTGGAAGCTTTGAGACAAATGTATCGGCAAAACCAAAAGAACAAGAAAATGCCAACCTCACATCTGCCTCACCGACCAAACCGAAGGATGACTTTGACGAGTTGGAAAATATGCTTCAGTTGAGATTTGCTCCAGATGTTGGACCGATCAAGACTAAAACGCCTATGCGTCCGCCTGTCACTACCCGTAAGCCTAGGTTGTCCGATTCAACGATGCGTGTAGATGTTAAGTACCTTGATAGTTTAAATAACTTAGTTGGGGAACTTGTTGTTAATCGTAACTTGTTAGAACAAGAGCAGGAAAGACTGCAACAGTTCATTACTAATCTATTGCATCAAGTGCAGTTGCTAAGTGATGTATCCCAAAGGATGCGCGATCAGTACGATCGCTCTTTACTAGAAGCATCACTAACCGCAGGTCGTGGGCGTTCATATAATAATTTTGAATCTGGTTATTCTGGCGATGGCGCAAGTACGAGTAGTGCTGTTAGTAGCGAATTTGAAGGGATTGAATTTGACCGCTACAATACCTTCCACGTTCTGTCACAGGAAATCATCGAACTAATTGTCAAAGTTCGTGAGTCAGCTTCGGATATTGAGTTTGTGGTGGGTGAAACCGATCAGGTCACCCGTCAGTTGGGAACGATTACTACTCAAGTGCAGGATGACCTGAAACAATCACGCATGGTTCCCTTTGCTCAGATTGCTGATCGCCTGCCTAGAGGTATTCGCGATCGCGCACTGAAGAGTGGCAAGCAGGCTGACTTGGAGGTGTTTGGTCGCGAGACGCTTATTGACAAAGCTATTTTGGAATCACTCACCGATCCCCTGACGCACCTTGTCAACAATGCGATCGATCACGGCTTAGAAGATCCTGCGACTCGTCAAGCGGCTGGTAAATCTGCCACGGGTAAACTTATAGTGCGGGCATATCACCAAGGTAACCAAACCGTCATCTCAATCAGTGACGATGGTGCAGGTATTAGCACTGAAAAAGTGAAGAAAAGTGCGGTTGCTAAGGGTGTACGTTCGCAATCTGAAGTTGATCGCCTCAATGATACCGAGGTTTACTCGCTATTATTTGAAGCAGGATTTAGCACGGCAGCAGAGGCTGATGAGTTTAAAGGACGTGGTGTTGGTCTTGATGTGGTCAAAACCTGTCTTGATGAAATTCGCGGCGTAATTATTGTGGAATCCGTAGTTGGTAAAGGAACTACCTTTACAATCCGCTTACCACTTACACTCAGTATTTCCAAGGCGATGTTCTGCATTAGCGATCGCGCTCGTATTGCCTTCCCTGTTGATGGCTTTGAAGACATGGTAGAGGTTCCTCAAAGTCAAATCGTGCTTAACGAAAAAGGTCAGCCATGCTTACCTTGGCGCGATACGGTGTTGCCATTCCAACATCTCTCCAATTTGCTTTCCTACAGTCGCCATCTCAGCCGCAGCAATATTTATGGTAAGCAGGATAATGACGAACTCTGCATCATTATTCTGCGTAACGATACTAGCTATCTTGCCCTACAGGTTGATCAGTTCCTCGGTGAGTACGAAATTGTAATCAAGCAGCTAGAAGGTCCAATTCCTCAGCCTGCGGGTATTGCTGGAGCAACGGTGCTAGGGGATGGTCGCGTCATGGCGATCGCTAACGTTTTGGAACTATTTGACATTGCTAGTGGTAGACTCCGTCCTTCTACTTCTGGAGTCACACTGCAACCACCCATTGAAGAAGATGTTGCTGTCGATCCAACGGTTCTAATTGTGGACGACTCGATTACGGTACGCGAATTATTGTCATTGACCTTCGCCAAAGTAGGATATCGCGTCGAGCAGGCAAAGGATGGACAGGATGCATGGGAAAAACTTCGTGCAGGCCTACCTTGCGATATGATCTTCTGCGATATTGAAATGCCACGGATGGATGGATTAGATCTCTTATCGAGATTACAAAAGGATTCTCGACTCAAAGAAATTCCTGTGGCAATGTTAACGTCTCGTGGAGCCGATCGCCACCGTCAAACCGCAATTCAACTGGGAGCAAAGGGCTATTTCACTAAGCCCTACCTTGAAGAGGAATTGTTGAGTGCCTCGAAGCGTCTCCTCAATGGAGAAACCCTGCCGATTTAACAATTCAGGAATGTGGAGTGCGCATTCCTGAATCTAGAAAAAACTATGCTGTTGAGTCTTAAAATTGAAAATTTTGCGCTGATTGATCGTTTAGAACTAGATCTTTATGCAGGGCTAAATATTCTGACAGGCGAAACTGGGGCAGGCAAATCGATTGTATTAGATGCCCTTGATGCAGCACTTGGAGGTAAAGTATCTGCGCGAGTGATTCGCAATGGGGCAGATCGGGCTAATGTTGAGGCAACGTTTTCCACAAATCAGGCGATTGCTCAATGGTTAGAATCTCAAGAAATAGATGCCATTGACTCAGAAACTTTGATTTGCAGTCGGGAGATTACCGTTAAGAGCAATCGCACCCGTGTTAATGGTGTGGTGGTTAATAAGCAACAGATTCAAGAGCTACGCGATCGCCTCGTTGAGATTACTGCTCAAGGGCAGACAATTTTATTGAGTCAATCCGCTCAGCAGAGAGAACTGCTCGATAGTTTTGGTGACCAAGCTTTTAATCAGGCAATCTCTTTACAGCGTCAAAAGGTTGCAAAATTATTTGAGATAAAGGAGCGATCGCGCAAAGCTCTATTTGATCGTCAGCAAAATGAGCGTAACCGTTTGCAGCATTTGGATATGTTGCGCTATCAACTCAAGGAACTTGCCGCCGCAAACCTTGAAGATCCAGATGAATTGGAGCGTCTCGAAAGCGATCGCAATCGCCTAGCCCATAGTGTCGAATTGCAAAAGCAAGGCTATGCAGTGTATGAAGCTCTCTATCAGAATGAGAGTGGTAATGCCTGTGCTGATCTTCTAGGGCAAGCAGAATCGATTCTCACAGAGATGGTATCACTTGATCACGAGGCGGAAGGAATTTTAGAATTAGTATCTAGTGCTCTTGCCCAAGTAGAAGAAGCGGGACGACAGATTAATAATTACGCCAATCGGCTTGATTCTGATCCTGAGCAGTTGGAGACTATTGAACAAAGAATTAATCAAATCAAGCAAATCTGCCGTAAATATGGCACGCTCCCTGAAGCGATCGCCTATATGGAAAAGCTGCAAAATGAACTGGCAGAATTGACCGATCAAAGTATTTCCATTGAAGACTTAGAGCGCAAAGCTGAGTCGGATTTACAGAGCTTACTCAAGGCTTGCAAAAAACTGACCGAATTGCGGCGGCAAACTGCGATCGCCCTTGAGAAAGCCCAAATCGAGGCGTTAAAAATGTTGGCTATGGAAAAAGTCCGCTTTCAAGTCGGTCTTTATCCAGTTGAGCCAACTGCTTTAGGTAGCGATCTCATTGTGTTTGAATTTAGTCCTAACCTTGGTGAACCATTACAGCCATTGGCGGAAACAGCTTCAGGTGGGGAAATGAGCCGCTTTTTGCTAGCGTTAAAAGCTTGCTTTGTGCAACAGAAAACTAAGCAAGAGATCCAATCTGATGCAGAATCTAGCCATGCTAAGGTTGGGACAATGGTATTTGATGAAATTGATACGGGTGTATCAGGTCGAGTTGCTCAAGCGATCGCCACTCAACTCTGGCAATTAAGCCGCAGTTCGCAAATTCTCTGTGTGACGCACCAACCCCTAATTGCGGCGATTGCAGATCGACATTTTCATGTCAGTAAGGAAGTAGTTGGCGATCGCACAAAAGTGCAAATTCGTTTATTAGAAATAGAAGATCGTAAACAGGAGTTGGCTCAAATCGCTTCAGGAAAAAGTGCTGAGCAAGGAAAAAAGAAAAAGGAAAAAGGAAAAGCTGTAATTCAAGGTACGGATGATCCTGCTCTCAGTCAGGCGATCGCCTTTGCCGAGTCTTTACTAGAGCAAGCAGCAGCTATAAAACAACAAAAATAGTCGGAGCCTTGCGCCGACCATTTTTGTTTTATAGCTGCCGCAATTTGTACTAGGACAAGTCAAAACCGAGAAGACGAGTTGCGGCGCTTAGCGCCGCAACTCGTCTTCTCGGTTTCCTAATAATACTGGCGACAACTATATACATATAGAAGCTGAAAATGATCGCGCTGGCTATATCCAAAGCTCGACCAAATCGCTAGAATCAAAGGAATATTATTAAATTATATTAAGTTATATAAATATGAATTTTATAGCCAGCAATTTTTCAGTCAACAATTTGCCGATCAGGAAACAATGGCGATCGCTAGTCAATATTTTTTTGATCTGCGTCATTTGTTTGGCAATTACCTTTGCCAATTCCCTGAGCAATAATGTCTCCGCTGCCAGAGAACCTGACTCTAGCCAAATCATTGAGCGCTTTGAAATCATCAAAAATAAAATGGCAAAGCTGAGATTCTGCTACAACGAAAGCTGTTTCTATCGCAACGTCACCAGTAAAATTATTCCTCCCAGTGACAAAAATCCCCATTACACTGCTGAAATCTCTGCTGCTGTCGAGAGACCATCTGCAAGCCCTGACTTAGCGGATTACCACTTTGTTTATGCTGATGATCATTGGCAATTGGTCAAGGGTGAAGAGTTTACCGATGTTGCAGACTATGTATTTATTGGCGATCGCTATGAGATTTATAGCGTTCATAATAGCCATACCCTCAGTGGCAATTTGGACAAAGCCAAGGAAGATAGCGGCATTAAATCAGGATATTTGCCCCTTTACTATGAAGTGTTAGATCGTGGCATTGAGCGAGTCAAATAAGATTTTTGTGGGAGGCAAAGCCTCCCACAAAAATTTGTTTATTAGGAACAAATATCACCAGAAGACAGTCTAGCCCCTTGCCCCATCTTAATTATTTATAGCGGTTTTCAAATGAGTACTTAACTTACTTTACTTCTTTGAAAGCAGAAATCAATACCAGTGAAGTCGAAGCCTCTCTCGAATCATTGATGATTGCTATATAATCAGGTGAATGCTGAAAACCGTATTATTGAGGTTCAGGATGGTTGCCAAACCAGTTATCAATCATATTCTCTTAGGACTTGCAGTTAGCGCGATTGCCCCGATCTCGACTGCTAGTTCTTCAGCATCCGCAGAAGAGAATATTAATATTCCACAGCAGCTAGTCGAACCTAGTCTTTGGTGGAAAACCCAACGGTTAGAAGCAGGTTGGGTCGAAAAAATTACAATTGATCCTGAATCTAGAAAGGCGATCGTCACAGTCAATACAACCAGATGGGCTGCATCTGATTATTTAACAAGATTTAGTTTTCTATTTAAGTTAGGTACAGAAGCTCAGAAACAAAACTTTGATGTGTTGCTACACAATCGACGCGATCAGAAACTTGCAGAATATAGCACTCAGGAAGAACGTTGGCGGATTGATCCAACCTCTCTAGGTGCAGAGCCATTTCGTATCAATGCTCCCACAATTTTCCAGCAACAGTTTTAACAAAAATCAGATTTTCTAAGGCATGGAAAACAGCGCTTCAAAAAATTACATCACATTTCTAAGTGATATTTTTGCCCAAGCTAATTCCGAAAATAGCATTAAGGCGATCGCGCACCCATGATAAGGCAGCATATTGAGATCTCTGTAATTCCTCTTCATTTAGTAAACCGAGGCTAACAAGAACCTGCTGTCGTTCCGATAGTTTGACTGCTATTTGCTCTCCTAATTCCTTATGTTCGCTAAGAAGCTTTTGCAGTTGCTGACGCTCAACTACAAAGAGAACTGTATCAGCAGTCAGAGCACGTACAGTTGCCGTCCGAGGTGTACCAATTAGCAGGGAAATCTCACCAAAAAATTCTCCCTCTCTTAATGTAGCGATCGCCTGATTATTTCGTTCCGAAAAAACCTCTACAGCCCCAGACAAAATAATATAGAACTCTTCGCTAGGTTCATTCTCTTGGCAAATTACTTCGCAAATATCAAAATGCTTGCGATAGCCCCTTGCAATTAATGCAAAGAGTTCTACTTCTGTACATCTTTCAAAGTAGGTTATTTTTCGCAATAAATCACGGAGATTGCTAGAACTGAGATAATTGGGAGTAGAAATAGAAGTAACGTCACTTGATTGTGCTGGATTTGGAAGCAGTTGTAAATTCTCGCTTTGGGGCTGTAAGGCATTCATCACATATGGAACAGATTCAGGATTGCGAAGAACAATATCGCGTGTAGGTAATGGAACTTTAATGCCTCTTTCCTTAAATTCATAGGCAATCCGAAAGTTTAAAGAGCTACGAATGCTTTCATTCTCATCGGGGTCATTAATCCAAACTAGTAACTCAAACTCAAGGGCATCACGATTAAATTTTTGGAATCTAACTTCTGATGATGGATTTTGTAATACATAAGGTTCATGACGTGCTGCCGTCAGCAAAGCTTCTGTCAAGACTAGCAAATCGGTATCTGGAGCCACTGTAATGGGAACATGAATGCGGCAGGTATGACCTTTATAACTCCAATTGACAGTATTGTGTTCAATTAGACGCTGATTAGGAACAATTACAAAGAGATCGTCATCGGTACGCAGGATAGTAGAACGAATGGAGATTTTTTCAATAACCCCCTTTAGTTCACCTATTTCAATATAATCGCCAACTTTGAGGGTCTGCTCAAATAGGAGAACAACACCACTAATAAAATTGCTCGAAAGATTTTGTAGTCCAAACCCAATACCAATACCGATTACCCCTGCAACTACTGCTAAAGAACTGAGGTTAACACCTGCTGTTTGCAAAATAATTGTGCAGCTCAGGGTAATCAATAAGTATTTTATAAATACAGTAATTGCTTCCTGTAATCCCCGATTGATACGAAATCGCGATAGGAACGCACGCCTGATAATTTCACTAATTAATTTCGATAGGAAAAAGGCTAAGACTAACAGTCCTAGCAAAAGTGCGATCGAGGCGATCGAAAATTTAGTTCCTCCAATATCTAAAATCTGAGCCGTGAAGATTTCATCAAACTTGGCTAACAAAACATCCATTTTGTGTTTATCTCTCCACAACCCTCTAGCAATTAACAACTTCTAACAAAGTCAAACAAATTGGATGCATAGAATTGTTTTTTTGTGTAGTGGCTTTGCTGCTACTCTACAAAAAATTAATTTTTTATTTTATAGCTATAGTCACCTGTATCAGGACAAATCAAAAGCCAAATAGTGTAAGTTGGCTCTCCGCGACAGCTTACACTATTTGTTTTTTACGTCCTAACAAGAATGGCGACAGCTATACTGTGCGTTCCTATGTAGCAATTTTCTAATAAGTAGCTGGACATAATTAAAAACAGAGTCAAAAGCTGTGCTGCACGCGCAGCATTCTGTGCTTTATATGTAATTGCGCCTAGCTACTTATGTACAAAAATATTGCTACAGTAAATTAATCTGACATTGACAAGCTGGCAAAATGCTTTAGCTTAGTATCTACTTCTGTATTGTATAAATTACTGTCGCAGTTGCGTTTGGAATTTCTGATTTTTTCAGTTTTGCATTGATTTTGCCTAACCCCCCCATCGTGCCAATCCATACTTGCCGATCGCTAATGAGTAAATTGACGACGGAACTATGAGGTAGGTTACTGATAAATGATGTAATTTCGCCGTTGTAAGTATTGGCAAGTACCAAACCATCCCTCATTCCAATCCATAACTCTCCAGTTTTGTCGCTAGCTAGAGCAACAATATCTCGTCCTGTTACAGTGTTAATTCTGGCGATCGCTTTATTAGTTTTAGGATTAATTTCAATCACATTGCGTGGCGTGCCTGCCCAAACAGTTCCTGATGGATCAACAGTCAGAGACTGTACAATTTGACCCGATACAAAGGGAATTCGCGCAGTAATTTTTGCTGTCCCTGGATTAATCTTAAACAATCCGTTTAATGTGCCGACCCAAATATTGCCAGCATTATCAATTTGCATCACATTAGCGGCTGTCCCTGGAATATTAGGTAACCGAGCATAGGTCTCAGCATTGTAGGGACTGATACGAGTAATGCCTTGATCAGTGCCCACCCAAATAAATCCTGCCCGATCCATAGCCAGACTCAAAATGCGGCTAGAGGATAGTTGGATTGCAATATTTTCAATCTTGCCTGAATTAGGGTTGATTTGGTAAAGCCCCGAAGTTGTCCCAACCCAAAAGAGACCTCTGTTGTCTTCAATTAAGGCAGTGACTGTGGAGTTCGGTAAAGATATCGAAGAGATTGCTTTACCCGTGAGTTGATCAATTTGAATTAAACCTTGCCAAGTACCTAGCCACAGGCGATCGCGGCTATCCAATAATGTGGCACTAATCCGACTATCAAAATTGGATGATGGTCTGACAGCGACTAGTTCCCTGCTACCTCCTGTAGTTGACTTCTGCTGAGTGATAAGGGAGTTAATATTGATAGCCTCGGCATTATTGAGTCCATAGCTAACCACAAATAAGCTGGCTATGTTAGCAGTTATTGCTAATACAGTTTTAGCGATCGCTTTTGAAGTATTTAATTGTGGCATTTGGGTAGCTGCAAACATCTTGACCATCATCCCTAGACGCGGTGTAAAACTCTTTTAAGCGTCAGATGGTAACACAAGAAATTGCGATCGATGCATCAAAATTACTAGAAATTGCAAGAAATTGTTGTTTTAAACTTCAAGTCCTAAAACCTCTATTAAAGTCAGTTTGGGTTAAGCTGACAAATTTTAAAAGCCCAAAAGTAAAAGCCTTGCTTAGCGAGGCTTTTACTTTTGGGCTCTGAGAGAGGGGTTCAAATTAATAGCTTGTAAGCCCAAAAACTAAAGAGAAGGCGCATTGCGCCTTCTCTTTAGTTTTTGGGCTTAGGAGTAGTTGGTGGTGGCTCAGGGGCGGGAATTTCAGGTTGTACAGGCTGTGGTGGCGGTTCTAAAGGGGCTGGCTGTGGGGCAGGTTCTATAGGTTTGGGGGAAGGATTTGTGGTGATAGGTGTGGGTTGAGGTGTAGTGGGGGTTGCCGTAGGCGCATTATTTGGCGCGGAAGAAGGCTCAGAGGTTGGTTTACTTGTATTTACAGGCTCAGAGGGTTTAGTGGTGGGCGGATCATCGCGCCTGCGTTCAACTGGTTCATCGCGGCGATCATTATTGGCTGTACCTGATGTATAGGTAACTTTAGACTTGTTAGAATCACTAGGCTTATTCGGCAGATCTGAACGACGGAACTGGATCGTACTTGCCTCTTTGACTGTTGCGGTAACACCAAACTCTGAGGTGATTTGAGGCAAACTGGCGAGCTGGGTACTAAACCCAAAAATCAAAGAGTTATTGGCAATGCGCTTATCAATACTTTCTTTATCGATGCGTTTAGGAGCAGTAGCTTTACCATCAGCTTTAATTCTAATTTCCTCACCTTTGTTTAGAGTGACAATCTCAGAGGTGCTTTTTAGTAAAACGGTAACAGTTCCATCTAGGGAAATAATTCGGCGCTCTTCCGCAGCCTTAGCAGGAATTTCTAGATATAAAGTCCCGTCATTGCTGGAAATTTCGCCAAATGAGGTTTTGATTTGAGCAGGAGATTTGCTATCCTTTGCCGCCCATGCGACCAATTTGCCTGACTCAATTTCTACTTGGTTTTGGGGTCTGAGGATGATGTTGGCAGTACCACCAATGCGAAAAATCGTCCCCGTTCTCAGCGTTATTTGAGCTGTTGAAGCTTCGGCGGTGCTCACGCTTTCATTTACTTTTAGAGGTACACCAACGGTAGCGGGTCTAGCAGTTGTGGAGTTAATATACTTAACTCGAACTGGATAGCTACGAATTTCGCTAATTTCGGCGATCGCCTCGGTCGGTAAAGCCTCAGAGCTAAAAGGTTTAGCGGGCTGACTGATCGTACAACTAGGCAGCGTTGTGGCTGTTAGGAATAAGACCAGAAGAGGCACATAATGCTTACAAAAGTGCCTAGAAATTTTTAGTAACTGCCAACGCTGCATCGTAAATTTTTTGTAGAGTCTACAAAGCCAGTTTTTTCGCTATACTAGGAAGTCTGGTTAAAACCGTAAATCCTAATGTATCTATATTAGGTCTAACATTGTTGTTTGACCATAGTTAGTCGCAATTCTCATTATTATCTATGAGGGATTGTACCTAAGAGTTCATGCCCCTATAGATGTAAATCTATCTTTAAACGAGTAAGAGTCAAAAGCACATGGCAAAGAGTAATTTGCAGGTCATGCTGACCAAAAATGTTACAAAATTAGGTAAACTCGGCGATTTAGTAGCTGTAAAGCCTGGTTATGCTCAAAATTTCCTCATACCTCAAGGTCTAGCTATTCGTGCAACCGCAGGTGTTGTTAAAGAAGTTGAAAGACGCAAAGAAGTTGAGCGTCAACGTTTAATCGCTATTCGTCAGGAAGCTGAAAGCCGTAAGACCGCTCTCGCAACCATTGGCGGCTTTATTATTAAGAAAAAAGTTGGCGAAGGTAATGCAATTTTCGGGACTGTTACCGATCGCGAAGTTGCTCAATTGATTACCGCAAAGTCGATGTTAGAAATCGATCACCGCGATATTACAATTCCTGAAATTAATCAAACAGGTACTTACGAGGTTTCGATTAAGCTTCATGCTGAAGTTACAGCAACAATCAAAATCCAAGTCGTTCCTGAATAAAAGTCCAAAGACGGCGCAAAGCGCCGCTTTTGAAAAACAAGGGGCTTAAGCCCCTTGTTTATTTTTTAGCCTTATTTTTGCTAGTTCGATCGCTAAAGTAATTGCCTCAATCGTACTTGCTGGATCAGCGATCCCCCTGCCTGCAATATCAAAGGCAGTACCGTGATCGGGCGATGTTCGCACAAAAGGCAGTCCAATTGTTGTATTCACTGCTCGATCAAAGGCTAAGAGCTTAACTGGTATTAAACCTTGATCGTGATACATCGCCAGATATGCCTCATAGCCAAGTCCAACATGAGCGCGATCGCGCCAAGCTTTAGCAGGGTTGACCCACATTGTGTCTGGCGGGATTGGATTAGTAAGTTGAACATTGGGGTGTTGTTGACGATAGCGCTCAATTAATGGTTGTAACCAGTCGCGCTCCTCGGTCCCCAGTTGCCCCTGTTCACCGCTATGGGGATTGATCCCCGCGATCGCAATTCGTGGATGGGTGATCCCAAAGTCCTGTAATAGCGATCGACGTAATAATTCTAACTTTTGCTCGATGAGTTCAGGCGTAAGCTGTCTGGTAACCTCACTCAACGGAATATGCACTGTTGCTAGCAAAGCTCGCAAAACCCAGTCTGTATGTGGTGATTTGCCAACAAATAACATCCCAAAATCATCGATGTGACTACGCTCAGCCAATAACTCAGTTTGCCCTGCATAGTCATGCCCTGCTTGTTTCCAAGCTGACTTGGCAATTGGTGCAGTAACGATCGCATCGAATTTACCTGCTAGTGTTTGGGAGATCGCCTCATCTAAATAAGCAAAACTCGCTGCCCCACTTTCACGATTGCCAACTCCTAGCGTAATTTCCCCATCAATGCGAATATCAAATATCTCTAGGTCAGCGGGATCAGCAATTTGGATATTGGTAGTTTTTAGATTTTTTAATAAATGATAATTTGCCTCTAGATGCTGCCTATCTCCAAAGATGGTGAACTCAGCATCTAGAGTTAGTAAATTTCGATCAGCAAGAGATTTTAGAATGATTTCTGTTCCAATTCCTGCGGGATCACCTATAGTGAGAGCTATTCGGGGTTTAGATTGCCAAGGTGAATGCCGCAGAATGTTCATGTAAGTAATTCTCCAAAAATTTAGTACACACGATAAGATCGTAATTCGCTGTTAGCCCTCTTGACCACCACCAACAATGTCTGTTGATATTTCCTTAGAAACCCTCTGGAATCAAGTCCTTGAACTTCTTGAAAGCCAACTGAGCCGCCCTACATACGAAGGATGGATTAAGACTGTTGTGGCTGATGAGCTTACAGCCGATCGCTTGACGATTCGCACCCCATCACTTTTTGCCAAGAATTGGCTACATAAATATTATTTTCAAAACATTACTGATGCTGTCACCGAAATTTTAGGTTATCCCGTTGAAGTCTATATTGTGGCGGCTCCCACTGGTGAACCTCCCAGTGGTCAACCCGATGAGGATATTGCTGAGGACACAGGTAGTCAAGAGGGACTCTTAGAAACAGCGATCGCCAATGAGGCGGTGCAAGCGATGGCAGCCTCTCTCCCTGCTATGAATGTGCAGAGTGACCCACAGGTTGAGAGTAGCCATAGTTCACCAAGGCATAATAATCTCAATCCTAAATACAATTTCAATCGCTTTGTGGTTGGGGCAACCAATCGCATGGCTCATGCGGCTGCTTTAGCTGTATCTGAGTCCCCTGGGCGCGAATTTAATCCGTTATTTCTCTGTGGTGGTGTGGGCTTAGGTAAAACTCACCTGATGCAAGCGATCGCTCATTATCATCTGGAAATCGAACCAAGGGCACGCATTGCCTATGTGTCCACAGAGCAATTCACTAATGATCTGATTGCTGCGATTCGCAAGGATAGTATGCAGAGATTTCGGGAGTTATACCGCGAGATCGATATGCTGATCGTCGATGATATTCAATTCATTGAGGGCAAGGAATATACCCAAGAGGAGTTTTTCCATACTTTTAACACCCTCTATGAAGCGGGTAAACAAATTGTGCTGGCAAGCGATCGGCCACCTGCTCAAATTCCTCGTTTACAAGAGCGTCTATGTTCACGCTTCTCGATGGGATTAATTGCCGACATTCAGGTTCCTGATTTAGAGACCCGCATGGCAATTTTGCAGAAAAAAGCCGAATATGACAATCTTAAAATTCCTGCCGATGTGCTGCATTACATTGCCGCTAGCTATACCTCCAACATTCGAGAATTGGAGGGAGCTTTAGTCAGAACCGTTGCCTATATTTCTATTTCAGGCTTACCGATGACGGTAGAAAATGTTGCGCCCGTTCTCAATCCTCCCAAGGAACCTGTAGAAGTCTCCGCCGAGATGGTTTTGAGTGTGGTGACGGAAATGCTAAATATTGATTTAGCCGATCTTTTAGGTAATTCCCGTCGCCGCGAAATTAGCCAAGCGCGTCAATATGTAATGTACTTAATGCGCCAACATACTAATCTCAGCCTTCCCAAAATCGGTGAAGCTGTGGGCGGTAAAGACCATACGACGGTGATGTATAGCTGCGAAAAGGTCGCCCAACTACAATCCACTGATGGTGATGTTGCTCAGCTATTAAGACAGTTAAGCGATCGCATTTACTTCATAGCCCAATCAAAAAATTAATATGTCTTCTCTCCCCGTTGGCTTTCCCGCACCCACACCTCATGGCATCATCGAAGTAAAGCAATATCCTGCCTATCGCTCAGGAACATACACCTATGAGGGCAATTTGAGTGAAGCAACTGGTTATTCTTTCAATCCCCTATTTCGGCATATCAGTAGTAACAATATTGCGATGACAACACCTGTGGAAGCTCGTTATCCCAGTGAGACTCTTGATCAGCCAGTGCAAAGGGGCAAAGCAAAGGTGTCTTTTTTGTACAACAATAATGGCATTAGCCCCCAACAAGTAGCATCAGATATTCAAGTGGAAGATCATCCGCCGATGTTAGTTGTGAGTTTGGGCTTGCAGGGAGCCTATGGCTATGAGAGCTATCAAGGACATATTGCTACGTTAAAGGAATGGCTAGCCCATCATCCCGAATATGCGATCGCAGGAGAACCAAGGGAATTTCTCTACGATTCTCCCTATACACCAGCACCACTCAAGCGGCGCGAAGTCCAAATTCCTATTCGTTTTATTTAACGTCAGTTCGACGAAGGCGGAAAATGGTAAAAATCGCTTAGCGATTTTCCCCATTTTCCGCCATTTGCGCGGCGCGAAGCGCCGCGCAAATGGCGTTTTAGGCTATTCAACAAGAAAAGAGTTGCTATGCAACTTTTTCCTTTTATCGGACATATTTTAGGCTTTCGGTATTTTTGAAGAAGAAATCAGTAAAGAGACTAATAACCGTGCGATCGCGAATTTTGATATTGGCACTGAGGGACATCCCAGACTGAAGATTAATCTTGGTATTGTTATTTACCATGATCGATTGCTTCTCGATTTTGACTTTGGCAGGAAAGCGATAGGTAGGATTAGACTGATCAGGGGGTATGGCATCAGAAGCAATCCAAACTAATGTTCCTTTAATATCACCAAACTCACTGAAAGGAAAAGAATCTAAGCGGACATCAACAGGCATTCCCTCTCTAACAAAACCGATATCTTGGTTGGTGATGAATATCTTTGCGACCAATTGATCGTCAGGCACAATCTTCAATACACTTTCAGGTGCATTCGTATTAGCCACATAACCTAAACCTGCTTTCAGTTCAAAGACTGTACCTGCGATGGGAGCACGTAACTCTTGATATTTCAAGGTAACTTCGGCTTGACTGATTTGCCCTTCTATTTCTGAAAGGCGCTTGCTGTTATCAACAAGTGCTTTCGTAAATTGGCTATCGATTTCAGCAATTCGCTTCGTATTATCGGCGATTTGGGCTGTTAACTCTTTGCGCGTAGTGTCAAAAGTGTTATTAAGACGCGATCTCGCTTCAGAGATCGCCGCCTGAAGCCGTAATTCTTCTTGTTGCAATTGTCGAATTTCTGACTCAGTATTTTTGACTTCTTCCTGCTGTTTGAGATATTGCACCCTTGCAATGGCTCCCTCCTTGACAGCATCTTTTATACCATCCAGAATCTGTTTATTGATCACCAAAGATTCTTGGCGACCAATCCGCTTCAACCGAGTTTGATTAAGTTGTTCGATCGTTTGCGCGATGTTTGCCTCTGCTGCTTGCGATCGCGAACCTAGTTCTGCTTGATTAGCTCTAAGGCGATCCTGCTGATCGCTAGAGAGATCTGCGCCACCACCATTAAGCTGAATGCGATAGAGTTGCGACTCTGACATTATTGCCTCACGGTTACGGGCAAGCGCTAGTAGTTCTGGAGGAATAGCGATCGCTTTCTTGGTGTTGATGTTTGGGCGAGTACCATTGAGAACAGATCGATAAAACTGATTTTCTTCTTGCAGATTTTGACGGAGTTTTTTCAGGGAATCAAGTTGGGCTTTTGCCGCAGTTGCGTCAATCCGCAGCAATACTTGATCCTTCACTACCCGATCACCATCTTTGACCAAAATTTCTTTAAGTACGCCACTAGCAGGTGCTTTTACCTCTTTAACCGTACCCTGAGGCTCTAATTTACCTAGAGCAGGCACGGACTCTTCGATTTTGGCAAATGAAGCCCAAATTAGCCCAAAGGTAACAGAACCTAGCAGTGTCCATAAAATTGCCTGAGTCCATTTTGGTGATTGACGTAATACTAATGGTTGATCAAAAGCCTGAGTTGCCTCAGAAATTTTCTCCTCAGGAGCATCGGCGTTAGGCTTACCATTTAGATTGGGAGATGCTTCTTTCTCAGATGGTATTAGCTTATTTTCTGAAGTTGATTCATTATTGAGAGGCTTCACATTAGCATCGGTCATATCATTCACCTGTGTCTAAAAATGTAGTTGATGTAGTTAAAGAATTCTTGCTAAGCATATAGGCATCTGAAATTATGATTCTCCTGCTGCTTCCTGTTGGCGATATAGAGTGTAATAACGTTCACGCTTTGCCATCAAGTCAGGATGTGTCCCCTGTTCGCCGACTCTGCCACTATCCATCACCAATATCAAGTCGGCGTTGTGAATTGTAGCAAGACGATGGGTGATAAAAAAGACAGTACGACCACGAAATTCTTCGGCAAGATTTAGACAGACTTGACGTTCGGTATTGTAGTCTAAAGCGCTCGTTGCTTCATCCAAAATTAGTAATTGCGGCTTTTGCAATACTGTACGCGCGATCGCAATTCTTTGTCGCTGTCCACCTGAGAGGGCTGAACCACGTTCGCCAACCCGTGACTCATAACCTTGAGGCAATTGCATAATGAAATCATGGGCGCAAGCGATCCTTGCTGCTTCTGTAATTTCTTCGGGTGTCGCATCAGGATTAGTCAGCGCAATATTTTCCTGAACCGTGCCATCAAATAGCAAAGTGTCTTGTAATACCACACCAATCTGACGACGGAGAGAATAAAGTTCCACTTTACTCACATCATAGTCATCAATGAGAATGCGTCCTGATTCTGGCTCATAGAGACGTGATAGTAGCTTAGTAAGGGTACTCTTACCCGCACCACTAGCTCCTACTACACCCACAAATTGCCCCGCAGGAACTTCTAAACTGACATTATTTAGCTGCAAATTACCATTAGGCACAAAGCGAAAATGTACATTCTCATACCTGACAGCCCCGACAATAGCAGGCATAGGAATATTACGCCGACCTGCTTCCTCTTGTTCCTGTGGATGATTGATAATATCGCTCAAACGCTCAAGAGAGAGTGCTGTCTCTTGGAAGTTTTGCCAAAGCTGAATTAATCGCAACAAAGGCGTAGTTGTGTATCCTGCAATAATCCGAAAGGCAATTAACTGTCCAAGGCTCAAATGATTACCAAGTACTAAATATGCACCCACCCAAAGTAACAATAAGTTTGATAATTGGTTTAAAAATTGACTTGTCGATCCTGCGGTGGTGGAGGTGACAACGGTTTTAAATCCTTCAGAAACATAACGCGCATAGCGACGTTGCCATTCCCAACGCGATTTTAATTCAATGTTTTGCGCTTTTACTGTCTGAATTCCTGATACAACTTCCACCAGATAGGATTGAGTAGTGGCGTTGCGCTCAGCTTTAGTCCGTAACTGTCCGCGAATAATCGGAGCAACAATAAATGTGAGCAAGGCAAATAAAGGAACTGTGCCAAGGGCTACCAAGGTCAATAGCCAGCTGTAGCAGATCATCACAATGATATAAATCAATGAGAAAACCGCATCTAGAACTACAGTTAGGGCAGTTCCTGTTAGGAATTGACGAATGTTTTCTAATTCACCAATCCGACTGGATAGTTCTCCAACCGATCGCTTTTCAAAATAGCGCAAAGGTAATCGCACAAGGTGATCGATTGTTTCCGAGCCAAGGGTCAAGTCAATGCGATTGGTGGTATTGACAAATAAATAAGTGCGTAAAGCACTAATCACTGCTTCAAAAATGGAAATCGTCACTAAGAGAATGCCCAGCGTATTCAGCGTCGCAGGAGCATTTTGAATGATTACTTTATCAATAATCACCTGTGTGATCAAAGGATTTGCTAGTCCTAACAATTGCACAAAGAACGAGGCAATTAGTACCGTAATTAAAGTTTTTTGATAGCGTTTGAGGGATGGCAAAAACCACGATAAACCGAACTTTTGTTTAGGTGTGTCTTTCGTTGGTTTTACTAGTAAAATCTGACCCGATTCACCCCAGAGGTCAGCGAATTGGGCTGTTTTTTTAGTAACAATGCCCTGTTCTGGAATTCCTAAAACTAATTCGCGATCGCTAGCCTTATACAACACTGCAAAAGTATCCTGCCAATTTAACAAAGCAGGAGTCGGCACTTGGGCGATCGCACTGGCAGGGATTGCAAGCAATTGTCCATTTAATCCCATCAGTTCTGCGATCGCTCCGCAGAGTTGTAATGACAATTTAGGCGATCGGGCAAATTGATTATCGATCGCCCGCTTGACCACATGGCGATAAAAAGGCAACTGCCAATATCTAGCTAACATTTGGAAACAAGCAAGGGAAGCATCCACAGGTCCCCTACCATAAAAATGTGGATAATCAGTTCCTTTACGCTCAGAACGCTCTCCCACCATAGGCAGTTCAGGTGCGTAGGGAATATCTAATGCAGTTAATACTGTTGCTTCCTCGACTACTTCAGCTTTGATCGCAAAGTTATCTTGCAAACCGATTAGACGGGCATGACCATCTGGTAAGACTTCAATGATATCGCTCTCATTGATAGCCTCAATTCGACTACCAACGGGAGCTGCAAAATTTTCACCACCACTAACTAGCCATACAAAATCGCGATCGAGTTTAGATAGAGGCAATTTACCTGCACCAAAGTTCATGACTATTGCACCAGACATTGCTTCACGCGCTAATTGCGCTAAATTAGCGGGAGCCTGCGCTCGCCGATCCATTTCCGATGCCAATAGATCAAATACTTCGATCAAACCAACTTTAGTTGTAAAAATTTCTTTTAAGGCAGGATTGCGATCGCACAACTGCCAAAAATCTGATGCTTCCAAGGCAAGACAAGTACTCTCTACCGAAGCAATAACCGTTTCACAAGGTACATTACGAATTAGGCTCATCCAACCCATTACAGCCTTAGGTTTGAGGATATCTACGGTTACTGGTGCTGTTGCCCTAGGAATCTGCCCCAATAGTCTCGCTTGTCCCTCCATCAAAAATAAAATCTGCGCTGGCATTGTTTCTCGGCGCAAAATTACTTGACCCATCCGATAGCGCAAGGGTTGTACTCGCTCACTTATTTCTTTTACAGTCACAAGATCAAGATTTTGTAACTCTGGAATAAGTGAGAGAAACTCTTGAATAGCTGGGATTGTAGAGATCATACAAACCTTAGTGAAATGATTTTGACGTAATTATCGTGCTTTCCTAAAGCAAGCCGATAATTACGCCCTAATACTGCCATATTTTGACGTAAATTATTGTTAAATAAGTATTGATCACGGATTAATCGATCCCCTCACAAATGTTGCCATTTGTTGCGCTACATTTTCTTCTAACCATTTAGCAAAACTTTCATCAATTAACCGTCTTTGAATACTTTCATCAAGGCTGGCTGGTAAAAGTTTTTCTAGCCTGACTACCACGATCCAATCGCCAATCACAGTTGGTGTATGCACCTGTCCTACATCACTAGCAGTCAACATTTTAGCTAAATCAGGATGAATTGAACCAACTTCCACAGGTCCAACTAATCCTCCTGTTTGGGATTCTGGACCTTGAGAATATTCTCTTGCCAATTCATCAAATGATTGCTCGCCTTCTTTAATCCGAAAATACAATTCTTGGGCAACACAAAAATCTTTAGTACAAATTAACGAGTAAATAATGCGATCTAGTTGTTTCTTGCGCTCTAAAAAAACAGAATTAACTTTGGCTCCCCATGTAATCTGTTTAAACTTTGCCAGCTTTAAAGATTTTTCAGCACGTTTTTCTAAATCGATAAGGGTCATTCCCTGTTGTTTTAGCCATGCCCTTAATTTCTCGTCGGAATCAATTCCTAGCTGTTGTAAAGCTTGCTGATAGGCATTTTGTTTCTCTTCTGTAGTTAGAGATATATCAGAGGTCACACGATCAAGGGTCATCTCCCTGACAAGTTGAGGCATCATACCATAGGAAACCAATTTCTCAACTAGTAGTTCCGCCCGAAATTTCCCACCATTCAGTTCCAATGTTTGCATGAGTACTTATCTGAAATTTTAATGTCTGATCTATTTAGTCATCATATATAGGACTTACGCATCGGGTGGATATGGCGCGGACTTTGCCCGCGCCATATCCACCCAAATCCCAGTAAATTCGTTAGCATTGCGTAAGTCCTAATATAGCAGTCCTAAATCATTTGTAGATTTTGGGATTTGTGGAAGTGTCACTTTTTGGGATGCACTTCCAGAGAAATAAGTGAAGACTGCACGAAGTGCAGTCTTCACTTATTTGATTTTTGCTCAATAGGCGATTCGGGGAGGTAAGGCAAGAATAGATTGAAGCAAAGGTTTCTCTTTCCTCTTAGCATTATGAACAAACGCAAAGAATCTCAAATACAAAGGTAACTTTTTCTGAAAAATACCGTCCTAGCATACTCTCCCGCACCATGACAGACATTTGCGACCTTTTTTTGACTTCTTCGGGTTTGTCCTTATGCCTTGCTGTCACTTACACCTCATCGCACTCGACTGCCCTAGATAAGGTTACTTCAGGCTTACTTTGTCGAATACATTCTTGCAATTGAGTGTTCATATCTTGCACTAAATTTTTGTCTATAGCAGTTTTCATTTTGCCTACGGCAAAATGAAAACTCAAAACTCTTACTGGGAATGATTTTTTGTTTTCAAATGAGTGTGTACTCATTTGAAAACCGCTATAAGTCTAGTTCTTGGGCAATTTGGCGATTCGACAGATTTAATCCCATCAAATACAGACACAATATCCATATCCGTAAGAATTGATGATGTCCTGCAAATATTGAATCGGTTAGATCGTCAAATTTTGCCCTGCAAGTTTTATAGCAATGCAAGAGATAGATAGTACAAAGCAAACCTTACATTTCTTTCACTTCCCCGAATTACCGATTGAGCCAAGATTTTTAGCTCCCCCAAATATAAATAGAGCCATTTTCCATTTTAAAAATTCTCGCACTTTCCCCATTGGCATCTTCTTCACCACGTTGCTGATATACAAGACCGCCACGCTCATCAGTATATACGAATGAACGATTAGGAATTGGTCTGAAATAATCACTTACACCATCGTCCCATGTAATTGTGACAAATCCCTGACGCATTGAGAAGGTACAAGGCATTGATACTTTAGCTTGGCTGGACTCATTTTCAAAGTATTTACAATATGCTCTTCGGCTGTCAGCTTGAGCGGGTAGTGAGATGCCTAATGCGGCGATCGCAGAAATTAAGCCAATCAAAGCAACTCTAGTTTTCATATTTTATCTCTTACATTTGTTTGACAAAATCAATGGACAAAATTAACCGTATATTGTTCCGTATTCTCCCTTGCTCTGTGGTAATGATTGCTAAATAGTTAAGGATGGGCGGCGCGAAGCGCCGCCCATCCTTACCACAATAAATCCTTTCTTTCTTAGGAATACCATTTCATCACTGATAGGACTTACGCATCGAGTTGATGTGGCGCGGGCTTTGCCCGCGCCACATCAACCCAAATCCCAGTAAATTCGTTAGCATTGCGTAAGTCCTAACTGATTAAGGAATAAAGGGAATAAACTGACGGAGAAATTTGCGAAGTCTTAATAAATCGATTACCTCTCTCACTTTGGGTGAAACTAAATCTTCGGGGGGGATACTGTCGAGCGATCGCATTTTTTCCATGAGTTCGGTATACTCGGCGGCGGATAGTTGTCTCCCATCAATCGGCGATCGCGCATCGGTGTAGATTTCTGCACGTAAAACTTCTTCGGGAGTATCTTCTTGGAGAGAAGATATCTTGTTCTCTGCAAATACTTGATTAGGAAATGATAGAATTGCCATCTGACAACTGATAACAGCAGCGATCGCTAAGTTTCTCTTCCTAATAGGAAATACTTGATTCTGTGAATTATGAATATCTTTAACGTCCCAATCGATTTGGTACATCTTCACATCCTCCGGGGATAGTTTTACGAGATTTTTTGCCACACCAAGCACATAGATATTGGCGAGTCTCTTCGGAGAGATCGATCGCTTTGCTAAAGTCGGCATCTTCTACAACTGCACCTGTATATTCTCCTGTCTCAAAATTGGGTAAATGGAGGCGATCGCGCGGTGTCGCAGTCTCTAGCTTGCCGTAAAACATCTTGACACGGCTGAGATCTGTACCGCGCAGATTTGCCTTAACCAAAATAGCTCCGCCAAAGTTTGCACCCGTGAGATCGCAATTGTTGAAATTTGTCTTGATTAAGTTCGCTCCACTTAAATCAGCATTGCGTAAATCAGTATTACAAATATCACGACCTGCTAGCATCATTCCTAAATTGACTACACGCACTCCATTAGCTAGATCAACTACATAACCACCAGTTCCATCCAGAATCGGACGACCCAGCAATCCATCACGTTTGAGTGGAGTCAATAAATTAGCACTAGATAGAAAACGGACAATTTTTGCGCGTCCATCGGCATCACAACCACCTAGTAGAGCTGCCGTCCTTGCTTGAGCGATCGCTCTTTCTAACGGCCAGTCCTCCAATTGTCCTTGTGGGTCGAGGACTAGATCGGAAATGCCTTGAAAATAAGCATCAATGGTTTGCTGTTGCGTAATGACATTCTGCTGCCCTGTGAGTTCTTCGGAGATTTGATTTTGTCTCCATGCCACCCACACTGCCAAAATCGCAATTAAAATTTGCCCTACCGCTCCTAAAGCTTCCCATTTGAGGCTATCAAACCATCGGATAAAAGCGACATCAAATAGCGTGACATGGGCAAAAACTAGTACTGCAACCCCTGTAATGACACTAGATATAGTTATGTCCCAATGCTTGCCCAAGGGTGAGTTAGCGATTGTATTCAGTAATGGCGGCAGGAGAATTGGTAAAACGATCACAAAAATTGTGCCAAGACTGATATATACCAGTTCATTCTGCTCGAAATACATGGCTGCGATCGCCGTAAATGTCGCAATCGTAGCCATGATTAAGAAAAATGCTTTCAGTCGAGAATTCGGTAGAGCCAAGCTATTTAACTAGTTAATCTGCTAAATTTGATGAGAATTTCGATAAAGGCGGCGATCACCCTCACAATTTTACAATATAGCGTTTACCAGTCTTAAGTAAACTTAAAACCCATAGTCCTGTAACGATCGCTACGCGATCGTTACAGGACTATGGGTTTTGTTTATAACTATGCCGAGCTAATTCCTTATCCCCTGATTAATCACAAGGTTGATTTTATGTGAGTCAAAGTTAAAGGCAGTTATTTGCTCAGCTAAAGCTCTTACCATTGATATGGATTTGAGAGTGGTGAAGCATTCTCAAATCTATATCAAAGCCTGAAGATGATTTAGCGCCGATTGGAGATAGGAACGCCTTTCTTCTTTTGATAAATCTAAGTTGTCAATTAAATATTTAATTGTTGTATAGATACTGAGGAGGATAGAATTAGCGCTATCTGCTTGTCTCTCCAATTCTTGAGGAGGCGAAGATGATGAAGCTCTTTTTAGATTTTCCGCCTTAACTTTCGATGGTTCGGGATTAATCTGTTGAATAGTTTGTTGCATATTCTCAATTACGCCATACATTTCCATTGGATCGAAGATGCGTAACAAGCTAGTTTGCGTGATAATTCCTAGTCCTTGCCCCCAATTCCAAGAAACCACCATACGTCCAACCCGCAATCTTTTCATCTCTTCATGGGCTGTCCATAGCGAATCTTCAGGGCTAAGCAAAAAGAGTGGTGTACTCATTACCGTTTGAGCTTCTGTTGTTGCTAGATCAACCTGAAAAGCATGGAACTGCACAATATCTCGCTCAGTCACAATTCCCACAGGACGCATATTGTCATTTTGATCGGTTTCCGTAATCACCACACAACTGACACGGTTATCTGACATTAACTGTGCTAGATAGAGAACAGTAGTATCTAAAGGAGCGTGAATTACCTCTGTGGTCATAACATCAGCTACACGGCGAAATCGCAGGAGATTGGCAGGACGCAAGATATGACGAATACTCTCATGGGAGATGACCCCAATGAGTTCTCCTTCTTCATCAACTAATGGCAAGTGACGAATTTGATAACGTCGGAATAGAAATAAAGCTGCAAAGATATCTTCAATCGATCGCTGCGGCATTGTGATAATAGGCGATGTCATGAAATCGGAAACCTTGGCTTGACGAAAATCAACTTCTTGGGCAGTGATGCGTACTACATCTCGTGCTGTTAAAATCCCCACTAATTCTTGATCTTGTTTGACTAATACACAGCTATTTCTAACTTCAAGTTGTAGTGATTCATTTGCTGAGTCATTCTCATTATCTATATCTGTGATAGCATCTACACGATCCAGTTTATTTAACAAACAGCTAGGATAGTGCGCCTGACTAATCATTGTAATCGCTTCCAACAGAGGTGTTTCTGGTGTAACGATCAAAGGAGAATACTCGATAACACTCGTTAAATCAGGAATCCAATCAAGAGGATTGTCGAATTGCATAGTCAAATTACGCGCAATAGAATGGATAGAAAGAATTAATGTAATTAAGTGTGTGAGTGCAGCAGTTTTTTACGACAAATGTTACACTTTAAAGCGTAAAACTTAAAAATAATATTGATCTTAGATGTATTGAGGTGTAGTATACGACAGATGTTACATTTTCATGGGCAAACCTATTGTTTTGCATGATTTATATGTTTATAATGGTTGACATGAATATCTATGGCTAAATATAGATGCTTTTCTGTCATTTACAGCTTCATTCACAGCAACAGAAAATGATTTGATTAGCCATTTCTGCTGGGATTTAAGCTGTTTAGCTTCTCCCCTATAAGTATGGAAAACTGTAAATGAAAAATTGTTCTATCAATCAGTAGAGGTGTCAGTTGGTTGTGTAACTTCCGAAATTCTTGGCGTTTTTCCATAGAGACGATCTAATACTCGCTTGACAGAAATGCGTTTCCATTTTTGTCCGCGCTTAGTACTGTATCCCTGCTGGTTTAGCCAATCGGCGATTTTCTGCAAGGATTTACCAGACTTGTGGTGACGGCGAATTAGTTCGACAACTTGAACTTCTTCTGGATCTTCCACCAGCTCGCCATCTAGCGATCGCTGCCCAAAAGCAGGAGAACCATAACCTGCATATCCACCTGATGCAGCTTTAGCTCGTCTACCCCTTTCTAGTCTTTCCCAAACAGACAGATTTTCGGAATTATTTTCTGTCATGGCTATTACAACTCAGTCACCAATAAATTTATTTTACTTTGAAATTGCTGATTGCTGAAGCTCTTATGAGTATCTGCAGACAAATTTATGAAAATTAGCTATAACTTAACAATGAAATTCTGAACTAATGCAAAAAACAACTAAGCTATTTTGAATAGCATCTTTGCCCCCCATAACTTTTATTAACTGTTACTAGTTTTCAACAGGCTATATAGTTATCCCCCCTGCCCTTTAATCATCATATCACTTAAATATCTTAATAACAACATGAGCACAGCTAATTTTATTCAAGACCAATCTGAATTTGAACTACTTCGTGAAAGTACAGATCTACTGGTTGTAGACTGCACTGCTACTTGGTGTGGTCCTTGTAAAGTGATCGCCCCTTTCATCGATCAATTGGCAGAAGTCTATAGCGATCGCGCTAAAGTTATGAAAATTGATATTGATGTCAATAAAGCCTTAGCAAAACAATTTGGTCTGAAGAGTATTCCTGCTGTGTTATTTTTTAAACAGGGAGAATTAGTAGAAACGATGATTGGTGTAAAAAACTATGATGATTTCAAGAATACTCTTGAAAAGTACTTGTAGCTTTTAAATTCAGATCATACGAGAGTATTCTATTCAGTACCTAAAAATATTAAGTAAATGATTAGAATTTGCTAATCCCTCTCACAAAATAGATGCGGGAAATGCAGTTTTGTTCTCCTGAAATTAAACCCTCAACCATAAAATAGACACACGAGTAACTATCTAAAATATATTCATTACAGCATTTCATAGTTTAGTGAAGAACGGGATTGTTTGCCCACCTTCGGCGTGGCAACAATCCTTTATATCTCGCTTGATTGAAAAGCGCTATATCTATTACCTAATTACAATTGACAATCTGTTCAGAGGTTAAGTCCGTTGCATACACAGTAACCATCCTAGCCTCTAAAATCATGTCATCTTTAGCGATATTGCATGATTTTTTATATTTAAAGATTTGTCAGCCTTTAGAAAGTTATATAGCAATCCTAAATGTTTTGTGGAAATGTACTTTTCTGGGCTGTTCTTCCACAAATCCAATAATCTACATATGATTTAGGACTGCTATATATTTCATGACTAAATTCCTAGATTCTTCTCTCAATTGATATTGTTCTCAAATACGTCGCACAGGATCCATGCCCACTACTCTCCTAATGATTGATGCGTCTGATATAAAACGATGCAAATATGATTGCTATTTAACCAGCGATCACCATTGCAGTTATCTGATTATGGAAGCAGATACTATTACAAAGGCTAAGGAGATATGTGAAGAAAAGAAGCCTGACCTGATTTTATTGAGTTGGCAATTTCCTGATGGTAATGGATTAGAATTTCTGGAGTGGATGAAGCAACAGGGACAAATATCTCTCATCCCAACCCTGTTACTAGTTGAGCAAAAAGATGAACATATTGCGGCTCAATCCACTAAGAGTGGTATCCAAGACTATTTGGTGAAAGAGCATTTAACCCCAGAGAGATTAATGCGATCGCTAGATAATCTCTTAGACCGAATGCAGTTACTAAATAATGTCTCTGACGCGATTAATTTGCGAAAAAGAGCTGAAGCTATTAAGTTGGAGAATGAAGAGAAATTTCTTTGCCTAGTGCAATGTTCTGATGATGTCATTTGGTCAACCGATTTAGAAGGGAAGTTTATTTATTTATCCCCACAATTTAAGGAGTTATTTGCTTGGGAACCTGATGAATGGATTGGGCGATCGATCATTGAACTTGTACATCAAGGCGATCGACCTCGATTTACAGACAATGTTGAAAATATCCTTACATCTGCTGGTAAATCAGAGATTCCTGTTGAATTTCGACATCTTCAAAGGGATGGTAGTTACGTGTGGGTATCTACAAATATGACTGCTGTAAAAAATCATCAAAGAGATGTGATTGCTATTCAAGGTATTTCACGAGATATTAGTGATCGGATTGCTCTTGCCTATGCAATTAGAGAACGTAAGCTCGTAGAAACAAGACTTCATGAGTCTAATGAAGCTTTGGCGGTAATGAATCAAGAATTAATTCGAGTAGCACAACAAAAAAAAAGAATTTTTGACGGATATTAGTCATGAGCTTCGTACTTCTCTCAATGCAGTTTTAGGTTCAATAGAATGTTTACAAGATGGAGTATATGGTGATCTTAATGATAAACAGAGAAAAGTTTTACAAGTAATTGAACATAGCGAAAATCATCTATTAACATTAATTGATAAAGTGATTTATTTCTCGCAATCTTAGTCATAAATATATAGCAATCCTAAATGATTTGTGGAAGCACACCCCTTTGGGGTGTGCTTCCACAAATCAAAAAATATACAATTGATTTAGAACAGCTATTGCGTATAACAATCTATAGCTGTTGTCATTCTTGTTTAGGATATAAAAGCTAAATAGTGTAAGGTGGCGCGAAGCGCCACCTTACACTATTTAGCTTTTTGATTTGTCCTGATACAGGTGCCTATATCTATAGTTAAGTATAGGGTTATGTCCTCACCAAAGGTGCGAGCAAAATCCTCTGTACCCATCATGTTTTCAAAAGTTTTTATAGATGTTTTAGGTGTGTAAATTAATGTAATAAGTGACTCAGCATCGCTATAAACCAAATCTAAACTGTTGTTTCGCCAAATATGCTGGCGAAACAATAGTTTGGATTTGGTAACTACTCAGGGAGTTTAAAGCCTTGCAAATGGATGATTTACAAGCAGTGACAAACTTTTTATTGAGAATGCGATCGCTAAACTATTCCTATTTAAATGAATAAGTGATAAAATTATGAGAAATTAAAAGACCTAGAAGTTATTTTGGTCTTAAAATTGTATAAGGGGGATTGGATTGACTTGTACTTAGTATTTATAAATAACTACAAAAATTCTCAATCATGAACAACTTACCTATCGTTTGCATAGTTGAAGATAATCCTGATGATGAGCGCTTGACTATTCGTGCTTTGCGAAAGGGGCAAATTGCTAATGAGATTAAAGTAGCTCGTAATGGGGAGGACGCTTTAAATATGGTGTTAAATTCTGATCCTTTGCCCTGTGTTGTACTTTTAGATTTAAAACTCCCAAAAATCGATGGGTTAGAGGTATTGCGGCGCATTCGTGCTAATGAACGTACACATTTGTTGCCAGTAGTGGTCTTAACTTCGTCAAGTGAAGATCGTGATATTGTTGAGAGCTATAGTCTTGGGGCAAATAGTTATGTCCGTAAGCCCGTAGAATTTGATCGTTTTACCGAAGCAGTACGCCAACTGGGATTGTATTGGGCACTGGTTAATGAACCCTTACCCAAAGGTTTATAAGTTATGAGCGATACTATCAACGTCCTCATCATTGAAGACTCAGAAGATGATGCGATTTTAGTTGTGCGATCGCTGCGTCAGGGTGGATTTGTCATCACTTGGGAAAGAGTACAAACAGTCGAAGAGTTACATCAAGCTCTTGCAAGCCGTAATTGGGATGTGATTATTTCTGATTACAATTTGCCTAAGATGAATGCAACGACTGCCTTAGAAATTGTCAAACAAAGTCAGCTCGATCTCCCTTTTATCGTAGTTTCTGGCACGATTGGAGAAACATCAGCTGTTGATCTTATGCGTGCGGGGGCGAATGACTATTTGATGAAAGGAAGTCTTGCACGTCTATCTGAAGTCGTAAGACGCGAGATTCGCGAATTTAAGATGCGACTGGAGCGACAACAAGCATCTCTCGAATTGGAATTGACCAAACAAAGGTTACAGCTTGCACTTGAAGGATCTGCGATCGGGCTATGGGATTGGGTGATCCTAACAGGGGAATTGACAATTAATGAAAGATGGGCAGAAATGCTCGGCTATACATCTCTAGAATTGGAACCTATCAGTTTTGAAACTTGGCACGACCATGCTCATAGTGGTGATCTTAAAAGAACTTTCAAATTGCTAGAAAAGCACTTTCATCATGAGATTCCTGCTTACGAAGATGAACTGCGAATGCGGCATAAATTAGGGCATTGGGTATGGATCTTATGTCGGGGAAAAGTAACAGAATGGGATGCCCAAGGTCAACCTCTCAGAATGACGGGGACACATTTAGATATTAGCGATCGCAAACAGGCGGAGTTACGATTATCACTTCAGAGTACAATTCTCGAACGTATTGCTAAGGCTGAACCCTTACCCAAAATCTTAGAAGCTCTGGTATGTAACATTGAAGAACAATTAGAGGGAGCTATATGTTCAGTTTTATTATGTGATCAGGAAGGAAAGTTACATTGTAGTGCCGCTCCTCATTTACCAGAAGACTACAATCAAGCAATTGATGGGGCTTCAATTGGTGAAAATGCGGGTTCTTTTGGTACGGCAGCATTTAGGAAGGAAACAATTATCGTTCCTGATATCGCTACTGACCCGCTTTGGAAAGACTATAAGGAACTTGCTCTATCTCATAATCTACAAGCTTGTTGGTCTATGCCAGTGATAGCCACTAATGGTGATGTACTGGCTACCTTTGCTGTTTATCATCAACATATTCATCATCCTATTGCCCAAGAATTAGAGCTGATCAATTTAGCGACGGATATTGCCAAAATCGCGATCGAACGTGATCAGGCGGCACAAGCTTTAGCTAATCTTAACCACAATCTGGAAATGCGTGTGGCGCAGCGTACGAACGCCTTACGCCAAAGTGAAGCGAAGCTCATCGAAGCCCAACAGATTGCTCGTCTTGGTAGTTGGGAATTGGATATACAAACAAAAGAGATTATTTGGTCAAGGGAAATCTTTAATATTTTTGGAATTGATGCTAATCAGCAGGAACCTACCTATGAGCAACTTTTGCAATATTTCCCAGCCGATGAACGTATTCGCTTTAATGATCTCGTTAAACGTGCTATTCAATTCTCAGAACCCTATGCTTCAGATTTTCAAATTATTCGAGCTGATGGTTCTTGGGGGTATATATTTTCTAAAGCAGAACTCCTGTGTGATGTTGCAGGTCATGCCAAGCGATTATTTGGGATTGCTATGGACATCAGCGATCGTAAAGCCATGCAAGAAGCGTTAAAACTTAGTGAAGAACGCGCTCGGGCAACATTATTAGCATTGCCAGATCTCGTCTTTCGCGTAAATCGTGCAGGAGAATATGTAGATTTTTTAGCATCCCCTAATGTTGGCAATATTGTCGATCCTCAACAAGTAATTGGTAGACGCTTAGCTGATTGCTTGCCCCCAGAAACTTGGGATAAAGAACATCAGGCGATGCAGATAGCATTGGAGACCAAGACTGTGCAGACTTATGAGCAACAAATTCCGATTGATGGTCGTTTGCGCGATGAAGAGGTGCGGGTTGCTCCCTGTGGTAATGATGAAGTGGTCTTTTTTATCCGTGATATTAGCGATCGCAAACAGGCAGAAGCACAATTACAGAAAACTAATGAAGAGTTGATACGTGCTACTAGGCTGAAGGATGAATTTCTCGCCAACATGAGTCATGAACTCCGCACTCCTCTTAATGCTATTTTGGGAATGACTGAAGCGATGAAAGAACAAGTGTTTGGGCAAGTTAATGATCGCCAACTCAATGCATTAAACACCATTGAACGTAGTGGCACGCATCTTTTAGCATTAATTAATGACATTCTTGATGTCGCTAAAATTGAATCTGGTCAATTGAAACTAGAATACGCTCTTACTTCTATTGAAAGCCTATGCCAATCGAGTATTGCTTTGATTAAGCATCTCGCTCACCAAAAACGGATTGAACTTAAAGCTAATATTCCTGATAATCTTCCTCACTTGATGTTAGATGAGCGCCGCATTCGTCAAGTATTAATTAATTTGCTAAACAATGCCGTCAAATTTACTCCAGAAGGTGGCCAGATTCGCTTAGAAGTTACTTGTCAAAAAAAATTTACAGGAATTCCATTGACCTATACAATTCCTGAAGCAATTTCCACCTCCCCTGATGATGATGCTCAAGCGCTAAAAACATCTCTAGAACAAATAAATCAATGCTCTGATTATTTACAAATTGCCATTACTGATACAGGAATTGGCATTTCCCCAGAAAATATTAGGCGACTCTTTAAACCTTTTGTGCAGATTGATAGTGCTCTCAACAGACAATATATGGGTACTGGCTTAGGACTAGCGATCGTTAAGCAAATGATCGAGCTACATGGTGGCATGGTTAGTGTAACGAGCAAAATTGGTCATGGAAGTTGCTTTATGATTGCTCTACCTTTTCATAACTCTAGAGATATTACAAGTCCTGAATCCAATGCTGGACTGCCTACTATCCCTATAAAAGAAATAGAAACTAATGCACCTTTGCAGTCCGATCCACAACTTGATTCACCCTTGATTTTATTGGCAGAAGATAACGAAGCTAATATTGGAACTATTTCCTGTTATCTAGAGGCAAAAGGATATAGCTTAATCTTTGCCCACAATGGTCAGGAAGCAGTTAATATTACTAAATCACATGCGCCTGATGTAATTCTGATGGATATTCAAATGCCTATTGTTGACGGGATGACAGCAATTCGGCAAATTCGTAGCGATCGCGCCTTTGATCACATTCCGATTATTGCGTTGACAGCTTTAGCGATGTCAGACGATCGTGATAAATGCCTAGCCGCAGGTGCAAATGAATATCTTGCAAAACCCGTAAAACTCAAACAGTTAGTTGAGATGATTAAAAGGTTTTTAAGTTCTTAAAAAAACGATGAATCAAACAATACCAAATATCCTCGTTGTAGACGATGAACCAAATAACTTTGATGTAATTGAAACATTTCTATCAGAACAAGATTATCAATTATATTATGCCTCTAGTGGAGACTCGGCACTCAGCATTTTAGAAACCGTCAAACCTGATCTGATCCTATTGGATGTGATGATGCCAGGTATTGATGGAATGGAAGTATGTCAGCGTATTAAGGCAATGCCAGAATGGGAAAGTGTGCCAATCATTATGGTGACAGCTCTTACTAGTAAGGAAGATCTAGCACGATGTCTTAATGCAGGAGCTGATGATTTTATTGGTAAGCCCGTTAACAGTACGGAACTGCGCGCCAGAGTGAACTCAATGATGCGAATCAAACAGCAGTATGACAGCATCAAAAACCTATCCAATTTGCAATCACAAACGATTGATGTCTTGCAAAATAGCTTAAAAGAACTCAGTGGTAATTTAGCATCTAGTTTGCCCCATGAACTAAATACACCACTAAATGGAATTGCGGGGGCGATTGGCATCTTACTCGAAGAGTATGAAACTATGCCACCAGAAGAGATCAAAGAGTTTTTGCTATTAGCCCAAGAGTCATCTACAAGGCTAGAGAAATTGACTCGCAAGTTTTTGACCTATGTGTATCTAGAGCTATCCCCCTATAAGCCCCCAAGTTCCAGAGCTAGCCAAATTCAGCGAGAGAAAGGTTCGGACGCTAAGTTTATTACCAATATTGCTCAGGATCAAGCGAAAAGAGATAAGCGATCTGCGGATTTACTGTGCGATCTAGATGAAGCAGTTGTTGCCGTCAGTAACCAAGATATGCAAAGTATCGTATGCGAACTATTGGAGAATGCTTTCAAGTTTTCTAAAGTTGGAACTGAAGTGAAATTAAGCAGCAAGGTAGTTAATAATCACTTACATTTGGCGATCGCTGATTATGGCTGGGGCATGACAGAAGATCAAATTTCCAAAGTAGGTGCATTTATGCAGTTTGATCGCAAAATGCATGAGCAACAGGGAGCGGGACTAGGACTCAAAATTGTGACTAAGATTATGGAAAACTATGGGGGGAATTTCTCAATTTCCAGTGTTTATAAACAAGAGACCACGGTTAATTTGGAATTGCCATTAATAGAATAAGAAGAGATCTGCTTCTGGCAAGGATATGTTTTTGGGGCTGGCAGCAGGCACAGCCCACTTAAATCTACGCTGCTAGTAATGGATCAAGTTTGCCTTGGCGTTCTAGATCATGAATGGCATCACAGCCACCAATATGCTGATCATTAATGAAAATTTGAGGTACGGAACGTTTACCATCAGAACCTCTGGCTACCATTTGCGATCGCGCAGATTCATCACCATCGATCGCATATTCGATGTACTCTACACCTTTCTTATCGAGCAAGTGCTTTGCTCTGATACAAAATGGACACATCCGCCATGTATAGATTTCAACTTTTGCCATAACTATTTTTTAGAATTTTTTAGATTGATATAACTATCACTACCCACAACATTTTAACAAATCTTAATCCTCAAAAAATTTGTGATTCAAGAATGTGATTTTTGGTGATGCAACAAATATGTATCGCCAAAAATCACATTCTTTCTTTATTGGCGATCGCGTGATGGTTTAGGACTAGCAGAAGGTAATGGAGATGCTGTTGGTAAAGGTGTCGGACTTTGTGGTGTAGGAGAAGCTGATGCTGAAGGTGTGACTGTAGGTTGTGGCTCAGGTAAAGTAGGAATCTTAGAAATTACTTCTTCAGGATGACTAGGAGGAATGCCTTCCGTGACAATAATATCCTCGATTACCGTCTTCACGATTGGAGCTGCTACAGTAGAGCCAAAGGCATCAGAACCAATAGGTTCATCAACTACGGCAAGCACTACATAGCGAGGTTCTTTGGAAGGAAAAGTACCAACAAAGCTAGTAATCTTTGTATTAGCATAACCACCACTGGCTGAAGCTTTTTGGGCAGTACCAGTTTTACCTGCTATTCGATAGCCAGGAATGCGAGCGGGTAACCCTGTTCCTTTTTCCACTACGTTAGTCATCATCTCGATAACTCGTTGGGCAGTTGCTGGCGATACAACTTGGCGCGGGGTAGGTAATTTGGTTTGATAGTACTCTTCGCCTTCTTCGTTGATTAATCCTTTGACTACATGGGGGGTTAACAATTTTCCCCCACTAGCCAAAATGCCATGTAATTGCACCATTTGAATTGGCGTAAGGGAAAATCCTTGCCCAAAAGATGCTGTTGCAGGCTCAATGACATATTCATTGAATTGTTCTTGAGGTTTGAGAGTGCTCGGTGTTTCTGATGGTAAATCTACACCCGAAATATCACCTAATCCGATGCGTTCTAGCCAGCCGTAGTAAACTGATGGCTTCATGCGTTGGATGATATGTACCATACCCACATTGCTCGATCGCTCTAGGATTTGACTAATACTTAGGGGACCAACTGCACCAACTTGTTCATAGTCAAAGTTAGCTACTGGCCAACCACCGATAGTCAATGCACCTTCATCATTAAATACAGTGTCAGGCTGAATAGCTCCTGCTTCAAGGGCGATCGCCACATTAATAGGTTTAAAGGTAGAACCTGGTTCATAAAGATCGGAAACTGCCCAATTTTTAAATAGTTTGACATCAGCTTCGTAATAGCGATTAGGGTCGTAGGTTGGCTCAGTCACTAAAGCCAATAAACCGCCGTCCCTCGTATCCATAACGATAACTGCCCCACGTTTGGCATTGAACTTAACCATCTGCTGCTTGAGTGCTTGCCTTGCAGTTCGTTGGATCCGTGAATCAATGGTCATTTGTAAACTGGTGCGATCGCTACTGATCATCCCCGCAGGTATACGGTTAGGAATAAACTTGCCACTACCATCTTTGGCAATTGCAGGAGCCTGATCGGTGCGTTCTAACAATTTTTCTTGACTTAGCTCAATTCCTGCTTGACCTCGATGATCAACATTGACATAGCCAATCAGTTCAGCGGCAAGGTCTTGTTGTGGATAGAGTCGATGGCGTTGTTGGATTAGCTCTAGACCATCAATTTGTAACGCATAAATGCGATCAGCCGTTTCTTCTGATAGCCAATATTCAACTTGAATTGAAGTCGTATCACGACTGAGGATGCTAGCTAATTTTTCTGGAGGTTTCTTGAGGATGGGGGCAAGTTTTGTGGCAATTTCTGTGGTTATTTCTTCAAAGCTTTTCTTCTTGCCATCTCTGCCTGTATCCCTGTTATTTTTTTCGTAAAGATGGGGATAGGCAAATAGGCTATAAACAGGACGATCAATCGCTAAAACTGTCCCTTTGCGATCGGTAATCATGCGCCGAGGAATAAAAGGCCGTAGCGTAAACATTTGCTGTCTGCGAGCTTTGTCTAATAGGTCGGGCGCGGTAATTACCTGCAAATAGACGAGGCGCACAATTAAGCCAAGCATCGCTAATGACAAAATGATCCAAATGAGAACCGTGCGGCGCTTGAACAGATTAATAGTGGCGAGATCCTTGGGAAGAAAAGATGGAGTCATGAAAGTTCTTGACAAAGTTGGCGGAAGCGATCGCCGCGTTGCTCAAAGTTAGCAAACTGGTCGAAGCTTGCACATGCAGGCGAGAATAGCACAGTTGGCAAAGGCTGACTAGGGTGATTATGGGCGCGGTTGTGAGCAATATGAGCGGCTTGCTTGACGGCGCGTTCAAGGGTGTCCACAATCTCATAATTTTTAAACCCTGCATCCTTGAGCATTTCCGCAAATAAAGGCGCAGCTTCACCAATTAAGAGTACAGCGATCGCTCTTTGGCGAATTTGCTCTAGCCACGCACTGGCATCACCCTGCTTCGGTTGTCCACCCGCAATCAAGACTACAGGTGGTTTCACAGCGCGTAAGCCCACCTCCGCAGCATCATAATTCGTTGCCTTGCTATCATTGATGAAAGCAATCCCTTCATAAAAGCGAATATGCTCTAGTCGGTGAGGTACACCTTGAAACTCAGATATAGCATGATCGATATGCTCTGAGGCAATACCTGCTAATTTTGCCGCTGCGACAGACATTAATAAATTCTGGCGGTTATGGCTACCCAATAGATGCCAATGGGAAATTGGAAAAACGGGTTCACCACGGAACTTGACCCAACCATCATGGATACAAGCTCCATCGGCGATCGCTTCTACTACTTGATCGTCAATGCCAGTCCATATTGCTTTTGGCCACATCGCCGCCCCAAAATCAAGCAAAAAGGGATCGTTCCCATTGAGCACAATATGATCAGAGGGATCAATCAACTTTGCCTTGATATCTCGATAGTTCTCAAGGGTATAGTGGCGATTGAGGTGATCGGGGGTAAAGGTTGTCCAGACACCTATTTGAGGTTTGACGCTTTGTGATGACTCGATCTGATAGCTGCTTAGTTCTGCAATGATCCAGTCAGGCTTAATTTTTTGATGTAATACTTGCAGCGCAATATCACAGGCAGGTAGACCAATATTGCCACAGGCGATCGCCTTAAGTCCTGCTGCCTGAAAAATAGCTGCCGTCAAGGATGTAACCGTAGTTTTGCCATTGGTTCCTGTGATCCCTACCCAAGAAATATGTTTGAGATAACGCCATGCCAGCTCAATCTCGCCGATGGTATCTAGCCCTAGCGATCGGGCTTGCTCAACCTCAGGTCGATCCCAAGGCACTCCTGGGCTGATGACCACTAAATCTACAGGTTGGCTCGTATTAATTAAATTGTCAAAGTTAGGAAAGCCCCCAAGTTCAACGGCAATGCCTTCAGCCTCTAAATCAAGCTTGCGCTGTTCGAGGCTAGGACTGGCATTACTATCACTAACTGTCACTTGCCAACCATCAGCCTTGAGTAGCTTAGCAGCAGAAATTCCCGACTGTCCCAGTCCCAGTACATACGCTTGAGGCATTGCGATCGCTTGATATAGAGGTTTATTAAAAATTTAATAATAAACGATACAGGATCATCAGTGCCAAAGATCTGACAACCGTGCAAAGCACGGTTGTCAGGCATTAACCGGGAGGCCAGTCGAAGGAACGACCACCTAAGACATGAATATGCAAATGGAAGACAGTTTGTCCTGCTTCTGAACCATTGTTGGTGACTAGGCGAAAACCAGCTAAGCCCTCTTTAGCTGCAACTTGATTTGCCACAAGTAGCAAATGACCTAGTAATGATTGATCTTCAATAGTTGCTTCTGAAAGTTTCACAATCGGCTTTTTCGGAATTACGAGGAAATGGACAGGTGCTTGAGGATTAACATCACGAAAAGCAAGGCAAAGCTCATCTTCATACAAAATCGTTGCAGGAATTTCCCGCTTAATGATTTTGCTAAAAATAGTGTCACTCATCTTCAAACTCTAAAATCATTTTTGCTATGGTGACACAAAGCGAACCCAAAAATGAGAGAGGGTGCTTAGCACCCTCTCTCATTTACAATTCGTTAACAACTGAGCCTGTAAATACTAGTTTTGCGGGACCTGTCATCAAAATGCGATCGCTTTCGGCTGACCAAGTAATTTTCAGATCGCCTCCGGGGAGATTGACGGTACAGGTGCGATCGCAGAGATCATTTAATACACCTGCGACGACTGTGGCACAGGCTCCTGTTCCACAGGCAAGGGTTGCCCCAGCACCACGTTCCCATACGCGCATTTTTACATAGCCACGATTGACGACTTCCACAAATTCCGTATTTGTGCGTTTGGGGAATACGGGATGATGTTCAAAGAGAACACCGATTTCAGCTAAGGGAATGCTATCGACATCATCCACAAAAGTCATACAGTGGGGATTTCCCATGCTCACAGTAGTCACATTCCAAGTTTTACCACCAACTTCAAGAGGAACATTCACTACTTTTTGATCGCTTTCGCCTAAAGCGGTAGGGATCTCAGCAGCAGTCAAAAATGGCTTGCCCATATCAACTGTTACTAGTCCATCTGCATCCATTTGAGGCACAATCAAGCCTGCGCCTGTGTGAATGATATATTTGCCTTCAATGGTAGGGATTCCCAAATCCTGCATAAACTTTGCTAAACAGCGAATTCCGTTGCCGCACATTTCTGGCTCGGAACCGTCAGAGTTATAGATTCGCATCCGATGCTCGCCGTTATCAGCATTTAACAAAAAGATTACGCCATCTGCACCGATGCCAAAATTGCGATCGCACCATTTCTCTGCCTGCTCTGGCGTGAGTATTGGTTCAGCGCTATGACGGTTATCAATTAATACAAAGTCATTACCTAAGCCGTGATATTTACTAAATGCGATCGCCATGAGTTATTTAAATATATTCCTTAATCTATGTTACCAACAAAGGTAAAAGTCTATGAAGTGCGCTTTCTCATTTAGTTATAGAGTTTTTTTGTTTTGCAATAGGCAAGATAAAAAAACTCTATAACCGTTAAGTACATACTCGTTTAAAAAACACTCGTTTAAAAAACACTCGTTTAAAAAACACTCGTTTAAAAAACACTCGTTTAAAAAACACTATTTAAGACTTTTTAAGTAGGAGATTGCCTACTAATCATCGGGAAATTGCCAACACATAATCCGTTCAACACTTTTGGACCCACAACGACAGGCTTCAGAGTGGGAAGCAACCCATTCATAATCGCATTTACGACAGTGATGTAAGACATTATTTATGTTAGCGGCAGCAATGCGATCGCGACCTGCTTTGAGTTCTTCAGGTGTCAGTACAGATTCAAGCTCATTTGACTCAGTCATTACAACACCTAGCTATCTTAAAGGTTAGTTAACTTAATAGTAGCCATCTACAATATATTTCAGGATTATCATTTCAGGATTATCTAGCAGAGAAGTCGAGATGCATATGGGCTATAAATTTTTTCCAAGGGTTAGGGGAAGGCATATTTTCCAGAAATAAAGATGATGATTACAGGAGATACGTATTAGATGATTACAGGAGATACGTATTAAAGGACAAACAAATACATAGGGATAAAGAGCTTAATAGGAGAGGAGTGTAGAGAGAAAGGGAACAGGATTAAAAAAAACTTGAGCAAAGTAGTTGACAAAGGGAAGAGGAGGTGGGTATATTAATAAAGCGCTGAAGGGA